>Ga0210396_10004270_pt1 | contig 14052 bp, 10 predicted proteins | sample IncBWH17OmetaG_FD_155466 | JGI IMG/M metagenome (GOLD analysis project Ga0210396, IMG submission 155466) | Forest soil microbial communities from Barre Woods Harvard Forest LTER site, Petersham, Massachusetts, United States - Inc-BW-H-17-O ...
CGGAGTTTGTTTTTTGCTATCATTCTGTGGAGACCTGTCCCGAAGGGACGTAAGGACTCAGCCCGGGGTTTCAACCCCGGGTATCGATCAAAAGATGACCCGCCCTGAAAGGGCGGAAGATATTCGTTCCGCGCCTCGCCTGGCAACGCGTAGCTCAGCAACAACTTCCTACCCCTTGAGGGCGGGACTCTTTTCTGTCGGATACCCGGGGTTAAAACCCCGGGCTGAGTCCTTACGTCCCTTCGGGACAGAAATCGCAATGCTTTTACCGAACTCAATCGTTTCATGAGCACTGACCGTACCCGTCTTAAACAAGGCGCTTTTCAGATCTACACTGGGGAAGGCAAAGGCAAGAGCACGGCATCCATGGGGCTTATGCTGCGGGCGCTCGGCTGCGGATTGAAAGTTTACTATCTGCGTTTGGTCAAACCTCGATGGAAGACAGGAGAACTGGCTATCTGTTCAGAACTACATCCGAATCTCACTTTTAGAAATGTTGAGCAAGATTGGGTCTTATCCAAGAGCCGGCACATTCCCGAACATGTTACTGCGATGCAGACCGCGTTGGCCGCTGAGATGGATAGCCTGGAAGCGACCATGGTCAGTGGTGAATATGACTTGGTCATCGTGGATGAAATTAACTACTGTATCCATCGCGATCTGATACCACTGGAGCGAGCAATCCAGCTCGTGGACAAGCGGCCAGAGAATGTCGAACTGGTCTTTACCGGCCGGTATGCGCCCGAGGCGTTGATCGAAAGAGCCGGCGTAGTCACCGAGATGCGAAAGATCAAACATCATTTTGATCAAGGCGTGACTGCGCGGAGAGGAATCGAATTTTGACAACGAATTGTTATCCCGGCTTAATCGTGGCCGGCTTGCAGAGCAGTGACGGTAAGACCGCTATTACCTGTATGCTCTTAGCGGCTTTCCGGGCCCGCGGTGTCCCGGTGCAACCTTTCAAGGTAGGTCCAGACTTTATAGATCCCGGCTACCATACCCGTATCGCCGGCGTGAGTTCTCGAAATCTGGATACCTGGCTAATGGGAGATGACGGAATTGTCGACGAGTTCTTGGCAACTGGTCGGGACCGGTTCTCAATTGTGGAAGGAGTGATGGGATTATTCGATGGGAGTGATGCCAAGTCCGATGAAGGGAGCACGATGGCGTTGGCTCGTTTGTTAGATCACCCAGTTGTCTTGGTGGTGACGGTAAAGAAGTCCGGACGCTCTTTAGCTGTCGCCCTGCGCGGATTCATCCAAGAAGCGGGATATGGCCGGATTGCCGGCGTTATCCTTAACGGAGTGAGCGGCAGCAGTCACACTGATTATTTGCGTGAGGCGATCGAACCGCTCGCTGTGCCGGTGCTGGGCGCGCTACCGTTCTGTCCCGAATTGGCATGGCCAGAACGCCATCTCGGGTTGCAGGCTAGCCAAGAGCGTCAACTACCTTCCTGGCAGATGTTAGCTTCGCTGGGGGAACAGTATCTTGATATTAACGGCATTTTAGAAATCGCTCAGAGAGTGGTAACCGCACCGGAATTGCCTCCTTGGAGCGCGCCTCGCTTGCGAGGCCGATCCGGTCGGGACCATGAAGGTCCGCTTGCTGGAGATCTATCTGATTCGTCCAGCGGCAGGGACTCTTCCTTACGAGACGCGCAGCATGAATCCAGGGTGGGCCTCGCAAGCGAGGCGCGCTCCACAGAAGCGGAGCTGCGCATTGCCGTAGCTATGGACGAAGCTTTCCATTTCTATTATCAAGCGAATCTCGACTATCTAACTAGTATAGGCGCGGAGCTGATCAAATTCTCGCCTCTACACGATTCCGCATTGCCCGCTGATTTAGACGCAATTTTTATCGGTGGCGGGTTCCCCGAGATCTTTGCATCTCAGCTGGCCGAAAACTGTTCGATGCGCTCTGAGCTGCGGTCGGCAATTCAGCAGGGCCTTTACTGTTACGCGGAGTGCGGTGGCTTGATGCTGCTAGCGAATGAACTGGTTACCCTTGACCAAAAAGCTTATCCGATGGCTGGTGTCATTCCTGGTGCGGTCCAGATGACAAAGGCACTCAAACATTTCGGCTACTGCATTTGCTCGGAATCGAAGACCAGCCCCGACCGTTTTTTTCATGGGCATGAATTTCATCACTCACTCTGGTCAGGTGAACCGGAACACGCGAACCTGTGGAGTGTCCGGCGCAAACGTGGCGTTACTTTACGGCGGGAAGGTCTTTCGATGTCGAACCTCCATGCATCTTATGTCCATTTACACTTTCGGACGAGCAGCCCGATTCTCGAACGATTCGTAAACAGAGAAAGGATCCTATGATCTGCTGTGTTGGTGTTGGGCCAGGCGATCTGGGTTTCTTAACACGGCGTGGCCAGGAGTTAATTGAAGGGGCTGACGTTGTGGCCGGATTCACCGCTGTTGCGGACTTGGTCCGGTCGTTGGTCAAGCCGGAAGCTCGCATCATTACGATGGGCTACAAAGACCAGGTGGAACGTCTGAAGGAAGTTGCAGATCTGCATCACGCTGGATCGAAGTGTGTGGTTGTTTTCATGGGTGACCCGCATTTCTCCGGGTTCCAATTTCTGGAACGCGTAGAACAGGCTTGCCAGCACAAGGTGGAGACGGTCCCAGGGATCAGCTCGGCGCAGATATTAGCTTCTCGCTGTCGAGTCTGTTTTGATGAAACCACCTTCATCACGTTTCATCGGCGAGGGGATATCGCTCCGTTTCAAAAGCATTTGGTGCATGTCTTGGAAGATAATCGGAACGCGATTGTGATTCCGCGGCCTTGGGATTTTATGCCGGCGGCTGTCGCTACTTATCTGACGGAGCACGGCGTATCTCCGGATCATCTGACAGAAGTTTGGGAGCATCTCACGCAATCGGAAGCGGCTTGGAAAGGCCTCCTTAGCGAATGCAGGTCTGAATTTAGCGACATGAGCATTATGCTTATTCGCGCGTTGGATGGCGACGAGGCGATGGGGCGATACGGCGACGCGGCGGTCGAGATCCAAATCGGAGGGCAGTCGCAATGAGCTCATTGTCCCGAAGGGACGAAAGGACTCAACCTGGGGTTTTAACCTCAGGTAACCCGAAAAAAAAGGTTCCGCCCCGAAGGGGCGGTAGAAGATTCTTAACAAACGGTCGCCCCATCAACGAAACAGCCAACAGATATCTTCCGCCCCTTCAGGGCGGGTGGTCTTCTGATCGGTACCCGGGGTTAAAACCCCAGGCTGAGTCCTATCGTCCCTTCGGGACAAAAATAAAAACTGGGCAGATACGAAATTCGATCTCTCCGACACTCCAGCGCTCCGTTCGGCCGGATTCGAGGACGAGGACGACGACGAGTACGAGAACGATAACGATAACGAGGCGCCAAACGCCAAACGCCAAACCTCGAACGCCGAACGCTTGCACTCCATGACCACCGATTACGCGATTGTTATCGCCGGGCACGGCAGCAGAGATCCCGAAGGGATTTCGGAGTTTGAACAGCTGGCAGAGCTGGTCCGGCAACGCGCGGGTGAACGTCATGTTGAGTATGGATTCTTGGAATTCGCGCGTCCGACCATTGATGAAGCGGCGCGGACACTAATTACGGGTGGCGATCAACGTGTTGCTATTGTTCCCCTCGTTCTGTTGGCGGCTACCCATGCAAAGAATGATCTGCCTAGTGAGGTACTTGCTCTTCAACAGGAGTTCCCGGCTACCCAGCTTCTCTACGGATCGGCTTTACATCTTCATCCCAATATCCTGCGTCTGTTCCGTCAGAGGATTGTCGAGGCCGAGGCCCGAAGTCCGCAAAAAATCAGGCGATCAGCGAGTTGCCTGGTAGTGGTAGGCCGAGGAACTACCGATCCCGATGCTAACTCCGATGTTTCAAAACTGGCGAGACTGCTGCAAGAAGGAATGGGGTTCGGTGGTTCTTATGTCTGTTACTCTGGTACAGCGAAACCTTTGGTGACTGACGGACTGCAAGAGGCAGTCCGCCTGGGATTCGAACGAATTATAGTTGCTCCGTTCTTTCTCTTTACTGGCGTTCTTGTGAAACGGATTTATGAGGCCGCCGGCGCCATCGCTGTGGATCATCCAAAAACGGAGTTTCTTAAAGCTGACTATCTGGGGATTCATCCTTTGTTAGCCGACGCTTTCTTGGAGCGCGCTGAAGAAACGATTGCCGGGAAGTCGGCCATGAATTGCAGCTTGTGCAAATATCGGGTGCAGATCATCGGTTACGAAAAAGAGTTGGGTGCACCTCAACAGGCGCATCACCTGCATTCCAGAGGCGGCGTCAGCAGGATCAACGGTTTGAGCAACCAGAGAGTCGATCAAGCTGCTAGTCTCGAGGTAGTTAGTAATTCCGCAACGGACGAGCGGGACCTCGTCCCTGCCGATTGCTATGTTCCGCACCCGATTGAGGAAGAAAGTTTTCGTATTATCGACGAATTGCGTGACTGGGGTTCAGTGTCGGAGCCTGAAAAGTTAGTACTGCAGCGCCTGGTGCACACGAGTGGTGACCCAGACATTGTTGACGATATTTTCATTTCACCGGGCGCGATAGAGGCGGGTATCAAAGCGTTAACCCGACGAGTGCCGATTGTCACCGACGTTACCATGGTGCAAAGCGGATTGCGTCGCGCGCTTCTAGAAAGTCTGAGGCTAACCACCGTTTGCACTGTCCACGACGAGGAGACTCGGCTGATCGCAGAATCTGAGAACATTACCCGGTCGGCCGCCGGTATCAGACGGGCATGGAATCGGTTTGGGAATAATCTTTTGATTGCGATCGGCGACGCTCCAACGGCGGTCGAAGAAACGCTAAGGCTGATGGTTGAACAGAGCTGGCGTCCGCATCTGATCATCGGAGTACCGGTCGGGTTCGTCGGAACGCGGGAATGTAAAGAAAAGCTCCGAAACTCTTTGCGAGTACCGCGGATCACGAACCGCGGAACCCGTGGTGGGTCGCCCTGGGCCGCTGCCATCGTTAACGCCCTGCTTATCCAAGCCGCCAAACGCGTCTCGTTGAAATGAAGAGTGATCACGAAAGCACGAGCGCAAGCCCGGGAAAACTGGACCAACCTTTACAGCGCTATGATCTGAGCGCACTAACCGACGCCGGACTAAGACGAGGTTATACCACGGGCTCTTGCGCTACAGCAGCGGTAAAAGCGGCTTTGCTGGCTCTCCTTTGTAACGAGTGCCCCGAAGTAGTGAATGTCAGTCTGCCGGACGGCTTACACTTTCTCCGGATACCGATCGATCACGTCAGGCGGGAATCTGGCAGTGCGGCTTACGCAGAAGTGATCAAAGACGGCGGGGATGATCCGGATCAGACCCACCGAGCCGCGATCTTTGCCCGGGTCCAATGCAACAACCTGGGTAACATTGTTTTTCGGCGAGGTGAGGGGGTTGGAGTCGTCACGCAAGCGGGACTGCAAGTGGCGATCGGTGAGCCGGCGATTAATCCGGTTCCGCGTAAAATGATGAGCACTGCGGTCCAAGAGGTCTTGAGCGAAAGTGATCGGGAGACTGATGCCGGTTTTGATCTCCAGATTGGTTGTAAGAATGGCGAACAGATTGCCCGGCGCACCTTTAACCCGCGACTCGGGATCGTTGGGGGAATATCGATTCTGGGAACCACCGGGATCGTTGAACCAAAATCGATGGCGGCTTTTCAGGCGTCGATTCAGGTCTACATCCGGGTTGCTGTTGGAGACTCACCGGATGCGATCGTTTTGGCGCCTGGCAATCTTGGCCAGCGCTTCGCCCGAAACGCGCTGGGAATCCCGACGAAACGGGTCGTGCAGATGTCGAATTTTATTGGGCTATCGCTGGAGTACCTGCAACAGACGCTAGAAGAAAACCAGCAAAGACTCCCTTTGTTATGGCTGGTTGGTCATCCCGGAAAACTCGCCAAAATTCTCGCCGGCGATTGGGACACCCATTCGGGCCGAAGCCTTAGCGCTGTCCATTCAGTCACCCAGTTAGCTCGGGAATTCCGTTTGCCCCCATCGGCGTCGGAAGTGCTCGGTCGATGCCGAAGCGTCGAGGAAGCGATCGAATCGTTGCCAGCGGAAACCCTTTCGCCTGCCTTCTGGACCATGGTGGAAGATCGAATTGCCGGGGCAGTAGCTCCGCGCATACCAAACGTTGAAAGCATCCGCGTCCGGTTGTTTCGGATGGATGGGGGAGCGCTAGGCATGGCAAATAGGTGATCATGAAACGGCTTAAGAGAACAGCGCAAGGCTTTAGCCCGATGACTGGTGTTCGCACGCTTTGGAAGATCGAGCTCCGTAGGAGCAACATCTTTATAGACAATCCACCCCCAAATGAGCGTCAGCTCCGTAGGAGCGAAATCTTTATAGATAATCGATCCACAAATAGGCGCGAGCTCCGTAGGAGCGGCATATCGAGGCGTGTTGGTAGACCTGGGATTTGCAAGCCATTGATGGTGCGTTGCGACCGATCAGATGTCGCTCCTACGGAGCTGGGCGCAATTTATCTGCCGCGGTGCTATAAAGATTTCGCTCCTACGGAGCTCTCCTTAATTTAGAAAGCTCTGCCGACCTCTGCAAAAGGATTTCTCAGATCTTCCCAAACATGAGTCAAGAACCTGCTAACAACCCAACTACTTCCCCTTTCGGATCCTTCTGTGGAATCGGCGTCGGACCTGGCATGCCCGGCCTGATATCTGTGGTCGCCTGGCAATTTGTTCAGGAGGCGGACGTTATATTTCTGCCCCGAGCTAAATCAGCAGAGCGATCGGCTGCGCGTAGTTGTCTGCCACCCCACCAAATTTCGGAAGATCGGTTCCGGGAGATCGAGTTCGCGATGGAATCCGATCGCACTTTGTTGGCGGAACATTATTTACGTCTCGCCGAAGAGATCGGCCACGAGGTGCAGGCTGGTAAAAAGGTAGCGTATCTTACAATTGGTGATCCGCTTACTTATTCGACTTACATTTACCTTCTTCGCGCTGTGCAAGAACGGTTTCCGGAGATTTCCTGTCGCACCTATCCCGGCGTAACCAGTTATTCCGCGTTAGCAGCTGCTACTGGCTTTGCGCTGGGCGAAGGGAAAGAGCGGGTCTTGATCTCGCCTTGCCCGGATACCAGGGTCGAAGTACGCCGGCTCATTGAAGCACACGATATTGTGGTCCTCCTGAAGATCGGCGAACGGTTGCCAATGCTGCTTCGGCTGTTGTCGGAAATGGAAATCGGCGACCACTGTGTTTTCGGAGCACATGTCGGCACGGAGAATGAGACTCTCAGTGTCGGAACTTCGGATATCAACCCGGCCGAGGCCAGCGGATATCTTTCTACCATGTTGATTCGAAGGAAACCGTTCGAGTCACGTCGCCCCGCTGCAGGGAGTGCAGACAAGCAAGAGCCTGTGGTGAATCGGGGTTCGCTTAAGAAAACGCCGGCATGAAAGTCTATTTCATTGGGGCAGGCCCGGGAGCATCTGACCTCATTACTATTCGAGGGGCAGAGATCCTCTCTCGAGCCCAGTTAGTGATGTATGCGGGCTCGTTGGTAAGCGAAGCGATGTTAAGCCATTGCCTGGCGAATCCCCTGATTGTGAACACCGCTAAACTTAACCTGGACGAACAAGTAGAATACTATTTTCAGGCAAAGGAGAAAGATTGGGACGTTGCCCGGTTACACTCGGGGGACCCATCGATCTACGGGGCAACGGCCGAACAAATGCGTCGTTTGCGTGAACTCGAGATAGGATACGAAGTTGTTCCTGGTGTCCCTTCATTTGTTGCTTCAGCTGCAGTTCTCGAAACGGAGCTAACCAAACCGGACATCTCGCAGACGATCATCCTCACCCGCACGTCCGGTCGCGCGTCCCCCGTGCCGGCAAAAGAGAGTCTTAGGTCCCTGGCGGCTCACCAAGCGACCCTGTGTATCTTTCTTTCCGGCGCCAACCTTCCGGAGGTCATAGAAGAGTTGCTGCTCCATTATTCTAAAGACACTCCAGTCGCGCTGGTTCAACGAGCGAGTTGGCCCGAGGAACGTATCCATCGGGGACGTTTGGGCGAATTGTTGAGTGAGATCGAACCGAGGTCTTGGTTGCTCACCACCATATTGTTAGTCGGTCAAACGTTGGATGAGAGCATTGTATCCGATTCTCGATTGTACGCCGCCGACTACACGCATCGATTCCGGCGAGCCGGGAAGAATGAGCCTGAATGAAAGCCCGAAGAAAAATCTCACGCAGGGACGCAAAGGCGCAAAGGAAAGACGGAGACATGGAAGTTGGCGGTGCGATTGCCGTTTGGACAGTGCGGGAGCAAGGCTTGGATATCGGCCGGTATCTGGCTAGAGAGCTTGCGGGCAAGTTGTATGCTGCCGACGAAATTTCGGGTCCTACGAATCGAGAGACCTTCTCTGAGCGATTTCATGAACACCAGCAATGGGTTCTCGTGATGACCACCGGGATAGCGGTTCGCTATCTCCAAGGTTTGCTGGCCGATAAGCAATCCGATCCGGGAGTAGTGGTTTTGGATGAAGGTTGCCGTTTCGCGATTTCGCTCAGTGGCGGGCACGAGGGTGGCGCCAATCAACTGGCTTACCGCGTCGCAAATCTGGTGGGCGCTGTGCCGGTGATCACAACCGCGACAGAAGCATTGAAACCGCTGGTCATCGGTGTGGGTTGTCGTCGAGGAGTTAGTAGTGAGCAGATCGGTTCCGCGATCGAGCATGGGCTGGCGCGTATCGAACGCGCTCGTTCCGAGGTCCGGGAAATTGCTACCATTGATCTCAAGCAGGATGAACCGGGACTCAACGCATGGTGTGACCGGAACGGCGTTGCGTTGAGAGTTATTCCTCGCGAGCTGGTGCAGCAGCGGCCGTGGGTAACGGAGCCGTCCGACTGGGTCCGAAAGAACATCGGCGTTGATGGTGTCTGTGAGGCCTGCGCCTTGTTGGCTACGTTCCGCGGTCGGTTGCTACTTCCGAAGACGATTTTGGATGGTGTTACGGTCGCGATTGTGGAGGAGTCCCCTTTAGCAAGCTGCGCCACGACGGAAAATCAGAGCCTTTGAAATGTTAGAAATGGATAGAGAACACCTTACGAACCCGTTGCGTGGAAAATCGCCGCAACGCCTGGAGGGGAGCCGCTTTGCAATTAGGCAGTTATGTAACGTGGCAGCAAGCGGCTCCCGGGAACGTCTCGTAACTGTGCAACTCTATCCTTCTGGCGCGTATCCGTCACTTCCGGAGCAGAGGCGCTTGGTGAAAGCATCATGCTGTGACGTTCCCGGGAGCCGCCGGCTGCCATCCGATAGAACTAACGCGTTACAAAGCTGCTCCCCTCCAAGCTCCGTTCGGAACGATTGGAGAACAGCCCGTCCGACGAAGCCCAAGCCCTACAGTGCCGACCGCTCAAGTCGGCCTCGCAAGCGAGGCGCGCTCCACAACCAGGACGTTGGCGAAGTCGGAAGGACGAGAACGAGTTAGTACGTTAACATGCAGAGCAAAGGCAAATTGAATCTAGTTTCGGTGGGGCCTGGTTTTATGAACCTGGTTCCGCCTATAGCCGAGATTGCTCTCCGCGAAAGCGATGTGGTTGTCGGATACAAACTCTACTTCACCTGGATACAATCTTTGATCGAAGGGAAAGAGATCCACTCGTTTTCGCTGACCCAAGAGCGGGAACGAGCCCAAAAAGCGATCGCCTGCGCGCGAAGTGGAAAGATCGTGAGCCTGGTCTCAAGCGGCGATATCGGCATTTACGGGATGGCTCCTCTCGTTCTCGAGGAAATGAGCGAGGACGAAGAATTTCAGCTTCAGGTCATTCCCGGTGTGTCGGCGGCAAACAGTTCTGCCGCGCTGCTCGGTTCACCGCTCTCTCACGATTTCGCGACCTTATCGCTTTCGGATCTGCTGTGCCCTTGGGAATGGATCGAGAATCGAGCCAGGCATTTGGCGAAGGCGGATCTGGTCATCGCTCTTTACAACGTACAGAGCCAGTCCAGGCCGGACGGGATCTATCGCATTCTGCGTATTTTATCGGAGGAGAAGGGCACCAACACTTGGTGCGGCGTGGTACGAAACGCATTTCGCCCGGATCAGAGCGTTTATCTTTGTTCGTTGGCAGAATTGCAGGAACGACAGTTCGATATGCTAACGACAATCATCGTCGGCAATCGGTTTACGCAACGAAAAGGGCAGTTCATCTACACCCCTCGAGGCTACAACGGCTGGCCCCGGGTTAACGAGCGAGAACGCCCGGGAACGCCCGGGAACGCCGGGGAGGGTGAACCGTTAACTGCCGACGGCCAACCGCAAACCGCTAACCCTCCACCCGTCTGGGTATTTTCTGGCACCGGGGACGGAAATGCGTTAGCTGCCGAATTGTTGGGACGTGGGTATGGGGTGATTGTTTCGACAGCCAGCGATTACGGTGCTGAAATAGCTTCGGTTGCTCTGCCCGGCGTTGAGGTTCGTTCCGGAAGGTTAGGGGTGGCTGCGCGGCGTAGCCAACTCCAGGTGTCGAGAGCGGTTGCGATTGTCGACGCGACTCATCCATTTGCGATCGGGATTTCCGACCAACTCATTGAGTTAGCAGCTGAACTAAGCATACCGTATATCCGGTACGAACGTCCGGCAGCGGTGCCACCGAATTCTGCTCGCCAGGCGCCGGATATGGCGTCGGCCGCTCGGCTCGCTATCGAAATCGGTCAGCGGATTTTCTTGGCGACTGGGATCAAGGATCTCGGCGCGTTCTTAAGACAACCTGATGCTGAGCATCGCAATTGGTTTCTGCGGATCACTCCGGATACCGGCTCTTTGGATCTAGCGCTTAAGGCGGGTATTCCCCGATCGCACATCTGTGCGATGCAAGGGCCGTTTTCGACCGAGTTTAATATCGCTCTTTGGTCGGCCTGGAAGGTGGATTGTGTGGTTACCAAGGAGTCCGGTGAAACCGGCGGGTTTTCCTTCAAGGCAGAAGCCGCCGCTAAACTAAGTATCCCGTTTATCGTGATCAAACGGCCGCAACTTTCTTATCCAGTGGTCACGTCCGATTTCAATTCGGTCGCGAAACTGCTCGAGCAGTCGCTATCGCAGAGAAAAAACTCACGCGAGGCAGACTTCGCCCCATCTCCCCCTTTAGCTACGTCGGCCGAGGACGCAAAGCCGCAAAGGGAAAGCAAAGAAAGCAAGCACTACTCACCTGAATCCAATTTATGAAAATACCTGTTACAATTGTCACCGGCTTCCTGGGTTCCGGCAAAACCACGTTAATCAGCGGTTTATTGAGGAAGAATCCGGACCGCCGATTAGCGGTGCTGGTGAATGAGTTTGGTGAAGTCTCCGTCGACGGAGCGTTGTTACGGACGGCCGGAGAAGAATGCGGAGTCGAGATTCACGACTTACCCAATGGCTGTATCTGCTGCACCATAAAAGACGATTTTCTGCCGATCATGAGCCAACTCCAAAAACGCAAACAGGAAATCGATCACGTACTGATTGAAACATCCGGTTTAGCGTTGCCCACTCCGGTGATGCGCGCGCTGGCTTGGCCGGAAGTCCGGAACGACTTCCAACTCGATGCGGTGTTGGCTGTCGTCGATACTCCGCAATTGTTAGCGGGTAACCTGGAGAAAGGTAAACCGATTCCGGGCGCCGATGTTGCCGAGATCCCTGAACATGTTAATTCGATCGATCTTATTCTGAATCAGCAACTCGAGAATGCGGATGTGGTTGTGCTCAACAAGATTGATGACCTGGAAGAAGAGGGATTGTTGGAGGCTGAAGATATTGTTCGAAAAAAGGCCGCCAAGGTCAGGTTCTTGGAGCTCGCTTATCATGCGGAATTGGATACCCGGCTCTGTATGGGGCTCAGCCTGCATGATGAGCCGGAAATGTTGGGACCGGATGACGACCACGATCATCACCATCATGGTCCGGTGCAGTCGGCGCCTCTCGATGTCGATACCCCACTCATCGATCAGCATCAGTTCGACGGCCACTCGCATACGGGCTTAGCGTCGCACGAGCACGGTGAGCACAGTCATCAGCATTTCCATGAACATGATCCTGGTTGGCAATCCTTTGTGCTGCGCAGCTCGCAGCCGCAAGACTCAGAGAAATTAAAGGCCGCTGTAAAAGAAGTCAGTACCGATCAACCGGTGCTCCGGGCTAAAGGATTCGCTTCCATTGGAGGCAAACATCATCGCCTGGTGTTACAGGCGGTTCGCAACCGGGTACAAGCCTATTTCGAAGACGCTCATTCGCACGAGCATGAATCGCAGCTTGTGTTTATCGGGTATCACTGCCGGCGGGACAGGACGAGTGACTTGATGAGCGAGTTAACAGGCACTGTTTGGGAGTGAGAGGGGAGAGGTGAAAGGTGATTGGTGAAAGGTGATCGGGCGCGGTACGCCAATACTCCAGCACTCCACCACTCCGCGCCGCAAGAATCGAGGACGAGGACGACGACGAGTACGAAGTGGCCGGTGAGGCTAACCGAACCTTTATGCATTGGACAGCTGCAGAACCTGGGCAACTAGACGCTGAGAGGGCGCTGACGTTGATCGAACAGACGCCGGGCGAGATAGTTTTCCTCAGCGCGGCAGATACGGAGCTCTATGCGGTTGCCTCTATTTGGAAGGAACAATTCGGTTCCCGTCTGCGCGTTGCGAGTGCTTTTCCGCTTCGCCAACCGGTTGCGGCCGATCATTATATCGACCGGGTCATTAGTAAGGCTAAGCTGGTGGTGGCGCGGCTCCTGGGAGGCAATGCCTACTTTGCTCATTTCTTGCAAGGATTGTCCGACTTAAGAGAGGAAGGTTCCCAGCTTAAGCTTCTGATTTTGTCTGGCAGCGATCTGGATGAACCGGAGTTAGCGGCACTCAGTGATTTCTCGGGAACTGTTCGGGAAAAACTTTTTGCCATGTTTCGGCATGGTGGCCGGGAAAATATTCGACGGGCGGGAGTAGCGATCGAATCGTTGATTAAGGATCGTTCGGCCGAGCTGCCTGAACCGGAGCCGATGCCGCAGTTCGGTTTTTATAGGGTAACGGAGGGGCGACGGCCACGATCGGCCGGCGTCAAGTCCTCCTTCGCCGAGGCTATGGAGGAGAAGAGTAAGGCAGCGCTCCACGGTGCCGACCGCATCGGCCTCGCATCCTCCTTCGCCAAGGCTACGGAGGACAAGAGCGAGGCAGCGCTCCAGAAGCGAGCGTGGATTTGCTTTTACCGGGCATGGTTTCAGACGGGTGACTTGGCTGTGATCGATGCGTTGCAGGTGGCTCTCGAAAGCAAAGGGTTTCAGGTTTTTGCATTTTACTCGTTCTCGCTCCGGAGTGCGGCAGCCCAGGCTGAACTGCTGCGATTGGCGGAACTGAATCCTCCGGACGTCGTCCTTCTGACCCAGAGCTTTTCGATTTCGGCGGGTGGCGCGGATCGGCTCTCGTTCTTTGATCAGCTTGGTTGTCCGGTTTTGCAGGCGGCGATCTCGCTAGCTGATAGGGAAACCTGGGTAACAAACCAAGCTGGTTTAGCTCCAGCGGAAGTCGCCATGAACGCGGCTTTGCCCGAGGTCGATGGGCGGGTCTTTACAACCGTCATTGGCTTCAAAGAACAGGATCTCTGGATTCCGGAGATTGAATACCGAGCTAAAAGATTATTGCCAGATCTTGAGCAGATTGAGTACGTCACGACCTTGGCAAGCAATTGGGCTCGACTGCGCACGGTTCCAAATCGCGATAAAAAGATCGCGATTGTTCTTTCCAACTATCCTAACCGCGATGGGCGCATTGGGAATGGGGTTGGTCTGGATACTCCCGCTAGCACGGTGCGATTGTTAGAAGCACTGAGCGCGATTGGTTATTTAGTCGATCCCTGCCCAACGAGCGGTCAGGAATTGATGGAATGGCTGCAAACCGGGATTACCAATGATCCGGAACATTCTTACGGAAAACCTTGTTATCAAAGCGTCGGTCCGGCCGACCTGAACAGATTCTTAGAATCGCTTCCGGACTTGCGTCGGAACGAAGTCCGAGAGCGATGGCCGGTTAACTCCAGTGAAT
>Ga0210396_10004272_pt1 | contig 14042 bp, 15 predicted proteins | sample IncBWH17OmetaG_FD_155466 | JGI IMG/M metagenome (GOLD analysis project Ga0210396, IMG submission 155466) | Forest soil microbial communities from Barre Woods Harvard Forest LTER site, Petersham, Massachusetts, United States - Inc-BW-H-17-O ...
TGCGCACGCGGATCGCCAGGCGTGCGCCGCGTGGGTCCTGGCCCTGGACGGCCAGTAGATGACGGACGACGCTCACAGCCTCGCTCGCCGGAGCGCCGGCGAGCAGCTGTGCGGTCAGACGCTCTGCGATCGGGGACTCTGGGGTCAGTCGCTCCACCAACCGGGAATCATCTCGCCGTCGCCGCCGAAGTGCCGGCCGAACACCAGGATCTCAAGGCCGTCATCTCCGGCCTCGAATGCGCGCATCGTCTCTGGAGACACGCGGATCGCATCGAGCTTGCCGATCTCCACGATCTCCTCATCGAGCTTCACGCGTCCGCTTCCGGCAAGAACCACATAGATCTCCTCGGCCTGATCGTGATGATGACCGAACTGCTGGCGCATGCCTGCGCGCAGACGCTGATGGCTTACACCGGTTTCCTTGGCTGCCAGGTCCTCTCGAGCAAAGCGCGCTTCCCCTTGCTCACTGAGACCGTGTCGCTTGGCCATGTCCTCGACCGACTCGAGGTTCTTGATCGTGTATCCCATCGTCTGGCCCCCTTTCCTGGCTGTGTGAGCTCTCATCTCGCTCCTGCCCCGCTGTGCGAGGATTCAAGCATGCAGCAGCGCGTCAGCCTGATCACGCTTGGTGTGAGCGATCTCGCCAGAGCACGAGCGTTCTACGAGGCGCTTGGTTGGAAGACGGGCGCGGAGCCACAGGCGGACGTGGTGTTCTTCCAGACGGGCGGCTCGATCGTCTCGCTGTGGGATCGTCGCAATCTCGCACAGGACAGTGGCGTTCAGGATCAGGGGGGATGGGGTGGAGTGACGCTTGCCTACAACGCCGGCTCCCCGGAATTGGTGGATGCGGTCCTGGCCGAAGCGGAGGCCGCCGGTGCGACGATCGCCCGTTCCGGAGCAGAGACGTTCTGGGGCGGCTACTCGGGCGTGTTCATCGATCCCGACGGTCATCCGTGGGAGGTCGCCCACAACCCGCACTGGACGCTGCACGATGACGGATCGGTAACGCTCGCTCCCTGACATGCGGGTCCTCGTAAGAGGAACACGCCCGGTGCGGGCAGGCCCCTGAACAGTCACAGCTCGTCCTTGGGGCTTACGGATCCGCAAGGCCGGATCGGTTTGCAGCAAGGGTCGGTTCCGGCCGCCGCGAAGGTTGGGCTTGTCACTCACGTCGGTTCCGCCCACTGCGAAGGTTGGGCTTGTCACTCAGGTCGGTTTGGCGAAAGGTTGGGCTCGCCACTCACGTCGGTTTCGCCCGCCGCGGAGGTTGGGCTCGTCACTCACCGATGAGTTCGCGCGCAGGTCGACGTCATACCTTCGAGATGACCGACCCCATCCGTCCATTGGCTCCCTTGACGCCGGCGCGGTCCGTGCAATACTTAAGCAAGTGCTTAACCAACGTGCGCCACTCGATCTCGTGTTCCAGGCGCTCGCCGATTCAACCCGGCGGGCAATGGTTGACAGGCTCGCAAGCGGGCCGGCGTCCGTCAGCGAGCTTGCCCGCCCGCTCGCCATGTCGCTGCCGGCGGTGGTTCAGCACCTGCACGTGCTCGAGTCGAGTGGTCTCGTGCGCACCGAGAAGCGAGGACGGGTGCGCACCTGCCACATCGAGTCGGCGGCGCTCGGGAGCGCAGAGCGGTGGATCACCGAGAGACGCAGGGAATGGGAGCAGCGTCTGGACAGGCTCGGGGAATACCTCGCCGAGCATCCTGAGCTGCCGGATCAAGGAACAGACAAGGGAGACAAGCATGAGTGAGAGATCTGCAGTCCACTCGACCTTCGCGATCGAGCGCATCTATGAGGCGACGCCCGCGCGTGTGTTCAGCGCATGGGCAGAGCCCGAGGCCAAGGCGAGCTGGTTCGGCCCCAAAGTTCTGACCGGCAGCGATCACAAGCTCGACTTCAGGGTCGGTGGGGAGGAGCATCTGCGCGTCACCGCGTCGGATGGCGCCATCTACCTCTTCGACAGTCGCTACGAGGACATCGTTGCGCAGCAGCGCATCGTGTACTCGTATGACATGCACCGCAACGAGGACCGCATCTCGGTCTCGCTGGCGACGGTCGTGCTCGAGCCTCACGGCAGCGGCACGAAGCTGACCTTCACCGAGCAGGGGGTCTTCCTCGACGGTCATGACACGCCCGCCGCGCGCGAGCACGGCACAGGCGAGCTGCTGGATAGCCTGGGTGAGAAGCTGAGCGAGGAGCCCTCCTGATGCAGACCTGGACGAATAGCGAAGATCATCCAACAGGGACGTCCAGTGCCCTGGGACCGTCCGACGGGCTGAAGCCGTCCGAGACGACGCTTCCCCCGGACCAGATGGGACCGTCCGGCGAGCTGCGACCATCCGAGGAGATGCAGCATCAGCCCGCAAACGACCGCTCGCGCTGGATCGCGCTCTATGTGCTGTGCGTGGGAATGCTGATGATCGTGCTCGACGTGACCGTCGTGAACGTGGCGCTCCCGTCGATCCAGGACGATCTCGGCTTCTCCTCCTCGAGTCTCGCCTGGGTCGTGAATGCCTACCTGATCGCTTTCGGCGGGTTGCTGCTGCTGGCCGGGCGCTTCGGCGATCTGATGGGTCGCAGCCGCGTCTTTCTGCTCGGAGTGGGTCTCTTCACCCTGGCCTCGCTGCTCTGCGGGCTTGCCTGGACACAGACGCTGCTCGTGGCGGCCCGCTTCGTGCAGGGCATCGGCGGCGCCATGACCTCCGCCGTGATCCTCGGGATGATCGTGACGATGTTCCCCGAGCCGCGGGAGCAGGCGAAGGCGATCGGGGTGTACGCCTTCGTGGCTTCCGCCGGAGGCTCTGTCGGCCTGCTGGCCGGCGGCGTGCTCACCCAGTCGATCAACTGGCACTGGATCTTCTTCGTCAACGTCCCGATCGGGATCGTCACGATCCTGCTCGCCAGGCGCCTGCTCGAAAAAGACAAGGGGATCGGCTTTGCGCAAGGCGCCGACATTCCCGGCGCGGCGCTCATCACCGCGGCCCTGATGCTCGGCGTCTACACAATCGTCAAGCCGGCGGCCGACTACGGCTGGGGCGCCGGCCGCACACTGGGCCTGGGCGCCATCTCGCTCGTGCTGCTGGCAGGCTTCATCGCGCGGGAGGCCACCGCCCGCAATCCGCTGGTCCCGTTGCGCATCTTCCGCTCGCGCAACGTCACAGGAGCGAATCTGATCCAGGTGCTCTCCGTGGCCGGGATGTTCGGGATGTTCTTCCTCGGCGCTCTCTATTTGCGACGGGTGCTCGGCTATGATGCCCTCGAGATAGGCTTGGCTTTCCTGCCCGTCACGATCACGATGGGCACCATGTCGATCCGCTTCTCCGAGCCGCTGATCACGCGCTTCGGGGCCAGGGCGACATTGCCGCCGGGCCTCGGGTTGATCGCGGCGGGACTTGCGCTGTTCGCGCGCACACCCGTCCACGCCGACTACCTCCTCAACGTGCTGCCGTCGATGGCGCTGCTTGGAACCGGCGCCGGGCTGTGCTTCCCCGCGCTGATGACCGTCGCGATGTCGGGAGCCACGCAGAGCGACGCAGGTCTCGCCTCCGGCCTTGTGAACACGACGGCGCAGGTCGGCGGCGCGCTTGGCCTGGCGGTGCTCGCGACGCTTTCGGCATCGCGCAGCGCCAGACTGATCGCGCACGGACAATCGACCGCGGCGGCGCTCACCGGTGGCTATCACCTTGCTTTCTGGATCGCCACCGCGCTCGTCCTGGCGGCTATCGGGGTGGCGTTGACCGTGCTGAGACCTCAGCCGGTCGCGGCTCAGCAGAGCGATGTCGGGCACGAGCAGACCAGCGCCGAGCCGCTGTATTCCGAAGTCGCGTAGGAGGGGGCGATTGCTATAGTGACCCGATCCAGCCGGGGTCCTAGACCCCGATCAACGCAGTGTCAGCGCTCGTAGCCGTTGCTCATAGCAATCTCCGCGTTCGCAGCACGCGAGAACACGGAGGTAGACACAAATGGCTACAGGAACCGTCAAGTGGTTCAGCGACGACAAGGGATTCGGGTTCATCACGCCCGATGACCAGTCCAAGGACCTGTTCGTCCATCACTCGGGAATCGCCGGCGACGGCTACCGCTCGCTGAGCGAGGGCGCCAAGGTCACCTATGACGCCGAGGCCGGCGACAAGGGACCGAAGGCAGTCAACGTCCAGCTTGCATAGCGGCCCGCCTCAGGACTAGATTCCTGAGGCGATCGCCTGAAGTAGTAGGCAGGATCACGGCAGGCAACCCGAGAACGGTTGCCTGCCGATAAAGCACCCACGTGCTGCGCTCAGTCCGCGTCCTGTGCTCAGTGAGTCCTGTACCCAGCGCGCGTCCTGCGCTCAGTGCGTCTTGCGCTCAGCTCGTGTTCTGCGCTCAGCCAGACACGGCCTGGCGGCTGTGCCGGGTCAGCTCGCGCACAAGCCTCTGGATCATGCGCTCCAACTGCTGGATGCTCGCCGCCTCCACCTTTGCGACGCCGACCTCGCGGTTCACCCAGGCGTTGATCTCACGGTGGCTGCTGCCGCTGCGCCTCGACAGGTCGGCCACCAGACGGTGGCGCTCCTCGCGCAGGCTCGCGCGACGTTCGAACGCAGCCACGGGTGCCGGCGGCGCCGGGAGCGGAGCGGGTGGCGAAGTCTGCTCGGCGACTCCCGCGGAGGCTTTGGGGGCTGGGCCGAACAGAGTCATTTGCGGTGCCACTTCGGCGCTCAGCGGCACGAAATCGATCGCAGGAGACGGCTCGCTCGCCCGTCGCTCGCGCGGCTCGTCAAAGCCCTCCTCGACCTCGCGCTCGCGCAATGCCCGGCGCAGCTCGCTCTCAACCTCGGCGGCATGCCCTCGCAGCACGGCATCCGCCGGCAGATAGACCCAGCTCGGCTCGGGCATCCGGCCCGGGATCGTCCTCACGAAGCGGCCCACGATCTGTCTGAAGATCATCGGGGTCTTGGCAGCCGTCGCATACACCCCGACCCGCAACCGCGGGATGTCCACGCCCTCGGACACCATGTTCACGGCCACCACCCACGGCTCCTTTGAGGCTCTGAAGGCAGCAAGCTTCTGTGCCGCACGCGCCTCGGTGTGCAGGACCACCACCGGTGCGTGCCCGGTCGACTGGCTGAGCAGCTTGGCTATCTGCCGGGCATGGGTGGCGTCCGCGGCCACCGCCAGCCCCCCTGCGTCGCGATGGCCCCCTGCGCGCAACTCCCTCAGCTTCTCGTCGGCCTCTCGCAGGATGCGCGGGAGCCCGTCCGGCAACTCCGTGGATATGGCGGTGCGATATCGCCGGCTCGCCTCTCTGGCGCTCAGCACCGTCTCAAAGGATGTCTCGATCACGTCCTCGCCGCTGCGCCAGGACAGCGTCCCGTCGAACGTCACAAACGCCACAGGCCGGCAGATGCCATCCGCGACCGCCTGGGCATAGGTGTAGGAGACGTCCGGGACCGCCACCCCTTCTGCGTCGTAGCTGACGCCCGGGATCGGTGTGGCGTCAGAGCGAAACGGGGTTCCCGACAACAGCAGCCAGCGCGGCGCGGCCGCGAAAGCCTGCTGGAAGCTCGTTCCCCAGGCGAGCTCATCGCCGAGATGATGGGCCTCGTCGACGATCACGAGCGTGTCCGTCCTCATGTCCGCCGACCAGCTGCGCGAGTCCGCGGCCACGCGCGCATATGTGACCGCGACGCCGTGGAAGTCGTGCGGCGGTCGCGGTCCGGGGGCGTCGGGTTGCAACTGCACGCCGAGCTCTGCGGCTGCGCTCGCCCACTGGCGCGTCAGAGGAGTCGTCGGACAGAGCACCACCACACGGCTCACCTCGGCGCCGGAGAGCATGCGCCGCGCCAGCTCAAGCGCCGGGCGCGTCTTGCCGGCGCCGGGCGCCGCCGAGACCAGGAAAGGGCCGCCCTGCCAGCCGTCCAGCCGCTCGAGCGCATCGCGCTGCCAGGCGCGCAGAGATGTCGTGGGGGAAAGGCTCAAAGAGCCCGGCATCCTGCGGCACCGACCGGACGGACCCCCGCAAGGCCCATGAACCGGCTGTTGTGGCCTAGGAGCGAGTTGGGGGGCCTAGGAGCGCGGTGGGGGCGGGGCGTAGCGATGGTGGAGCATCAGCGGGTTCCCGTCTGGGTCGCTGAAGAGCGCCATGTGGCAGACGCCCGTGTCCAGGGTCTCCCCGCGGAACTGCACGCCGCGGTCTTCGAGGGTCCTGCGCGCAGCTTGCACATCCTCGACATGCAGCGCGATCTCGTGCCCGCGCTCGCTGTGCTCCATGCCCATCTGCTGGGCGTCGATAACGCTCAACGTCAGATTGCCGGTCTCGAACTCCGCATAGTTGCGCTCCTCCAGGTACACCGATCGGGGCAGGCCGAGCGTCTGCCCGTAGAACTCCACCGCCTTTGGGAGGTCGCGGGTCGAGATCGCCGCGAAGTCCACGCCGGTGATCAGCTGAGTCGGGTCGGCCATGCTCGGGCTCCTTGCTCGCGGCGCGCGCTTCGGTTCGCCGTGCAGGCGCCGGCTTTGGACGGTTTGGGAGCGTGAATCTTGCTCCCCGAGCACTCCTGCGTCAAGACCTGGACCCCACGGAAGCCGGTTGGCTCAGGCGCTCTCGGCCTGCAGCCGTCCCGCCTCGATCGCCGCCAGCAGCGCGCGGTAGTCCGCTTCGCTCTGGTCAGCATAGGTCCGCGAATACTCCACGATCGCACGGTCGAACGTGTCCGCCGAGCCCAGGTAGCTCGCGATGGCGATCCGGTCGCCGGTACGGGCGTGGGCGCGGGCGAGCGTCCACCCGCACAGACGCCCATAGGCACGCAGCTGAGGCGGGTCCATCGCTTCGATGTCGACGCTCAGCTTGCCGTCCCATAGTTGACGCACATAGAAGTCGCGCAGCACCTCATCCGCGCCGAGCGCCGGCAGCCATCCCAGGAACACGTCGCTTGCGGCCTGCATCAGCCGCTGGCCCTCCACCACCCGCTGTCCGTGGTTCCCGTACTCGGAGGCCCCCGCATACGGCTCGAGCACCGAGGCGACGGCTTCCTTTGCCTGCAGCACGAGCGGATCCTGCTCGTCGCGTCCCACGAACAGCATCACCCAGGCGCGGGTACCCACGCTCCCCACGCCCACGACCTTGCGCGCGATGCTCTCGAAGTCGAATTCGCCGAGCAGCGCGCAGCGGTCGTCCTGCAGGCTCTTGCGGTAGGCCTCGAGCATTTCTCCAAGCCGTGCCTGCAGCTCGCTGCGCCGGGGAGGATCGAGCAGGTCCTCGATTGGCACGATCAACGGAGGTTCGTTGACGAATCGCAGCTGTCCATCCACCTGTTCGGTCAGCTTCGCCACCGCGCGCGTGCTGTCCTTCGAACGAGCCTTGCCGATGTTGCGTTCCATCTTCTGCAAGCGCTTGCGCTTGACGACCCGCAGTTCGCTGACGAGTGCCATCACGTCCCTCACGTTCAATCTCGCGTACCAAACGGCGAGGTTGCCCATTTGCGCGAAGCCCCGCATCGCCTCTCGGTAGGTCTGTGCGGTCCACCTCACGATCTCGTCGATCTGCTCGGCCTGGAAGCCCTGCTCGCGCCCCGCCACGCAGACGCTTGCGGCGAGTCTCTTCACATCCCACTCCCACGGGCCCGGCAGCGTCTCGTCGAAATCGTTGATGTCGAACAGCATCTCCCGCTCGGGTGAGGCGAAACCCCCAAAGTTCGACAGGTGCGCGTCGCCACACAGCTGTACCCTCAGCCCCGACACGGGCGTGTCCGCGAGGTCCGAGGCCATGATCGCCGCTGCGCCGCGATAGAAGGCGAACGGCGAGACCGTCATGCGGCCGTATCGAATCGGCACGAGCTCCGGTACGCGGCTCTGCGCCTGGCCCTCAAGGATCTCCACGGGGTCTGTGCGGGTCGCGCCCGGCCGCCATTCGCCATGACTGGAGCGCGGCGTCTGCTTGCGCGCGGCCTTGCCCTTCGCTTCGCGCTCGCTGACGCTTTCTCCGTTGGCCATGTCAGATCTCCAGGGGAGGGCCGGCCATGCGAGGGCTCGAACCTGGAGGGCTCGAACTTGGAAGGCTCGGCATCTCTTGAATGGTTCCTACAGGCACGATCTGCTCCTTGTTAGCAGGATAGACATGTCAGCCATCCGGCGATTGCGACCCCGGCCCATCTCCAGGCTCGGTCGGTCCAGCTGAATGGTCGCCATGTGCGAGGTGTGCGTCGGGGAACTCCTCGGCGGTCTGGCGGCGGAGCATCTGCGTTCCGAACATGGCCAGGACGATGATGATCGCGATCCCGCTCAAAGTTCTGGTCGCCACGATCGGCCCCCATGCGAACAGCAGAAGCAGCAGCAGCCCCACCACCCCGAACGTGATGTCCGGACGGTCGCTGAGGTAGGGCGCCATCAGGCGGCGCAGCGTCGTTGCGCTCCTCGTCGGACCAGCCAGCAGGCCGGCGAGGATCACTGGCACGCCGATGAACACGCTGGCCCACGCCACATCTGCGAGCACGCTCGTCCCGATCGACCAGGCCGCCTGGGCGGCCGGTCTCACCGCTTCCGTGGTGGCGAGCGAATCGACCACCTTGTGCCCGATGATGCCGCGCGCCACGACCACCACCAGGCCCGCTCCCACGAACGCGGCGCCAACGGCGATCAGCGTCTGGCGCCGCCGTCCACGTGCCAGATACACCGACAGCGCGAACAGCGCCACCACCAGCAGCGGCAGCACGAGCGCAAGGCTGCGCAGCAGGTTCACCGCGTTCTGCATCGTCTTCAGCTGACTGGATGTCACGATCCGAAGCTGGGCGACTTTCGGCGGGATCTTGTTCACGATCGTCGGCGAGGCGCCCACCTTCTGGGCCACTTCGCCGAGCATCGGACGCAGATCGAGCACCACCGCTCCGCCTCCCGGCAGCTTCACCACGCTGCCTTTGTTCTCGATCAGGCGCACGAACTGCGCGTGGGTCACCTGGTTGGCCTCACGCCACAGTTCCTGAACCCGTGGGCGTTCCAGCAGCAGGTCGATCCCCTTCTGCACCACATCGCGCAGCGCGCCGGCGGCCGGGGCGGCGAGCGGCTGCAGTTCGCTTGGCAGCCCCTGCTTGAGCTGCCCGGCGACGTCGATGTTTGCGTACAGCTGTTCGGTCAGGTAGCCAGACACCGCTTCGCGAATCGGCGGGCTCTCGATCAGCTTCGTGTTCGTGCTGGTCCAATATCCCGTGTCGAGCAGCTGCCGATTGGCCCACACCGCGAAGATCGCCACGATCCCGAGGACCGTCGCCAACCCGATCAGGCTGCGGACAAGCCAACGGTGGGGACCCACATGTTGGGCAGCCGAGGGTCCTGGCACGCTGGAGAGACTAGGCCCGTTCCCATTTTGGGATAACCGTGGAACACCGCACCTAGGAGGGGTCGAAGAGTGCGGTTTTTCCGCAGCTTCGCCTGAGTGCGGTCGCTATATGATCCCGCGGGTGCCGCCGACATCTCGACCCCACAGCGCCGGCACAGCAGTGCGGTCGGCGCTGGGCTCACCGCGACCGCGTGTGCTGTGTCTGCTGGCTCTGTCCCTGGTCGGCGTGTGGGCGCTCAGTGGCTGTGGCAGCTCCAAGCCGGCCTTCTGCTCCCACGTGAGCGAACTGGAAAAATCGGTGCAATCGCTGGGCAGCCTGAACCTGCAGTCCGGCGTCAGCGGAGTCGAAGCGAGCCTGCAGAAGGTGAACGCGGACGCGAACGCCGTGGTCAGTTCCGCCAAGAGTGAATTCCCCACACAGACAGCCGCGATCGAAAAATCTGTGAGCTCGCTCGACGGAACAGTCAAAGAACTCTCCTCAGCGACCACCACCAAGGCGAAGCTCACTGCGATAGCCAGCCTCGCGGGACAGGTCAGCACCGCGGGCACCGCGCTCAGCGAACTCTCGAGCGCAGCGAAATCGAAGTGCAGTTGATCGCTGCGCCACGCCGTCTCGCTCCGGTCCGGTAGGCCCCGGCGCTCATTGCCGTCGTCTGCTGCGTCTGGTTTGAGCGAGTCCAGGACCTTTCGTCCTCGGCTGTCGGCCGTGACGGTCGAGGCTAGGAGCCTTTGCCCTCAACTATGTCGGCGCCGGTGACGGTGGTCATCACCTGTGCGGCGCCGCCGCCGAGCACCCGGCGCACGAGCCCCGGCGCCACCACCCGCAGGGCGGCCGCCAGCGCATAGGGGCGCGGCACGTAGCGCTCCGGTCTGCGCTCAACCCCGGCCTGATAGATCGCCTCGGCCGCCTTCTGTGGGGTGGAGACGATCCAGCGGGTCAGCGGACGGGCGGTGAGCTCTGCCTGGGGAAAGCCTTCGGTGGCGATGAACCCAGGGAGCACCAGGCCGACGTGGACGCCGTGCGGGCGCTCCTCGGCCCACAGCGAGTCCGACCATCCGGCGAGCGCGAACTTCGAGGCGCTGTAGGCGCCTGAGCCGGCCCGCGCAACGCGCCCGGCGGTGCTCGCCACGTTCACGATCGCGCTCGGCGCGCTCTCCCGCAGCAGTGGGATCAGCTCCTCGGTGAGCCGCACCTGCGCGTCGAAGTTGATCGCCATCGTGCGCCTCACGTTCTCATAGCCAGCCTCGGCGAAGCTGCCGCGCCAGGCGGCGCCTGCGTTGTTGACGAGCAGGTCGAGTCGCCCGTGACGCTCGGCAAGGTGCGCCCGGATGCGCCGGGGGGCGTCCTCGTCGAGCAGATCCACCGCGAGGAAGCCGGCGTGCTCGCCGAGAGACGCCGCGAGCGTGCGCAAACGCTCCTCGCGGCGCGCCACCAGCACCACCGAGGAATTGGGCATCCGAGCGAGTCTGCGTGCCGTGGCCTCGCCGATCCCACTCGATGCGCCGGTCACGAGCACCACGAATCGGCGGTCGGGTTTGGCTGCGGTAGGCGATTCGGTCATGGGTCCCCTTTTCTCAATCTGCGATGCTCGACACCGCCGGCGCCCGGGCCGGCGATCAGGATGTCACTCACCAACTCGGGCGCGAACAGGCCGTGGTCGACCACTCCCGGTGTGCCCGACAGTCGCGCCGCCAGCGCCTGCGCATCTGCCACGGGACCCAGGTAGTCGGCGATCAGATTGCCCTCGGGGCTCGGTGGCCAGTCGCGCAAAACCGCCTCTCCAAGCGAGGCCAGCGTCATCTGGGCCCCGAAACGCAGGATCTCCAGCGGTACCGGGGGACCCAGCTCGCCAACCGCCTTCTCCGCCGAGGCGATCACAACGAACCGCTCGGCGGCGCCGGCCACGATCTTCTCGCGTGTGTGGGCGCCGCCGCCGCCCTTCACGAGCCAGCCGCGCGGGTCGATCTGATCGGCGCCGTCGATCGCGATGTCCAGCCCACCGAGAGCGTCAAGCTCCTCGACCACGAGCCCCAGCTCGCGGGCGGCCCGCTCGGTGGCGGGGGAGGTCGCCGCGCAGCGGATGCTCAACCCGCGGGCAGCCAGCGCCGGAAGCAGATGCGCGACCGTCGAGCCGGTCCCCAGGCCCACCCGTGCGCCGTCTTCGACCAGCGCCGCCGCGGCCTCGGCGGCGAGCCGCTTCTGGCTCTCGATGTCGTGCAGGGACGTCGAGGCAGGCACGCGCGGGGACCCCATCGTGCAGGCGACCCTACTAGCTCGCGTCAGTTCGCAGGGGCTGTCTGTGGGCTTTCGGTGGGTTCGACCCGCGGCGACTCATAGGGGTCGGGCTCTCCCCACAGGAAGCGCCACACCGACAGCGCCATCAGGATCGTCATGATCACGGCGCTCGACGCGCACCACTCGCAGACGGCGTGAATCGAGAACAGCTCCCGATAGGTCAGATAGGCGGAGAACCCGAAGCCGCCGATCGTGAAGGCAAGCGTGGCGAAGCGGCTCGTCTCGCTTTCCGGGACGAGCAGCGAGCCGAGGATCGCGATATAGCCGATCAGGCCCATCAGCGCCACCGGGACGCCCGCGAGCTTCGAGTAGACCGAGGTCTGCACCTTCAGGCAACTTCCCCCGGCCGTGCACACCGGGGGATGGCCCGAGTAGTGGACGTACGTCAGATAGATCGCCACCCCCAGGCCGACCGAGGTCAGCACGATCATCGTGATTCGCAGCGCCCGCCGGCTCATCGTCGCGGAATCCCTGCTTGACGCGGAGCCGAGAACACTTGGATCGGCGGCGGAGGCCCGAGCCGGACTGCGGGAAGGGGGGAGGTGCTAATCGGCAGCGCCATCGCCCGCTCACTCCCTAGCTTTTCAGCTGCTTTTCGATCGCCGCTTCGAAGGGGCCGGCGTCGGTGAAGGACGAGTTTTCGAGTTTCTGAAGCGTCCCGCCCGTCTTGCCGATCATGAACGACGGGGTGCCCGTGAAACCGTTCTGGTTGGCGCTCTGGGCGTCGCTGATGATCTGGTTGGCGTAGGCCGGATCGTTGCGGGCTGCGCTCCAGTCGGACAGGTTCAAACCCGGGATCTGGGCTGCCAGCCCCTGCAGGTAGCTTTCGGTGACATAGCCGCTGTCCTCTTCTCCCTGCTCGTGGTAGAAGAGCTCGACGTAGTGCCACATCAGGTTCTGCTTGCCGGCGGCGAGCGCCGCGGTCTGCTGGGTCTGGAAGGTTTCCCGTTCGCGCGTGGCCGTCTGCATCGAGCGGTATTCGATCTTGACCTTGCCGGTGCGCACGTACTTCTTGATGATCGGAGGCAGCGCGCCGAGCGTGAACTGCTTGCAGAACGGGCACTCCAGGTCGCCGTAGTACTGAATCGTGACAGGCGCGTTGGGGTTGCCGAGGGTGCTGCCGTTCTGAGGAATGCCCTGCAGCAGCGAGATGACTTCAGTCGCCGCGGCGTTGGCCGCCGCGCTTTTCGGGGCGGGCGCGTTTTTGGAGCCGCCGCTGCCGGTCGCGATCAGGATGATGGCGATGATCACCACCACCACCCCGGCGATCCCGCCGAGCTGAATCAGCCGTTTGCGCTGCGCGGACTGCGCGGCGCTGGCTTCCTCCATCGCCTTGCGCTGCTCGCGCGCCTGCTCACGACGCTGCTTGCGCGTCAGGTCCGACTCTGGATCCTCAACAGGGCTCATGAATGCAACTTTTGCACACTTTGCCTCAAGATTGCTTAAGGAATGCGCGGGAGTGCGCGCGTGCAGACGGCGAGTCTGCACGAGAGGTCGGCCTCCCGCGAGCGTCACAGGCAAGATCGGGGCCAGCGCAAGCGCAGCACCGACGGGAGGCCGGCAGCCCCCGCGTCTGGAGACAGAGACATCTCATCCGCAAGGCGCAGCGCGCTCCTGCGGCCAACGCCGCCGGGTCTCGCTCACCACCGGGCCACTGCTGGTCTGGCTCACCACCGGCCCACACTGCTGGTCTGGCTCACCACCGGCCCACACTGCTGGTCTGGCCCCCACCGGCCCACACTGCTGGTCTGGCTCACCACCGGCCCACACCCACCGGTCTCGCTCACCAGGATGCCCCCGGCAGGATTCGAACCTGCGACCCTCGGATTAGAAGTCCGACGCTCTATCCAGCTGAGCTACGGGGGCACGCGCACCCAACGGTACGACACCGCCGGACGAGGGGCCCAGGCCCTCAGCGTTTTGAGATCGCCTCTGCGCGATGGGCGTCATCTCTCAAGCCGGCCCATACCGATGTCGAGGAGGTCGCAGGCGGTCAACTTCGCCGATCTCAACACCGATCCAGGAGCCCATCAGATGACCACGATCTTCGCAAGCCGCCCGCAAACAGGCCCAACTCCTCGAGCGAGCTCGCCACTGCCAGGCGCACGGCGCCGACACGGCGCGGCCCGTCGCAGCGCCAGGATCGGCATGGGTGCGGTTGGCGCCGCGCTTGCGACCGCCGCACTCGCGGCCGGCCCGGCCTCGGCGGATTCGAAGATCACCGAAACATTCACCTCGAACGGCGCCGAGCAGTCGTTCACGGTGCCTGTGGGCGTCACAAGCGTGCGGGTGCGGGCGGTCGGCGCGGCGGGTGAAACCGCTTTTGCCGACAGTCCTTTCCAGTCGGGCGCTCCCGGTGGCGCCGGCGCAGTGGTGGCCGGCGCGCTCCCGGTGACCCCCGGTGAGGTGCTTTACGTCGAGGTGGCTGCC
>Ga0210396_10004274_pt1 | contig 14035 bp, 8 predicted proteins | sample IncBWH17OmetaG_FD_155466 | JGI IMG/M metagenome (GOLD analysis project Ga0210396, IMG submission 155466) | Forest soil microbial communities from Barre Woods Harvard Forest LTER site, Petersham, Massachusetts, United States - Inc-BW-H-17-O ...
CGCGGCTGCCGGAGTACATGGTGCCGTCGGCGTATGTGTTGCTGGAGTCGCTGCCGCTGACGCCGAACGGGAAGGTGGACCGGAAGGCGCTGCCGGCGCTTGAGCCGACATCGTCACAGAGCTACGTGACCCCGCGCACCCCGCTGGAGCATATTCTCACCCAGATTTTCGCTGAGACTCTCGGGGTAGCGCGCGTCGGTCTGGACGACAACTTCTTTGAACTAGGCGGTCACTCGCTGCTGGCTCTCCAGCTGCTTCGCAATATCCGCAATCAGCTCGAACTGGACATTCCTATGCGTCAGCTTTTTGACACACCGACCGTGTCAGGGATCGTGTCTACGCCAGCTATAGCCGAAACCAATAACAGTATGTTTGAATCCATTCTTCCTCTGCGCAAGCATGGCTCACTGCCAGCTCTCTTTTGCCTTTCTCCCGGCGGCGGCCTAGGATGGATGTATGCGCCCTTCCTGCGACATTTGCACCCGGAGCGTCCATTATATGCACTGCAAGTAGAGGGCTTTCTCGAGGATCGATCTTTGCCTCCGACCATCGAAGAGGCTGCAGAGCACTATCTTTCCCTCCTGTTTCAAGTGCAACCGAAGGGGCCCTATTACCTATTCGGCTGCTCGTTCGGCGGTCTGGTCGCCCACGCCATGGCGACACGCCTCCAACAGCGACAACACCATGTTGAGATCCTGGGAATAGCCGACACGTACCCAGCCGACCTTACCGCATGCCTTGATATCGATAACTATTTGCGCGATGTTGAAGCGCAAAATTCACAATGGTCCCTAGGTCTTGGAACTGCCGTGGATAAAGCGATAGTAAGATGCCTACTTCACTCCATCAAGCTAACCGCAGCCTTTTCTCCAGGAATCTATCAGGGAGACGTACTCCTCTTTCCATCACACGAGAGCGTCGCAAAAGACTGGCCCGCCCGCTGGCTACCATATGTGTCCGGGCACATAATATCCGACGCCATTGGGTCTTGTCACAGTGACCTTCTGAATCCAGAAATTGTTGCTCAACTGGGCCTTCTCCTGGAATCACATCTTCCGCGGCCCTAAGCTCGGGAGTCAAAGCGCGCAGCCGCTAATGCGAAGCGTCGGCGCCCGGTGCGTCCTTCGGCGCATAAATCGGCAGCAGCCAGGCAACGTCATCTCCCGATAACCACCCAATTACTTCTGGGGCGCATTGTCAAGATCGCGCTTGATATACCCCTTCTCCACCACACAGCTAATTGAGCACAGAAGGAACGAGCTATGGAATATCCTTTGTTGAGCATCTTTGATACAACTTTGCGTGATGGCGAACAGGCTCCCGGAAATGCAATGACCGTCGAAGCCAAAGTTACGCTCGGCATCGCGTTAATGTCATTGGGCGTCAATACAATCGAAACGGGCTTTCCAGCTGCGGCGCGAAGTGATTTCGAGACAACCCGGAGATTAGCGGCGCAAGCTAAGAGTACAAAACTCTGTGCATTTGCGCGTGCCTGCCGTCCCGACATACAACTTGCGTTCGACGCCCTTAAGAATGCGCCGCATTCGCAAATTCAGGTTTTGACCACAGTATCTGACATCCATCTGCAACTCAAACGCGGCATTTCCCGTTCCGAAGCGCTCGAAGAAGCACGCGACGCTATCGGATTCGCAAGAGACCTTGGCGTACATGAAGTAAGTGTTGCTCCGGAAGACGCATCACGCGCTGATCGTCGCTTCCTCCGCGAAATGATTGAAACGGTAGTTGACCTCGGCGCCACAACAATGGTGATTCCGGATACGGTTGGGGCATGCCTTCCTCAGGAATTCGCTGACTTGATCTCCGAAATCAGGAAATGGATTGGGCCTTCAATTCGCATTTCAGCTCACACGCATAACGACCTTGGTTTGGCTACAGCGAATACTTTGGCTGCTGTCCTCGCCGGGGCAGATGAGTGTCAGGTTACACTATGCGGGATCGGTGAGCGCGCAGGTAATGCCGCACTTGAAGAAGTTGTAGCAGCAGTCCATAGTAAGCAGGACTTATTCAAGAGAAAGACAACCATTGATACGCGACAGATTCCTGCTGCCTGTGGACTGCTCACGACCGCCATAGCTTTGCCAATCGCCAGATCCAAAGCGATTATTGGCGCGAACGCATTTTCTACCGCTGCCGGAATCCATCAGTCGGGGATGCTGAGAGATCCGCGAACGTATGAATATCTAATCCCAGAAATGTTTGGCGCGAAGCGGACCATTGTGTTTTCCCGCCATTCAGGCCGACAAGCGTTGCGGGCCAAGGCAAACATGCTAGGCATTGCCATCGATGACGCTAGCCTTGATGAGGTATATGAAGAATTAGTGGGCATGGATAGTACCGCTGTCTTCACCGACCAGGACTTGCTCTCCATCATGACAAGACGGAATCCGACTACCGTCTAATTGCAATACTCTTACTCATAGAAAGATCCCCAAACACCACAAGGTCCTGACTAAAGATATCGACTTTCCCGCCATATTTAAAGTCCCGACTCGCGGCGATAGCCACCTACTGCCCTATCGGGAGAGGTAAATAGGTTCACGATTGCAAAAAGGAAAGATAACTCATGTGTATTTAACGTGCTGGATGTGCAGCCGTCGGATGTTAACTTGTGAACCAGATGTGAGTCAACGAACCGATTACGAGGAGAAACGACATGGAAGTGCAGGTTCCCCTGGTTATAGAGTGGTGCGGACTGGATATAGTGTCATGGCTGCGGCAACATAGGTCCGTGCTGAATGATGACCTTCGACGTTCCGGTGCAGTACTCCTGAAGGGATTCGAATTGAAGGGGAAATTCAGTGATGTCATCTCTGAGTTCTCCACTGCTCCGCTGGAATACGTATACCGTTCGACGCCCCGAGTGCAGGTAGAGCCTGGAATTTATACTGCGACCGAATATCCTGCCGGACTAAACATCCCTATGCACAATGAGAATTCATATCAGCGAGAGTGGCCACTACATCTGCTTTTCTTCTGTGAGACCCCAGCGACCGGCGGTGGGGGGAACACGCCCCTTGCGAGCTCCTCCAATGTCACGAGACGAATACGGGCTGATATACGTGATCGATTTAGAGCGAAAAAGCTGATGTACATACGAAATTACCAGCACGATATTGACCTTCCGTGGCAAACGGTATTTCAGACGGAGTCGAAGGCCCAGGTTGAGAGGTATTGCCGAGACCATGACATCTCCTTCGCGTGGTATCCCGGCGACAAACTACGAACCGAACAGATATGTGACGCGTTCGCTTACCATCCATTAACGAATGAGGAACTATGGTTTAACCAAGCACATCTATTTCATCCATCGGGACTGGACGCACGAACCCGGGAGCTAATGCTCTGCATGTTCGATGAGGACGACTTTCCAAGGACGGTCAAATACGGAGATAGGACCGCGATTGAAGAGAAGGATCTGGAGGACATTAGAGAGGCATACCGAAATGAAATGGTTGCATTCGAGTGGTGTGCTGGCGATTTATTGATCTTGGATAATATGCTGGTCGCTCATGGTCGGTCTGCATTCAAGGGAAAGCGGCGAATATTGGTCGCGATGTGCAACCCCTACTCAAAACGAGAATAGGACGGCGATGGTCATTCATCGCGAGAGAGGGTTCCTGGCGCGCACAGCACAGGGCAGAGAAAACGTGGGCAGAAGACCTTTCGTTGGCACCCACCCAACGGGCAATGAGGTTAGCAGTAAACATGTTGTCCTGACTCCACCGCCCGTGCTCCGTACGACAGGGACGTCTTCGCAGTGTACCGAGCGGGTCTCTGTGCCGGCCTGAGAGATACGGCCACGCCTTCCGCGGTATCGAACAACAGGGCACGGGTGTCCGACGTCGCCCGCAAGAGCGCATAATGCTCAAAATATCCTCGCACTAAGGAGCGCTACGCTTGTGCACTGGACACTGCCCAAATGAACCATAAAGCTGCTAGGGCTTTGCGGCTTTGCTGGCCGACTCAGGTGGGCTAAGGCGGCCCTTCACAACTCCTGCTCACCCCTAACCACGCCCACCGGCTTGTGAACTACCGCAATCTGTACATTTTTTCCGTCACCACCAGTCCAGCTCCCCACCGACACCATCCAGTTAGGACATATAAAATCGCCGCGCCGGCGAACATCCTCCAATGCGAGCCGCAGTCTCGTAAACGCGTAAACGCGGCAAGCGACAGAGAACCAAAAGGGCTCGTTCATAGTCAATATCTGTGAGTGGCAGCTCTAGAAATTAGAAATTGTGGAGACAGCATGGCACACAACTTGGCCCAAGGCCAGACCGCACCTGCGTGCTCACATGAGACCATTCTTATGCAGGATCCGGCAGGCTTGTATCTGCACTTGGATGAGGAAACGAGACGTGAATATAGACGAAGTGTTGCGACGCTGGCCCGATTGTGGCGCACGACTGAGCAGGTGATATGTTGCAGTGCGCTCGAGTTGGCGACGCAACATTTAGTTCCACTTGACATCAGGCTTCGTCTGAGGTCCCACATCGGCTACTACCTGCTTGATACAGAAGGAAGAAAGTCGCTCCGATCTAGCATAACTACCAGTCGACAGAATGACGTGCGAACGTGGTTGAAGCGATGGTGGCCTGTAATGTTGTATTACATCGGGCCGCTTGCTCTTACGTCAGCGATAGCATTTGAAATTTGGACTGCAGGGCCCCAGAGCACGGTGCTGTGTGTGGTGATTACAGGGTGTATTCTTGTTCTTGCATTTACGGCTTCGGACGGGGTCATTTCTACTTTCACACGATTTCAGGGAAGATGTTGCGTCCTGCCGAGGGTCGATCTGGCGACCTGTCAGTCCCTCAATTGTCTTACGGCCATTGTGATTCCGACTAAGTTAGTAAATGAGGCGCAAATAAGAGCCGTCATTTCGCAAGCGAAAATGCATTACAGACACTGCCGCCACTTGCGGGCATACGTAGTCTTATTGACTGACCATCCGGACTCACACTCTGCAAGACCAGATGACGGCCGAGACGATCTATTGTCTCTGTGCGGAACACTTATCCGAGAGCTCAATCGGGATCCGGAGTTTGCGAAAGAGGAGCCCTTCTATCTGCTTCATCGCGATCTGCAATTCTCCTCAAGCGAACAACAGTGGATTGGGTGGGAGCGGAAGCGGGGCAAAATTCTGCAGTTCCTGCGATTTGTTCATCATGGAGAGAATTCCTTCTCGCAAACGGTGGGTGATATGGAGCGCCTGCGCCAAACAGAATATGTCCTGATCATGGATGATGATTTACAACTGTGCAGTTCTTCGCTCCAACTCCTTCTTGCGACCCATTTACATCCCCTCAACCATCCACACATAGAGAGGGGGAGCTGGGTTCGAGGTTTCGGAATTCTCCAGCCGTCGATACAACTGCTACATGGAAGCCCAGATTTATGGGGAGAGGACTGGCGCAATCCGGAGAAACTGCCCGGCGAATGGATATTTGACCTCTTGGGTAGGACCCCGTTTTATGGCAAGGGGTTGGTGCATGTACGTTCTTACTACGACCTGATCGAGGGAGCGATCCCAGAGGGGATCGTCTTGAGTCATGACATAATTGAGTCCGGCTTCGTACCATGCGGTCGTGTCTTTGAGGCTGTAATTGGGGAGCCGCTCCCAACGGGGCATGCAATCTCGTGCCAAAGAATACACCGATGGTTGCGTGGTGATTGGCAAAATACATACTTTCTTCTTGCTACCCGCGCAGCCGGCCGCCAATTGCCACGATTTGGCCGCTTCGTCATAGTGCGACATCTAAAAGTGTCGCTCTGGGATATTTCCGTGGTTGTAGCGCTATTTTGTGGGGCGGCCCTGCAGCCATCTATTGTTCTATGGGTCGTAGTGATAGTGATGTTGCCGAGCTACGTTGATAGTGCGCTGGATGCTTTACATGGCACAGGAGGTTCAGGATGCATAACAGTGAGCCGGATACTCCGCGAAGCAGTTCGACCCCCGCTTCAAATGTTCCACCTCGTTCGGTTGGCGGGTCACGGGGCGATGGTGGCGGCCGATGCGATTATCAGATCTGTAATACGTCTTACGACAGGCAGGAAGCTGCTTCAGTGGGAGGCCAGTACAAGCGCTGCATTTCGAGGATCACGATTTGCGTTATGCACTGTTTATTTGTGGCTGGAAATAGTAGTGACGTTGGTGGGCGCTGGCTTCGCAATCATACGTTACAAGAATTACCCGGTAGCATGCCTGTCGGTATTGTGGCTAATATCCGCCGTGGATGTTCTCGTATCTAAGAGCAGAGAAATGCCACAGTGCTATCAAGCAAACAGAAAAACCTGACCAGAGTATGCGAGACCCGCTAAAAGCCATCGAACCGTGACGGGCCGCATATATGATGGGAGAGGCCTCAATGCGGAAGTACGGAGACTGTACGTAGCTCGGTGTCCGTCATGACCATCTAGTCTTTAATCACGTGTCGCCGACAGACGGCGTTTGCCCGACAAAGCAAGGGACGTGGGAAGTTAGTTCGCCAGATATAGTCCGGCGATCGCGAGGGCACGTGTTGGAACAGATGCCTGGTTCGTGCGCGGCCTTTCATCATCGATCCGTTCGATTCCTGGTCGCAATGCAGAGTTGTTACAGAAAAACTGTCCAGCTGAGCGGGCGCAGTATCATGACGTGGCGAGGGTACAGAAAGTTGGTAAATGAAACGAGGAATGTCTTATCCTGCTCGCGCCCTCGCAGCCTGGATGAGCGCTAAGGGACCGGGCAACAGTCCACACAAATACGGATTAGATGCAATCGTGATGATTGCAAGCTGGAGCTAAACAGCATGAAAATACTATTTGTGATAGGGACCCGACCGGAAGCCATAAAGCTGTGCCCTGTAATAAGGCACTTTCGTGAGAGCAAGACGCATAATCAGATTTGTGTCTGCATCACCGCGCAGCATCGGCAGTTGTCGGACCAAGTGCTCAGGACGTTCGACGTTATGCCAAACTACGACCTAAATATTATGAGGCGCGATCAAACTCCTATTGACGTGACGGGTAGGATGTTACTGGCTCTTGATGATGTGCTGTCCAGAGTTCAGCCGCAGCTCATCATAGTTCAAGGTGACACCTGCACAGCGATGTCTGCGGCGATGGCAGGGTTCTACTCGGGTATTCCGATCGCACATGTCGAGGCGGGGTTACGTACGTATGATCCCACGTGTCCATTCCCGGAAGAGATGAATCGCGTGCTTATCTCCAAACTGGCGGCTGCGCACCTCGCGCCAACTGAGAGAGCAGCAAGTAATCTTGAAGTTGAAGGTATCGCGCGAAAGAATGTGTCGGTTACTGGGAACAGCGGCATTGATGCGTTGCTGTATGTGAGACAGCTAATTGCTCAGGGCGTTGTGAGGAGCACGTCTAGATTTGAGCCCTGTCCCGGAAGACGACTGGTGCTTGTAACCACTCATCGCAGGGAGAGTGTGGAAGCACTTGCAGGAATATGCAATGCCGTGAAGCGGCTTGCAAAGCTCCCAAAGATCGAGATTGCGATCCCTGTTCACCCAAATCCAAAGGTGAAAGAGAAGATGGTGAAGAATCTCAGGGGAGTTGACAATGTAAGATTGCTAGAGCCGCTGGACTATGTGTCGTTTGTTTCTCTCCTAGAGCGGGTCTACTTGGTGCTTACTGATTCAGGGGGTATTCAAGAGGAAGCTCCGTCTTTGGGCAAACCTACAGTGATTTTACGCAACAAAACTGATCGCCCTGAAGCGATAGAAGCGCAATCTGCTATTTTGGCTGGGACGGATGAGTGGGAAATTGAAAGGGTCGCAGCGTCGCTGCTTCGTGATGAGGACCTCTATTGGCAGTATAGCCGTGTACGTAGCGTATACGGGGACGGCCGGGCATCAGTTCGTATTTATGGATTCGTAAAATCACACTTTACATCGCAGTGGTGTGAGTGATCCGCGAAGACGCTACTTAAAGATGTGTTCTGAAGACTTGGATATGCTAATCTCTAACCGCCAAGCTTAGGAGTCCCATCTAGGATCTAAATGGGAACCATCTGTCAATGTTCGCGAGTCGGCATCTGATGAGTGGAACAATTGGCATCCGAAACGTGGCAGATAGGAACGCCCGCTCGACGCGAAATACAGAGTGCAAAGCAGCAGAACGAGTAGAAGCAAAATGATGTGGAAGTTGCTGCTGATCCCCTGTGTGGAGCGCAATGCTGGTTCGCAGAGTCTATCCAACATGCTTCCGTAGGGACATGACCTCCGCAGCGTGCGCCATTGGTGGGCTCAATCAACGACTGTCTCCGGCACTACAACCGCCGCCGCTGCCCTTCCGGTTGGTCGCCACCGTCAGCCCGTATCATTCGCAAGGTAAGAGATCTAAAGCAATCTCTGAAGTAGCAGATCAGCCGTGCACAACGAGTGGCTATATGAACGTGTGTTACGGATTCGTTATCGAGAAATGGTGTATTTACTAGGAGCCAGTTAGGCACGGAAGGTGGGCACGGGTAATATGGGAACTATTGTATTTCATTGCTTTTGGACATTGTTTGAGTGGTGGGATGGCAATCTTCCAAGCGGTACCGCGGGGGCAGAGGAGTCGGTTGTAGAGATTGCTCGACTGCTGGCGGCGAGAGAATGGAAAGTGACAGTATTCAATAACTGTGGTGTCGGAGCGAAAACGATACGTGGCGTGGACTATCACCCAGTTTCCTTCTACAATCCAAACCGTCCGGTCGATATTACAATCGTGTGGCGCAGTTTAGCTGTGTTCGACGATGACATCAATGCGAACCTTACCTATCTGTGGCTGCATGATTATGTATCTGCGACAGATCTATCGAAGGAAAGGTTAACTAGGATAACGAAAATATTCTCGCATCGGACGTTTCACAGAGACTTGCTGCTCGAGATTCCGGAGTCGAAGATAATACTCACAAATAATGGTATTGATGTAGCGCGGGCTGCCCGTGAATTGCCACGTCATCCGGGAAAATGCATTTATACGTCTGCGCCAGACCGAGGGCTTGAGTGCCTCCTCCTCTTATGGCCGAGGATTCGCCGCGAGGTGCCCAACGCAGAACTGCATTTGTACTACGGGTGGGACATATGGGACGTGTGTAACCGGAATAATCCCACGATGAAGATATGGAAAGAGAGCCTCATGTCTCTAATGCAGCAGGAAGGAATCAAGACGCAATATGAGCATGTAGATCCGGATCAGCTGTGGGATCAATATCTTACAAGCAGCCTATGGTTATATCCAACTGAATGGAACGAGAGCTCCTGCATCAGTGCTATGAAGGCGCAGGCATGCGGTGCGATTCCAGTGACTACGAATGTCGCAGCATTGAAGGAGACAGTTCAATGGGGTGCAAAAATTGACTGCGTCGATATCTATTCCAATCAGAGAGCCCGAGACGACTTTATAGCAGAGTGTGTTAGATTCCTTACGGTTCCCAACGAGACCTATAGGCGCCAGATGAGAGACTGGGCGCTTAAGACGTTTTCGTGGGAAGCTATTGCCGACCAGTGGGATTCTGAGTTTAGGGCATCACTTCTAGCTCCCTGACTGACTACGTTCGTCCGAAGCGTCCTGGCCCTGACGTGTTTGTTGGTTCTTGGTATGCTCACTGCTGTTCAACAGCTAGCCGAGCATACGGCACCGAGGCAGAACTGCTAGTGGGTAATTCACGAGCGGCATGCGAACCGGCAATATCGAAGAGCACCACCAATTATGTGGTGCGAAGCTAGTGTGGTGAGTCCAACGTTTCTTACACAAGAGCGAGAGAGGGATTCGAGGATCTGGTCGGCAGCTTGTGCCATACGAAGGTTTGGATCTTGATTATGGTTGTAGATGAATCGGCCAATAGCGTCTTCCAACTCTTTGGTGGAAAAATGCACGGCGCGACGAAGCTGTTTCTACGCGAGCAGGGCAAACCAGTGTTCTGCCAGGTTGAGCCAGTTGGCCGAAGTAGGCGTGAAGTGCGGGTGGAAACTCGGTCTTTTCAAGGAAGTTGCGGAACCCCGCCGAACGATACCGGCGTGGATCTGGCCGATCAACTCACCGGTCTTAGTGTTCAGTTGGCAAACGAGCTGGTTGTGCCATCCTGACATAATCGTGAGGGCAGCGTTCGAGTTGGCCAGGACACATCGGTAACTGGGTCATAGTTCTGTCCAGAACCTGTATCAGGCTCTTCTCATCCACACAAAGTACCAAGGCGCGCTCCGGTGGGTTTAGATACAAGCCCACGATGTCCGGCATCTTCCCAATGAACAAGGGTCTTTGGAGAGCCAGAACGTTCTCATAGCAGTGCTGGGCGAGGTGCTGTCTTCGCAGGCCGCCTGAGGCGGCGGGTTTACTGGTCTGGCCGGGCTCACGACATAGCCCGAACGACCGAAATGTGGAGGTTAGATGATAACAATGGGAATCAGCTACGGTCGTTACCACGACTCATCAGCGTGTATAACACGAGATGGGCATGTGATCTTTGCGTCAGCCGAAGAGAGAATGAGCGGTGTGAAGCATGAAGCGCGTTTTCCATCATTAGCGATTCGCGCGGGTCTCGAGTGCGCAGGCGTCGGACCTGGTGCTGTGGATGCAATCTATTCCGGATCAGGTTCCCCATGGGAGGCATATGGGACGGATTTGAGGTCATATCTGTTCGGGACGATCGCCCCCACCGCCCAGAACGCGTACTTGTCTACGTTGGGTCTCTTCAACATGGTGCGGGACCGTAACGGAAAAAATTGTTATCGGAGCGAATTTCGTGTATCTCAGGCGCGTTTTCGGACCATAAACCACCATCTTGCGCATGCAGTGAGCGCATACGCCTTGTCTGGGTTCGATGATGCAGCAGTGTTGGTGGTCGACGGAAGAGGATCCAAGGAGGCGACATCAATCTGGCACGGTGTGGATGGCCGGTTGCGACTGTGTTATATGATTCGATGGCCAAATTCCCTGGGATTGTTTTACGCATCGATGACAGGATATCTCGGCTTCAGGCCTAACTGCGATGAATGGAAAGTTATGGGTTTAGCGCCCTACGGCAAGCCGGGAATTAGTGCACGTAGTCTGATTATTCCGGATCAGGCACCATATTGGGTGCATACGCGTCGCCTATCGGATCACATGTGGACCACCCATGATCCGCTCGTCAAGCTCTTTGGCCCTGCACGGCAGCCCGGTGATGCCGTTAATCAACAGCACAAGGATATTGCATTCGCCGTCCAGGATGCGTGTGAGATCGCTATGTTAACTTTGTCTCGTGAGGCGAGGCGGCTGACTGGAAGCAGTTGTTTATGTCTCTCCGGTGGCGTCGCATTAAACTCGAAGGCAAATGGGAGAATTGCGGCGTCCTCTCTGTTCGATCAGGTATTTGTTGACCCGGCTCCCGCTGACGATGGGGTTGCTGTTGGAGCGGCACTCCTACCATACCTTGAGAGAGATGGAAGGCTACCTCGACTGTCAATACGCGATTCCTATTGGGGGCGGTCGTTTTCCGACGCAGATATTGAGGTGGCGCTCCGAGGATGTAAGCTAAGGTATGTGAGCGTAGCGGAGCCGGCTCTGGTCGCAGCTCAGTTACTAGCGGAGTCAAAGATTATTGGGTGGTTTCAGGGGCGGGCTGAATTTGGCCCACGGGCCTTGGGAAACAGATCGATCCTTGCAGATCCGCGTGCTGGCGACATGCCGGATAAGTTGAATAGGGTGGTTAAATTTCGTGAGCCTTGGAGGCCGTTTGCGCCGTCAATTCTTGCCGAACACGCATCTGACTATATTGATTTGGGTGGTCCTCTTCGTTTCATGTCAATGACTGCGACCGTGCATCCGGAACGACGCGTAACCGTACCTGCGATTACGCATGTGGACGGGAGCACGCGACCTCAGACTGTGGAAAGGAAAGATAATTCGTTGTACTGGCAACTCATTGAGGAATTCAGGAAACTTACCGGAGTACCTGTAGTTCTAAACACGTCGTTCAATCTTCAGGGAGAGCCGATTGTCGATACGCCCGGAGATGCACTTCGTACCTTCTTTAGCTCGGGATTGGATGCTCTCGTCTTAGGTGGGTATCTGGTCCAAAAATAGGGAAGTACATGATTTTGTGCCAGCACTACCCCGCAGGGACTTCACTAGCAGGTTGCTGAAATCCTGGCTCCATAGGATATCACCCCGTCGCAAACCCGAACGGAGGCGTCACGATCGGATACGAGTGAGTGGCAAGGGCAAAAACTCTACGCTCTGCCGCTGCATTGCAGGGTATTGTCGAACTGACCGGTAACAACTCACGGGCGGTGCGAACGAAGCCCAACTCACTACTTCGACGCAGTTCTGCCGCGAAGGTTCTCCCTCAAAACTCCTCCCTCGACCCGTGAGCGATAACAGTAATTCGGATTCCCAAAACGTGTGGCGGCATCGGATGTGCGCCCTGCGCAACGTCCCGACGGTTCTCAGGATCCTCTGGGAATCCGGCCCCGCCGTCGTGACATGGGGATTAGTGCTGCGCCTCGTTGTCTCCGTCATGCCTTGGTCCATCAGTTGGGTTGCCTCGCGCATCATCAATGGCGTCGCGGTGGCAGCGCTTCATCATCAGCCGCTGCCTTCTCATTACTGGTGGATCGTCGGTGCCGAGATCGCCCTCGCCCTCATCTTCAGCGCCCTGACACGAGCCATTGACTACAGTGACTCGCTCCTCGCCGATTGCTACTCCCACCACATCAGCATCGAAGTCATGCGTCAGGCGGCGCGGCTGGACCTGACCACCTACGAAGATCCCGACTTTTACGACCGCCTTGAGCGGGCCCGAGTGCAGGCTACAGACCGCCTGGTCATGATCCAACAGATAGGGCGGCTCTTTCTCCAGGTTCTCAACACGCTGATCTGGAGCGCACAGCTTGCCTACTATTCGCCGTTGCTTATACTGCTGCTGATCGCTGGCGTGCTGCCCTCGTTCTTCGGCGAAACGCACCTTGCCTTCTTGGGCTACGCCAAAAACTTCCGGCAGACCCCCATCAAGCGCGTCATGGACTACCTGCGCCTAGTCGGCAGCAGCAAGGACACCGCGAAAGAGCTGAAGCTTTTCAATCTCAGCGACTATCTGATCAACCGCTTCGCGAAGCTTTCCAAACAGATCTTTCATGAGAACGTTAGCTTTTCGCAGCGCAAGCTCTTTTGGGGCGGACTGCTTTCGCTACTCGGCACCTGTGGTTACTACGGCGCCTACGTCTTCGCCATCAGGGAAACCCTGCACCGCAAATACAACATCGGCATCTTCTACCTCATCACCACGGCCATCCAGCAGGCCAGCGGCAACCTGCAGCAGGCATTTTCCACGGCGTCAAGCATCGCCGAGCAGGCGCTTTTCCTCACAGACCTCATTGGCTTCTTCGAATTGAAGCCAGTGGTGCGGTCGAAACCGAATGCCCTTTCCACCCCAAAGCCCGTCCGCCGCGGTTTCGAGTTTCGTAACGTCTTCTTCGCTTATCCCGGGACTGAGCGGTGCGTGCTGAAGGACTTCAACTTCACCATAGAGCCAGGCCAACGCATCGCGCTGATCGGTGAGAACGGCCAGGGCAAGACTACCGTCGTCAAGCTCATCACGCGCCTCTACGACCCGACAGAAGGCCAGATCCTACTGGACGGCATCGATCTGCGAGAGTACTCCCTCGAAGGTCTCCACCGCGAGATGGGCGTCATTTTCCAGGACTTTATGCGCTACGAGATGACCGTGCGCGAGAACATCGAAGTCGGCCACATCGAGGTTCCGCATACCGACGCGGAGATCCGTGCAGCCGCTGAAAAGAGTCTCGCCGCCGAAGCGGTGAAGAAGCTCCCCGGCAGTTACGATCAGGTGCTCGGCCGTCGATTTGCGGGCGGCGTTGATCTTTCCGGCGGCGAATGGCAACGCATTGCGCTCGCTCGCGCCTATCTCCGAGACGCGCAGCTGCTGATACTCGACGAGCCGACCGCCGCTCTCGATGCTAAGAGCGAGTTGGAAGTCTTCGAGCGATTCGCCGAACTCACCGCAAGCAGGATGGCGCTGCTC
>Ga0210396_10004276_pt1 | contig 14034 bp, 15 predicted proteins | sample IncBWH17OmetaG_FD_155466 | JGI IMG/M metagenome (GOLD analysis project Ga0210396, IMG submission 155466) | Forest soil microbial communities from Barre Woods Harvard Forest LTER site, Petersham, Massachusetts, United States - Inc-BW-H-17-O ...
GCAGACTGTGTGGAAAGTGGGACTGAGCGGATTCCAGCGCGTCGACGGACGCGGTAGAATCCGGCATGACATACATCACGGGTCACGACCGCTCGCAGCTGCGGCTTTTGCCGGAAGCAGTGGATGACTATGTTGGCTCGGACAACTCGGTGCGGTTCATTGATGCCTTTGTTGACGGGCTGGACCTGGCGGCGGCGGGATTTGGTCGCGTTGAGCCGAAGGTGACGGGCCGCCCGGCATATGCGCCCGCGGATCTGCTGAAGCTTTACATCTATGGCTATCTCAACCGGGTGCGGTCGAGCCGCCGGCTGGAGGCCGAAACCCACCGCAATATCGAGGTGATCTGGCTGCTGCGGCACCTGAAGCCGGACTTCAAGACCATCGCGGACTTCCGGCGCGACAACCGCAACGCGTTCCGCCAAGTCTTTCGTGAGTTTGTGTTGCTCTGTCGTCAACTGGACCTGTTTGGCCGGGAGTTGCTGGCGGTGGACGGCACGCGGATCAAAGCGGTCAACAACAAGAACCGCAATTTCACCCGGGCGACCCTGACCCAATTGATCAAAGCCGCTGACGCCAAGCTCGAGGATTACCTTCAGCGCCTCGACAAGAGGGATGCCAATGAGAGCGGAACCGGCGGTTCTCGGGTCGAGAACCTGGCCGAGAAGATCACCGCGATCCGGGATCGGCGCGAGCGGCACAAGGATATGCTGGCGGCCCTGGACCGGACGGGAGAGAGCCAGATTTCGCTAACTGACCCCGATAGCCGGGCGATGGCGGCGCATACGCATGTTGCGGTCGGTTACAACGTGCAGGTCGCCGTCGATGCCAAGCACAAGCTGATCGTCGAGCAGCAGGTCACAAACCAAGTTGTGGATATATGGGGCTACTGGCACAGACCGCCGAACCAGCCAAAGAGGTTCTCGGCGTCGAGCGGATCGCGGTCGTCGCCGACCGGGGCTATTTCAAGATCGAGGACATTGAGGCCTGCGAGAAGGCCGGGATCGATCCTTACGTGCCACGTCCGCAGCGTGGTCCCTCGGTCAGAGCCGGCCTGTTCCGTAAAGATGAGTTCAGCTACGACCCAGCTAGAGAGAGCTTTCTCTGCCCGGCGGGTCAGCAGCTTCATCCCTATTCGTCTTCTCTGATCCGTGGCTTGAAGAAGATCAATTACCGCAACAGCCAGGCCTGCCGCGACTGCCCGATCCGTTCGCAATGCACGGGCAATCAATTCCGCTCCGTGTCTCGTTTCGAGAACGAGGCCGTATTGGACCGCATGCAGGCCCGCATAGCGCGGCACCCCGACATCCTCGACCGACGCCGCGAGACCGTCGAGCACCCGTTCGGCACGATCAAGCAGTGGATGAACCAGGGGGCGTTTCTGATGCGCGGATTGGAGAAGGTTCGCGCCGAGTTCAGCCTGACCGCACTGGCTTACAATCTCCGGCGCGTTCTCAATATCGTCGCGTTCCCAGACTTGATTGCCGCCCTCCAGGCTTAAAAAGCGGGCTTGAAGCCGTTCTACCGCTCATATCCGCGACGCTTGGGAGATAACGTCTCGCGACACGTCTTTCTCAAACCTGCTTGCCGGGCTCCGAGCGCGCAATCAGGGCCGCGGTGCCGATTGATACCGCCGGCGACACCGCTCAGTCCGACTTTCCGCACGGTCTGCAAGATAAACGCACCTGGAATCGCTCTCTCATTAGTATCCGTTGGGCGACCACAAGGGCCGTCCTTACAAGGCGCCCTTGACCGTTAGCAAACCCGACGACGACGGCGTAAGAACCCGTACGTGGCGAATAACGCTGTGCCCAGCAGCGTCGCCGAGCCCGGCTCAGGAACAGCGGGCCCGGGCATGATGCTGGGAGGAATTGTTGGAGCCGCCTCCAGGCTGAAATAGGCGAACTGACCAGGCGCGAGCCCGCCGTTAAGAAAGTCCAGGACCACCGTGTCCAGTCCGGTGCAGCTCGGTCCGACACAGGTGAAGGACGCGAAACTCACGGCGGGGTTGCCATCGGGCCGCAATCCGGATGGATTGCTATACGAAGCGCCCGACCCCTCGTAATCATTTGGATTCGGTTGGGTAGCCGAAAGCCCATACTCGGTAGTGCCCAGGCAACCATTAGTATTTGTCGCAGAGGATACGCAGCCGTTGCCGGTTTGAAATGCCCCATCGCTGTCAAAGCCGGTGATGCCAGGCCCATTCACGGTGAAACTGGATAGAGTTCCGGTGCCGGTGTAGTCGATGCCGACGATCTGATCGTCAGAGCCATCGTACGGGGTAGTGGTTACTGTGGTGATCGAGCCCGTTGTAGGCGAAGTGGCTGTGATGATCTAGTTGCATCCAGCTGCAATGTGACCGACAGCCGGACACGTCATAGGGGCGGCCGAGCATGGCACGCCGAGGGCAACGCGCGCTGATGCAACCAGCAACGTCAGTAGCAGAATCCTCACACTGTTAGCTTCTTCGGCAAAGTATGGTTAACATGATTGAACCGACATTCGCTTGTCGCCTTGGCGGCTGACCAAGCAAGGTCGGTTGCTAAGAAGACAGCCGAAGCGACGAGCGCGCGTGGTTGCCAAGTTTTATGGACAACTCATACTCCTCCCCGATGTGCAGAAGACTATGTCGTGTTACCGATAAGCAGCCATCAGCCCGATTATATCGGATTTAGCGCCGTTTGGGGGGATATTTATATTGCGGCTATTTATATTAGGGAAGCAAGGAACCGGACGCTGTGGGACTGTGAAGCCAGTAGCACGACTTTTTCGTTAACACCTCTTAGGCGGCATGTGCTCTTCCCTAAAAATTACACGTTCTCCAGCTTGGCTTTATGGCTCTCCAAGCGCCTCAATTTTAGGCATGTTACCCGATGCGGCTTACATCCACATGAACAGCGACCGTTTTTCGCGCATGATATGTTCCAGAAGTCAAGGATACCGTTGAAAAACTCGCGGGAAGAGCTGTTGTGATCGAGTAAAATGGCAAATCATCGACGGTTTGGGGACCGGGGAATGATGGGGCAGCAGGGGGAGCTGAAAGAGCGGCTGTTCTACGAATTTCGGCTCGACGAACACGTTCCGCCGGATCATTTGCTGAGGAAGATCGATCGGGTTTTGGATTTGAGCGCGCTGCATCGGCAGCTCGCCTTGTTTTACAGCCACACGGGGGCCGGCCTTCGGTTGATCCCGAGCTGATGGTACGCATGCTGCTCGTCGGCTACTGCTGTGGCATCCGATCCGAGCGGCGGCTGTGCGAGGAGGTGCATCTCAATTTGGCGTACCGGTGGTTCTGCCGATTGGGGCTCGAAGGCGAGGTCCCGGATCATTCGACGTTTTCCAAGAACCGCCACGGCCGGTTCCGCGAGGCGGGCCTGTTTCGACGACTGTTCGAGGACGTGGTGCGGCTGTGCATGCGCGGGTCTCGTCGGAGGCGAGGGTTTCGCAATCGACGCCCGTATCATCGAGGCGGATGCGAGCCGTGGTCGCAAGGTCGACGGCAAGCCCACGGCCTGGCCGGAGGAGGAAAAGATCACCCGCCCAGTGCGGGAATATCTCGCCGCGCTCGATCAGGCTGCGGTCCGCGAGGATGGCGAACTGCCCGGTAATCCGCCCTCGGAGCCGAAGGCAACCTTGCTGACCGACCCGGCATCGGCGTGGACCAACAAGGGCCAGGTGAAGGTCGGCTTCGCCTACGGCACCAACTACCTGATCGACCTGCAGCGGGCGATCATCGTTGATGTCGAGGCGACGCCAGCGCGCTCGAGTGCCGAGGTTGCTGCCACCAAAACGATGCTCGAGCGCACCCAGGACTGCTTCGGCCTCAAGCCGCAACGGCTGGCGGCGGATGCCGCCTATGGATCGGGGCTGATGATCGGCTGGCTGACGCGACGCGGGATCGAGCCGCACGTGCCGCTGCTCGACCGCGAGCACAGACCAAAGGCTTCTTCACCCGCGCAAATTTCACCTTTGACCGGCAGGCCAATGTGTTCATCTGCCCTGGACAGAAGCAGCTCCGAAGCAGCGGCCTGGTACGCGAGGACGGAACCGTGCGGTACTGGGCGAGCACCAGGGACTGCCGGGCCTGTGCCTTGAAGCCGCGCTGCACCAAGGGGGCGAAGCGCATCGTCACGCGCAACCTGTTCGAGGACGAGCGCGAACATGTCCGCGCGCTGAAAGGAACCGAGGCCTTCGAGCGCTCGGCCCGTGAGCACCGCAAGGTCGAGATGCTGTTCGCCCATCTCAAGCGCAATTTTGGCTTTCGCCGGTTGCGGCTTCGCGGACTCACCGGCGCTTCGGATGAATTCCTCCTGACCGCCACCGTCCAGAATTTGAGGAAGCTGGTTCGAGGGCCTGCATACCCTCCGCCGACGCCTCGGTTTGCTGCAGATTGATCCCAAGATCAAAGCCCCAGTTCCCCAGTGCTGCCCATCGCCAGCCTCAATATCGTTCCGGCTTGCTGCCGTGCAGCGCGCCGCTCAATGTCGCCCGCTCCCGAGTTTTTCAACGGTATCCAAGATTTCTGCATCGTGATGTCGGGGTGGAAAAACAGCCACTTCGCATGTGCAGAAATCCGGCGCGGATGTCGCACCCTCCCACCTATCGCAGAAGTTTGCTGTCCAGCGCTCGGGTGCATTAAGTTGCGGTCGTGACGCATATCAGGCGGCCCCGTCCCACCCCCACCAGGCGCCGAGCGCCTCGCCCATGACGAGTTCGAGGTCGCGGCCTTTCAGCCACGGCAGTTCCTCGGTGAACATCGTCACGCATAGGCGCCACGAGCACGGCATCTTGGTGATGTCGGTGCCCCAGAACAGAGCTATAGCCGAAACTGGGTGATGGCGATGTGAGAAAGGCGGCGTATCGAGGCGGGTGGAGGCCTGCCTGAACCTCCCGAAGGAGCGATCCGCCATGACAAAGAATAGCACGGTTGTTCCCCTCCGACAGCCCGAGGTGGTCGACGATCCGCTGACGGCGGTTCTGTACGGGCGAATAGCACTAGAGCTGATTGCCCTCAAACCCGATCGCTTTCGTACACGCGTGAATTCTCGCGCTATAATTGTCTCATGAGGCTTATTAGACACTTGACGGCGAATTTTTCCGGCTGCATCGTGCGTACGTTAAGACCCAACCCGGCCGGCTCGGGTGCTCTGCAGACCCTGCCGGTATCGGCGGATCAGAGAGGAGGAGAAGAACGATGATTAAGCAGTTTTCGTGGGGTCTATTGATATTGGCAGGGATGATAGCGGCTGGCGCCGGCAGCGCCGCCGCTCAGACGTTTACCTGCACCAGCACCTTGCCCGCGGGTGACCACACCGCTGTCAACGTGCCGACCGGCGCTACCTGCAACGTGAGTACCAGCGGCAATGTGACCGTCACCGGCAGTGTAACGGTGAACTCGGGGGCGACATTGCAGGACTTCGGTGCCGCGACGTTTACCGTTAACTCGCTGTCGGCTGTGGGCGCCAGGATGATCTATCTCGTCCCCGCGACGGGGGGAGCAGTCAGCATTACCGGGGGCGTGTCCGTGACCGGGGCAACAAACACCGTAGATATCCGTGATTCATTCATCGGCGGCAACTTGTTGGTTGCGAACTCCATGATTTCTGCCTACATCAATTTGACGGGAAATAGCGTAGGCGGGAATGTGCTTAATAGAAGCAACACCACGCCAGCTCCGGGCGACAACGACATCGTCGACAATACGATTGGCGGCAGCCTTGTCTGCTCGGGTAATTCGCCGGCGCCGCAGGATGACGGCATGCCGAACACCGTCGGGGGCGCCAAAATGGTCCAGTGCAGCGGCCTGTGAGCAGCTGATCATTGGGCAGGATAATTTATAAAATAGGGGCCGCGGCGGTCATTTCTTCGAGTGCGATCTCGAAGCACGCCTCCCACAGACTGCGCTAACCTAAGCTCCCGATGCATGGCGCCGAATAAGTTCCTGCCACGATGTCTGGACACGCGTCCAACCAATGACCAGGGCAAACCTGGCCATTGGCATTTGTTAGAACCCAACCAGCGCGGGAGTGCTGATCTCAGCTGAGCCCATAGAGTGCCGCGGCGTTGTCGTGCGTTAGTTTGCGGCGCATTTCGGGCGACAGGTCGCTCATCTGGCGCTCGATCGCCGCGCGCGAATTGGGCCACACGCTGTCGGGATGCGGATAATCCGACGCCCACAGCAAATGACCCTCGCCAAAGAACGGGATCAGCGACATCGCCGCGTAGTCTTCCTGGAACGTCGCCCAGATCTGGCGCTTGAACAATTCGCTGGGCTTGGTTTCGAGGGCCGCACCACCCTTGTCGGTCCAAAACTCCTTGGCCTCCCACAGCCGCCAGTGGCGGTAGTCGAGCTCCTGCACGAGCCACGGCAGCCAGCCGGTGCCGGCCTCGGCCATGACCATCTTGAGCTTCGGATGGCGTTCGAGGATGCCCCAGGCGAACAGGTCGACAAACGGTTCGAGGAAGTTGTCGAGAAACCCCTTGGTGTTCGCGAATACGCTGGCGGCCTTGCCGGCGGCGCGGTCGCTGGGCTTTACGCCAAACACGGTGATGTGCCAGGACAGGACGATCCCGGTCTCCTCCAGCGCGGTCCACAGCTTCTCCCAGCGCGGATCGTCGAGCTTGGGGTTGATCTGGGCGATCATCAGCGTGACCTGGCGGACACCGCCCTTTTTCGCCAGCCGCAGCAGCTCCTCGGTTGCCGCGTCGGGGCTTTCCGGCAGCATCGGCGCGCCGATCAGCCGGTCGGGTGCGGCAGCACAGAACTCCATCAGCCAGTCGTTGTAGACCCTGTAGCAGGCTTGGCGCAGCACCGGGTCGTCGGTCGAGATCTGGAAGATCGGGCCAAAGATCACCTGCGTCTGCACCCCATCGCGATCCATGTCGGCGAGGCGTAATTCGGCGATCGCCGGCCGGCGGGCGCTCTGATCGTGAATGCCGGCGCGGTCGAAAGCCGTGTAGATCGGCTTAACCGCGCGCTGGTTGCCGGTCGCCGGCGCCTTGCCGACCCAGCTGCCCCACGGCTTGCCGTCGCACACCCATATCGCTTGGCCGTCGCGTTCTTCGATATGCGGCGCGCGGTCGCGCAATGCTGCGGGCAGACGCGTCGTCCACAGATCGGCGGGCAATTGCCCCAGATCCATATGGTCGTCGCAGGAGATCAGCTCGTTGGCCATCGGTGGTTCTCCCTAAAGCTACGGCTCCTCGTCATTCCCGCGAAAGCGGGAATCCAGGTGCCAGGGGCCACGACGGCTGCCCTGGACCCCCGCTTCCGCGGGGGTGACGACCACTTCTGCATCTTGCCGCTAGTTGTCACGCGGCGGCGAGCGAGATGCCGAGCGCTTCGAGATCGGGGGCCACGCGGTCGCTCAGCACGCCGACCTTGCGCAGATTGCGCACGAGCCCGGCATGCAGATCGCGGCGGAAGAATTTCCGGAACGCGGTCTCGTCGCCGCCGGCCGCGCGCTCGCGGCGCAACTGACGAATCTCCTCGATCTCGCCGTGGCTGAACCCGATTTCCTCGTACGCGGAGCGCGGGAAGATCCCGCGCAACGTCCGGTTCAACGCCCACACCGCGAAATCCTCCATCTCGCGGCGCTCGGCGGCACTGGCCTCGGCCACGACCGCCGGCAATGACAGCATGCCAAAGCCCATATGGCGCGCCTCGTCCTGCAGGATGCGGCGGCAGACCTGACGCAGGACCGCGTCCTTCGACGATTCCGCCAACATCCGAAACAACGACACGGCAAACGTCTCGGCGACGAGCTGCAGGCCGATGGTCTTCAGATACCAGGCGCCGGTGCCGAGCAACGTGTCGAATATCTCTTTGACGTTGTTGGCGAGCGGATAGTTACGCCCTTCGAGGCGCAGGGCCATATAGCGCTGCAGGACCTCGTTGTGGCGGCCCTCGTCGACGACCTGCGTCGCCTGGAACAATTTGGCGTCCTGTCCTTCCACGTTCTCGACCAGCTGGCTGCACACCAGCATCGCGCCATGCTCGCCGGCCATCAAGGTCGACAGCCGCCAGCGTGCGACCGCGCGGTTGACCTCAACCCGCTCTTCCGACGTCAGGCGATCCCAGAACTTGGTGCCGTGGATGTCGACGAGATCGTCGGCGATCAGCCCGCCGTCGCTGTCGAGCGGCTGCGCCCAGTCGATATCGGTCGCGGCATTCCACTGGTCGAGCTTGGCCTGCTCATAGAGGTGCCTGAGGTCGGCATGCTCGCCGTCGTAGTCATGGCGGAAGTAGGCGACATTGCGGATGTCGATCTGGTGCCCGCGTTCCATGATCCGCCTCCCGTCCATTATTAATCGTCGTCCCCGCGTGAAGCGGGGGACCCAGGCAGGTGACGAAGCTCTGGCCCTGGATTCCCGCTTTCGCGGGAATGACGATGAAGAATGCGCCGCAAAGTCCGAATCAATAGCCGAACTCAGAAAAACGCCAAGGTGCGGATTTCGATGCTTTCGCGGGGCCGCGCGTGGGGCGGCGTGGTCGGGTCTTCAAAAGCAGTGTGCGCGGTAAAGCGGGCGCGGCCGTCTTGCAGCGAATCATAGACCTTGAACACCAGCGCCTCGTCCGGCCGCATCTGCGGAAACCAGTACCAGCGATGGTCTGGGTTCCAGGTGATCGCCGAGGTCTGGCCGATGCGGTTGGCATAGCGGCGCTCGGTCACGACCATGTCGTCAGGCGACAGGCTCCTCGCATCGGCGATCGCCAGCGGCCAGCTTTCGACCGGATGGCGGATCGGCCGCCACACCTGCACGATCGCAAAGCGGCGCTTCAGCAGTTCCTCGGCTTCGTCGCCCATCAAATCGCGCACCCGCTGCGGCCCCGACCATTCGGTGTAGTCGTTGTGGACGCGGCGCACGACCTCGCGGATTTTGGCCGCCTGGCGCAATTCGTCGTCGGCGGTGCGCAGCGTGTGGTCGAAGACGACGACGCGCTTGGCCCCGGCCTCGGCCTTGATCAGCGCCTCCATCTCCGGGTAGTAGACCCCGCGGATCTCGCTCTCGTCATAGAAATCGGCGACCCGCGAATGGTGCCGGACAAAGCGGAAGCCGTTCCGTTCGAGCGCAACTTCATCGGTGTGGTACCGGCCGTTGCGCAGGCTGACGCGGTGCGGCTCGGAATCGCCACCGCCGACCCGCTTGTCGGGTTCGCCGGGGGCGCCGACCAGGCTCACCGGCATTGTCTTGGTATCGATGAAATAATTGAGAGTGGCGTCGAGCGTTTCGCGCTCGGTATCGAGTTCGGCGAGCTGCACCATCGGGGCTCCTCCACACGCGTGACGCGATGATAGATTGGCCCGCCGACCGACACAACAAGCGCCAGCCCGACGGCGGATCGGCCAAACAAGAGGAGACAAGCCCGATGCCCGAGCCGACAGATCCCGACGCCGATGCCCGCAACGCCTTGCGCCTAATCGGACCCGCCCCGCAGAATTGGGTTCCGGACCGGCCGGGGATCGACCACAACGTGATGATCGTCGGCGGCGGGCAGAGCGGCTGCGCCTTTGCCTTTGCGCTACGTCGCGCCGGGATCGGCAAGGTCGCGGTGATCGACATGGCCGCGGACGAGGAGCAGGCCGGGATTTGGCTCAATTGCGCGCGGATGAGTGTGTTGCGCACGCCTAAGACCTTGCCGGGCCCCGAAAACGGCATCGCCGCGCTTAATTTTCAGTCGTGGTACGAGGCGCGGCATGGTGCTGCGGCTTACGCCGCGTTCGACCGTGCGCCGCGCCGAGCCTGGGCCGAATACCTCGCCTGGTACCGGCAGTTCCTTGGCATTACGGTGCGCTATCGCACGCGGCTTCTCCGCATCGAGCCTGCCGACGGACATTTTCGATTGCATCTCGACATCAATGGCGCGGTGCGGGTCGAAACCGCGCGCAAGGTGATCATCGCCACCGGCTTTGAGGGGAGCGGTGGCGTCTATGTCCCACCCGCGCTGAGCGCGGGGTTACCGGCGCGGCTCTACGCCCACACCCAGGACCCGATCGATTTTCCCGCGTTGCGCGGCAAAAGGGTGGCGGTTGTCGGCGGTGCGGCTTCGGCCTTCGACGCAGCCGGCGTGGCGCTCGAAGCCGGGGCGGCGTCGGTCGATCTATTCGCGCGCCGGGCGGCATTGGCCTCGGTGCCGGTGGCGCGGGTGCGCGGCTATCCCGGCGCCTACGACAATTACCCCGAATTGCCCGACGCGGTGCGCTGGCACCAGGCAATCCGCTTTCGCCGCGCCGGCTCGACGCCGCCGGCCGACGCCATCGAGCGGGTCCTGAAATTCTCGAATTTCCGCCTGCATCTCGCCGCACCCTGGCTCGCGGCGCGCGAGGAGGACGGCCATGTCGTCGCACGGGCGGCGGATGGGGAATTCCGTTGCGATTTCGCGATCGCCGGCACCGGCTATTTTGTCGATCCCGGCGCGCGGCCCGAGCTCGTCGATTTTGCCTCCGACATTTTACTGTGGCGCGACCGTTTCACGCCGCCTCCCGACGAGCAGGACGAATTTCTCGGCGCCCATCCCTATCTCGGCATTGCTCACGAATATCTGGAAAAGACCCCCGGCGCGGCACCCTATCTGAAGGACATCCACGTCCAGAACCCGGCCGGCTTTGTTAGCTTCGGGGTCCCGGTCGGCGATGTGCCGAGCATGAAGCGCGGCCTCCCCGCCGTCACCCAACGCATCAGCCGCGACCTCTTTTTCGCCGATTTCCCCGCTCACGAAAAGCGGCTGACATCCGACATCGCGCCCGAATTTAGCGAGGCGCTGTATGCCGCTGCAGTATGGGGATCACCAACAAACTTTTGAGATGCGGGCATCGACCTTTGACGCCATATGGTGCTTTATTCAGCGACGCGTCCAGCTCCGTCCAGGTGTCGCCCCAGGCCTGTTCCTTATCGAGTAGGTAGCAAGTGTTTTGTCGACACTTTCCGGATTCTTGTGCTCGTCGGGGCATTCCGATGATGTCGCTGCCCGGTCCGCCACCGACGCATGAGACGCGGTCATTCCCGCTGCTGAAGATGTTTGCCCCCTTCGGTGCGGAGCATCTGCAGCCCCTGGGCTAGTGCACTGATTCATACGGCAGGCACAGGCAAAGGATGGCGTCGGCGGGTTTGGTCCAGACGAAGGGGTTTGCGGTCTTGTTGTGCTCGCGGATGTAGCCGGCGATGGCACGTTCGAGATCGGGGACGGATTTGAAGACGCCGCGCCGGATGCGCCGGCGGGTGATGGTCGAGAAGAAGCCCTCGACGGCGTTGAGCCAGGACGCCGAGGTCGGGGTGAAGTGAAACACCCATCGTGGATGGTTGGCCAGCCAGGCGCCCCCTTGGATGCTTGTGGGTGGCGTAATTGTCGAGGATGGCATGGACGATCTTGCCGGCCGGCACGGCGCGTCCTGCTGGCATTGAGGAAGCGGATAAATTCGCGATGGCGATGCGGCGTCATGCAGCGCCCGAGGACGGCGCCGTTCAGGATATCGAGCGCGGCGAACAGCGTGGTGATGCCGTTGCGTTTGTAGTCGTGCGTCAGGGTCCCGCATTTGCCGGGCTTGAGCGGCAGGCCGGGCTGGGTGCGGTCGCGAGCCTGGATCTGCGACTTCTCGTCGATCGACCGCACCACGGCATGGGCCGGGGGCTCCATGTAGAGGCCGAATGTAGAGGCCGACGATATCCTCGACCTTCTCGGCGAAAGCCGGATCGGTGGAGCGCTTGAAGGTTCGCAGGCGGTGCGGTTGCAGGCGATGCGCCGCCCAAATGCGCTGTACCGAGCCCAAACCGATGCCCATGGCCTTGGCCATCGCCCGTCCGGTCCAATGGGTGGCGGCGCCCAGCGGCTTGGCGCAGGTCGCCGCGAGCACCCGCGCCACGGTGGCCTGAGGCAGCGGCGCGGTCCCCGGGCGCCGGGTCTTGTCGCGCAGAAGTCCTTCTACGCCGGCTTCGGCGAAACGGCGTTGCCATCGCCATACCGCCGGTCGGCTGACCCCAGCCCGCCGGGCGACCTCGGCCGCGGTCAGCCGGTCCGCCAAATACAGCACGATGCGCGCCCGCTCGACGTGCTTGCGCGGGCGATTGCGGTCGGCGACCAACGCGGCAAGCCCCGCCCGCTCTTCGCTGGAGACGATCACACAGAGTTCCTGAGCCATGCATCAGCATGCCACAGTCCCGCCCTTCAGTACGAATCTTCCGACTGAGCCAGTGCACTAGCCGGTAGCCGCTTCGAGGACGATGAGCCTGACTTCTGGAGTGTGCAGCGGGAAAATCTCGACCGCCAGTTTTCCGGCAAGGTGCGCGAGCGCATCGAAGCCCGTGAGATTCGGCATCTGTCGGTCTTTGCGCTTGCGCCGCAGCCGCTCTTGATCGAACTCGGGCGGCTGCTCGGTGACATTGTTGCTGCGGATGTGCGGCAGCTGCAGCGTGAACCGCAAGGCTGGGCGTGGCCGGCCGACGGTCCAGCCATTCGTTACCAAGTGCGCAAAGCAGGATCGGGGCCAGGTCCCGTCGCCCTTGTGCTTGCGCTGAGTGCCACGGTAACCGACGAGCGGATTTTCGCGGCGCTCGGACCTGAGGCTGCGATCTGGGCGATCGAGGCGGAGCGGCCGCACAACGACATTATGAAGCGCTCTGTGGACCTCGCGGAATTCCGGCGACAGCTTCGCTCCATGTTCAAGCTGGTCATGGCAGCGGCCAAAACCTGGCGCCGGCTGAAGGGCGAAAACCAGTTGCCCAAAGTCGTCCAGGGCGTCACATTCCGAAACAGCGTCGAGGTCACCAATACGCCAGCGCAGAACGTCGCCTAATCACGGCGTCACCCAGTTTCGGCTATAGCTCATTCGTTGATGGGCGGCAGCTTACTGTCCGCGGGGTCGCGAATCCGCTCGACCCATTTTTATCGCGGCGAACCTTTCGCGCGACTTCAAGGAGCTGCGGGTCAGCGGCGAACTCGCGGGGCCGCGCGGAGAAGCCGGTCTCTCCATACTTTCCGCTATACGGCATGTAGACGTGCTCGGCCGCTACGACGCTGCCGATCGGCACATCTTCCTTCCGCGAACCGCCAATGCCGACAAAAATCTGAAGTTCCGGCTCGAAATCGATATGTGCGTTGGTGACGGTGTTTTGCGCTGGATGCGTTCCGGCACCCGACTCAGCCACAACGATGAGCCAATCCTGACCCACGTCTCAAAAGATACCGCATTCGTCGATAACACCGTCGCGGCCTTTTACCGATGCCAACGGCTCCATGTGCGCTACGACTGCTTGTAGCTCCAGGTCGAGGGCAGTGACGATAAGCGCGCAACGCCAACTGCGCTCCTTCGCCTCCCTGCGCACGTCCTCGACAAGCCTGATCGCCATGCCGCCTATTTAGCAAGGATCGGGGTTTGTTCCTATCTAAACGGAAGTCCAAGGAGCATGGGAGAAGCCCTTGAGGCTAACGAGATCCAGTCAAGGCGAGGCGTTGGCGCATCTGCGCCAATTTCCTTATCGAACGACCGCTCCCCGCCCGACCTTCGCCGTTGCCTCGGTCCCCGCGGCAATGGCTGTTAAGGGCACGAGGAGCGGCTCCCACCGCCAAGGCTGAGCGGCCGTTATGGCTTCGATTGTGTTCTCTAATGGGTCAAGGGCAGCGGCCGGTAGTTCCTACCGAAAGTGCCAGCCGCCAGCATTGCTGGGTACGAAGCTTGGCCGTGGCCGGCCATCGGTCTTTCGGAGTGGCGAAGGGCGGTAGGAGCTGCTTGCTGCCCGACCATTCGATTGTTGGCGGACCGACCGCGCGGTCGCGGTTAACCCGCTGCGGCAACGGGCCTCGTCGAAAATCGCTCAGGGACGGTTTGATGCATCAAAATCCGCTCGCGTGGTGCCCTGGTGATGCCCCACCGTTCCAAGCCGCCTAAAAGCCAGTTTATATCTTATTGATAATATTGGTGGGTGCAGCAGGACTCGAACCTGCGGCCCGCTGATTAAGAGTCAGCTGCTCTACCAACTGAGCTATGCACCCGGCGCCGAACGCACCCTATAGCAAGACCGCTCGGGTTTGTCGAGACGGCG
>Ga0210396_10004278_pt1 | contig 14032 bp, 14 predicted proteins | sample IncBWH17OmetaG_FD_155466 | JGI IMG/M metagenome (GOLD analysis project Ga0210396, IMG submission 155466) | Forest soil microbial communities from Barre Woods Harvard Forest LTER site, Petersham, Massachusetts, United States - Inc-BW-H-17-O ...
CGTCCCGGCACCGGTTGTGGCTGCTCGGCATCGGCGACCCTGGTGGCGAACATTGCCCACGGCCTAGGGCGGTGCGGCTGGGGCCCATGCTCGCAGTCGCGCTCGTCGGCTCCTACGAACTGCTAGTGATGGTCACCCGCGCTTAGCTGGGGCGGGATGCTCGCGCCCGGACCAGATTTGCTGCGCGCAGAATCCGGGGCTGGGCAGGCTCGGCTGCGTGTATGGGCTGTCAGCATGTACGTAAGCGCGTGTCCGAGAGGGACTTGAACCCCCATGACTGTGACCTGCGGCGTTGCTCACCTGCCCCATACCGGGAACGGATAACCGCAGGTCAAAGAGTTTTATGGGTGTCCGAGGACCGACTGCACCCAAAAACCCATGCTTGCTGACTTACGAGTTTGCCCTGGATGACTTTGGTGGTGCGCGATGACCGCTATGGAACATGTCATCAGGTGGTTGACTGCGGGCCATTGGTCAGGGTTGCGACAGGAGCGGCGGGGGCGACGTATGAGCATGCTTCCGCCCAAGTGCAGGCGCACGGTGAGGGCGGGTGGACAAGGCGCCGGGTTGCCGCTGACAGTGGGTGGGCTGATCTACGTCAGTTCGATCGCGATACAGGACTCGGACGCGACCGCCATGTTACTCGGTGTCTTCGGATGCCTGATCATCCGCGAGGATCGCAATCATCTCTGCAGGGATGCGAAACGCCGCTGCTTTCACGCCGCCACGGTAGATGGTGGTCAGCACCGGGTCGACGCCTTCAGCGACGATGCCGTCTTGTTGCAAATCGCGCGTTATACGGGCCGTGGGAAGGGTGAAGCCACGAAGCATGCGATCGTCGTCGTACCCGCTGATCGCGTAGACGTCTTCTCGATTAATGGTTCCACCCTGCGACGCTGCAACCCGGATCACGTCTGCTTGCTCACGTCCTTCAGTCTCCAGCCGATCAAGAAGCAGGGCAACGCCTGTCGCCGACCATACCGGCCGCTGGCTCTCGCGGCTGACGCGCTCGACGTCCTCGACCGACTCCTGGCGCACAGAGACCTGCAGTGCCGACGATCGCTTCAACAAATCAATTGGGCGCATCATGTACAGCTGGCGGCCGTCGCGAGCCTTGTACTCAGCAACGAGTTCTATCCGCGGGCCCAAGAACTCTGACCGATACCGCCACCACCAGTCCTCCTTCTCATCGCCAGTGATAAGGAGCAGGTCAAGATCCCGCCGTGTTCCCTCATCTGTTGCCTGGAGCCAGACGAGATAGTCGCCGGCCGCACCCTCGGGCAGGTCCGAGTCGGCCTTCTCGGCATCAAGGTAACCAGGGGGCTCATGACGCGCTGCCCGCTCGTTACCTTCTTTTACTGCAGCCTCCCACTCATTGGCTGTCGGCTTCCGCCCGACCTTCCCCGCTAGGAGATCATGCAGCTCGTCGAGCACAGGATCTGATAGCACGCCTCCGGCGCCTTGCGAGGAGGCAGGCGCCTGCGCGCGGATCTCGTCCTCAAGTTCGGTGTACAAGGCCTCTGTCTTGCCCAGCAGGCGACCCTGGAACTCTGCCTCAGCTGCGACCGATTTCGCCCACTGCCTGATCGCGTCCGCCGAAGCCCGCTGTTGCTTGCCGAGCGCATCGAGAGCCTGAACGGTGCCAGAACCGCGGCTAGCGAGCACACCGACCCGGTTCCGCCAGAACTCCTTCATGACCTGATGAGGCACCCACAAGCGGCCGCCGACCTTCTGCAGCACTTCGAGCAGATCGTCACGAGTTGACTCGTTGTAGCGATAGAGGTTGAGCAAGACGTTGGTGTCGATCACGACCAAGGCGACTCGCAGGGCCTCATCCAGCTCTTGATCAAGCGGCAGCCGGAAGCCGGGGAAGTCATCGTAGATCCCGCCCTGCCCAGCTGATCTATCGGCCATTTCCGGGTTCCTCCTGAGTCCGAAGCCTAGCGGAGGACGCGGCAGAAGATATTGACACCCGGCCACTGGACCGGACGCAGCCAGAGTCTCGGGGAAGCTGATCAGGAGGTCTGGGCGGGCTGAGAATCCCGCTGTGTGAGCGGCTTGCGGGGGAAGACTAGCCTGGAGACCCAGTAAGGCTGCGGTCCGATGCAGACTGCACGCACGGATTACCTTGTAGAGCACGTCTGGTGAACCGCGGTGGGAAATGTAGGCCTTCAACTGCCGTGTGTGCAACCGCGGACGATCTGTCTTCTCCCGCCCGCGCGCTGAACTTTCACGACCTTGCCACACTGGTCACAAGCGAGTAGTTCCCAAGCGTGCCGAACCAGCTGTGCCGCGTCAGCGACCTCTGAGTCCGATATTCCATCCCCCCAGGGGGCGTAATGTGATCCTAGTTTGTTTCGAAGAAACTGAGCGCGTTCAAGCTTCTCCATTTGGTCGTCCCAAAGGCACTTCCACGCAGAAGGTTTCTGACTGGCGGCCAAAGATCGCCGATTGTGTAATCCTCTTGTTCCTTACGAACGACCGAGACCTTCAGCGACTTGGAGAGCTCGTCTGCAAGATGCTCCAGCGCCCGACCAGCAGCACCAGCGACAACCGGACCAGAAAGACCCGCCTCTTTCCGTTGGCGGGCGATGGTCGCAGAGAACGCGTGAGCGGCTGGACGGGCACCGGCCGACACGCGGTGCCGGGAATGTGGTCCATGCACCCTCTCCGACCAGCTGTCTCGTCGAGTCGCTGTCGGGCGGCAGGCGGCGGGCATCACTGGCGGTAAGACGGGGCCGGGCTGATGGCTGCCCGGCTAAGCGGGATGGGTTCGGGTGAGCAGGACGACGGGCAGTTCACGGTCGGTCTTGGCTTGCATCTTGCCGTAGGGGGGATATGCCTGGACCAGTTTCGGCCACCGCTGGGAGCGTTCGGAGGCTGGCAGGATCCGGGCGTGGAAGGGTTCGGTCTGGTTGCCGTGGCGGATGGTGACCTGGGCGCTGGCCGCGATGTTGCGCAGCCATAGCGGCTGGGTGGCCGCGCCGCCGTTGCTGGCGACCACGAGCCAGTCTGCGCCGCTGGGAATGCCGATCACTGGTGTGCTGTACGGCCGGCCTGTTCGCCGCCCCGTGGTGGTCAGGATGAGCAGCGGGTGTCCTCCCATGCGGCCAAGGATCCGGCCGCTTCCGGCGGCGAGGATCCGGCGGTGGGTACCGGTGAGGACGCGGATAAAGCGGCGGTCGCTGTCTTTGATGCGCCGCCCGCTGCTGCCGTTGACCAGTGGTGGCGGGGATGGGGATGCTGCCATGGCTGTAGCTCTCCTGCCGGTGGCCGGCGAGTGCGCGCCGGGCTTGTGCGGGCTATGGGATGTGCTGCTGCAGGAACGTGAGCAGCTCGCCGGTGACCTCATCGGGTCGTTCTTGCTGGATCCAGTGGCCGCAGCCGGGGATGACCACGGTGCGCAGCCGGGCGACAGCTTGTTCCATGGGTGTGCGGTCGATGAAGCGGGTGGCGGTGTCGCGTCCGCCCCCGATGAACAGAGCGGGCTGGGTGATGGCCGCGGCGCTGAGCCGCCCGAGATCAGCCCAGTCGCGGTCAAGGTTGCGGTAGCGGTTGAGCGCGCCGGTGAACCCGGTCCGCCCGAATTCGGCCGCGTAATAGCCGAGGTCATCGCCGGCCAGCCAGGCGGGAAGCTGCCTGGGCTCGGGGATGGGATCAAGCAGGCGGGAACCAGCTGGCAGCCCGCCGAGCAGCCGGGGAGCCAGGTCCTCGGGGGCGTCGCCGGACAGGCCGTAGAACATCAGGCGCAGGGTGCGGGCGACGTCGTGCTCCAGCTCGGCCTCCGCCAGCCCGGGCTCCTGGAAGTACAGCGCCCAGTTGAAGTGCTCCCCGGCCATCTGGCCCAGCATCCGGAGAGGCGGCTCAGGCGGGCGCGGCTGGAACGGCACGCTGAGCGCTGCAACCGCGGTGATCCGGCCGGGGTGCAGCTGGGCGCATGCCCAGGCTATGTTGGCTCCCCAGTCGTGCCCGGCGACCACGGCATGGTCGTGGCCGAGAGCGTCGATAACGCCGGTCACATCCGCGGTCATCTGGATCATCGCGTAGTCCTCGACTGCGGGCGGGGCGGTGGTGCGCCCGTAGCCGCGCAGGTCCGGGGCGATGGCGTGATAGCCGGCATCAGCCAGTGCGGGGAGCTGGCGGCGCCAGGAGTACCACAGTTCGGGGAAGCCGTGCAGCAGCAGGACCAGCGGGCCGTCTCCGGCCTCGGCCAGGTGGATATCGATGCCGTTGGCGTGGACGGTGCGGTGCGTGACGGCGGGTACGGACTGGCTCATTGCGGTGCGTCCTGCCCGGCCTGCGGGGCCGGGCCGGGGAGGGCCGGCGCGCCGCGGGTGCCGGCGATGAAGCTCAGGTGGATGACGGCGAGCTTGCGGGTTCCGCCTTCGCTGACGATGACCAAGGTGGCCCGGGCCGCTTCAGGGACGGGGCGGTCCTGGTAGGTGCCGGCGCTGGTGTGCCGGGCGGTGACCACGGTGACCTCGCCGTGGCCGGCGGCCTGGACCTGGTCCAGGCCGAAGCGGGTATAAGCGAGGTCGCCGGCCTGGTGGCGGGCCAGCCAGGCCGTCTTGGGCAGGATGAACCCCATCGGCCCGACCCCGTAAAAACCCGCAGTGAGCAGCTGGTCGAGGGTGCGGACGTCGCCGGCCTGCTCGGCGGTGGTCCATGCGGTGAGGAACGCGTCGGTCTGGTCGGTCATGGCGATCTCCTTGGTGCCGGGACCCGCGCGTGTCACGACAGTGCCACTGCGGCGAGGAACAGCGCGAGGTCGATGGTGATGTGCATGGCGATGGTGGTGACGGTGCTGGAGGTGCGGTGCCGGACCCATCCGGCGGCCAGCCCGTAACTGAGCACGAGCGGGACCAGGACCGGGTAGTAGGCGTGCTCGGCCGTGAACAGCACCGCGGTGATGGCAACGGCCACGGGCACGGAGGCGCGGCGGCGCAGCCAGCTGTAGATGGCGCCGCGGAACAGCAGCTCCTCGGCGGTCCCGGTCAGGAACAGGAGCCGGATGACGATCAGCGCCCAGGTCAGGGGGGCGGCGGTGGCCAGCCGTGCCTCGTCGCTGCCGGCCGCGACGATGGCCCGCAGAGTCGCCGGGACACCGCCGCTGAGGGAGCTGAAGGCCAGCGAGACGCCGATCCCGGCGGCCACGGCCACGACGAGCGCGGTCAGGGACAAGCCCAGCTGCCGCGCCGCCGGACGGCGCAGGGCCAGCAGGCGGTGCACGCCGCGCGGGCCGCCGACGGCGATGGTCAGGCCGGCGATCACGGCCAGGTAGACCGCGGCGACGATCGCGACGGTCAGCCCCTCGGTGCGGGCCCAGTGCGGGGCGGCGGCCCGCGCGACCCCGGTGATCGCGATGGCGAGCAGGACAGCCAGGGCGGCCGACCACCCCAGGCCGGCGCACAGCTGCCGGCCGGTGACCCGCTCAGGGCCGGCCGCCTCCGGGCTGGCCGGGTGATCGCGGGCAAGGCGACGGCGGGCCGGGCCGCGGGTCGTCGGGGGGTTAAGGGCCATCACATTCCTCTCCGCTAACTTGGTGCGACTAGGAAAATGATGTCACCCAAATCTTGCTGCGTCAATATTTTTTTGGTAACCTCAGACTATGGATGAGGAACTGGGGCTGCGGGAGCGCAAGAAGCACAAGACCCGCCAGCTCATCGCGGCCACCGCCCTGAAGCTGTTCGCCCAGCGCGGTTTCGAGAACGTGAGCGTGGCCGAGATCGCCCGGGCGGCGGAGGTGTCCGAGACGACCGTGTTCAACTACTTCCCGACCAAGGAAGACCTCATCTACCAGGGACTGGAAGCCTTCGAGGACGAGCTCCTGCAGGCCGTCCGCGACCGCCCGCCCGGCGAGGGGGTCCTGCAGGCCTTCGGGCGGTTCATCCTGCAGCCCCGCGGCCTGCTCGCCGCCGACGACCCGGCCAGCGCCGACGCCCTGGTGTCGGTCTCCCGGCTGATCGCGTCCAGTCCCGCGCTGACCGCCCGCGAGCAGCAGATCCTCGCCCGCTACGCCCGCTCGCTCGCCGCGCTCCTAGCCGAGGAGACCGGCGCCAGCCCCGGCGACCTGACATCCCAAGTCGTGGCCAACACCCTGATCGGCATCCACCGGGCCGTCCTCGACTACGTCCGACAGCGGATAACGGCAGACCCCGCCGGCCCGCGCCGGCTCGCCCGGGCCCTGCAAGCCGACTGCCAGAAAGCACTCGACCTGCTGGCCACAGGCCTGGCCGGATACGGCGCCAGGCCCCCGCCAGCCGCCGCTGCGCAAGCTTGAGGAAGCCGACTATCCCAGCAGTGAGAAGACCAGGACGGCTCCACGCAGAAGACCACGGTTACCCTTACCAGCCGCGGCCGCAAGGCGCTCGATGCCTACACTCAGGCCCTCCGCGACCTGCTCGGCGGGCTGTAACTGACCCGCGCGGGCCTGGTCTTCCCGCCCGGCCCCGCCAAGGCGTGCAAACGCCTTCTCTCGATTAATCCGCCGGGCTCTGGCGGCCTGATTCATAGCGGCACCATCCGGCTGGGAGATAGCCATGCCAAAAACCACCGATACAGGCGCAGGCGATCCCGGAGCCCCCGAGGCTCTGGACAGCGATCCGCCTGGCCCCGGCGCTCCGGCCGTCGAGATCTCGCATCTGCGCAAGGCCTACGGACCCGTGATCGCGGTCAGCGACATCTCGTTCTCGGTCGCCGAAGGGGAGATCTTCGGCATCCTCGGCCCGAACGGGGCCGGGAAGACGACCACTGTCGAGTGCACCATCGGATTGCGGGCCCCGGACTCGGGGGCTATCCGGCTGCTGGGCATCGATCCCCAGGCCGACAAAGCCCGGATTCACGAGATCACCGGAGTGCAGCTGCAGTCGGGCGCCTTTCCGGCCAAGCTCAGGGTCGGCGAGATCATCGACATGTACCGGTCCTTCTACCGCCATCCCGCCGACACCGGGGAGCTGGCGGAGGTGCTCGGGCTGGCCGGCAAGCGCCACGCTTACTACCGGTCCCTGTCGGGCGGCCAGCAGCAGCGGTTGTCCGTGGTGCTGGCACTCATCGGATCGCCCAGGATCGCGGTCCTGGACGAGATGACAACCGGGCTCGACCCGCAAGCCCGCCGGGATGCCTGGGAACTCATCGAGCGCGTCCGTGACCGCGGAACGACGGTCCTGCTGGTCACCCACTTCATGGAAGAAGTCGAGCGGCTATGCGACCGGGTAGCGCTCATCGACGCCGGGCGCATCGTCGCGCTGGACACCCCGGCGGGCCTGGCTGCGCAGGCAACCGGGGTCAGGACCGTCCGGTTCCTGGCGTCAGGCCCGTTCGACGAAAGCCTGCTGACGCGCCTGCCGGACGTCACCGCGATCGAGCACGACGGCCGCCACATTGTCGTCACCGGTACCGGCGAACTCGCCACCGCCGTGATCGTCGCCCTGCATGAGGCGGGCGTGGAGACGACGGATGTGCGGATCGACGCGTCCACCCTGGAGGACGCCTTCGTGCGGCTCACCGGACGGAACCTGCACGAGGCAGAAGAAGGAGCCCAGTCTTGACCGCACTCACGCTGACCCGGCCGCGCGCGCCGCGCGCCGCGTTCGCCCATATTGTGCTCAACGAGGCCAGGCTGGCCTGGCGGCAGCCGGCCGGGATGATTGCCGGCGCCGGCATCGCCGTGCTGCTCCTGGTCATTTTCGGCGAGATCCCGGCGTTCCAGAAGCCGTCGAGCAGCCTGGGCGGCTATTCGCCATTCGACGTCTACATCCCGATCCTGATGTGCTTCTCGGTAGCGCTTATTGCGTTCACCTATCTGCCCGGGCCGCTGGTCTCCTACCGTGAACTCGGCATCCTGCGCCGCCTCTCCACGACGCCGGTCCCCGCGTACTGGGTGCTAGCCGCGCAGATGATCGTCCAGGCGTTCCTGATGGCGGTCACGCTGGTCCTGGTTGTCACGGTGAGCATCGTGTTCTTCGGGATCACAGCCCCGAAGAACCCGGCCGCAATGGTGCTGGCGATCGCACTCTGCGTAGCCGCGCTGTTCGCGATCGGGCTGTCGATCGCGGCCCTGGCCCGGACCGCCGGCGCTGCCCGTGGCCTCATGGCGGCGGCGCTCTACCCGATGCTGTTCTTTTCCGGGCTGTATTTCCCGGTGCAGCTAATGCCGACCGTGATCCAGGACATTAGCAACTACACCCCGCTCGGGGCGGCCGTGCAGGCGATCGGAGACACGTGGGTGGGCCAGTTCCCGCCCGCGCAGCCGCTGCTGGTCCTCGCGGGATACGCGGTGGTTTTCGGGTTCCTCGCCAAGCGCTATTTCAGGTGGGAGTAGCACGGTGACCGCGGCCGCGCGGCCCGCGCCAGCCGCCGGACCAATGAAGGACCCCGAGGTCAGCCAGGAAACCTGTCCAGGTCACCGATAGGTCAGCCTGAGGTGGTCCCGAGCTGCACCAGGCTGATGCCCGGGGCCACATCACAAGCGTGCCCAGCTGGAGCACAGCGCCGGGCAGTCACATTGCCCCGGTGACGGCATAGCAACGACTACCGCCCCGCCAGGCGCGACCGGTGGGTGTTCGGCGACCGCGACAGCGACGCCTACCTGCAAAAGTTCGCCTGGACGAAGATCACCCGGCACACGCTGGTCAAGGGCTGGGCCTCACCCGATGACCCGGCCCTGACCGGCTACTGGGCAGCCCGGCGGCGGCGCAGGAAACCCCCCTTGCACCGCCCTGGCTGCGGATGCTCCAGCGGCAGGGCGGGCGCTGCCCGCTCTGCGGCGGCCCGCTGCTCCGCACCGACCGGGAGCCACAGCACCCCGACGAATGGGAGCAGTGGGCCAGCTCCGTCCCCAGGGCGATCACCAGCCAGGCGATCGCCCACGACACGGACCCGGGAAACAACGGCGGACCCGCGGAACTCCGCCTCATCCCATACCAGCTGACGACGCCGCCATCCAGACGGCGACGGCAGCACGCCAGCACTCTCACGGCCCCGGCCCGGACAGCCTCAGGGCTTGCCCGAGCCCCCCGGGTGGCACCGTCCGTTTCAATGCCTCACGTCCCTATGCAGAGGGCGCTCGAATGGGACCGAGATTTTGCCGCGCGGGCTAGGAGCGCTGCAGGTGCATATGTAGGTTCCCGTTTCTGATGTTCCCGTGAGCGCCTGTGAGCAGGAGGAACGGGCCGGTCTCGCGATATGGCCCCGGGAACCCGTCCTGGTTTCCCGTCCCCTGTGCTGCTAGTGTCGGCATCGTCTGAACGTCGGCAAGTCCGGGTGTGTCGCAGGGGTTGTGAAGCTGTCTGTCGGTGCAGATGAGCCAGGATGCTCGTCCTGCCGGAGTTACGCGCCAGCTGACACGGCTGACAGCCAGTTAGGCCATCCCGGCTTCTTTGCTCCATTGGACGCCGATCTCGTCAGCGACTGTGGCGGCCTGTGCAAGCCCCGCCTGGTAGGCGGGATTCCAGGACGCGAGATCATAGAGGTCCGTGCCGAAGGCGCGCAAGGAGGCAGCATCAGGAGCGACGGACACCACGGCGCCCGCCCGGCCGGTCTCGGGTTCCTGCTGCGGCGCTTGCCTGGGGAAAAGGTGCGCCAGGGGCTCGATGACCACAAGGAGACGGGCTCCGGCCGCGAGGTCGGTGTTGGTCCCGGATCGCAGGGCGCCGTCGATATACCACCGCCCGCCGACCTGGATCGGCGGGGACGCGCCGGGGAAGGCGCTGCTCGCGGTTACCGCGGGCACTAGCGGAACCCCCGAGGCGCGATCCCATACCGCTGGCTCGCCGCTGGCGGCATCGACCGCCACGATCATCAGGCAGCGGTCCGGCCAGGCATCGGTCCCGATCAGGGCGCGCCGCCCGGAGATCTGGGCTTGCTCTGCGTCGGGGTCGCGGTCTGCGAGCGCGAGCTTTCCGGCCCGGCGCCTGGCCTCACCGGGTTCCAGCCCGGGCGTGGCGAGGATGGTGAGCACCTCGTGCATCCGTGCCGGGTCTGGCCGGGGCGCATTCCTGGCCGGTTCGCCGGGCGCGCCCGGCTGGGCGAACCGGCCGAGGTCACGGCCGGCGGCAAGGGCAGCACCCACGATGGCGCCTGCCGATGTGCCGATGATCCGGTCCGCGTGTCCCATGTCCAGGCCCGCGCGCTGCAACCCGAGCAGCAGCCCGGCCATCCACGCGGTTCCGGTGCGCCCTCCGCCGCCAAGGACGAGTACCCGGTCTGCGCGGCTGGGTGCTGTCGTCATGTGCCGCTGAGGTCGCGGGCCTGGAGGCCGGGACGGGCGGGGTCGATGTTCCAGCTGACGATCCGGCGAGGGTGGATGCGGATCAGGTGGGAGCTGAGGTGCGGGTGCGCGGCGGGCTCTTCGGCCTGGCTGGCGCGGCCGCGGACCTCGATGAACCGCATCCCGGCGGCGCCTTCTCCTGTGGCGTCGTCGATGACGAAGGCCACGTCGGGGTGGATCGCGACGTTGCGGTACTTGGCCGAGCGCTCCATGTTCATCCCGGCGATATCGATGGTGCCCAGTTCGCTGTTGTAGCGGTAGCCGACCGGCTTGTTCTGCGGGGTGCCATCGGGTGCGATGGTGGCCAGCCGGCCCTGGCTGTGGCTGGCGAGGTAGCCGGCGTGGGCGGCGTCGAGTGTCATCAGGCCTCCAGGAGGGTCTTGCCGATCACCGCGCGGGACTCGATGGCCCGGTGGGCATCGGCAGCACTGTCAAGGGAGAAGGCCTGGCCGATCACGGGCTTGATCCGCCCGGACGCAGCTTCGGCGAGGGCCAGGCTCGTGAGCCGGGCTGCCTCGGCAGGCACGAGCTGCACCCGGTCGATGCCGAGCACCTCGATGCCCCGCTTGGCGGCGTCGCCCGGGCTGACGGGGGCGAAGCCGCCGCCGGGCGCACCGTGCGCGGAGAAACGGCCGCCGTCTGCGGTCACGCCGAACGCGGCGCGGCCGATGTCCCCGCCTATGCCGTCCAGGACCAGGCTGGGCCCGGTTCCTCCGGTGATCCGCGCTGCATGGCTGGCCCAGTCAGGCTGGCTGTAGTCGATGACCGCGACTGCGCCGTTCTCGGTGACCACGGCGAGCTTCTTCTCGCCGCGTGCCGCCCCGATCACCCGGGCGCCGGCCTCGCGGGCCAGTTGGACCAGCAGTATCCCCAGCCCGCCCGCGGCCCCGGTGACCAGCACCCACTCGCCCGCCCGCGGGACGGTGGCCTCGACGAGGGCAAGCGCGGTGCGCCCGTCGTGAAGGAGCGCGGCGGCGTCGGTCAGGTCGACTCCGTCGGGCACCGGGACCAGCCGGCTGGCGGGCACCACTGCTTGCTCGAGGTAGCCGCCCGCCGGGGTGTCGGCCACGACCCGGCGCCCCGCCCAGGCCGGCTCGACTCCGGTGCCGGCGGAGCTGACCGTGCCGGCCACCCCGGCGCCAGGCACGTAGGGAGGCCGGGCCGGGAACCAGTCGCGCGCGAGGCCGGCCCGGATCTGCGTGTCGAGGAACAGGACCGGAGCGACCGCCACGTCGATCACGACCTCGCCCGCCCCGGCGGCGGGGGCCGGGAACCGGCGCACTTCGAGAACCTCGGGCCCCCCGAAGGCGACTGCCTCTATAACCTGCACGCTAGGCCTCCTGGAATTTTTATAGTACGCTGTAAATCTATAGCATACGGTAAACTTAGGATGGAACCAATGACGGGAACCGGGCTGCGCGAGGTCAAGAAGGCACGGACCCGCCAGTTCATCGCGGAGACCGCAGCCCGGCTCTTCGCCGAGCGCGGCTACGAGAACGTCGCCGTCACGATGTGGCGCGGGCCGCCGGGGTGGCGGAGAAGACGGTCTACAACTACTTCCCGGCCAAGGAGCACCTGCTCCTCGACCAGGACGACGACCTGCGGGACCGGCTCGTCTCCGCGATCCGGAGCCGGGCGGGGGGCGTGAGCCCGGCCGCTGCCATCACGGGCGTAGCGCTCGGTCTCGTTGAGGGGGTGGCGTCCATGCCCGCTGAGCAGGTCCGTGGAGGCCTTGGCTGCCTTGCCGCGGTCAGCCCCGCCGTGCGCCGGCTGTGCCTGGAGATGACCGACCGCCACGCCGACGCCATCGCCGCGGCCCTCACCGAGACCACCGAGATAGCCGACCCCGCCCTCGCCAAGGTCCGCGCTGTCGCCCTGGCCTGGGTGATCCAGACGATCACCGACGAGACCGGCCGGCGAGCCCGGCAAGGCCAGACACCCGCACAGATCACCGACGGCCTCCGCCCGGTCATCGCCGCCATCCTTGACGACCTCGACCGATGGCCCGCTGCTGCCACCGCCCGGCCTGCCACCAGGCAGCCGAGATGACCAGCCGGGGTGCCAGCGGGCCGCCCGGTCCCAGGACAGCCAGCGGCAGACCCGGTGCCGCCTCCCCGGCCGGCAACCCGGCCGGACGACGGTCATCCGTGGAACTAAGAACTCACGGGTGGGCTGCTCCACAGTTCCGTGTCCTCTGGCACCGCCGTGAGCAGCGGCGAAATCCCAGCACCTCGGACTATGCGCCCGTAGGCATGCCGTAAGTACGGGCGAGATCCTTGATGGCGGTTCTGCTGTAGCCGGTGCGCTGCCCGATCTCGGTGAAGGAGAGCCGCTGTCCGTGGTGGAGGTCACGGAGCTGCTCGCGGGAGATGTCGTAGCGCGCCCGGCGCCGGCGGGCACCCCCGGCTGGGTCTGCGGGGGCGGGGTGGTCGAGGAGAAGCGCCCTGGATGGCGTCGCTGGTGGTTCCGAGGCGGCGGGCGATCCCCGCGGCAGAGGCGCCGTCGGCGCGGGCGATCTCGTGGATCTCGCTCAGCTTGCCGGCGAGGTCGGGTCCGGGCAGGTCCAGGCCGTTGAGGAGCCCGGCCGGCGGCTGCCAGGCTGGGGGCTCGTCCCGGATCTGATGGCGTGTCAGGAATTCCCCTGCCACGTGGGCGAGGTCTTCGGCGAGTTCTGGCGTCAGGCAGGTGATGAAGGCGGCTGAGGTTCCTGGAGGCCATCCCGCCGCTCCATGCTGGTGACATGTGCTCGGAATGCCCGACCCCGGCTGCATGGCATTCTCTGGCAACTACCTTCAACCTGGACCCTTCCGAGGACGTGGGCCGCGTCGACGGCCCGTGCCCAGCGTGGCCTTGGTGGCGGGAGTGGGTGGTGGAGGAGGCCCGGCGGCAGATTCTTGCGCTTGCTGAGCACAAGGGAGAGCCGCCAGTGGTTGTCCAAAGGCCGATTGCCGTGATCGACTCGGGCCTGCCCATCGAGGAAGTCATCGCCCGGCTCAACGCTGTGCAGGCCGACCACCCCGGCGCACAGGTACGCCGCGGCAGCGGGAACAGCTGGGAGATCTGGCCGCCAGACGAAGCGAAGTGACGGCCTCAATTCGGACGGTCCTGGAATGGCCCCAGGCCGCCGCCCGGTCAGGTCTCCTTCAAGGACCGGACCGGGACCGCAGCCGTGTCTGCCGTAAGCGCGGGGGGTGCCGCGCCGCCGGTGATCCGACTGGTGCTGTCATGCCTGGCCTCCCGCCGGTTCCGCGAGCGGGTGGGGTTCGCCGGTCAGCGCCGCCAAGGCGGTGGCGACCTCGGTGAGGGTGGCGCGTACGTATGTCGACGTGGCGCTGCCGGTGTCGCCTGCGCCGTCCGTGTGGCCGGCGTAGGCGTGGGCGACGGCGAACCCGAAGTTGCGCTCGACCCAGGTCAAGGTGGTGTGCCGGAGCCAGTGGGTGCTGACCTGCTGGGTGCGGGCCCAGGGCAGGTGCCGGCCGATGCGGACCCACAGGCCGTCGTAGCGCCGGTAGGTGACCGGCCGCCCGTCTGTGTAGCGCAGCAGCCGCCCGTCCGGCGGGGCGTGCCGTTCCTCGGCGTGCCGGACCAGGGCGGCCATCAAGGTGGGGGAGACGGGCTGCCAGCGGACCGTCTCGCCCTTTTCCCGTAGCAGGACCAGGCACTGCTCGCGGTCCAGGTCGGCCGGGCGCAGCGCGAGCGCGCCGCCACGGCGGCAGGCGGTCTCGGTGTGCAACCGCAGGATCAGCGTGTCGAGCTCGGGGTCGT
>Ga0210396_10004282_pt1 | contig 14011 bp, 11 predicted proteins | sample IncBWH17OmetaG_FD_155466 | JGI IMG/M metagenome (GOLD analysis project Ga0210396, IMG submission 155466) | Forest soil microbial communities from Barre Woods Harvard Forest LTER site, Petersham, Massachusetts, United States - Inc-BW-H-17-O ...
AAAAGTCGATTCACTCTGGCGGTCGGACGCGGCCCTGTCGGTGACGCTTTCGGCCACCACCGGCTTTGTCGTGCTGATCCTGGGCTTCGCGTTCCACTGGCAATCGACCCGCGCGCGCGAAGGCGATCTCATCAATGACGCCGTGCGCGGGCGTATCGATACCGCGCTCAATCGCGGACGCTGCGGATTGTGGGATTGGGATCTGTCGCGCGGCCGGATCTTCTGGTCGCAATCGATGTTCACGATGCTCGGCCTCGACACCCGCAGCGACCTGCTGACATTCGGCGAGGTCAATGCGCTGGTGAAGTCCGACGACATCGATTTGTTCGCCATCGCCGACCAGCTGATTACCGCGAAGATCAATCACATCGACCAGACCTTCCGCATGCAGCACACCGACGGTCACTGGATCTGGTTGCGGGTTCGCTGCGAGATTAGCCAGGGCGCGGCCGATGCCGGCCTGCATTTGATCGGCATTGCCGTCGATATCACCGAGCAAAAAAGCCTGGCCGAAAAAACCGTAGAGGCGGATCTGCGGCTGCGCGATGCAATCGAGACCATCCCGGAAGCCTTCGTGTTATGGGACGCGGGAGATCGCCTGGTGCTCTGCAACTCGCATTTCCAGCGGCTGCACAAGCTGCCGGATTCGGCCGTGACGCCGGGCACGTCCTACGAAACCGTGATCGAAGTCGGCAGCATGCCGGAAGTCCGCACCCGGCTGCACGAAGTCGGCGCCCAGGCGCCGGGCGCACGCACCTTCGAGGCGCAACTTGATGATGGCAGCTGGCTGCATATCAGCGAACGCCGCACCAAGGACGGCGGCTACGTCTCGGTCGGCACCGACATCACCCGCATCAAGGAACACGAACAGAAGCTGATCGACAACGATCTGCGGCTGCGCGCCACCGTGATCGACCTGAAACGTTCGCAGACCGCGCTCGAACGGCAAGCCATCGAACTCGCCGATCTCGCGGAGAAATATTCCAAAGAGAAAAACCGCGCCGAGGAAGCCAACCAGACCAAATCCAAGTTCCTTGCCAATATGAGTCACGAGCTGCGCACGCCGCTCAATGCCATCATCGGATTTTCCGAGATCATGGAAAGCGGCATGTTCGGAACGCTCGGCTCGGAAAAATATCAGGAATACTGTCACGACATCCTCACCAGCGGTCATTATCTGCTCGAAGTGATCAACGACATCCTGGATATGTCGAAGATCGAAGCCGGCCGCATGAAGCTCGACATGGAACCGCTCGACCTGTCGAAGACGCTGGCGGAATCGTTGCGCGTGGTGTCCGGGCGCGCCAACGACAAAAATCTGATGCTCGATGCGGATATCGAGCGGATCATTCCCGTGGTCGCGGATCGCCGTGCGACCAAGCAGATCATCATCAACCTGCTCTCCAACGCGGTCAAATTCACGCCCGATGGCGGCAAGGTCGTCGTCCGCAGCCGGTTGCTCAACGATTCGATCATGCTGATGATTGCCGACACCGGCATCGGGATCGCACCGAATTCGTTGCGGCGGCTCGGTAGACCGTTCGAACAGGTCGAGAGTCAGCTCACCAAGACCTATCACGGCTCCGGGCTTGGACTGGCCATCGCCAGATCGCTGACCAATCTGCATGGCGGATCGATGCGGTTGCGCTCGAAGCTCGGCACCGGCACCGTGGTGTGCGTAACCCTGCCACGTGACGCGCGGAAACCCGAAGCGGAAGTCCCCGCGCTGCCTTGGGCACCTTCCGGCAAGGTCGATTTCGGCCTGCTGCAGGAAAATGCGGTGGCGTAACCTCAAGATTCCAGCGTCGGCGCGACTTCCCGCGCGATTTGCGCAAGTGCTGCGATCAGCGGCGTCAGCGGATCGCGCTGCGGAACCACCAGCCCGACACTGTAGCTGACGGTGGGATCGACAATCGGGATGGTTCGGACAGCGTCCGACAGGCCCAGCGTCTGTGCCAGTTGTGCTGGCATTACGCTGGCCCAGCGTCCCGTCTTGACGTGGGTATAGAGAACGATGATCGAATTGGAGGTCAGGGTCGGCGTCGCTTCGACGCCGGCGGACCGAAGCGCGCGGTCGATGATCCGGCGGTTCTGCATGTCAGGCGTCAGCAGGCACAGCGGTACCTGTCCCACTTCCTTCCAGGTTACCTGATCGCGATCGCCGAACATGCCATCCGGCGAGGTCAGCAAGCGATAGCTCTCGTTGTAAAGGGGGATCGAGCGGACTTTGCCGAGCGGCTCGTTTTCCAGATAGGTCAGGCCGGCATCGACCTCCAGATTCTCCAGCAAGCCGAGGACTGCAATTGACGTACTCGACACGATGCGGAAGCGCACGTTCGGATGGCGGGCCCGAAATGGCGTAGTGAGCGATTCGACCATGCCGAGCGCTGTCGGAATCGCGGCGATGGCGATTTCTCCGGAAAGACCGTCCTTGAGGGTATTGATCTCCTGGCGCATCGCGCGGGCGTCGCCGACAATGCGCCGCGCCCAGTCGAGGGTGCGCTCTCCTTCCGGCGTAAAGCCCTGGAACCGCGAACCACGCTGCACCAGCATGACACCGAGGATTTCCTCAAGTTGCTTGAGGCTGGTCGACATCGTCGGCTGGGTGACGCCACAGGCCTCGGCGGCGCGCCCGAAATGACGTTCCTTGGCCAGCGCCAGCAGCAGTTCAAGCTTGTCGATCAAAAAAGCCTCACTATCTCAGGTTAGCAAATACCACGGCCGCCGCCGGACCAGTATGCCAAAAGCCGCCTTCAGATAAGCGTTTGCTGTCGTGTTTGGCGCATTTCATTCCATTTTCATATCGGATGATTGGATATCTTTATTGATCGCGTTTCCGTATCGCAGCATGAGACAGCTTTATTGATATTTGGATCGATTCCAATATTCATGGGTTTGGTAACAAGTCTCTGAAAGCGAAGGCAGATGGCGCCAGTTTACGAACCATGGGACGCCACACGCGGCGCCGAAATCATCGCAGAGCACACCCACCTGGAAGGAGCGACGCTGGTGATCCTGCATGCGCTACAGGAAGCCTTCGGCTACGTTCCGGAGCCGGCGATCCCGATGATCGCCCACGCGCTCAATCTGTCCCGCGCCGAGGTCCATGGCGTCTTCACATTCTACCACGATTTCCGTCATGAGCCTGCAGGCCGGCATGTGCTGAAGCTGTGCCGCGCCGAAGCCTGCCAAGCGGCCGGCGGCGATACGCTGGCGGCGCGCGCCGAAGCAAAGCTCGGCATTGCCATGGGTAACACCACCGCCGACGATCGGGTGACGCTGGAGCCGATCTACTGCCTCGGCCTGTGCGCCACGGCACCGTCGGCGATGCTGGATGGCCGCGTGGTCGGGCGGCTGGACGAAGCGCGTATCGACGCACTGGTGGCGGAGGCGCAACGATGAGCCTGCGTATTTTTGTTCCACGCGACGCGGGTGCGGTGGCGGTCGGAGCCGATGAAGTCGCTCTGGCGCTCGGACGGACGGCAAGCAAGCGCGGCGTTGAAATCGAGATCGTCAGGACCGGCTCGCGCGGGCTGTATTGGCTGGAGCCGCTGATCGAAGTCGCGACGCCTCAAGGACGCGTCGCGTTCGGCCCGGTGACCGAGTCTGATGCTAATTCCGTGCTCGCCGCGATGATAGCCGATGGCGCACATCCGCTGCGGCTTGGTCTCACGGACGAAATTCCCTGGCTGAAGCGGCAGACCCGCCTGACCTTTGCGCGGTGCGGCGTCATCGATCCCCGCTCGGTCGAGGATTATCGCGCCCATGACGGCTACAAGGGCCTCGAGCGCGCGCTGACGCTGTCATCGGACGCGATCCTCGCCGATGTCACCGCCTCCGGATTGCGCGGCCGCGGCGGCGCCGGTTTTCCGACCGGCATCAAGTGGAAGACCGTCGCCCAGACCAGCGCCGACCAGAAATATATCGTCTGCAATGCCGACGAAGGCGACAGCGGCACCTTTGCCGACCGCATGATCATGGAAGGCGATCCCTTCGTGGTGATCGAGGGCATGACCATTGCGGGCATCACGGTCGGCGCCACCAAGGGCTACATCTATATCCGCTCGGAATATCCGCACGCCATCGAGGCGATGAAAGCGGCGATATCGGCCGCGAAACGCGCCGGCTATCTCGGCGCGCGCATCGGCGGCTCGGCTCACAGCTTCGATCTCGAAGTCCGCGTTGGCGCCGGCGCCTATGTCTGCGGCGAAGAGACCTCGCTCCTGGAAAGCCTCGAGGGCCGGCGCGGCATCGTCCGCGCCAAGCCGCCGCTGCCCGCGCACAAGGGCCTGTTCGGCAAGCCGACCGTGATCAACAACGTGCTGTCATTCGCGGCAATTCCCTTCATCCTGGCCGGCGGCGCCAAAGCCTACGCCGATTTCGGCATGGGCCGTTCCCGCGGCACCATGCCGATCCAGCTCGCGGGCAACGTGAAGTATGGCGGGCTGTTCGAGGTCGCTTTCGGCATCACGCTCGGCGAGCTGGTCGATGAGGTCGGCGGCGGTACCTTTACCGGACGTCCGGTTCGCGCCGTGCAGGTCGGCGGCCCGCTCGGCGCCTACTTCCCCCGGGCACTGTTCGACACGCCGTTCGATTATGAGGCGTTCACGGCACGCGATGGCCTGATCGGCCATGGCGGCATCGTGGTGTTCGACGACAGCGTCGACATGGTGAAGCAGGCGCGTTTCGCGATGGAGTTCTGTGCCATCGAATCCTGCGGCAAGTGCACGCCGTGCCGGATCGGCTCGACCCGCGGGGTCGAGACCATCGATAAAATTCGCGCCGGCAACCGCGTGCCGGAGAATATCGCTGTCATCGAAGACCTCTGCAACACCATGAAATTCGGCTCGCTCTGCGCGCTGGGCGGCTTCACGCCCTACCCCGTCATGAGCGCGCTGAAGCATTTCCGGGAAGATTTTGGCCCGGCCCCCACGCGCCTTCAGGCTGCGGAATAGGATAAAGAACGATCGCCATGTCATTGATCCATGAAATCGATTTCGGAACGCCGCACTCCAAATCCGAAAAGACGGTGACGCTGACGATCGATGGCCAGAGCGTCACGGTGCCCGAGGGCACATCGATCATGCGCGCGGCCATGGAAGCCGGCACGCAGATCCCGAAACTCTGCGCTACCGACATGGTGGATGCCTTCGGCTCCTGCCGGATGTGCCTGATCGAGATCGAGGGCCGTGCCGGCACGCCGGCATCCTGTACTACGCCGGCGATGCAAGGCTTGGTGGTTCATACCCAGACCGAGCGGCTGAAGAAGCTCCGCAAGGGTGTGATGGAACTCTACATTTCCGACCATCCGCTGGACTGCCTGACCTGTGCCGCCAACGGCGACTGCGAATTGCAGGACATGGCGGGTGCGGTCGGCCTGCGCGATGTCCGCTATGGCTATGAAGGCGAAAACCACGTCTTCGCCAAATCCAATGGCGCCGCCAATGCGGCCTGGATGCCGAAGGACGAATCCAACCCGTATTTCACCTACGACCCCTCGAAATGCATCGTCTGCTCGCGCTGCGTGCGCGCCTGCGAGGAAGTGCAAGGCACCTTCGCGCTGACGATCTCGGGCCGCGGCTTCGACAGCCGGGTCTCACCCGGCATGAGCGAGAGTTTTCTGGGTTCCGAATGCGTGTCCTGCGGCGCCTGCGTGCAGGCCTGCCCGACGGCGACACTGACGGAAAAATCGGTGATCGAAATCGGCCAGCCCGAACATTCGGCGGTGACCACCTGCGCCTATTGCGGCGTCGGCTGCACCTTCAAGGCGGAAATGCGCGGCGAGGAAGTCGTCCGCATGGTGCCCTACAAGGATGGCAAGGCCAATCGCGGCCATTCCTGCGTCAAGGGCCGCTTCGCCTGGGGTTACACCACCCATAAGGAGCGGATTCTCAATCCGATGATCCGCAACAAGATCACCGATCCCTGGCGCGAAGTGTCGTGGGATGAGGCGTTCGAGTACGCCGCCTCCGAATTCAAGCGTATCCAAGCCAAATACGGCCGCGATTCCGTCGGCGGCATCACGTCGTCGCGCTGCACCAATGAAGAGACCTATCTGGTGCAGCAACTGATCCGCGCCGGCTTCGGCAACAACAACGTCGATACCTGCGCCCGCGTCTGCCACTCACCCACCGGCTACGGTCTCGCCACCACCTTTGGTACCTCCGCCGGCACCCAGGACTTCGACTCTGTCGAGCAGACCGACGTCATGATGGTCATCGGCGCCAACCCGACCGACGCACATCCGGTTTTTGGCTCGCGCATGAAGAAGCGGCTGCGTGCCGGTGCCAAACTGATCGTGGTCGATCCACGTCGTACCGATATCGTTCGTTCCACCCATATCGAGGCACAGCATCATCTGCCGTTGATGCCCGGCACCAACGTCGCCGTGCTCACCGCGATGGCGCATGTGATTGTCACCGAGGGCCTGGTCGACGAGGCCTTCGTGCGCGAACGTTGCGACTGGAGCGAATTCGAGGATTGGGCCACGTTCGTGGCGCTGCCGAAGAACAGCCCCGAAGCCACCGCGACTGCGACCGGCGTCGATCCGAAGCAGTTGCGCGCCGCGGCGCGGCTGTTCGCGACCGGCGGCAACGGCGCGATCTATTACGGGCTCGGCGTCACCGAGCACAGCCAGGGTTCGACCACGGTCATCGCGATCGCCAATCTCGCGATGGCAACGGGCAATATCGGCCGGCCCGGCGTCGGGGTAAACCCGCTGCGCGGCCAGAACAACGTGCAGGGTTCCTGCGACATGGGCTCATTCCCGCATGAGCTGCCCGGCTATCGGCATATCGCGGGCGACGCGGTACGCGAGTCGTTCGAAGCGATGTGGAACGTCAAGCTCAACAAGGAACCCGGCCTGCGGATTCCCAACATGTTCGACGCCGCCGTCGAAGGCACTTTCATGGGCCTTTACGTGCAGGGCGAGGACATCCTGCAGTCCGATCCCAACACCAAGCACGTCGTGGCGGCGCTGTCGGCGATGGAATGCGTCATCGTCCACGATCTCTTCCTCAACGAAACCGCGAACTACGCGCATGTGTTCCTGCCGGGATCGACCTTCCTCGAGAAGGACGGCACCTTCACCAACGCCGAGCGCCGTATCCAGCGCGTGCGCAAGGTGATGGCGCCGCGCAACGGGCTGGCCGACTGGGAAGTGACGATCCGTCTCGGCAAGGCGATGGGCTACGAGATGAAATACGACCATCCGTCCGCGATCATGGACGAGATCGCAGCCCTCACACCAACCTTCGCCGGCGTATCCTATGCCAAGCTCGACGAACTCGGCTCGGTGCAGTGGCCCTGCAACGAGAAGGCGCCGGAGGGAACACCGGTCATGCATATCGACGGCTTCGTGCGCGGCAAGGGCAAGTTCGTCATCACCGAATACATCCCCACCGACGAGCGTACCGGTCCGCGCTACCCGCTGCTGCTGACCACCGGCCGCATTCTCAGCCAGTACAATGTCGGCGCCCAGACGCGGCGCACCGACAATGTCATCTGGCATGAGGAAGACCGGCTCGAGATGCATCCCCACGACGCCGAGCAGCGCGGTGTGCGCGATGGCGACTGGGTCAGGCTGACGAGCCGCGCCGGCGAAACCACCTTGCGCGCGCTGCTTACCGAGCGGGTCGCGCCGGGCGTGGTCTACACCACGTTCCACCATCCGGATACGCAGGCCAACGTCATCACCACGGAGTATTCCGACTGGGCCACGAATTGCCCGGAGTACAAAGTCACGGCGGTGCAGATCTCGCCCTCCAACGGTCCTTCCGAGTGGCAGAAGGCGTATGACGAACAGGCCCGCCATTCCCGGCGCATTGCGCCTATTGTGGAAGCTGCGGAGTAGTCGTGCGCAATCCGGTTCGTACCGTCGATCGTCAGGTCTGGCGCGATGGCCGCATCAGCGAAGGCACCAGGGCGATTCCGGAAGAGACCGCGATCGCCCTCACCTACAATGGCGGCACCTACGCCGTCATGATGGCCACGCCGCAGGACCTCAGGGATTTCGCGGTTGGGTTCAGTCTCAGCGAAGGCATCGTGCTGTCGGCTGAAGACATCGAATCCTTCGAGATCGTCGAACTCGATGACGGCATCGAGTTGCGGATGTGGCTGGCGCAATCCAGGGCAGACCGGCTCGGTGAGCGGCGGCGGCATATCGCCGGCCCCACCGGCTGCGGATTATGCGGGATCGATTCAATCGCAGAAGCCGTTCGCCCCGCGGCCATCGTCGCGCAAAGCCAATCTTTCTCGTCGCGAGAGGTCATGGCGGCGATACAGAGCATCCCGCCGCTGCAAACGATCAATATCGAAACCCGCGCGGTGCACGCCGCGGCGTTCTGGACGCCGGCGCGCGGCATAGTCGCGCTGCGCGAGGACGTCGGCCGCCACAATGCGCTCGACAAGCTGGCCGGCGCGCTGGCACAGGACAAGACGTCCGCGAGCGAGGGTATTGTGTTGCTGACCAGCCGGGTCTCGGTCGAAATGGTGCAGAAGACCGCAGCCATCGGCGCGCCTGTGATGGTTGCGGTGTCCGCGCCGACCGCGCTGGCGGTGCGGATGGCGGACGCTGCCGGCATAACCCTCGCCGCCATCGCGCGTGCCGACGGATTCGAGATCTTCACCCATCCTGAGCGAATTAACTTCGGCGCTGCCGCCGATGGAGACATCCATGTCGCCTGACCGGCTGATCTATATGGCCAACCAAATCGGGAAGTTCTTCCAGAGCCAGGGCCACGACAACGCGGTCCCGGGCATTGCCGAGCATATCCGGAAATTCTGGGACCCACGGATGCGCTCGGCAATAACAGCCCATCTCGATGCCGGCGGCGCGGGCCTTGATCCGAACGTGCGGGATGCCATCGCGGCGCTCAAGGCCAAGAGCGCCGAGGTGCAGTCCTAGCTAGCGTAGACCCTGCACCTCATCGGTTCGGGCGAGCTGGGTCGATCGGAGCGATTTGGCGGTATTGATATTGGCGCCCAATTCGACCTCAGTCGGCTGGATCGATGGCGCGACCGGATCGGCCGCATAGGCGGCTTCATCCTGGCGCGCCAGTTCAGCATCCCTGACCGGCCTCGCCGCGGACATGCCCATGCGGTTCGCCTGGCGGCTTACGACGATCATCAATACGCAGACGACATAGAAGCCCACGCCCAGCGTATACGTCTTGGCTATGCCGAATTCTATGGACAAGGCCATGCCCAGCACCGACGCCAGCATCGACGTAATCCCGTTGGCGCTCCAGAAGAACGGAAGAAGCTCCGAGTGTCGGCGCCAGAGACTAAGCCCGAGCGGGAACATCATCCCCATGCAGAACGCCGAGGGTGCCAGAAGCAATACCGACACCAGGATCCGCATGTCGGTGGCTTCCGCCCGTGTCCATGTGATGACCAGAGGCGTCAACAGGCCAGCGACCGTAAGCGTGGTCAGGAGCGCAACCACCCTGCCGATAACCGCCCCCGAACGAGGGGCAAGCGCACCGACCGTCGCACTGCCGATCCCGCTAAAGATCAGGATCGTGAAAAGTACGACGCCCAGTCCGTAAACGGGATGTCCAAGGAATACCATCAGCCGCTGCATCTGGGATATCTCGATCAGCATGAAGCCCATGCCGATCGCGCTGAAATAGGCCACAGGCGGCGTCAGCGCCGACAACGGCATGCGCTTCGCGAGACGGGCAAACGGAACGGCGATGTAGTATGCGCAAGCACCGAGCGACACGACGAGCAGCAGCAAGGTCATGCTGATCGGTGCGTTGTTAACGGTGATGGCCGAAGGTTTGGCGAGGAAATTCGAGAGGCGCTGCGTAAAGAAGAAAAACGGATTGTCGTCCGTCGAAGGCGCGACGTTCTGCGGCAATGACGCGAAGAAAGCCGCGTCCGCCTTGCCGGACATCAGCGTCGAGGTGACGGCGTCGAAAGCGACGTCAGGTCCCATGATTATCTTGAAGCCCTGAGCCAAAAGCCGCGCGCGAGCGCCCTGCCATTGGGCATCCGTGAAGGCGTCGGGACGGGTGATCACCGTGACGATGTTGCCGACATTCAATGCGATCACATGCCGTGCCAGTTCGGCTGCGGGCACTCCCTGGCGCTGGAGCGCCGTCGCTGCGATCGCGATGAGGCGGTAAAACTCGTCGTGATACGTATGAGCGTCGTACCATCGCGATACTGACAAGAGACCGCCCGGTTTCAGCGCCCGATAGAAGTCGTCCCATGCCTCGACGGTATAGAGCCGATTTTCCGTCAGCGTTAACCCGCCGGCGGCCGTCGCGGCCCAGGTGTCGATCAGCGAAATCTGGACAAGGTCATATCGCTCGGAAGAATGATTGATGTAGCTACGGGCTTCGGCATTGACCAGGGCTACTCCGGGCTGGCGATCGAGATGGCCGGAGAATTCGGCGAACTTGTCGGTAAGCACTTCGAAAATAGCAGGATTGATCTCGATTCCGCGTATGTGCTTGGCGCCGAACAAGAGCCCTGAAAGAATATCACGACCGCCGCCGACGCCGACGACGGCGACGTCGGCCGGCGGCTGAACCAGGTAAGCGGCGTTGATGACGTCATTTTTGAGGTAGGACAACTTGCCAAGATCACCATTGAATCGGGTGATCACGGTCAAGGCATCGGCGTCGATATCGAGGAAGTTCTGGTCGATTTTCGTCGCCGGCGCGCGGGCGAAGCCCCAACCGAACGGATCGCTTTCGCCGATCGCCTTTACCCGGACGCGCGAATAGGTATTCCAGCGCTCGAACAGCGTCCCCGACTGATCTCTGCCCTTGGCCCAGAAAACGCCCAGATGGCTCTTACCGGCAACATCAAGTCCGGTATGCACGGTCGCGATGGCGGCCAGCGTCAGCGCGACCGCGCCACTGAGGCGCCGAATCCGGATATCGGCGTTGTGCCTTACTACTGTCCAACCTGCCCCCGCGGCAAAGGCCCCGACCCAGAAGGTGGCGCTGACGGGATCAACGACCAGCAAAACGAGGATGACGCCGAGGCAACCAAGTGCGGCGCCGGTGAGGTCCGCCGCATAGAGCCATCCGCCGCCGTATGGCAGGCGAGTCAACAGAAGCGTAATGCACACGCCACTTTCGCTGAAAGGTATCACGAAGGCCAAAGCCACGAGCGCGAGGCCCGCGGGTACGTAGTCCCCGGGGATCACGAGCGGCACGCAGAGAAACGCGACCACGGCTGCGACGCCGCTAATCGCGAAGCGCGACGCGTGGCGCGCGAATTCCACGCCCACCCGTTCGGGCGCGTAGCGGTCGAGGTTGCCGTAGACCTCCATCGCGCCGCGCGTCAGTCCGAGCATGGCAAGCGAAATGGCCGCAAACGCAAAATGATAATACAGCATGACGCTGAAGAAACGCGTGATCAGTATCTGGTAGAACAGCGTGGCGAAGGCCAATACGAAGATTGCTAAATAATAGCGGCCTGGAATTCTGGCGAGTGCCTGCAAGGTATTGCCCTCAATGAAACTTTAACCTGTCCACGCGAAGCCGCCGGCCCGGTGACGTTGAATGAAATCCCCTAATAACCTATGACCAAGCCTTGACGCCGATGCCAATTCCATCCGCGATCCGAACGTCCGGGATAGGCTGGCGGTCGGTAATTGCCGGGAATCCGCGGACATCCCCGCGGGTAACCGATAAATTGCAAGACAATACACTAAGGAAATTTTACGAAATCGCCTTCAACCTGCTGACCTTCCTTGACGATCGCCGAGCCGGTCGCGGTCAAGTCCAATGATGGGTGGTCATCATGACGTCAGTTGAGCCTAAGGCAAAGGTAAATCGCGAACTGCGACGGCAACTGCGCAGACAGCCGGCCTGGACTACGGTCGACAACGGGATAACGAAGCGGGAATGCTTCGTATTGGATGTCTCGCCGGGCGGCGCCAGGATCGTGGCGGATGACGCGATGGATGTCAGGGACAGCTTCGAATTGGCGCTGGTGCCCACTCATCCGAAGCGTGAGCTATGCGAAGTCGTTTGGCGTCGCGGCAAGACATACGGCATCAAATTCCTGCCCTGACATCGCCCTGCTTTCGCGTTGGCGCGTACTTCAAACCGATCGCGCCTGCTATCGATCCGAGGGCGGCATCAGCCCGGCCTTCAAGATCACCGGCGCCGCTTCGGGCGAAGCGAGGAAATGGATCAGCGCACTCGCCGCCTCGGGCTGCCGGACCGAAACCGCGAGAGCGCCCGCGAACACAAACATCGGCTGGACCTCAGCCGGAATTGTGCCGACGAAGGTAATTCCGGGCACATGAATCAGTTCGCTGACCTGCTGGAATCCGATCTCCGCCTCGCCACGCGCGACAACCGCGGCCACCGGCTCGCCGGACGGGGGCCCTCGAACCCTTCGACTTTTGCCCGCGATCTGATCCGCGACGCCGAGCCTGGAAAACAAGGTCGTCGATAGATAGGTGCCGCTGCCGCTGTCGGAATACGCGATAGATTTTGCCGCCAGCAGCGTGTTCCGGAGCGCCTCGACGTTGCTGATATCAGGCTTTTCGGCGCCGGCGCGCACGACCATGCCGATCAGTGAGTGAGCCAGCTCGGTTTTGCTGTCGGCGCGCACCAACCCTCGCTTGCCCAGTGCGTCGGCGGCCCCTCCGTCCAGGATCACGACATCGGCGGCCTCGCCGCGCGCGAGGCGCGTGGGAATAGCCTCCGGAGAGTCACCCATCGATGGACCGCGCGTCGTGACCAGATGGTGACCGCTCGCGCGCTCGAAAGCCGGACCCAACTCGGAATAAACCCCATAAAAGCCGGACGAGATCATCACCTGCACATCGGCGGCAGATGCTGCCCTCACCGCCAACAGGGCGGCCACACCAAACATGGATAACCATCGAACAAGCAACCCTGGTTTCACGCGGCGTCTCCTGCTGGCTGGGGCGGATATCGTATCGCGTCAAAACAGTACATTGGAAGAGCGGATTTTCGACAACGATGCTCCGCATTCATCTCATTGCACCGAATTTTTTTCCAGTGCGACATGCTCGCCCTCGCGCCGCAGCGCGAACAACCACAGGATGGTGGCCAGTGAACCGGGTACGGAAAGATTGGGTCCGAGATCGACGCCGATCGGGATCGCGCCGGTGACATGGGCAGGCACTTGCGCCGCCTGGCTGGTGGTCGCGGCGATCAAACCCACCGGAAGATTGTCTTGGAGGTTCGAGGCCAGGGCGACGGCGATACCGGCGATCCAGGACGTTGCCTGCGGCGACGCCTTTGCGGCCTCGCTTAGAGCCGCCCTGGAGCGGCATATCGCGATCGTCACGGACGTTGGATTGAAGCAATGGCGGGTCCATAATGTAAGGATGGTTTACCTGTCGCGGGCGGGTTGAACGGCGTCTTGCGACGAACGTGACACTGCCGTTATGCTAATCCGTCAGCCGCCGTTTTGCTGTTAAGGTACCAATGAGTGCGCTCCCGCGCGCGCTCCGGTCACCCAATAATCGAAGCGGGAGGAAACCATGCTTCTTTTTGGACGTAGCCGTTCGAGACGAGGCCTTGCGTCAGCTCTGATCGGAGAAATCGCCGCCGTCATAGACGGTATGGAGGGCTTTGAAGAGGTTCGGAAGCTTGAGGATATGGAAATCGGGGCCGAAGAACACCTTGACGAGCTCGGCGCTTTCATCTTGCCGAAATTCTCAGTTTACGAATCCAATGCGGACCGACTGGATTTGTTCGATGCGGCAATTCAGCGACAGATTGCTTATTTCTTCACGCGCGCTGGAAGCCTTGCCGGGCACCTGCACGCCCTTGCGTCGACCCGAAAGGATTCGACCGAGTTGTGCAAGCTTCACGCAACCGACGCGCAAAAGGAAATCAACGACCTTTCGGAACTGGGCGACGACTTGCTACGCGGTCTGCGAAAACTCGTATCCAAGAAACAACCCAACACAATATCCAGAGCTTGACGGCACAGCACGTGTGCAGACGTATCGTCCTCGTTGATGCCTGTCGTTGGCGTTGACTCTAGTGCTGATTTGGGGCTG
>Ga0210396_10004283_pt1 | contig 14007 bp, 13 predicted proteins | sample IncBWH17OmetaG_FD_155466 | JGI IMG/M metagenome (GOLD analysis project Ga0210396, IMG submission 155466) | Forest soil microbial communities from Barre Woods Harvard Forest LTER site, Petersham, Massachusetts, United States - Inc-BW-H-17-O ...
CCTTGAAGAATTGAGTTGGGCCTCGCGCGACAGTTTCGGACCCTTCGCGAGGGTGGAGTAGAGAATATTTGCGTTCGGCTTCGCGATGAGAAGACCTGTGGGGTTCCCGTGACGGTCGCGTTGAACTTCACCGGCCGGAAAGTCCGGGGCATTCTTGTCATAGCCCACAGCACGAAGCGCCGCTCCGTTCAGCAGCGCTCTGTCGTACAAGTGCATCACGAAGACCGGTGTGTCTGGCGCTGCTGCGTTGATCTCATCGAGCGTTGGCATCCGGTCCTCGGCGAACTGAAACTCTGTCCACCCGCCAATAACTCGGACCCACTGCGGAGCAGGCGTCCGCGCCGCCCGCTCTTTCAGCATGCGTAGAGCGTCGGCGAGCGACGGTACGCCATCCCAGCGCAACTCAAGGTTGTAGTTGAGCCCGCCGCGGATCGGATGCATATGCGAATCATTGAGTCCAGGAATGACGGTGCGTCCCCGGCCGTCGATCACGCGGGTCGCCGGCCCGCGGAGACGCAGAATCTCTTCATTTCCACCGGTGACAGTCACCTTTCCATCAGAAATAGCGATCGCCTCGACAAACGAGGGCGCCTTATTCGTGGCGATCTTGGCGTTGTGCAATATGATTTCAGCAGACACGGTAACCTCCCTTTCAGGTTGTTCCAAGTGGATTGAGAAGGGCGGAGGAGACTCCGCCCGTTGAGTTTTTACTTGTGAGCTCCAGCCAGCTCAGGAACTGCGTACTCGGGAAATTTCGTGGCCGGCGCGCCGTGTACCATCGTGTACGCGTACTCGACGCCGATCCCGTAGGCTCCGTAGTGAGTCTTCACGATGTCCATCACCGCATCGTAAGTTCCGCGATGGGCCCAATCGCGCTGCCATTCGAGCATAACCTGCATTGAGGTGACCGGCTTTGCGCCCGCTTGCACGACGCGTTTCATTGCGTTGTCGTGAGCGAGTTGGGTCACGTCGCCGCAGCAATCCTCCACGACGTAGACTTCGTAGCCGTCATGAATCGCCTGAACGGTGGGAAGGGCAACGCAGATCTCCGTCCAAAGTCCGGCGAGGACAATCTTTTTGCGTCCGCTTTTTTCGATCGCGGCAACAAAGTTTTTGTCGTCCCACGAGTTCATAGAAGAACGTTCGATGGGTTCCTGCCCCGGGAATACGGCACGCAGTTGCGGCCACATGTTCCCGCTGAAGGACTTTGTCTCGACCGTGCTTAATACAACAGGCACATCGAACACCCTGGTGGCCTTACCGAATGCCACTGTGTTGTTGATGATTCCCTGACGATCGAAATTGCTGGTTCCAAACAGCATTTGGCCCTGATGGTCGATCAACGCCACGACACAGTTATCAGGCGTGAGAAGTCCCTTCTCGCTAAGCTTGGGACGATTTCCGTTTGATGAGTAACTCATTCATTTCTCCTTTGTGCTGGCGATACCAGCGGTCCTAAGGTGCTCGCAAGGATCGCGACCTGAAGCGAGGTTGAGTGCAGTGGTCGGTCCGGCACCGCTTCGTCGCAGCCAGGTTGCGTGATGGCTTGCGCATCTAATGTGGCGAAAGTTACTCTGCACCTTCGCTCGCAAATATTGCGCATGCACGAAGAGAGCCAGAAATGGAAACAGTTCCTCTGAACGCGCAACCCTCGTGCGACACATTGGAGTGAAGCCGCAGATCGCCTTGAGTCACGCATGAAGGAATCCACGGGCATTTCTGCACGAACTGTGCCTGCATTCCAGTGCCAAGGTCGCACTTGCACAATCTGGTTGTTTTCTGAAGATGGCGACTTCCGCACACGTCGCTTCCGAGGAAGGCTTGTCTTATGACGAGGAAGGCTTGTCTTATGACAAGGTTTCGTCACACCAAGCGGTCACCAATGAGGATCGAGGAAATAACCTGTTTCGTATCCGATAGGCGAGGGTTGTCCAGCCGTGCGGCTGGTCTTGGCGGGTCTGGAGCTCGGGCGGGGCCGCGGCAGGAGGGAGGTGCAGTGAAGTGCGCACCGAACCGACTCAACGTAAAGTAAGCGAACCCAGCTGTTCCGTTACGATCTCATTCGTTAACGAGACCATCGAAGATTCAATTCTGCGGCCGAGCGCAGGTAAAGCCTGGAGGCGCCCGGCTAGAGCTCCAGTCGGGCGGTAAAGTTGAATCGCCCGGTCCAGTTTGGTGAGGGCGTCTTCCAAGGTCTGTTGCACGCACGTTGACCTTCCTTCGATCCCGTCAGCCATCGCGTCCAACGATTCAGCGAGTCGGTCATCGAACTCACGCTGCGCCAGAGCAATGACTTGTGGGAGCTCAAAACCGGCAGCTGTGCCCGATATTTCTACTCTGCGATTTGCTTGGCGTCGTCGCAGTCGCAGCATCGGCTCTTTGCAGCCATACGAACCCGAGCGCAGTAAGGAGAGCACACATGGCAGACACCCAAGAATCATTTCCCAGAGCCACAACGAGGCTCGACACGACTGTAGGAGTTCTAGTCACCGGAAGCGATGTGTTGGAACTAGGCAGTGCGCAAGCACCACGGGGTGTTGCAGGGAAATCTGTGACTGACTCGTCTTTTCCATTCGGGAGCAACTTTTCAATGGAGACAGGCTCGACACCGGATAACAGTGTAGCCATCCCCGACGATTCCGCCGATGTCAGATCCAGTGTGCTGGTCTTAGGTGGTCGGCAGTAAAGAAGATGTTACGACGGGAAAGATCGATGAGTTTACGAATCCAACTTTGTCGTGATCTGTCAACAGCTTCGCGTCGTGTTGCAGAAACTGGCGCCGTCGCCATGTCCGTTCCGTTCGTTCCCATCAGAGCGACTCTACTCGATATTAGCTTTCGAGCGGGAGCGAATGCCGCACCACGGCACGTAGACTTCAAAAAGCGGTCAGGCCAATTGAATTGTCCTAGCCACACTCTCACGAAGGTCGGCCGTCTCCGTTACTTCCCCTTCTCCACTGCTTCGATTATCACTAGCAATGACAACACCGCTCCATATCTCTTTAATCCCACCGATTGTTCCCAGATCTGGGCTCCTTCTCGCAAGCCTTTTTCATGCAGCCATGCCGAAGCAGGAACCGGTGCCAGTTGGTCGGGCACGCTTTGTTTCCGATAGCACTGGGCGGCAAAGCTGTTCTCCCTGACCTCACCTTTCCGTATCCAACGTACAAATCCCTCGGATAGCTTCGACCACAGGATCTTTTGGTCCTGGGACCACACCACGGCGGCTCGGTGCGGAGTGAGGGTAATGAGCCGTACGGCGGAAGCCGTCAAGGACGTGCCGCAAAGCTTTGCGATCGAGCGAATCGACTCTAACGAAGGCTCCGACTGACAAAACTCGGCCATGATTCCCCGGGGCATCAGAATCTCAGCGGCGAAGCGGTTGGCTTCGAGTTCGGGGCGATAGAGATCCGCGTCCCAGTTTTCAATCCTTTGCTGCTTGCAAGGCGCGGAGACTTCTTGCTGGTCTGGTAGAACGAGGTGTCCGATTTCGTGGGCCAAGGGTGAAGCGTTTGCGGGACTCCTCGCGAATCCGGGAGTTGATGCGCAGCAGCACGAGTTGCGGACGCCGGCGAATCGCCAACGGATGTAAAGCTGCTGGATAAGATCCTTTTTCAGATCGGGAGCCGCATGAAGTAACCTTCCTCGCACCAATGTTTGCGGCGATAGGACGGCCGCGAAAAAGGTTGCCCTGTTGCGTCAATCTGTTTGAGCAATGACTCTGTTGAACGCAATATGAAAAAAGCTGTAACTTATCCCGGTATTTCATCAATTTTTCGTCCTAATAATCCATCACTTGACGTTCCCGGAACCCGATCTCCGCACTGTTTCTGCTGCCGGGGATTGATCTAAAGCGGTTCGGGAATGATGAAATACTGGGACAAGAAAGTGATGAATTAAAGCGGAAAGTTACACTGGCAGCGCAGGGGATTCACCCTAGCTTCGTGTGCTGTTACCATCAATGAAATGAGCGTATGAACGTTGACGGAATAGCGATACAGGAGGAAAGAAACATGGCCACCCATAAAGTTTGGCTCATAACGGGCGCCGGGCGCGGCATGGGCGTGGATATCGCCAAGGCGGCTCTGGCCGCCGGCCATAAAGTTGTCGCTACCGGACGGAATACTGACAAGGTGGCCAAGGCTCTTGGAAAATCTGCGGATCTGCTGGTCGTAAAACTGGACATCACCAAGCCTGCCGATCCGGAGTCCGCAGTGAAGGCGACCGTTGACCGGTTTGGCCGCATAGATGTGTTGGTCAACAATGCCGCAAACTTTTACGCGGGCTTCTTTGAAGAGCTGTCGCCGGAGCAAATGGAGCGACAGTTATCGACCAGTCTCGGCGGCCCGATGAACGTAACCCGCGCCGTTCTGCCGGTTATGCGCAAGCAGCGTTCTGGGCTGATAATCACAATCTCATCAACTGCAGGCCTCATCGGATTTGAGTTCGGCACGGCCTACGCTGCGTCGAAGTTCGGTCTTGAGGGCTGGATGCAATCGCTACAGGCTGAGGTCGAACCGTTTGGTATCAATACAATCACTGTCAATCCGGGCTTCTTCCGCACCGAGCTTCTCACGGAAGAATCTACAAAGTTCGCAGAGCGGACCATCCCCGATTACAACGAGCGCAGAGCGAAGCAAATGGAATTTTGGAAAGGCTACAACGGTCAGCAGTCCGGCGATCCTGCCAAACTTGCCCAGGCGCTGATGACTATCTCCAGTCAGGAAAAGCCGCCACGGCGCTTCATTGCAGGCGCGGATGCTGTTGGCACTGCAGAGCAGGTAGCTGCAACGCTTCAGCAGCAGACCGAAGCCTACCGTGAGCTGTCATCATCGCTCGCATACGACGACATCAAAGCTGCATGAGCATATAAAAAAGTCTGAAAGGGGCAGGCTCTCACGCCTGCTCTACCGAGGAGCCGCGCCCATGAGTTGGTCGAGCATCCCGTGAAACCGGGGCGCGTGATCGTGTCGATTACATAGCAGATGGCCATCCTCCTCATTTTCGGCGGAGCAATTTTCGGTGTACTAGGCGCGTTGCATGCCGTTTACACCCTGCTCGATCTGCGGAACCCACGACGGCTTGTCCCAGCCGACCCTTCGGTTGCGCAGGCGATGGCGAACTCGGCTCTTAGGCTATCGGGTGGACGCACGGACATGTGGCGAGCTTGGATTGGCTTTAACTTCAGCCACAGTCTTGGCGTGCTCCTAGTGGGTGCGCTAGGAGTCTGGGCCGGGTACCGAATCAAAGTGCTCCCGGTGGACATCGTCATGCCTGCCTTGACCCTGATCGGCTGCGCTTACGAAGTTCTCGCCGTGCTCTACTGGTTTCGCATTCCTGCCATTGGCGTTGCCGTTGGCACAGGCTGCTTCGCCGCAGCATGGCTGCTGTCGCTGAGGTGAGTTGCCGCCAGCCTGTCTCTTGAGGGAGGGATCGATGCACCAAATTGCGGAGTTCATCGCAGTCCTATCGTGCGCCCTGTTCACCGGAGCCGCCGTCTACAACACCTTTGTCGAGCATCCGGCGAGGATGCAGTGTGGGGTCGAACTAGCTGCCACTGAATTTGCGCCAAGCTATCGTCGTGCCACAGTAATGCAGGCGAGTTGCGCAGGTTTGGGTCCGCTGTCCTCTCTCGCAGCGTGGCTCGCTGGGGCAAGTTTCTGGTGGCTGGTTGCCGGAGTCCTGTTGGGATCAGTCATTCCATTCACGCTGATCGTGATTCTGCCGACAAACAAGCGGTTACTCAGTCCGACACTCGATAAGCGGTCAATCGAATCGGAACTCCTGCTCGCACGCTGGGGGAGGCTGCACGCGTTGCGGAGCATCCTCAGCGGCATCGCGCTGCTGCTATTTCTGTATTTGACGATCTTCAGAGAATCTCTTTGAGCCGCGTTACTTCGCATACCAATCCGAGTGTGGCGACCAGCGGCTACACGAAAGGCACTACGTTTCCGCCACTGATGAAGGCAGGCGGGGCATACTCCTCCCGTGGCGAATGATTCCGTAAGTGACAGCAGATACAGGAGCGAAACGCGGGCTAAACGACGGTTAGACGCTTCGGCGCGGCGGGCAATGCCTAATAGCTGCTTGCGCTGCATGATGAAATGAGCCAATCGGCCAGTGCTCAAAGCGAACCACTGAGGCAAACCGTAAGGACGATAGCCGGAGGCTACGCGACCGCGCACAATCAGGCGCGTTTGATCTGGCTGAGGCCGTTCCAGCACGAATGCCCAAGTCGTCCGGTAACGACCATTTGCCAACCGCCAAGAGAGAACGAGGGTACGATCCACCTCACATTCGGCGACGACGAACACGTCCTTGGCTCCGGGAATCGCGGGGAGCACGCTCCCTACCGAGATGTCTTGATATTCGGGCAAGATGCGGTCGGCACTAGGATGTCTGCCGTTGTCGATGAAGTCGTAGGCATACCATCCGGCGCGACCGGAGCCCATCTGAACCAGCCACGGCCAGACTTCGTGAGGAGAACGATGAATCGTGATGGCATGATTGACCGCGCCGATGGGCTGGGGAATCAGGTCATCTCCGGGGAGCGTCCCCGAAACTGATGAACAGGAATTTCCGCTTCAGAGACATCAGGAGCACAGTAGGCCAGAGCAGGTTCGTCGTGTAGTGATTGCGGTCACTGGACGAGGCAACGGAGAGGGCAGTCGATTCTCGACGTGAATGGGACTGGTTCCGTTGCCCATCGTGAAGATGGCAAACGTAGAGCGTAGTGCCGCATGAGTAGCTGGATCACTGTCGAAAAATCCCCCATCACACCAGAAACCGCTTCAGGCACCTCTCTGTCCGTCACGCTCAGATGATATATGGCACTAACGCCGCCACCCTCACAGTGCCAGCGAACGCGCCCGTCAAACAATACTGGTCAGCGACAGTTTACGACCGCGCTACCCACGCGCCCGTACGGAATGCACGATGGCCGAGCCGCTCATCCCAAACGCCGGGATTGCAAACGAACACCGATGGGTCGGTGGATGTCTACTTCGGACCCAAAGCGCCAACCGGCAAAGAGTCGAACTGGATTCCTACGAGCCCAGACGGAGGGTTCGAGGTTCTGTTCCGTTTCTATGGCCCCGAGAAGCCGCTATTCGATAGGACCTGGAAGCTACCGGATATCGAGAAGACGAGCGAACCAAACGTAAGAGGCAAAGACTCCCAGGACTGGATCGGCAGCGAGACTGTCCAAACCCGCTTCGGTGACTTCGAGTTCAAGAACGGATACCCAACTCCCGAAGCCACCGACAAGCTCTATGAGTTGCGCACGTTCAACCGTGCGGTCGAATCGTATCTGCACTTCGTGACAATAATGTCGATGTTCTATATGCAGAAAGGCCTCAACGACTTTGGGCTCGATGCGCCCAACAAGTTCCTGATCTTCAAGAGGCTGCTGGATGCGCGAAGCCTGTACCTCACGCCCAATACCGAGAGTGTTTACGGAATGCAGTTTCTCGACCTGAAGCGTGACGGCGCAACCATCATCGAAGCGCCGCCCGGCCTGCTGGGTGGATTTAGCACCATATGGCAGCAGAGCCTGATCGGCATCGGCCCGACGGGAGACGATCACGGTAAGGGTGGCAAGTTTTTGCTGTCGCCCCCGGATTACAAGGGCGAGGTACCCGCAGGTTATTTCACTGCGAAGTCTCCGACATATGGCGTCTGGTTCGGAGTGCGAGGTTTCCTCGTGAATGGAAAGGCCGACGAGGCCGTAGCGCTGATGAAAACGATCAGAGTCTACCCGTTGGCCAGTGCCGGTGATCCTCCGGCGATGATTTTTCTGAACGGCTCGGGCAAAGAAATCGATACCATCTTCCCAGACACTTACGAGTATTTTGAGAGCCTCGCGGCGCTCGTTGAAAAAGAACCGGTCGATGTAATCCCCTCGGATCGCTTCCTGCTTGCATCGATCGGGATCGAGAAGGGCAAGTCGTTCGCGCCCGACCCCAAGACTAAGCAATTGCTGGCAGAAGCGGCCCGCGCCGGTGCTGCCCTGGCGCGAGCGAACACCTTCGCTTCGCGTGATCCAATGGCGCGAGTCTATCCTGACCGACGTTGGGAATGGGCGTTTGTAGGAGGTAGCGCAACCTGGGATGAGCAGGGTTACGTCAACGTAGATCATCGAGCTGCCTGGAACTACGGCGCCACCGGCAACTCACCGGCGATGGTCGAAAGAACCGTGGGCTCTGGGTCGCAATACCTCATGGCAACGCGCGATGCCAGCGGAGCGTTCCTCGACGGCAGCAAGAACTATCGCTTTCATTTGCCGCCCAACATCCCAGTCAAGCTCTTCTGGTCGGCAGTCGTCTATGACGCGCTGAGCCGCTCAGAACTACAGAACGGCGAACAATTTCCGAGCGTCAGCCAATACACCGGCCCGGCCGCCAACACCGACGGCTCGGTTGACATCTACTTCAGTCCGCAAGCCCCAAAAGGAAAAGAGAAGAACTGGATCAAGACTGTTCCGGGCAAGGGCTGGTTCCCGTATCTCCGCTTCTACAGCCCCACGGAGGCGTTCTTCGACAAGACGTGGAGGCCGGACGACATTATTGAGATGAAGTGACCGAACAGTTTTGGTCCTTGACGGCCGGTGGAACTTCAAGAAAGGGGAAGGACACGATGATTACGAAGAGGCTTTGCATCGCGTGTGTGGCGTCATTTCTGGTCGTCTCGTTGGCAGTCGCGCAAGAAGTCTTGCCCAAGCCCGAGGAAGGGTTCAAAGACGCAAAGATCGGACGCACTTACAAAGACTCAACCCCAGGGACAATAAAGCTCACCAAGGCACCTGCTGGTGCCCCAAACGTCCTGATCATCCTGATCGACGACGCGGGATTCGGACAGTGGGGCACGTTTGGAGGGCAAGTTCCTACGCCAAACCTTGATCGTCTCGCCAAGATGGGCCTGCGCTATACGCGCTTCCATACGACGGCCCTCTGTTCGCCGACCCGCGCAGCTTTGCTTACCGGTCGCAACCACCATTCCGCCGGCACCGGGGTCATCACCGAGATCGGCGATGCCTATCCTGGCTACAGCGGGCAGATTCCCAAGAACGCAGCCATGTTTGCGGAAGTTTTGCGTCAGGGCGGCTACAGCACCGCATTCATCGGAAAAAACCACAACATTGCCGACTGGGAGACAAGCATCTCCGGCCCATACGACCGTTGGCCAAACCTGCAGGGTTTCGATTATTTCTACGGTTTCATCGGCGGAGAGATGGACCAATGGCAACCGGTCCTCTATCGCGGCACGACGCCGGTAGCGATGGAGATCCCGAAGGGCAAAGAAGGTCACTACACGCTGAACGATTCGTTGGCCGACGACACCATCCGGTACATTCGCCTGGAGAAGTCGACCACGCCCGACCGTCCTTTCCTCATCTACTATGCCCCCGGTGCGACCCACGCTCCGCATCATGTGCCGAAGGAGTGGATCGACAAGTTCAAAGGCCAGTTCAATCAGGGCTGGGACAAATATCGCGAGGAGACTTATCAGCGGCAGCTTAAGCTGGGCGTCATTCCGCCCGATACGAAGCTGACTCCGCGGCCGCCTGAGATTCCTGCGTGGGATTCTCTCTCGCCGGATGAGCAACGCGTGGCTGAGCGGCTGATGGAGATCTTTGCCGCGTATACCGCGCAGACCGACTACGAAGTGGGACGCGTGCTCGACGCGCTTGAGGAGATCGGCCAGTTTCATAACACGCTCATCTTCTGGGAAATTGGCGATAACGGCGCTTCGATGGAGGGCACGCTTAGCGGATGCTTCAACGAACTTGCTACACTGCAGGGTGTCCCCGAGGACGCCTCATTCATGATCCAACACATCGACGAGTTAGGCAGCGCTAAGGCTTCCAACCACATTCCCGTCGGATGGGCATGGGCCGTGAACACACCCTTCCAATGGGGCAAGCAGGTAGCCTCACACCTTGGCGGCACGCGTAACCCTCTCGTCATCGTCTGGCCGGATCGCATCAAGGACGCGGGCGGAATCCGCACCCAGTTCCATCATGTCATCGACATTTCCCCCACCATCCTCGAAGCAGCCCATCTTCCTCAGCCGGTGGAGGTAAATGGCGTAAAGCAGAAGCCGATCGAAGGCGTGAGCATGATGTACAGCTTCGACGACCCCAAAACCACAAGCCCGCGCCACATCCAGTACTTCGAGATGTTCGGGAACCGAGCCCTATATAAGGATGGTTGGATCGCCACTGCCCGTCACGGGCGGCTCCCGTGGGTGACTGCGGGGGGTACGACCGGAGACTTCGACCACGACAAGTGGGAACTGTACGACCTTACCCAGGATTTCAGCGAAGACAACGACCTTTCGGCCAAATATCCGCAGAAGCTGAAAGAGTTACAGGATGACTTCTGGGTTGAGGCTAAGAGGTACGATGTTCTTCCTCTTGATGATCGTTTCTCGGAGCGCGGGGACCCCAGCCTGCGGCCCAGCCTGATTGAGGGACGAACCGACTTTACCTATTACCCCGGAGCGACGCGAATCCCCGAGCCCTCTGCCGTGAATACCAAGAACGCATCGCACACCATCACCGCCACCATCGAAGTGCCGCAAGGTGGCGCGAATGGAGTGCTTGTGGCAGAAGGCGGTGCTGCTGGTGGGTACGCGTTGTTCATCAAGGATGGAAGGCCGGTATATGAGTACAACTATTTCGCGCATGAGCGATATAAAGTCACAAGTTCCGAGACGCTTTCACCCGGGCCTGCTGTCATTCGCGTCGATTTCAAGTACGACGGCGGCATCGGAAAGGGCGGGACCGTCTCCCTCTTCATCAATGATAAAAAGGTGGGTGGAGGCAGGGTCGAAAAAACGTGTGCTGGACGTTTCGGAGCCGAGAGCTTTGATGTTGGCATGGACAACGGCTCGCCGGTGAGTGATGCCTATGAACCGCCATTTGCGTACGGGGGAACCATCAAGACGGTAAAGATTAGGATTCAATTGCCGGTCCTAAGCGCAAGCGAGCAGCAAAGTATCCGCGATGCAGAACGTGAAGTGATGCTGGGCACGGAATGACCGGAGACGAGCAATTTCCCACGCGGACTTCGTCTAAAGGGAGACCAAGCATATGAAGACTTTTCTGACTCACGTCCGCGACATAGCCATCTCCGGCTTTTTCGCTCTGTTGCCTTTATACGTGCTGTTCATCGTCATCGCCAAAGCCTGGAAGTCCCTCAGTTCTGTTGGAGCTGGAATTGCTGGAATGTTTGGATTGAAACCGATACCGGGCGTCGGTGGCACCACCATCTTTTCAGGTCTTCTGGTGATAACGCTTTGGATCGTGACTGGATTGCTGGTGCGTTTTTCCTTTCTGGCTGCGTTGAGTCGAGCCGCAGAAAGAGCGATGTCGAAATACATCCCCGGCTATGGCACTTACAAGGCGATTGCGGAGGAAAAACTACAACACAAGGTGAGAGCGCTCGACTACACCAGTGCTTTGATCCGATTGCAAGAGTATTGGCGACCCGCATATATCGTCGAGAAGGACGAGCACGGAACCTGCGTGTTGTTTATTCCCGACGTACCGGACACCAATAAAGGGCAGGTTTTGCTCGCCCAACAGGACGACGTAAGAGTCCTGTCCTCCATTACCGCCAACCAATTCGACACGTCACTGAAGAAGATGGGAAAGGGATTGTGCAGCGAATATGGTCTTCGTTCATAACGTGATGAACCTCTGTACATAGCGACAGAGGAGGGTCAATTCTTGATCTTGCAACTCTGAAAAAAATTCGGTCTTAGGAAACCACAATGGCAATAGCGAAGATTGAATCACTACCAAACTTCGACTTGGGCAGAGAGTTAGTGCCGTGGGAAAAGCGGCGCGCCGAGGGCAAGATGCTGCGGCGTGCGACACCACGTGAAGCGCACGCGGAATGGAAGCCCGACAAAACCCGGCCTGACCCGCTAAAGTTGCTAGCCGAGAACAACAGAGGTCGTCAAGCCCACCTGATCCCGCTCCGTATGGGACGAATGGCGGCCTCGCCGTTTGCCTTTCTCCGCGGTTCGGCCTGCGTCATGGCGTCAGATCTATCCCGCACCCCGATCAGCGGCATACCTGTGGTGATCGATGGCGACGCACACCTCAACAATTTTGGTATGTACGGTACCCCACAGCGGGAGGTTGTTTTTGATATCAACGATTTCGATGAGGCCGTCATTGGCCCGTGGGAGTGGGACCTGAAACGCCTAACAGCCAGCGTTAACGTAGCGGGACGGCAGAATGGACTGAATCGCAAAGAAAGGGCTGCTGCTGTACGACAGTGTGTCAAAGGCTATCGCTTTAATGCGCGACGGCTGCAGGATATGGGAGTATTGGACGTCTGGTACCTACACGCCTATCCCGGCAGAGACAATCCCATCGTCAAGGCAGACCCGAAATCGAAAGCCGTGTTCCGTAAGACGTTGGCCAAGGCAATGCACACCGACAACCGAGCATTAATGCCAAAAGTGGCAGATCGGAAGAGCAATGGAAAATGGACGTTTCGCGATGATCCTCCAGTCCTAACGCGGGTTGATGAAGCAACCAAACGGAAAGTGATCGACGCACTTAACCGTTACTCACTCACGTTACCTCGCGAGCGTCGCTTAATGCTGGGCCACTACCAGGTTGCCGATGTTGCGCACCGTATTGTAGGGGTCGGTTCAGTCGGGACTCGCGCTTACCTGGTGCTGCTATTTGGAAATGGCGAGGGAGACCCTCTGTTTCTGCAGGTCAAAGAAGCGCTGCCCCCCGCGCACGCGCCTTTTCTGCCCACGGCATTGGGGGAGTTTCAGCACAACGGAAAACGAGTCATACTAGGACAAAGAGCTCTACAGGCTTCCTCTGACCCCATGCTTGGTTATGCGGACATCGACGGGCGAGATTTCTACGTCCGACAGATGAAAAATCTTAAGGCATCGATTCCGGTCGAGTGGTTAACGGGAGAATCCTTCAATTTTTACGCATGGGGATGCGGTGTGATTCTTGCGCGTGCTCACGCTCGGACTAGCGACGCGGCACGGATTGCGGGCTACTGCGGGAACTCGTCAGTGCTGGATGAATCTTTGGAGCAATGGGCAGAAGCCTACGGTGACCAGACTGAAGCAGATCATGGAGCTTTGGTTGCCGCAATTCGTCGTGGCCAAGTCAAGGCTGACGTTCAGTCGAGTGTCGGGGAGTAGGTTGATCCTGTGATTCGCAGAATCCAAGGCTCGAAATGACGAAATTTTTCTGGCATTCGGCATTGCTCAGAGTCTTCACAGTGCTCGTGGAACACACCAGAGAATCCTAAACGGTTCGACAATGCCGAACCAACTAACGTGAAGTCTCAACACCGACCATCGCGGAACCGCTGCCACCACCTTCTACATTACGTGCGTTCGGTAGCGTAGCTAGAAGTTCGCATCCCACGGCCGGGCGAGAGACAGACTTGCGCGTCAACTCTCAATTGACGCATTACTCCGACGGGCGAAGGGCTAGAAATTCAGTTCGCTTACCCGATTAGGTCGGAGTCACACGTCGCAGCGCTCAGCTGAAGAAGTAGTAGATCGGACGGCAGGTGCAGTTCATTGACCCGGCAAGGATTGTCGATCGACGGACGAATCTGTGAACTCCTGGTGCGCCAGGCCCGGACAGCCGTGATCTTTCCCTGATCGTGTTGGCGCTGTCGGCCGCCAGTACCCTCAAGGAGACCTAACGCTCCCGTTCATCTAGCCCGAAGTTCCAGATAGGTTCAGACAGTATTCTGCTGATTCGCTGAGAGATAGTTCAAGATTCAGTTTCCAACTACTGGCAACAGATTCAGCAACTCATAGGCTTTCGCCTGCAGCGGTGTCGGCGACGGCACCTGTTGAAACGTGGGGCCGACCTTATCCGTTTTTAAACTGTAGGTCACACGCGCGCGGCTGGCTAAGTCCGAAAGCAGAGTGGCGAAACTTTGTACGGGTAATCCCTCTGCCGTCTGGTGCGTGAGTTTCTTGGCGTGTGCGGATTCCGAACTCG
>Ga0210396_10004284_pt1 | contig 14003 bp, 12 predicted proteins | sample IncBWH17OmetaG_FD_155466 | JGI IMG/M metagenome (GOLD analysis project Ga0210396, IMG submission 155466) | Forest soil microbial communities from Barre Woods Harvard Forest LTER site, Petersham, Massachusetts, United States - Inc-BW-H-17-O ...
TCGCCACCGCGGTGACAGCGCTGGGCGGCAGCGAACGCAGCGGCCAACTACAGATGGCCACCGCGGTTGCCGACGCCTTCGAAACCGGACAACACCTGGCCGTGCAGGCAGGAACCGGCACCGGAAAATCGTTGGCCTACCTCGTTCCGGCGATTGTTCGCGCGGTGTCCGACGACACGCCGGTCGTGGTGTCCACCGCGACGATCGCCCTGCAGCGCCAACTGGTCGATCGTGATCTGCCCCAGCTGGTGAACGCACTCACCGATGCGCTGCCGCGCGCGCCGCGATTCGCACTGCTGAAGGGCCGGCAAAATTATCTGTGCCTGAACAAGATTCACAATGGCGCAGCCGCGAGCTCTGCTGAAGACGAACCGCCGGACGAGCTTTTCGAGCCGCAGGCGCTCACCGCATTGGGCCGCGACGTGCAACGGGTCACCACTTGGGCGTCGACGACGGAGTCCGGTGACCGCGACGACCTCAAGCCGGGCGTAGCCGACCGATCCTGGTCACAGGTGAGCGTGTCCGCGCGGGAATGCCTCGGCATGGCGCGCTGCCCGTTCGGCACCGAATGCTTCGCCGAACGCGCCCGAGCCAAAGCCGGCCGGGCTGATGTTGTCGTCACCAACCACGCGCTGCTGGCCATCGACGCCGTCGCCGACTCGGCCGTGTTGCCCGAACACCAGCTGCTGGTCGTCGACGAGGCGCACGATCTGGTGGACCGAGTAACCGGCGTGGCCACCGGCGAACTGACGTCGACCGCACTCGGGGTCGCCTCCCGGCGCATCACCAGGCTGGTCGAACCGGAACTCATGCAGCGGTGGGAAGGGGCGTCCGCCAGGTTCGCCGCGGCGATCCAGAACGCGACCCCGGGCCGCATCGACCGCCTCGACGACGAGCTGGCGACTGATCTGACCGCGCTGCGCGACGCGGCCAGTGCGGCACGTTCGGCGATCGACATGTCGCCGTCCGATACCAAGGCTGCGTCCGCGCGTGCCGAGGCCGTCGCCAGTCTCAACGAGATCGCCGACACCGCATCGCGGATGCTGACGTCGTTCGCTCCGGCGATCCCGGACCGCACCGACGTGGTGTGGCTGGACCATGAGGAGAACCGCGGTTCGACACGTGTCGTGCTGAGGGTGGCGCCGCTGTCGGTGGCCGGACTGCTGCGCGACCGGTTATTCGCCGGCGCCACGGCGGTGTTGACGTCGGCGACACTGACCATCGGCGGCTCCTTCGACGCGATGGCGACGGCCTGGGGCCTTGTCGAAGGGCAGGCTGACGCGCGGGCTGACGCCGAAAAGCGTTGGCGTGGAATTGATGTCGGATCGCCTTTTCAGCACGCCAAAGCCGGGATCCTCTATGTCGCCGCCCATCTGCCTCCGCCCGGCCGCGACGGCACCGGCTCGGCCGAACAGCTCAGCGAGATCGCCGACCTCGTCACCGCGGCGGGCGGGCGAACGCTTGGGTTGTTCTCGTCGATGCGGGCGGCACGCGCCGCCGCCGAGGCGATGGCCGAACGCCTCTCGACGCCGGTGTTGTGTCAGGGCGACGACAGCACCGCAGCGCTCGTCGAGCAGTTCGCCGCCGACGCCGCGACGTCGCTGTTCGGCACACTGTCGCTGTGGCAGGGCGTCGACGTGCCCGGTCCGTCGTTGTCGTTGGTCATCATCGATCGCATTCCGTTCCCGCGGCCCGACGATCCACTGCTGAGCGCCCGGCAGCGGGCGGTGGCCGCCCGCGGCGGTAATGGATTCATGGCCGTCGCTGCCAGCCATGCCGCACTGCTGCTGGCGCAGGGCGCCGGACGGCTGCTGCGTGGCGTTGACGACCGCGGGGTAGTTGCGGTGCTGGACTCGCGGATGGTCACCGCCCGCTACGGCGGCTATCTGCGCGCCTCCCTGCCGCCGTTCTGGCCGACCACCGATGCCGCCGCCGTACGGGCTGCTCTCGCAAGGCTGCGAACGGCGGCAGAGACTCGCTCAGCCTGACAACGTGATTCTTGTCAAGACGCGTCAATTGCCTTGGCCCGTAAGGCGCTTATAGGCGGCCTCGTCCATGATCCCAACGGGGATGGCCTTGCCCAGGGCGTGATACATCGCCACCCGGTGATGACCGTCGACTATGTGCAGCTTGCCGTGTTCATCGCGCCACAGCTTGGCCACATAGCCCTCGCGGAACGGCTCGGCGCCGCTGACGACCTTGTCGATACTCTTTTTAGTAAGCGTCTCCTCGTTCGCCTCTAAGGGCGTACCGATGGGCAGGCTTTCGATCGGAAGTTCGTTCCATTTCTCGTCGGGCACGCTGCGGGCACGCTCGACAACTTTTACGTTTTGCCGGTCGTAGTGCATTCCGTAATCCTCAGACCGCACGCGGCCGTCAATTTCGCGGTTGCTCACGTCTCGTCCACTCAAGACCCAAGAAGTAACTACTGACCACTAACCGAGGGGCCAAGTGGCGACCAACATCGCCGCCTACGCGGGCAATGTGAAGTTCCTGCGCCGCTCCTCGATAGCGTTGTGCGCCTCGTCCTCGCTGCATACATCCCAGTCGCCGCTGTACACCAGTTCGCGAGCCAACTGCGGACGATCGATCCAATCTTGGTCGAGAATGCTGTACACCTGTGGTGTAGCGGAAAGGAGCTCTTCGCCGAGGGGGGCATCCTGGTCGAGGTCCACGCGTGCTACTCGATAGCCGCTGCGGAAGAAGCGCATTCCTTGCCCCTTTCCGGTCGGTTGGAACCTCAGTCTACCCATTTCACATCATTAGGAGCGGGTACTTGATCGAAGATCGCGTTCTGCAGCTTGTCCAGCTCGACCTTTACATGCTCAGGGGTAGTCGGACGACGTTGTTGCTCGTATAGCGGATGCGCTTGCTCGGCAGCGCGCAGCGACGCCTCAGTGTGGATCTGGACCTCGAATAGCAGGCCGCCGGGGCCGATGAACGTGTCGTTTCGACCCTTGAAGCCGAACCTGCGCCAACCGCGGGATTTCCAAAACGACTTGTACCCTGCTCGTTCCAACGCGGCGCCAATCTCAGACCCGGTCGCCCAATAGTCTTTCTCATCGACAGCTACCGTGTACCGCAGCGCATCAGATATCTGGGCGACGGCATCGTCGGCGATGGTCTTGTCAATGTGCATGACGTGTTGAACCTTGCGGTACAGGGAGCCCTCCGACTTGAACCGGCTTGTGAAGCGTTCGAGCACGCCTCCCGCATCTACGACAGCACGCGTAACCGCTGCCGAGATTGCAGGCTCTTTTTGGAGTACCTCTGCACACTTTGACTGCGCTACCCGGCGCGCCTCCGCGCGCTCAAAGTCTGTAAGTTTGGGATGGTCTTCGCTCAGGGGGACCCCCCTCTGCTACCTTGCCGCTTCGAACATGCCGATTTGGACGAAATGGTAGGTGCGTTTGCGGCGCAGCATCGAGAAAAACGCAAGGGTGTCTTGTCGCTAAGAAGCGGCGTCTAAAACGAGCGCCTTTTGTTGCCTACGCCCCAGCGCCCACTAGTAGTCGTCGTGGCCGGGCATCGCTGAGCTTGCCGGCCACGCAAATCGTGCGAGTGCCTACCGAGTAGAGCGAACGTTGTATCGGGTCTGCCAAGGATCTTCCAAGAGGTGAGTCTCAGCCTTTCGTGACGGCAACAGAAAATGAGAACCGCTGTGGCGACTTCGTCGCTTTCACGAAGTCAGCAGCCAACACTGAGGAGTGCTCATGATCAAGACAGCAGTAATCGCCGTCGCGTTGGGGGTGGTGGGCATCGCCTGGGTCCCGTCGGCGCAGGCCGTGTCCGGTGACCAAGCAGACGCCGAGCAGGCTGTGAGCGCCATCTACAAACCGGGTTCAACGGGCGTGCACACGGCGTACACCCCCGTCACTCCAGTCGATCACCTGGGACTCCTTCAACCCAGTCGCCGGCGGCACGGGCCGTATCCACGACGCCAACCCAGGTTTGGGCGGCCCGTTCATAGTGACTTACTGGAACGAGAAAGTCGGCCCTGCACACGACTCTGCGTACGGGCAGTGGGGTGTGAACCTCGAGTTCTGCTAAGCCAACACGATCCGGCTGGTGCGGGTTCTGGCGAGCCACGGCTGGCTAACGTCGCGCCTCCTCGCGGCGCCCGTTCGTAGTAGTCATGTACGGCGGCCATGCAAACCGTGTGAGTGCCTAGTAGAGCAAAACGTTCTATCCGCGCGCTTCAGGACAACTAGGGTCGAGTTCGAGGCTGTTGGGCGTGCTTGATGATGTGGCGTGGCAAGACGCCGTGATGGGTGTAGGTGATGACAAATTCAAACGAATCGAGTGACCACGAACCACCCGAGTGGGCGCGCTCGCTCTCGGCTGCGGTGGGCCACCTTCAGTCGCAATCCGGACCGCCGCCACAACAGACGGGAACTCCGCGGGCGGCAGCCGTTTTGGTCCTCCTGACCGACGGACCCAACGGCGTGCAGGTGCTGCTGACCGAGCGTGCATCGGGTCTCCGCAGCTATCCCGGACAGGTGACTTTCCCCGGCGGCGCGAAGGACCCCACCGACGTTGACCCCACAGCGACGGCCCTGCGCGAAGCGCGGGAGGAGGTTGGACTGAACCCGGCCAGCGTGCACATCCTCGGCTCACTGCCCACCACTGTCGACCCGAAGGGCAAGTCCACCGTGACGCCGGTGCTGGCCTGGTCTGCTTGTTCAGACCTCCCGGGACCGGTGAACCCGAAGGAGGTTGCCAAAGTCCATCGAGTGGCTATTCGCGACCTGTCCGCGTCCCGCAGCACTGCACAGCCTTCCAAAGAATCAGCGGCGCTGGCGAGCCAACTTGGCACGATGACGGCCGAGATCATCGACGCTGTGGTTGCCTTGCTTGACGCCCCAACGGCCAAGGACCCCAACGAGATCCAGTCTGAACTGCCTCGCGACAGACAACCGGAGGGAACGAAGTGACGGCCGAAGACCGCGATGAGGCTGCGTTTCGCGCCTTGCTCCTCGATGTCGCCTCGTTAGACGATTCAAATCGGACATGGCTCAACATCGCCACGCTGCTGCTCAAGTTTTGCCACGACTTTGCACCGTCCGCATCGGCCTGGGGCGATGATTCCGCAGATCCGCAGCGCGAAGTCTTTAACGTCGAAACTCGTGCCGGAATGGATTTGCAGGCAGTCGACCCCGCTTTCTTTCAGCAGCCGCCCGGCCAAAAGGATGGTGACGGTGGCGACCTGGATTCGCAGCCCATGGCGTCGTCATCGTCAGCCACTCCCGAACACGTGCAAGCCCTGTTGGATGTGGCATGGGATGAGCTCAATCGCCAACCGTTCCCGGACAAACGAATGTCACGGGCTGTTGTGGCGCGGGGGCTGGCGGGCGCCATCGACACCTTGGCCGGCTCCACCTACATGGTGTTCTTCAAGGCTCAAGGGCGGGTAACGATCACGGAGGGCAAGGCCTATCCGGTCAGCCAGCATGACCCTCGGCGCTGGCTGGGTCAGTACGGGGCGAACACGGATCCCCGCAACTTCCAGCAACGTGACCTCACTTTCACTGCTTCGCTGCGCATCGCGACCGGCAACCTCGGATTCACCTACGTCCTCGACTTCGATCTTTGGGACCGGTTGAGCCTCCTCGGCGCCAAAGACGGTCGTTTGGTGATGTCGGCGGCGCAACCGAACCTCAATTTCTCCGAAGTCGATTTTCGATGGCATGGCGAAACAACTCCGCCCACATACTCGAATCATGGGCCCGTCGGCAAGGTGCCCCAGGTCGACAGAATCATGAGACTGGTCGACGCGGCGACGGCCGAGGGTGCCGAGGTGGTAGTAGTGCCCGAATACTCGGTCAGCAAGTCTGCATACACCGACCTCGTCACGCGCCTTCCGCACAGCTCGAGCGTTCCCATCATTTTCTGCGCCGGACTGGTGCGCGACAGCTTGGCCAAGCCCGGGTGGGTGGAGAACGAGGGCTGGCTTTTGATGAATACGCCCGGGATCTCGCGAGGCCATCCGGAGCACTTCCACGCGAAAACGAGCCGCGCCAAGCTCTTTGGCGCGGACGAGCGTATACGGCGCGCCTCAGAGGTAAGGGTATTCGTCGGTGAAAGGTGGTCGTTATGTGTGCTGATCTGCGTTGAGGTGCTCGCCCCCGAAATAATCGATCAGCTCGCAGACATCGGCGCCAATCTGATCCTGGTGCCGGCAATGAGTGAGAAAACGAAGTCGATGGCCGACAAGGTCAGCGATCTGTGCACCGACAGCCAAGCTTTCGTTGTGATGGCCAACGGTCCGGCCAATTGGCTGGACAAGGATCCAGCCCCAAGATGCGAAGCTTTTTTCGCCGGCCCATACGAGACATTGCCGTCAAGCTGGTACTTGACCCTTGCCGACCTAGGCCGAGACCCCCTTGAGATCGCGACATGGGTATTCCCTGCCTCGCAAAAAACCGTTTCGCTGCATCAGCTGCCCGCTGACAATAGTTGACAATAGTTGTTGATGCGCTGCGACCGCACTAAAATCGGACTATGACGACCCCAACGACGCAGCTCACTGCGCTGCTCAATAGCCTCGCAGAGCGCGCGCATACAAGCAACGCGCAGGATTTCAGGCAGGCAATCGGCCTGGTGAGCGATCTCGGGCGAGTAGTGGTACGTGGCAGCGAGGCGGACATCCGGCAGGCGCAAGCGGCCCTGTCCGCGGTACGCGAACAGCTCCGTGATAAGGACGAGATGGCTAGTCCCACGCAGGCGTTGGAAGGCCTGCAAAGCCGCAGCTTCCTTGCGGGTGCCCTGTGGGCGGCAAGCGAGATGATGACGACCCGCCTGGCTGCAATGCCGTCCGTTCCCACTCAGGGTCGTGCGACGCGGAAGGGGCGCGTCAAGGAAATGGTGCTGGCCGCCCTAAGCTCCGAAGAGCCGCAGTCGCCGACCGCCATCCTTGATTCGATTCTCGAGCGTGACTCTGAGGCCCGGCTGGATGAAGTGTCGCGCGCCCTCACCGAAATGTTGGCCGTGGGGCTCGTCGATTTGGCAGAGTCCCCGTCGGGCACCGACAGAAGGATGAAATACCTCGCGCTCACGCCCCAGGGGCATTCCGTTGCCCGTGAGCGCTTACATCCAGCTTGATCAGAACCAATCGCGGCGCGCGTGACCGTCATGGCATCTCCTCGGCCCATGCGATATGTCCCTGGAAGCCAAGCGATTTCGCCATGTCGCGGTAGCGATCCCGCAACTGCGCGTAAGCCGCGGCGTCTCCGCGAGCATGCGCCAGCAGGGCGTGTAGTCGCAACAGCCAGATGTCGCGCAGAGCTAAGCCGGCTTCGGTCGGCGCCTGGGCAAGTCGCTCGATCGCGGCCTCTGCGTCGGCCAGGTCTGCGTCGGCGCCGCGATCGAGCAGCGTCTCCACGAAAACACCGGTCGCCGGGACGCCCCAGGCCAGCAGTTGTCCCTCGCGGATAAGATCATCGAGCGCAGCGCGCATGAGCGGTATCGCGTCATCGAAGTCTCCACGCCTCGCCATCTCGCGCGCCAAGTACACATGGACGATCGGTAACTCGCCAAGGTTGTGTCCCCCACGCATGAACACTTCGCCAGCCTCGGTCAGCAGCTTCTGCCCGCGATCACGCTCCGCAGCCGTCGGGCGGTTGACCAGCACAACGCCGAGCGACACGCGAGCGAAGGCCAACGCCAGGTCGTCAACCGATCGTTCGGCAACACCGATGGCGCCCTCGATCTCGCTAACCGCGGAATCGTCAGGCCCCAACACACCGCCGAGTACTCCCGGGAAGTAGACGTAGCCAACAACCAGGGCGTAGGACAGGGGGTCTGCATCGCGGGACATGGCCAGGCCGTGGCGCACGTCATCGCGCCATCCAAGACGACCCAAAAAATAACCAACCAAAGCCCGCAGCGCAACGGCGATGGCTAGCGGAGAAATTCCCAACATGAAGTTGCCTTTTGAGGGGTCACCGTCGGCCAAGTCGATGACCCTTTGTGACCAGCGCAACGCGTCAGACCACTCGCCGCTCTCGATCTTGGCGTAGATCAACGGCACGGACAGCCCCACCGTCAAGGTCGGCTCGTCGATTGACTCGATGAGGGCCATGGCTTCAGATGCCAGCGGCGACGCCTCTCGCATCCGGGCCTGATAGGCGTAATCGAGCACCAGCCCCACCATGGCGATGGCCAGTGACGCTTTGTCGCCGGCGGCGGTGCACAACTGGCGCAGTTCGTCGAAGGGGGCGCCAGCCACATTGACATGGACTCGCCAAGCGCTGCCGCACAACATGGTTCGAGGGGCAATGCGCATGGCTGCCTGGTTCGGGTCATCTGCGGGTAGGGTGTCGGCGATTTTTTCGGCGCGCTGCCAGCTGAGTCGCGCTGCGGCGATGTCCCGGTTCATGGCCCACGCTGCGGAGCGCATGTGCCAGCCGTAGGCGGCGTGCCCATCACCGGCGGCCTCCAGATGTTCGGCGATCAGCGCCGCGTTGTGTTCGGCCGCTTCCGGGTCATGTGATTCGATCGCGGCGGCCAGCCGTCTATGCATCTGAGCACGATCGGATTTGAGCTGTGCTTCATAGGCCACGGTGCGTATCAGCGGATGGTGAAACACATACTCGGGCTGTCCGATGAATCGGATTTGGTCGATGAGCTCGCCCCCTACCAGCTCCTCCAGGACGGGTTCAATCCCCAGCGTTTCCAGTAGGGCGCGGCTGAACCGCGCGCCAATGACCGCTGCGGCGCTCAAGGTGCGCTTCGCCACCGGCGCGAGCCGGTCGATGCGCGCGGCAATAGTGGCCTGCAAGGTTGCCGGCACACCGACCTCACCAGCTCCGGCCGTCGAAGCGTAGGCACCGCGGTCGCCAGTCAGTACACCGCGCTCGGCCAGGTCACGGGTCATCTCCTCAGCGAAAAAGGGGTTCCCGACGGCCTTTTCGGTGATCATGGTGACCCACCCGGCGACCGAGGGGTCCGGCCCGAGCAGCTGCGAGACCAGTGCTGCGGTCTCCGGATCACTCAGCGGTGCAAGGGCGATGGTCTGTGCGGCGGGCGCCCGGCTCAACAAGCCGCGGTATTCGGGGCGGTAGGTGACGAGGACCAGCGAGGGCGTCTGCGGGATCACCGTGAGGAACGCGGCCAGCATCGACTCGCTGACCTCATCGATCCAGTGCGCGTCCTCGATGACATACACCGCCGGGGTTTCGCGGGCAAGCGACGCGGCGTTGACCAGCGCGGTCAACCGGCGCCGACGGGCATCCGGATCGATCTTCGGCAGCTCCACATCGGGATCGGCAATGCCCAGCAGGTCATCGAACAGCAACAAGTCCTCGGGCTCCGCGTCGCGAGCCTGAACCCGGATCTGCGCTCGGGCGGCATGCGGGTCGAGACCCTTGACACCGGTGGTTACTCGCAGCAGCCGTGCGACGGCATGGAAAGGCACTTTGCTGGTGTGCGACTCGCAGAAGGAGGTGAACACCTCGATGTCACGAGCAGCTGCCATCGCACAGACTTCACGCACCAGACGACTCTTACCAATGCCAGGTGCCCCGAAGAAACCTACGACCGCGCCGTGGCCGTCAACTGCACGCCCCAACAATTCCTCGACGGCGAACATCTCCCACCGCCGACCGACCAAATCCGATTCAACACGCCCGGGAGGACGATGCTGTCCCCCCATGCCCAACAATCGCTGCGCGGCGACCGGTTTATCAGCACCCTTGATCCAGACCAACTCGGGCTGGTCGAGCACCGCTACGCCATCAACCAATCGGGCGGTCGACGTACTGAGCAGCACCTCACCCGGCGGAGCGGCGGACTCCATCCGCTGAGCCATCCCGACCTCCTCACCGACAGCGGTGTAAGCGAATGGCCCCGCGCCGATTTCACCGGCAACCACCTGGCCGGAGTTCAGCCCGACGCGCATCTGAAGGTCAACGCGGTCGCGCTCCCGGACTTCGACGGCGAGCCTCTTCACGTCCTCCTGAATGCCCAACGCAGCCAAACAGGCACGCATAGCGTGGTCCTCCAAAGCTACTGGCGCACCGAACACCGCCATGATCCCGTCACCGGTGAACTTGTCCACCGTGCCGCCGAAATGCCGCACAACCGTCGCGCAGCGGTTGACAAGGTCAACCATGATTTCGCGCAGCCGCTCAGCGCCGACACTGGCGGCAATGTCCATCGAGTGCACCATGTCGGCGAACAGCACCGTCACCTGCTTGTACTCCGCTGGTTGAGTCGCTTGTGTGACTTGGCTCGATGGGGCCACCGCCCCGCCACCTTCTTGGGTTGATGGGGCCACAGGTTCCACAGCAGCCGCCCGGGAGCCGCCTGTCTGCGCGGAAGCGGTGGACGGTGCAGTGATCCGCGGCGATGCTGCCCCGGGTGGGCTGGGGGTTGTCAGCGCCCCGCGCGCCGCACTGGCGAGGTCCTTGGTTGTGGCGTAACGCTCGCCGGGTTCTTTGGCCATGCCGGTGGCGATGACCTGGTCCATCGCCGCCGGAACCCCGGCCTGTAGCTCTGATGGCTGCAGGGGCGGCTGCAGCATGTGGGCGACGGCGATCTGTTCCAGGCTGTTGGCTGGAAAGGGCGACTGACCGGTCAGCGACTCAAATAGCACGCACGCCAGCGCGTAGATGTCTGCGCGCGCGTCGGCGACTCCGGTCTGGAATCGCTCGGGGGCCATGTAGGCCCAGGTGCCTATCGGAACTCCGGTGTCCGTCAGCATAGTGTCTTCGGCGGCCCGTGCGATACCGAAGTCGATTAGATAGGCGAAGTCGTCCTGCGCCACAAGGATGTTGGACGGTTTCACGTCGCGGTGCACTAGACCAATATCGTGGGCCACGTGCAGCGCCGAGGCGATCTGCTCAATGATTCTCACCGCGCGATCAGGCGACAGCGGGCCGTCCTCAAGGAGGTCCTCCAAGTCACGACCCTTGATCAGCCGCATGCTGACGAACAGGCGTCCGTCGATCTCTCCGAAATCGTGAATCGGGACGATGTGGGGTTCGTCGAGTCCGGCTGCTGACCGGGCCTCCCGCCGGAACCGCTCCTGGAAGACGTCGTCGTCCGCGAAATTCGCATGCAGAAGCTTCAGAGCGACCATCCGGTCAGTGCCGGTGTCATAGGCGCGCCACACTTCGCCCATGCCGCCCCGGCCCAACAACTCAACCAACCGGTAGCGCCCGAACGGTGTGCCCTCCACGCCAGCCTCCCCGGCGAACTGCGGTTCAGAACACGATAGGCCAAGCCGACGTCGTCGCGGATCGAAAACGAGACCACGACGCGGTCATCGGACCGACATGAAGGCAGGGATGTGGCTCGCTCAATGCTAGAAACCCGCCAACTCGGAATCGGCCGAGTGCTCGTTACGGTGCGAGCTCGAAGGTGAACTCGTGACCGCAGATGCTGATCAGGTCTCCATCGGCGAGGGTGGCGCTGGGGCGTAGGTGGCGGTGTTGGACTCGCACGCCGTTAGCCGACCTCAGATCGGTAATCACGAAACTGCTTCCGGTATCGATGATTACGGCATGGTGCCTGCTGACATCGTCGTCCTCCAGAATGATGTCGTTGTCCGAATGGCGCCCGATCCGGGTGGCCGCCGCTTGTAGCGGATAGTGGCGCCCGGCAGCGTCACGCAACCTGGCGACAACGGACTTGCGGGTGAACGCCGTGTACGTGCTGGACATTGCGCGCTTGGCGGTGGTCTTGGCGGCCTTCTTGGTGTCCAGCCGGTCCTGCCGCAGAATTCGCGCGTGCAGGGCGCTCACTGTAGGCCCGGGATCGATGCCGAGATCATCGGCCAGCACCGCTTTTAGCCGCCGATAGGCTTCCAGCGCGTCGGATTGGCGTTCAGCAACGTAATAGGCAGTGATTAGCTTCGCCCATAGCGGCTCGCGGTAAGGATGCTTGGCGGCAAGTTCTTCGAGTTGACCGATGATCGCGCCGGCACGCCCGCACGCGATTTCGGCTTCTGCACGGGCGATTTGGGCCAACATATAGTCTTCGGTCAGCGCGGTAGCGAATACCTCGACGAAAGCGAAGTCGTGTAAGTCATCGAGTACCGGCCCGCGCCATTCGGCCAGTGCGGCCGAAAAGTGGCCACTGGCCTCTTCCAACTGTCCCGCTTCGGCAGCGTGCAGTCCGGCGGTCTTCTTGGTGATGAAGCGGTCCAGATCGCAGTCGCCGCTAGCGACGCTGAGTCGGTACCCGGGCGGTGCGCTGGCTAGCACCGTGTGAGCGTCTACCTCAGCACTGGCCAAGATTCGGCGCAGGTTGGAGACATAGGACTGGATGCTTGCACGTACGACCGGCGCCGGGGATTCGTCCCAGGCCGCGGTGACCAACGATTCCGTGCCCACCGCGCGATTTCGGTTGATCAACAGCACGGCCAATACGGCCCGCTGCTTAGGCGTACCCAATGCAATCGGCCTGCCCGCCACCGTCATCAACAGCGGACCCAGCACACCGAACCCAAGGCGACCACCGCCCATCGCGCCTTTAGCCCTCCAGGTCGTCGACGTGAGGTTCTTATTGTGACGCCATCGGACCAATCGGCATGCACGATCGCCGATTCGGGCGAGTCGAGCACACTGACTCGCTCGCACCAGCAGGGGGACCAAAGTTTGTTGTCGGAGGTGGACTCAGATCAACCCAGGGTCCGCCGCCGAGACCATCAGGACGGCGGCGAGGTTAACAACGCCGCTGAGTGGTGTCGGCTCTAAGCCAAACCATTTGCTTGGTTCTGCTTCACAGCCTCCTGGTAACAGGCGATTACCGACCAGATATCGACGGCAATCGCGAAGATCGCTCCGATGCCCATCATCCAGACCGTGATCCAAAAGAGAACCCACAGACCTACCATCCAGGCGCAGGTCGACCTGTTCCCTCCCATGAGGAAAAGGACCAACGGCGGCAAGAACAGACCGCCTACGGCGTAGAGGACCGGGTTCTTGTACAAGTGCGACTGTTGCGGGGTGTGGGCCACAAAGGCTTGAGTATCGGGCAACTGCGCCCTGGGCGTGGCGTCCAGGTCTTGCTGCCATTCCTGGCCATCCGCGGGCTGTGATCGTGTCGTCATGTTCGTTGTCTTTCTCCGGACGATGTCCAGGTTCGGGGTGGTCACTACGACCGGTCCTTGCGCCCGGTCACCTATAAGGTTTCAGCCGGGGGCTTGGAGATTTCTTGGCGTAATCGCTGGTCCGACAGCCACTGCGGGGGTCTGCGATTCCACGTTTTCTATCTCTGCTGTTACCCGGGACGACCGTTGTTCACTTTCTCCCCAGCTGTTCCCGGCGATCGTGTATGCCGATCGCACCCTGGCTTTCAACGCACGGCATGCAGCTCAGGCGCTGCACACTTCCCGCCCCTGCGGCGCGCGCTAGATGACAGCCAGTTAATGATGCCAGCGCGCCCGCACGCGGGTTCTACTGCTGCACAGGCGATTTGGACCGTCTCAGTTTCCCATCTTGAAGCTGGTGCCTGACTGATCGCATTCCAGGTAGGAGTCGGCGTGACTGCGGCCCGGAAGTAAAGGTGAGTAACACTTCCAACCGTTGATGTTCTGGAGCTGAAGGGTGCCGCCATCGACGGGTTGTGATCCAGTCAAATATTGCGACGCAACGTTAGTCGCGGTCATACAGTCGACATCACCGTTGAGCACAATGACGGGGAGAGCGACCCCAATGCGATTCTCGACGTGACCGCAGAGGGTCCCAGGTGGTTGTGCGTTGGCTGACGGCACGCACGCTGTGACGCCGGCTCCCGCAGCAAGCACGAACCCAGTAGCGATAAGTAGTGACCATTGCGTGATGCAGTTACGTGCACGAGTGTGTGTCTTAATCATTGCGGACCTCCGTTGGGTATTCGGTGACTTGCTTTGTTGCAGCGCAGCCGAGTGTTTGGCTGTGCTCGTAACGTAGTAGCGAATTCGTTGTCGATCGGCGGAATGCATCCCAGGCGAAAATGATTTGCTGCCGCGAGGATTTCGATTGTCTCTTCATTACGCGTCGGGCACAGGTACTGATGCG
>Ga0210396_10004285_pt1 | contig 14002 bp, 7 predicted proteins | sample IncBWH17OmetaG_FD_155466 | JGI IMG/M metagenome (GOLD analysis project Ga0210396, IMG submission 155466) | Forest soil microbial communities from Barre Woods Harvard Forest LTER site, Petersham, Massachusetts, United States - Inc-BW-H-17-O ...
CGTAATTCCCCTGGATGGATGCCTGCGTGAAGGCCGCGCTTTGCTGCAATGTGAAATTTCCGTCGCTGGCAATTCCCGAATCGGTTTCCTGAAGCACGGCGGTGGTATTCGCTCCCACGGGGCCCAGATAAAAAACAAATGTATGGGTCCGGCCCGAAGTTATGAACGTCAACGTGCCACGGCCATTTGAAGAAACCGTATATTTCCCGGCGTCGCCGGGGCATGCCGGATCCGACAAAGGCAACGGCAAGAAGGGGAGGGCCAGGGTCACTACGCCGCTGATATTTTCGTCCGTAATTCCGGTGTTGGCAGTGAGGCAGCCGGTTCCATTGGCCGAAAAATTGCCCGCCGTTGCTATCGTTCCGCCCAGCCCCGATCCGGCCAGAAGGAATGCGAAATTGCCGTTGAGGGCGCTGACGTCAAGCGCGGCATTGGGAGCCTGCTGCGAGGTGAATCCCCCGACCTGCAGCACGGTGTCGGCGCCCACAAATTTCGCGCCTCCACGGGTGGTGACATAAAAAGTTAGCGTGAAGATCGGGCCGGCGGCGCACGAGGCGTTCAGGGTCTGGAGCGTCAAAGTGCCGCGCCCGTTCGAGCCGATCGTGTACGAGGAGAGCGGGGGAAGCGGCGACGGAATGCACGAGGTCTTGGTTCCAAAGATTTGAAATTGGCTGAGCGTTCCTCCATCGTCGATGTCGATGGACCCGCCCGTAATATTTCCCACGCCATCCGCGCTGAATTCGCCGACCTGCGAAAGTCCATTCGATCCGTGCACTCCGGCAAAGTCAAAGACGTACGCGCCGCTCAACGCCGAAAGTGGGGCTCCTGAGAACGTAGAAGCGTTTTGCGCATCGGCCTGCCCTGTCGCCGTCCCGCTGGCGTCGAAACCGATGAAATCCAATTGCGTGCCACTCACCAGGACAAATTGGAAATTTGCGGGCGTGAGCCCGTCGCTGAATTTCAGGGACCCACGGCCGTCCGCGCTTACCTTGTAGGTGCCGGCGGTGGTGATCGGCGAAGTGGTCACGCCGGAACTGGAGTTGATGTCCTCCAACACGCTGCCCAGATTTCCGGCGCCGTCCGCCGCAAAGCTGCCGGCCCTGAAAAAGTGGCCCAATGAGTTCGTTCCCGAAATCGAAAAAGTAAATTGGCCCTGGAAGGAAGAAGTGGAATAGCCGGAAATTGTGACATTCAGGGTCGCAGTCGAATTTGGAGAATCCTGTGCTGCGGCCGTAACGGTGACGGTCTGACCGATGGGCGGCGTAAGCGGCGGGCTGTAAACGCCACTCGCGCTGATCGTGCCAAGCGTCGCATTCCCGCCCAAAACTCCCAGTCCGCCCACCGGCCCCACATACCAAAGAATCGTATTGGTCGTGCCCCCGGTTTCGGTCGCGCTGAAATTCACGGTGTTCGCCGTGCCTGAAGTTACTGTCACGGGGGCGGAAGGGGAAGTAATCGCCACGATCGGAGCAGGCGTGATAGTGACCGTGGAAGTGGCGGAAACTTTTTGATCTTCAAAGGAAACGACAGTTACGCTCACGGTGTTGGGGCTGGGAACAATCGTAGGGGCATGGTAAACCCCGTTTGAATCGATTGTCCCGATCGTAGGGCTTCCACCGGTCATGCCGTTCACCTGCCAGATGGGAACAGAATTGGTCCCTCCCTGGATGGCGTCCTGAAACAACTGGCTGGTGGCCACGTTCACGGAGGCCGTTGCAGGGGAAATTGTGACGCTGATATTCGTGGCCGGATCGGTGCAGGTGGAAGTGGAAGTAGTCGAGGAGCTGGTCGAAGTCGAGGTCGTGCACGTCACCGCGGTGCTTGGCGCATTATATCCGCAGGAAGTCAGGCAGAAGAGGGCAACGGGCAAAGCAAAAAATAGGAGGCGTTTCACTGCGCCTCTCTTATCGCTGACCGAGATTTGTAACGCATACGATTCCGCCTCAACCCTGATCCGCAAAAAATAAAATTATAACTGAACTCTCGTGGGCCACACTTTCCGGCCCGGCATTTATTTTTCGAGTCAAGCTTGCAAGCACGCAACCTTGTTATGAGCAACGCGCTTCGCGAATTTGGACTTCATCCCAGCAGCCGGGGCGGGCACTCTGGCTCAAAACTGATTGAAGATTGCTCCAATCGCGGTGCCCGTCGTATCCGTGTCCAGAGCGAAAAACAGTGTCGGATTCACCATGTACAGCACCAATTTCCGATTCGTAGCCGGCGTTGTACTCAGGGGAAGAGTCATTGTCGCTCGCAGACTTACCAAAGGTGGTGGGAGAGGAGTAGGGAGATAGGTTCCGTTCGCGATAGCAATGCAATTCGTGGTGAGCGGAACGCAGCCCGTTTGCGTCACGCCGAAATCATTGAGATCGAGCGACCCCCCCGTCACATTTCCTTTCCCGTCAGAGGTCAACTGCCCGAGAAAATCTTCCCGATTGCCTGCCGTTCCGGCCGCGTTGGTGCCGCCGAGTCTGAATGCGTAGCTGCCGGCCAAAGTACTATTCGCAAACGGCCCGTCCACTGACGGCAGGAGCAAGCCATGAGCGATGACCCCGGAGGTGGTTTCCTGGAGCACGGCATCGGATGGCGAAATGATGTAAAAAACATAGGTATTGCTGCCAATCCCCAGTGTGCCCCTTCCGCAGGAATCTAGTGAGTACGTGCCAGTCAGAGTACCGAGCGTCGATGACACTGTGCCGCCGCTATTTTCGTCCACCGACCCGGCGCTGACGGCGCCGGTGGTCCCGTTGTTCGACGCAGAGAAGGCACCCACGTCCGCGATCACGACTCCCGGGGGACCCGATCGGCTATCCAGTCCAGAGGTCTCAAACGCGATTGAGCCATTCAGTGCGTTCAGCCCCCAGCCGCAAGTCAGGCTGGTTTGCTGCTTGTACGCGTCGCCGACCAATATCGATGCCGGCGTGGTGGGAGTCGCCAAAGCAGCCGCATCAATTTCAATGAATATTACCCGGCTGGCTGAAACGGGATAAAAACTGAAATTGAGCCCGTTCAATGCCACCGTGCCGCGGCCGTTCGAACTGATCGTATACGGCGTGGTGGCGAGAGGAACTGGACCGCCCGCATTGATCTCCACCTCGCCGGGCGATGTGGCGCTGCCCTGGCCGATCGTCCCGAATCCATTGGCGGCAAATTCGCCGATGGCAGACTCTTCCGTTGCGGCGGTCGAGACCCCTGCAAAATTGAATGAGTAAGTGCCGGACAAATTTGCATTGTTGGGAGAAACCAACTGGGCCTGCGACAGGATCTCACCCCCGGCGGTGGTTAGTGCGGATGCTGAGGTCGGAGAACTGAATTCGATAATTTGCGCCTGTTGGGGAGAAATAACCACGATACGGAAATAAGCGGTTGCCGAGGGCGACCCCAGGGGACAAGCCGGACTGCCATTCTCGCAGAATTGCATGGTGCCGCGGCCGTCCGGACCGATCGAATAGGATCCGGTGAAGGCGCGTTGTGTGGTGACGATGTTGGGCGCTCCACCCTGATTGGTATCCTCGAAACCGGTGAGGGAGCCGCCGCCTGCTGAAAAACTTCCCGCGCGAGCCCAAAACGCTTTCGACAAGTTCGTCAGCCGTCCACTCGTGGAGAAAACGTATGGCCCGCTCAGGACTTTATTTCCGAAATTCACGGTAACCATAACGCTCATGGTTTCCGTCGCCAGCGCCTGCGAGGTGGCGGTGATGGTGACGGACTGTCCCTGCGGCGGGACCAGCGGCGCGGTGTACACGCCTTGCGAGGAGATACTTCCAGAATTTAAAATCACGGCAGGATTGTTCGTGTTGGCGACGCTCCAGTTGACAGGAACGATTGCGCCGGTGGAAGCCGTAGCCGTGCAATCCAGCTGGTTGCCGGAGGAAACGGTTGACGCCTGATTACCCTGGGAATCGTTACAGGTGACGGTGGTGATCGCCACGGCCTTCTCGAGGGTCAGGCTCTCCGTTGCGGTCAGGGTGGATTGCACTTGGGAAACTGCAGTGATCGTAACGACGTTGTTGGTCGGCACAGTCGCCGGCGCCGTGTACAAACCGCCGCTGCTGATCGACCCATTGCCGGTTCCGCTGACCGACCAGTTCACCAGCGTGCTGCTCAGGTTTAAAACGGTCGCCGTGCATTGAGAAGTCCCCAGCACGGTTACATCGGTGGGGGTGCACGAAACTGTGATGGTCGGAGTTGTGGTCGTGGTGGCGCTGCTGCCGCAGGAACTCAGGAACGCGGGTACGGCAATTAGCACAAAAAAGAAAAGAAGACGTTCCCAACGCACCTGGCCACGCCCCAAACGAGAATTTGGCTCAAACACTAGAACTCCCCCCGCCCGCACCACGCTGATTTCCCGGGGAAGATACGGTCCCCTTCATCCCGGCGAACTCCCCTGCATACGCAGGACAGCATCTAAAGGGCGCGCCTGCTCGATGGAGCACACCTCGAAATCCTTGCACCGAAAAGACGCTCCCGTTTACCGTTAGAGGAAGCCTCACACCTGCCGGTATTTCTCCGGCCGCTGAGACCGTGTTTTCCCACACCGCCGAATCCCTGCACCAGCACACTTGCAACGCACGTGGTTGCAATCTGTAAAGGAAACTGGACAGAATCTCATTCCCCGCGAGGCATAGATGCGGCCTCGCATCATTGTGTCGCCTGCAGAAAAGCGGAAGGTGACAATAGACCGTTGCCCCCCGATAAAGTCAAGAGAAATTTGCACTTCCCGTAGATCTTCAAACTCGATTCGCAGCGCGCAAAATCGATGGAGCGCCCGAAAATAAAGGGAGATTCTAAACCATTCCGCGGTAGTTGAAAATCCTTGTCGCGAGACGCGGACGAAAAGGAATTGGAAAATCCCTTCGTTTATGGCCGCTGCGGAAAAAGTAGTTTAATGTCATCCCGAGTGAAGCGAGGGATCCGCTCTTTCGCCAATTCCAAGAAAAAAGCAGATTCCTCGGGCAAACCGCGCCCTGGGAATGACACCTTTGGAATTTTTCCGCACCCTGTATAGTCGCCACGTTTACTAAATATTTGCATGGCTGTAACTCGACATCAATACCCGGATTCCAGAGTACCGCCGGTCGCGCCAGCCCTCTCCGTCCCAGAGCGGCGGCAATCCCAGCTTCCTTGAAAGAAAGGTTAATGCCATGTTTAAGAAAGCCGCAGCCCTGGGGCTCTCGTTAGTCTTGTTGTCAGCCCCGATGTTCGCCCATGAGGGCGATGTTCCGAGGGGAATCCCACATCTGGACCACGTTTTCGTGATTATGATGGAGAACCATGGTTACCAGCAGGTGATCAATAACCCGAACGAGCCGTATTTGAATAGCCTGATCGCGAACAAGAAAGTCAATCTGGCGACCAACTATTTTGCCGTGGGACATCCTAGCTTGACCAATTACCTGGAAATCGTCGGCGGCTCCAATTTCGGAATCCGCAGCGACAATGCCCCCGATTGGCATAACAAGACCTGCAGCCCCAACATTGCGACCGGGGTCGTGAATGCCGATGACAACGGCAGCAGCGCAACGCCACCCGTGGTGGCGCCTGTCCCGTTCGAAAACGGCAATGTCTGCCCGATCGCCGGAACGGGCGAGGACGCGGCAACGCCTGCCGTTGACAACTGGAACGAAATTTCGCCGGAGAAGACCGGCTTGCAGTTTCTCTACCTCGCCGATATCGATGGCGTGAAGGCGGTACCGGCGGCCCGTACGAAAGGCAAGACCATCGGTGATCAACTCGTGAGGGCCGGTTTGAGTTGGAAGAGCTACCAGGAAAGCCTGCCGATTACAGGCGCCGACCTGGTCAACTACAGCAACGGCACAGCGAGCAACTTGACCGATTTCAGTGCCCTCGCGCCGCTGACTTCGGCCAGCGTCGTTCAAGCGTACGCCGTGAAGCATAATCCCTTTGCCTATTTCAAGAGCGTCCAGGAAGGAACAGAGTGGGGCAACAGTTTGGATAGCATTGTCGGCTTCGACGGCCCGCGCGGATTGTATTCCGATCTGGCGAAGGGCGATGTCCCGTCGCTGGCTTTCATTGCCCCGAACCAATGCAATGACCAGCATGGGAGAGGCAATGCCGACGCATTCTGTGCCTTCGACTTCGGCGTTCCGAATGGCAACGGTCTAACCACCGGCACGCAGGAGGGTTTGAATCCTGGCTTGATTCTGCAAGGTGACACGACGATCGAACGGCTGGTCAAAGCCATCGAGCACTCACCCGTATGGCACGACGGCCGTACGGCCATCGTCATCGTGTGGGATGAGAACGACTACAGCGGCGTCAGCACCACGCCCAAGGGGCTGTTCCCACCGCAGAATCAGAATACTGTCGTCCTGACAGTCGAAACCAATGGTGACCCGGGCGATGAAGGCATCCAAAGCAGCAGGTATTACAATAGTTTTTCGTTGCTTAAGTCCATGGAGGCGGGGTTCGGTCTGCCCTGCTTGAATCACGCATGCGATGACGACGTCAAAGTAATGCGCGACCTGTTTGGGCACGATCACGACTAAGCTGTCGGCAGCAGGGGTATCCGCCGCTACGGATGCCCCTGCGATTTTTTCCGCTGCGAGCGTGCCGTGCGGCCGCACGTTGACAGTCGCGCGCATTCCCCGTAGAATGCGTTGTACGCCGACATCTTTCTGGAGGTTTTAACCCAGTTCCGCGTCCCCGTAATTTTTGAGCGGCTGGAACTGAGCGGATGGCGCCGAAGTATATATTTGTAACCGGTGGTGTTGTATCCTCCCTTGGCAAGGGCGTAGCAGCGGCGTCGATTGGCTGTCTCCTCGAGAGCCGCGGTCTTCGAGTCACCCTCCAAAAATGCGATCCTTACTTGAACGTGGATCCGGGCACCATGAGCCCGTATCAGCACGGAGAAGTGTACGTCACCGATGACGGCGCCGAAACCGATCTCGATCTGGGCCACTACGAGCGCTTCACCCACGCCAAACTGACTCGCGAGAACAACTGGACGACCGGAAGAATCTACGAGGCGATCCTCACGAAGGAACGGCGCGGAGATTACCTGGGCAAAACTGTGCAGGTGATCCCGCACGTCACCGATGAGATCAAAGCTGCGTTCCGCAAAATTGCGGTTGATACCGACGTGGTGATCATCGAAATCGGCGGAACGGTTGGAGACATTGAATCGCTTCCGTTTCTCGAAGCGGTCCGGCAGATGCGCCTGGAACTTGGTCCGGAAAATTTTGTGCACGTGCATGTCACGCTCGTTCCTTTTATTCCCACGGCCGGTGAATTGAAGACCAAGCCGACGCAACATTCGGTGAAGGAACTTCTCTCCATCGGAATTCAGCCCGATCTGCTGCTGTGCCGCAGCGACCGCACCGTGCCGCAGGAATTGAAAAAGAAAATCGCGCTGTTCTGCAACGTGCCGGAAGCGCGCGTTATTTCCATGCCGGATATGGACACGATTTATGCCGTGCCGGTGGCGCTGGCCGACGAAGGGCTGGACGATCAGATTCTCCAGCAGTTGCATTTGCAGGCGCGGGAGCGCGATCTGAGCGCATGGTTCGAGTTGCTGGACCGCATCCGCAAGCCGCACGGCGAAGTGCGTATCGCCGTGGTGGGGAAGTACGTGCAGCTGGAAGACGCCTACAAAAGTTTGCGTGAAGCGTTGATCCACGGCGGGCTGGCGCACAAGGACCGCGCCATTGTCGAGTGGGTCGAAGCCGAGGAGCTGGATTCGCGCGAAACGGCGGGGCTGCGTTTGCGGCACGCCGACGGAATTCTGATCCCTGGCGGATTCGGCAAGCGCGGTATTCAGGGAATGATTTACGCCATCGAGTACGCCCGCACGCACAAGGTTCCGTTTTTCGGCATTTGCCTGGGCATGCAATGCGCAACGATCGAATACGCGCGCGACGTGGTGGGCCTTGCCGGGGCGGACAGCACCGAGTTCGATCCACAAACGCCGCATCGCGTGATTTACAAGCTGCGCGAACTGCTTGGGGTGGACGAAATGGGCGGCACCATGCGCCTCGGCGCGTGGCCCTGCAAGATTGAAAAAGATTCCACGGCCTTTCGCGCTTACAGAACCACCGAAATCAGCGAGCGCCACCGCCACCGCTACGAATTTAATTGCGAATACGAAAAAACGCTCACCGACGCCGGATTCCGCATCACCGGCCGGTCGCCCGATGGAAAATATGTGGAAATCATCGAGGCCCCCGACCATCCCTGGTTTCTGGCCTGCCAGTTCCATCCGGAATTCAAGTCGACGCCGCTGGTGCCGCATCCGCTCTTCTACGCGTTCATGGGCGCGGCGCACGCGCACCAGCAACATGGGCGCGGCGCAGGCTCTGGAAGTCCAGCCGCAATTTCCGTGTCCAAGAGCTAAAACGTACGGCTGAACCACCACCTGCATACCCAAGCTGCGAAAAGCTGAACCCGACCCTTCCCCCCGGGATTCCGAAGTCCGGCTCCTAGCTTGGCTCGCCACGTGCCTCTCTGTTTTTTCTGTTCTATTACAAGCGCGGCGAAACTCCGCTCTACGGCGACGCCATCGCGCACATCAACATCGCCTGCCGTGTCTTCGACTCGAAAACTTCCGGACTCTTGCAACTCGGAACCCTAGCGGTCTGCGGAAAAAACCATCCAGACTTTTGTCATTCTGAGCGAAGCGAGGAATCCCTCTTTCTTTTCATGGGTCAAATCGAAGAGGGATTCCTCGCTTCGCTTGGAGTGACAAAATAAACTACTTTTTCCGCAGCCTGCTAGGGCTCTCTCTGCCGCATCTACCGACGATTCCGTTTCTGATCTCCAGACTGATGTGGCGGCGAGGCGCAGGCGGCTCCATTTCGTCGATGGCCGCGCATATCTTCGGCGTCATCGGAATCTTTTGCCTCACGCGCGGCGCGCTCTCGCGTGGTAATCATCCCGGTTCCTGTGTGGGTCCGTTCCCGTCACTGCGGGAACTCTCGCCAAAGAAATCGCGGTTACTGCCAGCGTGGGTTTCTGAAAAGGCCTTGGCGATAAATCATCGGAAGGATTCGCCAGGGTGGGAGGCAGCCGCACACTCTTTTACAAGGAGTACAAAGCAACAGTGTCAAGAGGGAGTCTCAATCCATTGGGCTGAGGTTAGTGAGACACGATTCAGCCTGTGGTGTTTGGCACTTGCAAGGACCAAAACCCACAGGCTGAAGCCTGCGCTACTAAAGCCTTGCCGCTGTGCGCGCTGGCAGCTGCGGGCGGCGTTTGTGCCATTCGGTGGCTTGCTCGTAGGCGTGGGCGAGCTGGATGACAATTGCTTCGCCTCCATGGGGGCCTACGATTTGCAAACCGATTGGGAGGCCTTGGCTGGTGAAACCACACGGGAGAGAAATTGCCGGCCAGCCGTTGACGTCGAACGGCGACGTGTTGCGAACTTCCGGCAATATATCATCCGCGTAAGGATCCGAAATTGCCGCTGGCGGAATTGGGAGCGTTGGCGTGACCAGCGCGTCCACCGACTCCAGCCATTTCCCGGCCTCACGGCGGACTTGCGCAAGCTCCCGGCGGCCTTGGATGTAAGCGGGCGTAGTCACGTTGGCGCCGGCTTGAATGCGTTTCAGTGTGAGTGGTTGGTAGAGCTCCGGAGTTTTGGTGACGAATTCGCGGTGGTACGCGTAGGCCTCGGCCGCCCTCACAACGTCTCTCAGAGATTCCATATTGTTGGCCGGCAAAGTGACATCACGAATCCCGGCCGTCAGTTTCGCCAAAACGGATAAAGCCTCTTTCACTGCGGCGTCAACTTCCGGATTGAGGTCGGCGAAAAAGAATTGGCGGGGCGCGCCAACTCGCAGCGAAGAAACTTTCGTCCCGAGTGCCTGGGCATAATCGGGAATATTCATCTTCTCGCTGGTGGTGTCCTGCTCGTCATAACCCGCGATCACTTGCAGCAAAAGAGCGGTGTCCGCCACCGTGCGGGCCATTGGTCCAACGTGGTCGAGCGACCAGGAAAGAGGGATCACGCCGCGAATGCTCACGAGTCCATACGTGGGTTTAATGCCTACGATGCCGCAAATGGATGCCGGCAGGCGAACGGAGCCGGCCGTGTCTGACCCGAGCGCCCCGTAACACAGATCAGCGGCCAGTGCCGCTGCCGAACCGCCCGAGGACCCACCGGCGATATGGCCTGGTTCCCACGGGTTGTGCACCGCGCCGAAGTAGCTGACGATCGAGGTGCCTCCAAACGCGAATTCGTGCATGTTGGTCTTGCCCAGAAGCACGGCGCCGGCAGCCTTGAGCCTGCGCACCACCTCGGCGTCTTCCGTCGGGATGCGGTCTTTGAATACGCCGCTGCCAGCAGTTGTCTTCACGCCGGCTGTATCAAAAAGATCTTTGAGAGCAATCGGGACGCCGTGAAGCGGGCCCCGCCATTTGCCTTGCATTACTTCGGTCTCGGCCTGGCGCGCTTGCGCCATGGCTGTTTCGGCGGTGATGGTAATGAAAGCGTTCAAGGCGGGTTGGAATTGGTTGATCCGCGCGAGGCACGCCGTGGTCAATTCCACGGGCGATACTTTTTTCTTGTGGATCAGATCGGCTGCTTCCCGGATGCTCAACTGCGCGAGGTCGTTACTTTGGTTGCCGCTCACTGGATTTTTCCTTTGAGGATTCAGGCTTGTTTCCGCCGCCGCGGAAATTTTCGCCAAAGAAACGGCGGTTCCCGCCAGAGCGGCTTTCAGAAAAGACCTCCGCGATAAATCATCGGAAGGAATTGTCATTTGTGGCGGAATTTATCACACAACTTGATTGCGAGTACACGGCAACTCACTCATCGGGGAATTCAGGTGGTTGCGGAACCAAATGCCGGAAATTTCCGTAAGCTCAGATTTCGGAGCAGGCCCAGATTTGCCGCGAAATTGCCCTTTCCGCCCCGAAATGCGCGGGACGGAAAGGCCTCTACAAAACCGTCCTGCTTCGATGGAATTGGGTTTTGTAGAGGACGCCCGTTCTTTGGGCGAGCAGCTGTCAGTTTCATCCAGAACGTATAAGTAGTTGCCCCCGGCTTCACTTTCATTGCAAAACTTGGCTGTCCCGCATACCCTATGATCCGCCCGAGATTCATTGGGAATTGTGAATGCAAAGCGCGCGGGAAATTTCGGTTGGAAGCGTGGGCATCGGCGGCAACCTGCCGCTTGTGCTGATTGCGGGACCGTGCGTCATTGAGAGCGAAGGCCACGCGCTCATGCTGGCCGAGCGGCTGGCGGAAATCACCGCCAGCGCCAAGGTGCCGTTCGTTTTCAAGGCCTCCTATGACAAGGCCAATCGCTCGTCCGAGCAATCTTACCGAGGCCCGGGGCTTGCGGAGGGATTGCGGATTTTGAAAAAAATCAAAGAGCGCTTCGGGGTGCCCATTCTGACGGACATTCATGAAGCGTCTCAGGCGGCGCCCGTAGCCGAGGTCGCCGATGTCCTGCAGATTCCCGCGTTTCTTTCGCGGCAGACGGACATACTTGTCGCCGCCGGAAACACGGGCCGTGTGGTGAACCTGAAAAAGGGGCAATTCCTCTCGCCCGGGGAAATGGTCTACGCGGTTGAGAAAGTGACGAAGACCGGCAACGAGGGCATCATTCTCACCGAACGCGGCGCTTCCTTCGGCTATCAAAATCTGGTCGTTGATATGCGCTCCTTTCCGATCATGCGAAGGACGGGCTGCCCCGTGGTTTTCGACGTGACCCATTCCGTGCAGCTTCCCGGTGGAGAGGGAAAATCCAGCGGAGGCCAGCCCGAATTTATCGAGCCGCTGGCGCGCGCGGGTGCGGCCGTGGGCGTGGACGGCATTTTTCTAGAAGTGCACGAAAACCCCGCGAAGGCTCTATCGGATGGAACCAATGCCTTGCCGCTGGCGGAATTGCCCGCGCTGCTCGGAAAATTGAAACAAATTGCCGCGCTGGTCCGCGGCTGGAGCGTGCAGTGAGTCTCGATACGGCGAAACGCGTTCTGCGCATCGAGGCTGCGGCGCTCACGGAGTTGCTTCACAGGCTGGACGCCAGTTTCGAGCGGGCCGTGGATCTTTTGCTGGCCTGCAAGGGCCGCGTGGTGGTCATCGGGATGGGGAAGTCGGGATTGATCGGCCGGAAAATTGCCGCGACATTTTCGAGTACCGGCACGCCTTCGGTTTTCCTGCATCCGGCGGAAGCGGTTCACGGCGATCTGGGCATGCTAATGCGCGAGGACGTGGTGCTGGCGGTGAGTTACGGCGGCGAAACCGAGGAAATTGCGGCGTTGCTGGAGACGATTAAGCGGCTGGGCCTGCGCATGATCACGCTCACTGGCCATCCGAAATCCACGATCGGCGTTGCGAGCGATGTCACGCTCGATGTCAGCGTCAAGGAAGAAGCGTGCTCACTTAACCTGGCGCCGACGGCTTCGACGACGGCGGCCATGGCCATGGGCGACGCGCTGGCCGTTTCGCTCCTTGACCGCCGCGGATTCAGCCCCGGCGATTTTGCCGCATTGCACCCGGGCGGGCGCCTGGGCAAAAAACTTTTGCGCGTTGAAAATCTGATGCACTCGGGAGAGGCCATGCCGCGCGTCCCGGTCACCGCAAAAATGCCGGACGTCATCTACGAAATCAGTAAAAAGGGATTGGGCATGACCACAGTCGTGGACGGCGAGGGCCGCCTGGCGGGAATTCTGACCGACGGCGACTTGCGCCGCTTGATGCAGCAACGAGGAGCGGCCACGATCGACCTGGTGGTCGGCGAATGCCTGAACAAGGCGCCCCTGACGCTGGCGCCGGGCGAACTGGCCGGCAGCGCGCTGCGCATCATGGAAGAGCGGCACATCACATCCCTGGTGGTGGCGGATGCCTCGCGCAAGCCGCTCGGAGTGATCCACTTGCACGATCTCTGGACTCTGGAACTTTTCTAAGTGGTTCGGGTTTCTCCTCTTTTCTCTGGGTTCTTTGTGTTAAAGGGTTTGCCGCAAAACCTGAAAAGCTTTAACACAGAGAACACAGAGAAAACCGAGGGCCCGGAGAATCGGAAAGACAACACAAAAAGAGATGCAGTTTATTTCTAATGGCAAAAAAGCGAACGGGAAAAGGATCTAACCCATCTTTGAACGCGCGCGCGAAAAAGATTCGCGTATTGCTGATGGATGTGGACGGCGTACTGACCGATGGCCGCATCTGGCTGCTTTCGCGCCGGGACGGCACGGCCAGCGAAATCAAAGGATTCAGCGCGTATGACGGAGCGGGCTTGAAGCTGGCGCGCGCCGCGGGGCTGCGCACCGGGATTATTACCGGCAGGGAATCCAGCGCCGTCACACAGCGCGCGCGGGAATGCGAAATCGAGTTTGTGTACCAGCACCGCGCCACAAAACTCGGCGCATTGGAAGAAATTTTGCAGTCGACGGGCGCAGGCGCAAGCGAGGTCGCTTACGTGGGCGACGATCTCCCGGATCTACCCGTGTTGCTGCGTGTGGGACTCGCGGCCGCCGTGGCCAACGCCGTCCCGGAAGTGAAGCGCGCCGCTCATTTCGTCACTTCCCGTTCGGGCGGCGAGGGAGCGGTCCGCGAAGTGATCGAGTTGATCGTCAAAGCGCAAGGGAAGTGGGCCACCGCATCGCAAGACGCCAAGGCGTAATATCCGACATCGATTTCCTGCCACGATTAGATTTCGTAGAAGACAACCCGGCGTTGCAACATGGTGCTCAGCTTTTCGTGGCGCCGGCGTCTCGCCGGCGATTGTGCACTTTGGAGAGGGTGCGAAAATCGCCGGCGAGACGCCGGCGCCACAACTCAGTGCGCGGCTCTCGTGGGATTCATGAGAATCGAGGAGCTTGATAGCCCGGAAGGACAGCTGTCCGAATTGTGGCGCACAGGATAGGCGGCATATCCGGCGCGACAAAAAGCTGCGGCCCACTATTTCCTGAATAGTCAGAATGGAATGACCGACTCGATTCGCAGGCGTGGGTTATGCTGCGAATCGGAAGACAAGCAGTACAGAGCCACAAGCGAAAGGAGCCGGTCGATGAAGAGAATAAAGTTTGTGGGATTGGA
>Ga0210396_10004289_pt1 | contig 13991 bp, 5 predicted proteins | sample IncBWH17OmetaG_FD_155466 | JGI IMG/M metagenome (GOLD analysis project Ga0210396, IMG submission 155466) | Forest soil microbial communities from Barre Woods Harvard Forest LTER site, Petersham, Massachusetts, United States - Inc-BW-H-17-O ...
CCCCGATCGAGCCGGTGCACGACGGTCACCCGTCCGCGCTGTCCCCGCCGTCCGAGCGATCGGGTCAGGGCATCCAAGAGCGTATTGGTTTCGCCACGATCGGTCGGCACGGTGAGAACGGCGGCAGCCTTGTCGACGACGATCAAGTCGCGATCCTCGAACACCAACCGAAAGGGCCCCGAAGTCGCGTTTGTGCCCGCGGCCCCCCGTTGGCGCGGTTTGGAACGATAGTGAACGCGCGGATCCTGGCGGACGTTCACGACGTTCCCCTCAGCCACCAGTGCGCCCGCGTGGGGACAGATCTCGCCGTTGAGCCGCACCAGGCCTTGATCGAAGAGCCCGCGGACGTCGCCTCGCGACCGACCGGTGAGCGCCTGCACAACCCGATCGATCCGACCGGTTTGCCGCGCGTTGACGGTGCATTGCAATTCCTTCAGGGCCATCTCCCGATCGTAGTCGAATTTCCGGCGATTCGCCCACTCTGCCCGCCGCCGCATCTCGCTTGGCGCGCGAAGAGCCGTGCCAGATGTTTCGGCACAGCGGTTCGCGCGGCGATCGGAAACTTTGCGACCTGTCGTGCGCGTGCCTCGGGCGCCGCTCGCGCGTGAAGTCCACGACACAACGGCCGCTTCAATTGTGCCGCCTCGCCCGAAGAAACCTCGGGGTTTCACGATGCGTGCTGTTCCGGCTCGGACAGTCGAGTCTGCCAGCCCGCCGATACAAGAGACGCGACCGTTCGACGGAATCGAATCAGCCACGCAAGGATGCTCGGCCGGCGCGCCAGCCCTCTCTCGCACGAGGGGCGGCCGAAAATTTTTGAGACGAGGGGCTGATGTCGATGCTGACGCGCAAGAGCGTTTGGGGATCGTTTTGTCGATTGACTCTGCAGGTGACCTCGTTTGCGGCACTGTACGCAGCCGTCGTCGCCGTCAGCCTGGCGAGCGCCGCCGACGGGCAGACGCAGCCGGCCGCAGCACCGAAAACCGGCTTTCTCCGGCGGATCTACCGCGACGAGGCAGGCGAGCACAAATACACCGTTTTCATCCCCTCCGCCTACCGGGCTGACCAGAAATGGCCCGTGCTGCTCTACCTGCACGGAGCCGGCTCCCGCGGGACGGACGGCCGGCTGCCCCTGATCGGCGGCATCGGTCCGCAGATCGAAGCCCGCGCCCAGACGCTCCCTATGCTCGTCGTCTTCCCGCAGTGCGAAGACGTGGAAGGGCGGGCGGCGGTCGGTTGGCGGGCCGACGGACCCGACGCTAAGCGGGCGCTGGCGATTCTCGACGAGGTCGAAAAAGAGTTCAACGTCGACCGCCAGCACGAAATTCTGGCCGGCGCGTCGATGGGCGGCTTCGGCACGTGGAACATCGCCGCCGTCACGCCGTCACGCTGGTCGGCGATCGTGCCGGTGGCCGGGCTCGGTGATGTGTCGAAGGCCCGCAACCTCAAGAACGTCCCCGTCTGGGCGTTTCACGGCAGCAAGGACCTCGAGGTCAAGCCGGCCGAGCAAAAGCGGATGATCGAAGCGGTCCGCGACGCGGGCGGCCGCGCCTACTTCACGCTGCTGCCAGAGGTGCGGCACAACATCCTGAACATCGTCTTCAATAACGACGCGGTCTACGAATGGATGCTCAACCCGCAAACGGAGCCGAAGCCGGAAAGCGTGCTGCAAAGCGTCCGGCGGCCGCTCAAGAAGCCGCAGATGCAGCACGACTTCCAGCAGCCGTTCGTGCCGGGCGTCGAGATTCCGCAGGCGGTCTATGTCCACCTCGATCCGCAGGCGATCGAAACGCTCTGCTACGCGCTGCCGGACCTGGTGCCGGCCGACGCCCTTTCCGCGACCGCGCCGGATATCTATCAGAGCCGCCAGGGGGCGATCAGCCGCTTCCGCATTACGCTGGCCGGCATCAACTATCGCGGCACGCTCGAAAGGGTCGTCGTTTCGACCAAAGACAACGGCTGGGTGACGATCAACCTGGGTCTGCGAAACCTGATCGCGGAAATCGGTTCGACGACCGTCCGCGGCCGAATGATCGCCGCGAACGCCGGCCCGATGGATATCGTCGTCGGGCAAGCGCGGCCAGTCTGGCTGATCTTCGACGTGCGGCCGACGGTCGTCGACAAGCGGGTGAAATTTGAAATCGGCCGACGCCAGTTCGACATCCCCAACGACAACTACTATGTGACCACGCCGCAGGTGGGTGTTGCGGTCGGCACGCCGCTGATCCGCAATCGCATCGCCAATACCGTGTCGTCTAAGCTGGTGCAGGGGGCCTACGAGCGTAAGACCGAGATCGAACAGAAAGTCGTCGACGCCGTGCCCGGCCTCGTTCAGCGGCTGGAACAAGAACTCGACAAGTCGCTGACGTCGACCCGCGAGATCGGCGGCTGGCCGATGCCGGCGCTGCAGCCGCGATACCGCCTGTGGGTCGATTCCCTGAACGTCAACCAGGGCGGCGTCGGCATGATCCTGGGGGCCGTCTTCGCGCAGCCCGGCTTCAATCCCACGTCGCGTCCGGTTCGCCGAGTCGAGCGCCCGGCCGTGAAGCTCGAAAATTTGAACGTCAGCCGCGGCTTCACCCTGGGATTCTCCGGGGCGATGGCGGAAGGACTGACGGGAACCATCGTCGACTCGGGCGCGGCGATGATGAACGCCAACGATATGTCGATCAAGGAATTTGGGGCGTTCGGCGAGATCGACCAGATCGCCAAGGCGGTGCCCGACCTCTTGCGATACGGCAACAACCTCCAGATCCGCACGCGGTTCCTCGCGGTCGAGCCCATTCTCTGTAACGCCATCGAGCCCACCGTCCCGGTGACGGGCCGCGGCATGAGTGACGTGCCGGCCGAGACAAAATCGGCCGAGACCAACGCGGCCAACGCCGTCCCCAAGTGTCTCGTGCAGCTCGGGCTGCCGCACCTGGTGGTGTCCATCGAAATCAAGACATCCCCGTCGCAGGCCAAGTGGCAACCGGCGGCCGAGTTCGATCTCCGCGCCGTGCAGGAGTTCAAGCTCACCGTCCGCGAGCCGGCCTTCACCGAGCGGACGTTCCGGCTCAAGAAAACGTCTCCCGAACAGATCGACGTGAAGGGACATTTCGCTGCCGGCTATGCGGCCACCGATTCAACGCTGCATCCGGAGGCAATCGCCGAGCTGTTGCGGACCGCCTGGGAGGCGGCGGGCAAGCTCGACCTGGTCGACGAAGTCGCGATGAAGGACCGCCTGATCGGCACTTCGAATCTGCGGGTGTCCGAGATCGAGACGATCGGCCCGTTCATCTCGCTCTCGTATTTGCCCGCGCGGACCCGCATCACGAACGGAACGTCCGAGCCAATCACCTACGAAGTCCGCGGCCCGCAAAGCCCGTGGGGCGGACCATTCACGCTCAAGCCCAACGAATCGAGCGATTTCCCCGTCCCGTACCCAGTCACGCTCCGCCGCACGGTCGCGGATAAAGAGGAGATCCAGACGCTGCCGATGGGCTCCCACTTCACCTTCGGCCGCGTGATGAGCGCCGAAGCCGACCCCACCCGCGTGGCGACGGAGACGAACGCGAAGGCGTCACGGAACTGACGAAGGCGGACTGAGGTCCAAAGTTCACCTTCCGTCGGACAACCTGTGTCCGCTGCGGCCGCCTCTCTCTTCGGTCGACGACCTCTCAAAGAAAGTGACCGGACCGGACCTCCGGGCTTTCCTCGATAAGGCAACGTGTCCCGTCCCAGTCCCGTCCGGTCGCAGTGTCCCGTCCTAGTTCTTCACCCTTTCCCAGTCCGCTGAACTTTGGCGAGCTCAGTCGAGCCGGAGAGAGGGGCGGGGTGAGGGCCGATTTCCCTGGATTTTCTCGATAAAACAACTTGTCCCGTCCCGGTCCCAGTGTCCCGTCCCGTCCCCGCGAGGCCCATCTAGAAACGCCCGCCGGTGTAGTGCAGGACCTTTGGACCCTGGGCATAAGGGATGTGTCCGTCCCGCGCAGTAGGCCGGGCGTGCGACCCAATTCGCCGAGTTTTTCTCGATAAAACAACGTGTCTCGTCCCGGTCCCGCCCCGCAGCCACGGGGCCCCCCCAAGACACATTCGGGCCCGCCGGTGCAGTCCGCCGTGACTTTGGACCTTGGACTTTGGACCTTGGACTTTGGACCTTGGACTCAAGCGGGCGGTGGGTCAACTACTTTGTGGGTCAGCTCCCTATTGAAACAAAGTGTCCCGACCCACCGACCCACCGGACAAATCTTGACCACTCCCGACTCGCTCTCTTCGCCCACTCCCGCCATGCCCGACAACCCGAGCCCGGGTTAGCGCGCACCTCTTGCGTGGCGCCGGCAACCGCCAATCCGCGGCGCGACCGACCCCTACGGCCAGCGTACCGGCAAACGCGGCCGCCACGAATCCCGAGTTTCCACGCGCGCAGAAACAACTTGGAAAGTTTCCCGTTGGAAGCCTTGGCAAAAGGCGACAGACCTTTTTTGGTCTGTCTTCCCCACTACCGGCCTGATTCCGGCAAACACCCGTCCCAGCTCCGCATCTTGCATGACCCATTGGGGCGGGGCAGAATGTGGCTGCCGAATCGTCGGATAGACGCGTCACTTACGGGCCCGGCGCGCAATGGATTCCCCTCGCGATCCCACTTCGAACGAGCTCTTGGGACGAAGTTCCAACCGCCGGAATTGACGAAACCGTGGATCGCCCAGAGCACCACGATTCCTCCCCGGAGCGATGGCGCGTCCCCGGTCTTTGAGGCGGTCCCCGTTCCCGACCGGATTGGGCGTTACCGAATTGAGCGAGTCCTTGGCTGCGGTGGTTTTGCCACGGTGTACCTGGGCTATGACGAAGACTTAGAGCGTCGTGTCGCCGTCAAGGTTCCGCATCCCGAGCGAATTGCGGATGCCGAGGCGTATCTGACGGAGGCCCGCATTCTCGCCCGTCTGGACCACCCCAACATCGTTCCCGTTCATGACGTGGGGCGGACAAAGGAGGGCCTGTGCTTCGTCGTGTCGAAGTTTATCGAGGGGTCTGATCTGCGGCACCGAACCCGGGACAATCGGTTGCCTGCTGCCGAGTCGGCGCAACTTGTCGCCACCGTTGCCGAAGCGCTTCACTATGCTCACACGAAGGGATTAGTCCACCGAGACATCAAACCGGAAAACATCCTGATTGATGACAAGGGGAAGCCCTACGTCGCTGATTTTGGGCTCGCCCTTCGCGACGAGGACTTTGGCAAAGGCTCACAGGATGAACTTGTCGGCACGCCCACGTACATGAGCCCAGAGCAGGCTCGAGGGGAGGGACATCTTGTTGATGGACGATCCGACGTCTTCAGCCTGGGCGTGGTCTTCTGCGAACTGCTCACGGGTGCGAATCCTTTCCGAGCGTCGAATAGGTCAACATCCCTCTTCTTGATCACCAGCAAAGAGGCAAAGCCCCCCAGGCAGACCAACGATTCCATTCCCAAGGAACTCGAGCGGATTTGCCTGAAGGCCGTGTCGAAACGGGCCACCGACCGTTACACGACGGCTAAGGACTTTTCCGACGATCTGCGGCACTTTCTCGATCTGCTGCCACAGGGTGCCATCGAACAAGCGACCAAAGCGACACCAGTTGAAAGCCGCGAGGCCGCGAGAACCCCCTCCTCCGACGGCCGGACGATCAAGATCGTGCCCAAAGGGTTGCGATCTTTCGATGCACAGGATGCTGACTTTTTCCTGGAACTGCTTCCTGGCCCGCGGGACCGGGACGGCCTGCCTGACAGCATCCGCTTCTGGAAGAACCGGATCGAACAGACCGATCCTGACGAGACATTCCGTGTCGGCCTGATCTACGGTTCATCGGGGTGTGGCAAATCCTCGCTGGTCAAGGCGGGCCTGCTCCCTCGACTGGGCGAGCATGTCGTACCGGTCTACGTCGAGTCGACCGCCCTTGAGACCGAAACCAGGTTGCTGCACGGACTACGCAAACGCTGTCCGGCGTTGCCGGTGGATCTGGACCTGAAAGAAACGCTGGCGGCGCTGCGACGCGGACAAGGCGTTCCACCTGGCACGAAGGTGCTGATCGTCCTGGACCAGTTCGAGCAATGGCTCCACAGCAAAGGCAAGGAAGAAAACACCGAGTTGGTCCAGGCGGTCCGGCAGTGTGATGGCGGTCGGGCCCAGTGCATCGTGATGGTCCGCGACGACTTCTGGCTCGGGGTCAGCCGGTTTATGCGCGAGTTGGAAGTCCCTTTGGTCGAAGGACGTAACCTCAGCTTAGTCGATCTCGTCGATGTGGATCACGCCCAGAAGGTCTTGCGTGCATTCGGGCGAGCTTTCGCTCGTCTCCCGGAGAAGGAGAGTGACTTGACGACCGAGGCCAACATCTTCTTGAAGCAGGCCGTCAACGGCTTGGCTGAAGATGGCAAAATCGTTTGCGTCCGCCTGGCCCTCTTTGCCGAAATGATGAAGGGCAAGCCTTGGACGCCCTCCACGCTCGTTGAGGTCGGCGGCACCCAAGGCGTGGGAGTCACGTTCCTTGAAGAGACGTTCAGCGCCTCGACCGCATCTCCCGAGCATCGTCTGCACCAGAAAGCGGCTCGCGCGACGCTTAAGGCCCTGTTGCCTGAATCCGGCACTGACATCAAAGGCAACATGCGTTCGTATCAGGAACTCTTGGAAACCTCCGGCTACGGCAGTCATCCCAAGGAGTTCGACGATCTGTTGCGGATTTTGGACAGCGAAATCCGGTTCATCACCCCCACCGACCCAGAGGGGACTGAAGCGGCCGATGAGACGAAGGCCGCCGTCGACGTTGGCCAGAAGCATTACCAACTCACTCACGACTATTTAGTTCATTCGCTGCGGGACTGGCTCACCCGCAAGCAAAGGGAAACTCGGCGGGGTCGGGCAGAATTGCGACTTCAAGATCGCGCGGCGCTGTGGAAGGAGAAGCGAGAGAACCGCCATCTGCCGTCGCTGTGGGAGTTTCTCAACATCCGTTTGCTGACCGACCGGAAGAGATGGACCTCATCGCAACAGAACATGATGGGCAAGGCCGGGCGGGTGCATGGCACTCGATCGAGTCTGGTCTGCCTGGCGATCTTGGCGGTGATTGCGGTGGGATTCGCCATCAACGCACGGTATCAAGATCGAAACGCCCGTGTCCTGGTGCAAACGCTCCTGGGCGTCAAGACCGCCAACGTCCTTGATCTCGTCGGCGACGTCGACAACTACCGCCAGCGAGCCGTTCCCCTCTTGAGGAACGTCGTCGACGGCAAAGAGTTCAGCCGCAAGCAGAAGCTGCATGCCAGCCTCGCCCTGCTTGCGTACGATCCGTCGCAAGCCGATTACCTGTCGGAGCAGTTACTCAGTGCACAGGTACAGGTTGAGGAAGTCCCGGTGATCATCAAGTTGATGGAGCCGCATAAAAGCCGTGTGCAACAACGGCTGTGGGAGGCGGTCAAGAAGGGAACAAGCAGCGCGCGCCTGCATGCTGCGGCGGCTCTGGCGGCTTATGACCCAGAGAATACGGAATGGCCAAACGTTCGCTCCGACGTCGTCACGGCTCTCGTGTCGGTCGATCCGACGGAATCCAATCTGTGGATCATCATGCTGCGACCCGTCGGGACGCAGCTCGTCGAGCCACTCGAGGCTCGCTACCGAGATCGCAGATCCGTTCGGGACGCAGAACGGCCGTTGGCAGCCTTAGCGATCGCCGATTTCTTGGCAGACCAGCCGAAGACGCTCACGGATCTGATCCTGCTGGCGGATAACGACCGGGAGTTTCTGCCGTTCCTGCAGGCCCTCAGTGCGCATCGCAGTGCGTGCGTCGATGAGTGCCGCCAGATCTTGAGTCAGTCCCCGCCTTCCGGCGCTGAAGCGACTGTCCGAGACGGGTTGTGGAAGAAACAAGCCAACGCCGCTGTCTGCCTCTTGGGCTTTAGCGAACAAGAGCGCGTCTGGCCGCTGCTTAAGCACAGTGAAAATCCGTCGCTGCGGAGTTTCATTGTCGACCGACTGGCTCGTTTGGGAGCCGATTACAGAATTCTCTTCGATCGCCTGGAGCAGGAATCGGATCCTTCGATTCGGCAGGCTTTGATTCTGGCCCTGGGTGAATTCGATGCAGGCAAGCTCTCCGAGCAGGAGCGGCGGACGCTCGTCAATAAGTTGTCGTCCTTCTACCGGAACGATCCTGACCCCGGTGTCCACTCGGCGGCCGGATGGACGCTCGCGCAATACGAAGCAGTCGACACGGTCACCCGTCTCGACGCCGAGCTGCGGAAGGCAGCGTTCGAGAAGACAGCGTTCGAGAAGACGGCGGCGAAAGACAGCGGAACAAACCGGCGTTGGTTCATCAACTCACAAGGCCAGACCTTCGTCCTGGTTAATGGCCCGATGGATTCTCTGGTGGGCGACAAACATTCTCTGATGGGCGGCAAACGACTGCCGAACAGAGCCGCCAGCGCCTACCGGTTCGCAATAGCGACCCACGAAGTGACCGTGGCGCAATTCATGACGTTCACCGCCAGCTACGTGCAAATTCGACGCTATGCCCCCGAACCCGATTGCCCGGCAACAACCGTCACATGGTTTGCCGCAGCAGCCTACTGCAACTGGCTCAGCCGCCAGGAGGGCATTCCCAAGGAAGAGTGGTGCTACGAGCCAAACGAAAAGGGGGATTACGCAGCAGGCATGAAAACGCCAGCGAACTTTGTGCAACGCAAGGGGTATCGCCTGCCAACCGACACCGAGTGGGAAGACGTCTGTCGGGCGAATACCGACACCAGTTTTTCGTTCGGAGAGCCGCTGGAATTATTGCAGCGGTATGGCTGGTATCAGGACAACTCACACAGCCGAACCTGGCCGATTGGCAGCTTGAGGCCGAACGCTCTGGGCGTGTTCGACATGCACGGGAACGTTGCCGAGTGGTGTCAGGATCGGTGGCAGCGAAATGCCAAAAGAGCCAGCAGCGAGAGCGAAACGATCAAGTCCGATTCAAACCGTGTGTTGCGCGGCGGTGCGTTCAACGATCGCCCGGATGGGCTCCATTCCATGCACCCCGGCGACGCCAAACCGTCCGAGCATGGCTACAACTTCGGTTTCCGCCCGGCCAGAACTCTCCCCTGAGGCGCTTTCCTACGCCGCGCGACGGCCATGCACGGTCGAGCCGTCAGCAATCTCGGGAAGATCCAACTCGAAGTGCGGGATCTCGTTCGAGGCCGAACACGCGAAAGCGTAACGCAGGTTCGTACAGCAATCAACGAAACCAGCGACAGAGAGCGCCCCTCGCTATTTCGAACCTTTTAGATCGTAGCAGACGAGCAGATCCTGGTCGCGAAGGAAGAGTCGGCCGGCGGCCACCACGGGATGTGCCCACGCGGAGCTCGCGGCGCGATTCGGTTGCTCGAACCGGCCAAGTTCGTGGTAGGCGTCCCCCGTGGCCTCCACGAGGATCATCGTTCCCTGCTCCGTGCGGAGATAGAGCCGTCCGTCCGCGTAGGTGATCGAACCTTTTCCGGCCGCGCGGCTTGCCCACTTCACCTTGCCGGTCGCCAGTTCGAGGCACGTGAGAATTCCGGGATCGCTGGCGCCGAAGACCAAACCGTTGACGATCACCATGTCGCCGTGATGAACCGACATGCGCTGCGTGTGATAAACGCGTTCCGCTTTCACGCCGGAGGGATTTGCGACCAGCTTCACAAGGGAGCCACCCGTTCCATAGTTGGACGAGGTGAAAACAAAATCCCCGGCCACCAGGGGAGACGAGCAATTGGCCGTTCCGTTCGACGCGCTGTCGTCCCGCCACAAAAAGTCGCCGCTGTCGGCCCGCAATCCGACCGTCCCGCTGTTCGTGAACTGCACGTACTGCCGCAGGCCGCCGACCTCGGCGACCGCCGGCGAGGCATAGCCGGCGCGATCCTTCTGCGGCACAAGCGCCTTCCAAATGACTTCTCCATTTTCCGGGTTGAGCGCGACGAGAGTGGCCTTGCTGCCGCCGGGCGTGCAAATCAACCGGTTCTGGTCGAGGAGGACCGACTCGCAGACCCCCCAACCGGGACTGTCGCCGCCAAACTCCTTCATGATGTTCTGCTGCCAGCGGATGGTTCCGGTCTTCGCGTCGAGGCACGTCAGATCGCCGTTTCCCCCCAGGGCGAAAACCGAGCCCTGGCCCACGCTGGGCGTGCTCCGCGGGCCGTCGCCGGCCGATGGATGCGAGGCCCATGAAACCGGCGTGCTCCAGATCTTTTCCCCCGTGCCGGCATCGAGCGCAATCACCGTTTCGCTGGTCCCTTTATTCCCCATCGTGTAGACAACGCCCTGGACGACCGCGACGCTCGAAAAACCGTTGCCGATTCCGTGGCTCGTCCAGGCGAGCTTGGGTCCCTCTTTGGGCCAACGCGGAGACAAATCTTTTTCCTGCGACTTGTTGTCGCGATGCGGCCCGTTGAATTGCGGCCAGTCCGCTCCCACGCTTTTGCCGGCCAACGGGGCGTTGTCCTTTTGAGCGGTGTCGACAGTGAAACCCGCATTGGCTTCCGCGTCGAATTTCGAGGAAGGCTTCCAAGCTTCCTTGGGCACCTGCTGGTTACCGTAAACACCTCCGGAAGCGCGCGGTTTGTCTGCCGGAAAATTGACGATCGAGTACCACACCGCCGCGACAATGATGCCCACCAACACTGGGTAGGTCAGATAACGCAAAACTTTTCGCAGCACGGAAGACTCCAGGCTGAGATGGACCAGCGAACCAAGCTCCAATTTGCCATCGTCGACGGCCCGCCGACCCACTTCCTACCAGCTTGAGCGGTTGCGTTCTGTAAACTACCGTACAAAACCGTTTGGCCTGATGCTAAGAACTTCGCGCGAGCAGCACCAAGCAGCCGGTCAATACGGCGCGATGAATGCCGCCCCTTCCGTGGCTCCATTCGCACAGAGCGCGCGGCTACGATGCGGGCGCCATGAGTCTACAAAGACGTCTGCCGGTGATTCCCAAAGTCTCATCTCGCAAATCAAAACACCGCAAAGTCGTGGGCAACAGCGTTCTCGACAGATCCGCTCTGCGGCCTTCTTCGATATGCCGCAAACGCGCCTTCGAAATTTGACAGTGGTTGTTTCTCGGCGCACACTTAGGGTGCTCATTGACGTCACGGGGGGGTCGGAGCGATTCCCCTGGCTCCTCTCTGCAGATTCGTCCCAATCACACCAGTCACACCCCTCGCTACTCCTGAAAGAAGTCCGTCATGAAAACTCTCCGCGCGGTGAGCACCGTTTGCCTGACTGCGATTCTGGTGTTGGGAGCCTCTACCGGCCAAACGTCTGCCGGGGGACATTATGGTTGGGGCTCGGCCGGTGGGTGCGGGGGGCAAGGATACGGCGGTTGCGGCGGCTGCGGATACGGTGGTTGTGGTGCCGGCGGTTACGGAGGGTGCGGAGCCGGTGGCTGCGGCTTGGGGGCCTCGGGCGGCAGCACCTTCTGGATTGTGGGTGACTACACCCCGTACATCATCGGCCACGGGCCGATGTATCCCGCCGGGGATGCCGCAGTCGGCTATTTGTACCCATCGCATGCCACGCCGCTCGCGCCCGACACGACTGGTGTGCCCAGCCGTCGGTGAACGGCGGATAGAGAACGCAGCGCGCTACGACCCGTCCGTTTGCCGATTGAGACGCACCAGCCGCTTCTGGGCGTCCTCGAGCGAGATGCGGTCCTGGCCACCGCTGACTCGGTCAAAGGCATCGCGCAGCCACTCGGGAACCTCGTCGCGAGAAATCTTTCCGTCTTTGTTCACGTCGAGTTGTTTCAACAGCTTCTTCAGCCCGTCTTCGCTCAACCTGCTGAACGAAAGACCGCCGCGGCTGCCGCGATCCGCATGCAGTCCGCGCTCGCCGCCCGCTTGATCGTGCTTCGGGACAGCCAGGTCGAAGTAGCCGATCATCATCTCTTCGTAGGTCTGGTCTCCCCACGTCACGGAGGCTTTCGGGTTCGGATTATTGAGATTCTCTTCCGAATTGTCGTAGTGCGCGATGGCGTGAATGCGGGTACCGGGGGGAAGTTTCAGCGGCCGCTCTTGGCGGTAAGCCGTCTGCCAATTGAAGTCGTATTTCGGCACATCGAGCAGCGCCTTTCGCTTGCCATTGGGGAAGATGGCCTCGTAGAAGAACGATTTGCCCCGCAAGTGCATGTGTGGCATGAAGGACAAGAGCTGAGCGCCGCCTGGAAGCCTGTTGGACGTGGCCTCGACGGCGAAATTGTCGTCCCCGGCCGGAATGACAAAGAGCGGATTGGCCGCGGCAATCGTCGTGACCTCGTGCGTGAGCTTCTTCGGATTCGCGAACCAGAGACCGAGTCGCGTGATGTCGTTCTGGGCGGAGCCGTTGGGCACGTAGTGGATCTGAAACGTTAGCGTCGAGCCGGCTGGAATCCGCTTGGCCATCCCTTTGGGATACGCGACGGGCCGCAGACCGGGAACGTAAGCGGCAAGGAATCCTTGCCCGGCCAGGGCGTCAGCACCGCGGCCGCGGGCGGACAGGCAATGGACCAGCACATGGTGCACGACCGCCCGGTTGCCCGGCATCACCTCTGCCATTTCGACCCACTTGTCCGACGTGAATCCGGTCTCAGCGCGAAAGCGCTGGTATCGGACCACACCCTCCGCCTTGACCACAAAAGGCGTCGCGCTCATTGCCAGGATCAAATCCGGGGGGCGGTCCGAATGCCATTCTGTCGGCGAAAAGTTCGGAACCAGCGACGAGTCTTTGGCGTCGCCTTGCGGAGCACCGGCCGCCACCCATTCGTGGATCTGCTTGCGCTCGTCGTCTGACAGTCGGCGAACGTCCGAAAACTTGCCGTACTTCGGATCGGCGTGCCACGGGGGCATGCGTCCCTGATCGACGACCTCAGCGATCATTTCGGCCCAGCCGGACGCCTCCTCGTAGCTGGTGAGTGAAAACGGGGCGATGTCCCCCGCGTGATGGCACTCGACGCAGCGTTTGTTCAAGAGCCGCGCGATCTGATTGGAGTAGGTGACTCGCGCGTCAGCCTGCGGCGGGCGAGCGCGGCCGATCAGGCAGCCGACCGTGGGCGTTTCGGAAATGGTGACAGGCTTGCCGGCCAGCAATTCCTCGACGGCCTGTTTGAGGTCGTTTCGCTTCGGCTCGGTTCTGGCAAATCCCACGCCGTACTGGTCGTCGATCCGGCCGTGATATCGGACCACGCGGTCCCGGTCGAGCACGAAAACCTGCGGATTACGAACGGCCCCGAACTGGGCGGCCACCTCGTTCTTGACGTCCCTCAGGACGGGGAAATCGATCTTCGCGTGGCACGCATAAGCCGACAATGCGGCGAGCGAATCTTGCACGTTCGAGTCGATCGCCACGAAGGCCACGCTCTTACCGGCGAATGAAGCCGCCAGCCGTGCCAACCGAGGTCCGTAGAGTTTGGCGAGCGGGCACTCTGTGCCGACAAAGGCGACCACGACGATCTGCTTGTCTTTCTGAGTATCGAGCGACCATTTCTGGGCGTGAATGTCAGAGAGTGCGAAATTGGCGATCGCCGGACGACCCTGCGGCGCCTCGGCAGCGAATGACGCGGTTTGCCCGTTTCCGATCGGGAGGAGCCAACAGAGGGAGGCGACCGTCAGGAACGACCGTGCAAATCCGTTTTTGTTCAAGCGGGTTGGCCTATCTGAATCGTGACACCCTCGCTCATGGCTCAGTTCAACACCTTGCCCTCAGCAGCAGACAGGCCCGTCGGGAACTTTCAGCCAACTCTTGGTCGGCCATCCAGCGGCTCGTTCGACATCCTCGGGCCGCGATCGACCTGTCCCACACTACAGTGCTTACACCCGACCTGCGAGCCTGGCGCGTCGCCTTTCGACAGATCAGCGCGGGCGAGGTCGAATATCCGAGCAGTCCGAGACGAACTTTGGCTCGGCGTTTTTTGCGGAAAAACGCTCCGATTGCGGAACGGCAAAGCAACGGCCCTTCGGGTTCGGCTAAGCCGCGCCGATCGACAAGATAGGCCCGCTT
>Ga0210396_10004294_pt1 | contig 13982 bp, 13 predicted proteins | sample IncBWH17OmetaG_FD_155466 | JGI IMG/M metagenome (GOLD analysis project Ga0210396, IMG submission 155466) | Forest soil microbial communities from Barre Woods Harvard Forest LTER site, Petersham, Massachusetts, United States - Inc-BW-H-17-O ...
GGCGCTTCCATGTGAATCGGCTTGTCGTGCAGGACCTGCTTGCCCTTGTTGATGTGTTTGACAAACTCCGCGATGCCGCCCGCGTATCGGAACTCGGCACGCTTCGACTCGCCCGTCTTCGGATCGGTCACGCGTTCATCGGTAAGCGTGATCAACAATCCCTTGTTCAGGAAAGCGAGCTCGCGCAGGCGCTGCGCCAGCGTGTCGTAGTTGAATTCCGTGACGGTGAAGATCGACTTGTCAGGCAGGAAGTGGATCTTCGTACCCCGGCGCTTGGTGTTTCCCGTCTGCTTAAGCTTCGTAGTCGGCAGACCCTTCGAGTATTCCTGTTCGTAAGTGTGCTCGCGCCAGATCTCGACATCGAATGCCTGGCTCAGCGCGTTCACGCAGGAGACACCCACGCCGTGCAAGCCACCGGAGACTTTGTAGTTGGATGAATCGAACTTGCCGCCCGCATGCAGCTTGGTCAACACAACCTGTACTGCCGGCATTATCTCGCCGCCTGGCAGCGTCATGTCGTCGACAGGAATGCCTCGGCCGTCATCGATGACAGTGATCGAGTTGTCGAAATGAATGATGGTGTCTACGCGCGTCGCGTGTCCCGCGAGCGCTTCATCCACAGAGTTGTCCACCACTTCGTAAACCAGGTGGTGCAAGCCCATCTCTCCCGTGGACCCGATGTACATCGCCGGGCGCAAACGCACCGCCTCCAGACCTTCGAGCACTTTGATATTGCTTCCGGTATAGCTGCCGTTCTTGGCGGCTTTTGCTACTTCTTCATCAGGCGGGAGGAGTGCTGCTGCGATCTCTTTAGTGGACATGAAACTCCATCATTGCTGGGGGTCCGGAGCAAGACCGGAATGGCTAACTAAGTGACTGTAATCAAATGACTTGAGCGGACCCCACGTGAATCTCTATTGTACCACGCGGAGGGTGCTTCCGGGGACTCGGAAATCAGCCTCCAAATGCCGCAAAGTCAGCGTTTTAGAGTCTCCCATCGGTGGTTAGCTACGCCTCTTTTCCTGCGGCGAACAAAATGCGAACTATAACCCATTGGAATCCACCGGTAACGCTCCGTCGTTACTCCAAATCCGTGGCGTTACGTTGAGAGGTGTGCTTCCGGCGGGCTATCTTCAATTAGCTGATGGTTCCGCCCCCCCAATCCGTGCTGTTCTGGCTCAGGCTTGTGACCGTTCTACAGACAGCGCTTCTCCTAGGCGCATATGCCTGTGGTCTGCGCAAGGACCGGATCTATCCCGCGATGCGGGCCTACCTGCTTGTGAACGCCGTCGGAGGCGTTCTGGTGTGTACGCTCCTCGGCTTCCCCGGTCTGCTAGTTGGCAGCGAGTCGACGGTGTATTGCACACTCTTCTGGGTGGCCTACGGCACCTCCGGTGTCCTCACCTTTCTCACCGCGCAACAGATCTTCCGCGATGCACTCGAACCGCTTCCCGGACTCCGACGCCTTGCCCTCGTGGCCTTCCGCTGGGTGGCCGTTGTGTCCGTTGCTCTCTCCGTCGTTCCCGCCATCGTCCCGCTGTTCTTTCACTGGGTATCGTTGCAGGTCACGGTGCTGCAGGCGATGCGCTGTGTGAGCGTGCTCGAGTTCTGCCTGCTCGCGTTCATACTGCTGTCTGCTCAGGCGCTGGGCATCTCTTGGCGCAGCCGCCTTGTGGGCATCACACTCGGCTTCGGTGTGCTCGCAGTAGTAGACACAGTTTGCTTCATGTTCCTGCTTCGCTCCCTCTCACATCTGCTGCCATGGCTTCTGGTGCGGGAGACGGGCGGCGCGGTTGCCGCGGCCATCTGGCTGGGTTGCCTGCTCCTTCCCAAGCCGAAACGCACTGCCGTCCGGTTGCAGAGCAGTTCCCAGCTGCAGAAGTGGAATGAGATCGCTGTCGCACTGGGCAAACCGGCGCCTCACATCGCTTTCGGGCAGCCTGATGGATCGCCGTTCTTCCTGCAAGATGTGGAACGGGTCGTGGATCGTGTGTTGAGCCGGAATGAAGTCGAACCGCCAGGAGCGAGCTGACCATTCAACAACAGTTACGGTGACAATAGGAAAAGGCCAGAGCAGGTTGCTCTGGCCTTCGTGATTTGTAGAGCCGTGCTACGCCGTGGGCAGCTCCGCTGCTTCTATAGAGACGAAGCGGCCGCTCTTTCCCTTGTCCTGGAATTTGATCTTGCCGGTGATCTTGGCGAAGAGCGTGTCATCGCTGCCGCGTCCGACATTCAGTCCGGGCTTGATCCGTGTGCCGCGCTGACGCACGATGATGGAGCCGCCCGGCACAACTTCGCCGGCGAAGCGCTTCACGCCAAGCCGCTGTGCATTCGAGTCGCGGCCATTCTTCGAACTGCCTAAACCTTTTTTGTGTGCCATCTCAGGTCCTCAGAATCTCTGCCGGTTATTTTGCTGGAAGGCGGAAACTGGCATTCGCCTTTCGGTTTCACTTCCGGCGGGTTTTTACTTTTCTGGCCGGTACGTGGTGCCGTCGATTTCAATCTCGTTGATGCGCACCGACGTATACGCCTGCCGGTGCCCCTGCAGCTTCTTGTACTGCTTCTTCCGCTTGTAGTGGAAGACAAGGATCTTGTCACCGCGGCCCTCGCCCAGCACCGTCGCCGTTACCTTGGCGTTCTGCGGCTTGTCCAGAGCGCCCTCCGAGGTCGAGGCGGCCAGTACATCGCTGAACTCGATTGTCTCGTTAGCCGCTGTGCCGGCCTTCTCGATACGCAGCACATCACCAGGCGCCACGCGATACTGCTTCCCACCAGTGCGGATCACCGCGTACATAAAACCTCCACAGCCCCACATGCGGGAGCCGGAAACTCGAAGTCAGTTGGGCGGATACATGCTTTCGCTCGTCCGGGCACTGCTCCAATCACTCGATACCGGGTGATGAGTCAGGGCCGCGTCCGGGCCTCTTCGCAGGTCTGATTTCAAGACACAAAGAGGCGCAGGCAGGATCGCCGGAACTTAACCAGTCTAGCTGGAGAGAGCAGCAGGGTCAATCTTTGGCCGCTCCGCAGGGTGCGATTCCGCGCTCTGAAAGAGAAAAACCCCCAGAAGCACGATCAGCGGCTCCAGTGGATGCCGGAAGCGGGCATGCACGGTCACGAAGTAGTAGACCGCAGGCAGTGTCAGGAAGGCGAACGTGAACAGCCACGCCCCGTAGACTTGCCGCCGAAGCGCTAGCAGAAGACCCAGCAGCCCGGCCGTGCTCAGGAAGCCAAAGTTCAGGCTGCGGAAGAACCGGGTGGCCGCATTGCCGCTCGGCGAAGGCACCCCAAACCAGAAGAAATACAGCCGTTTCAGCGTATTTCGCAGGAAGAGCCGACGATCCTCCCGGATGGTCTGCTTCGCCAGCACTCCTCGCATCTGCGCGTAGCGGTATTCGCCCATGGTCGAGTAAAGCCGCAGCTGATGGGGGTCCTGCGCGGGGTGGTTGTATTCCATAAGCAGGCCGGTCGCTCCCGGCCCATTGCCAAGGCACAGCTCTGCGCCGAAGTTGGCCCGCAGTGGCACGAAATGGTGGAAGACCCGCGTGTTGCGTACCACCCAGGGCGTCAGAATCGCCAGGAACACGAGCCCGCTCACACCGGCACCGGCCAGATTCCGTGGCAGCGCCTTGCCCGCGCCGGTAAGGATCCAGATTCCGGCAAAGGGCAGAAAGAGCGCCAGTGAGGGGTTTGCGAGCGCAATGGCGCCCCAGATAAGCCCAAAAAGCACCCAATCGAGCACGGCCAACCGCGCCGGCTGGTCAGGGGGGCGCTGACGTATCCGCAGAGCCAGCGCGAAGGCGCATGCAAATAGCAGGGTGCTCAGGCTGCTCTCCCACACCCAGCGAACGGCGTATTGCATGGCCGCTGGATAGAGCGCCCACAGCCAGACGGCCCAACGCTGGATGCTGAAGGCGCGGGCCGGCCCGGGCGCGGCGAACCCGGAGCCGGCAAAGGAGCGCCGCGCGATCGCCGCTATGGGAAAGACGGTAAGCGCGCTGAAGAGCGAGTTCAGGGTCAGCAGAATCCAGGCCGAGGCGAGCGAGTAGACGCCCGTCAGTTTGAAAACAAAGGCGATCAGCAGTGGGTAGAGAGGCGTGACCCATGCCGTGGGACCGGTATGGCCTACGAACGGATCTGCGTAACCCCGACCGGTGGCCAGTGCGCGGGCGATTCGGCCCATCTCCCATCCGTATTCGAAGTGGTCCGGGAAGGGTCGTATGCGATAGGTGTGGGCAATCGTGAGGTACACCACGCGCATCAGAAAAGCCGCCCAGAAGGCGAGCGTGGTGTTGTTGAAAGGGCTGCGCCTGGCATCCTTCCGGCAGTCGTGTGGGTTCGCTCTCGTCATCCGTCGTTTACACACCAGTATGCCGGTGACGCGAGGAAGGAGGGTGGCTGTCCGTCGCCTGAGGCCATCTGATTGTCGGAAAGCTGCTTCTCGGGATACACTAAAAGCTCGCGAAGCGGTCCCGGCTGCGCTTCTATGCCGCCTGGGTGAAACTCTGCAGGGCTTGCCCGCATGACATATCCGCCGCGCACTGGTTTCCAATCGAGTTCTGGAGTTGGTCATGGCACAGGTATGTGAGGTTTGCGGCAAAGGCCCGCAGTTCGGCAACAACATCTCCCACGCGCACAACATCAGCCGTCGCCGCTGGAACGTGAATCTGCGTCCGGTCAAGGCAAAGGTAGGCGGCGGCAACAAGCGCATCCGGGTCTGCACCAGCTGCATCAAGGCTGGGAAGGTGACCAAGGCCTAAGCTGCGCGAGCAATTGAAAAAACAAAGGCCCCGCCGCTTGGTGGGGCCTTTAAGCGTTTCGGTTGTGTCGCTTTACTTCTTTTGCGCCTCAGGGTCAAAGTTCAGGGCCGCCGAGTTGATGCAGTAGCGCAATCCGGTAGGGCGCGGGCCGTCCGGGAAGACGTGGCCTAGATGTGCCCCACAGCGAGAGCATGTCACCTCTACCCGTTCCATGCCGTGACTGGTATCGGTGTGCGTTTCGACCGCGGCCGAATCCATCGGGATAAAGAAACTAGGCCAGCCGCTGCCGGATTCGAACTTCGCATCGCTCTTGAACAGCTCCGCATCGCATGCAACGCAGCGATAGATGCCGTCCGCGTGGTTGCGATAGAGCGCACCGGAGAAGGCGGGCTCTGTCCCCTTCTCCCGCGTGATGTGGTACTGCTCCGGCGTCAGTTGCGCGCGCCACTCGGCATCTGTCTTCTCGACCCTTGCTGCTTTTGTCTCCGCCATTCCATCCTCACTTCCCAGCTCATTAGATGGATCGTGACCCGCTACAGGTGCGCGATCACCTCGATTTCGACAAGCGCATCCTTCGGCAGTCTGGCCACTTCTACGGTGGAGCGCGCCGGCGCGACGACCCCCTGGCCGGCAAAGTAGCGGCCGTAGACTTCGTTCATTGCGGCGAAGTCGCCCATGTTCTTGAGGAAGACTGTGGTCTTCACCACTTGGGCGAGACTGGCCCCCGCTGCTGCCAGCACTGCCTTCAGGTTTTCGACGACCCGCGTTGTCTGTTCTGCTATGCCGCCAGCCACCACAGCGCCGCTCGCCGGATCGAGCGCGACCTGACCGGAGGTGTACAGAAAGTTGCCGATGCGGACTGCCTGCGAATAGGGCCCAATGGCCGCCGGTGCCTCCTGGGTGCTGATTGCCGCTTTCGAATCGCTCACGCGTCTGCTCCCTCAAGATCTTTTATCCATCATAAGTCGCGGCTCAGCGAGGTCCCAGCGCGGAGAAGTTGCGGCCCGCCGCCGACCCGGTCTCATCGTCGCGCTTGGGCAGCAGAAGATCCATCACTATGCTCTTCCAGCCGCTGGCCCGCCGCTTGTAATCGGCGCGAAACGATGCAAGCTTCGATAGGCGCCGCCAACGGCGAGCCGGCAACGTGCTCCGCATGGTGAGGAACGCATGCTGCCGTGCAAAATCATCTGCAGTTGCGGTGCGCAGTGCGGGCGGGATCCTGCGCACGCATTCGAGCAGCCATTCGATCTCCTGCCTGTGCCAGTCCGCGCCCAGCCAGTGTTCCCGTGCGAGTTCGGCAAACGGCTTATGGCGCGGCCCGGGGCCGGTGCCCACCTGTTGCTGCTGATGAATGCGGTACGCAATCAAGGGCTCGTCAATGAATCCCACACGCCCCACGCAGGCCGCGATGGCGGCGAGCCAGCCATCATGCAGCCACTCGCCGGCCGCCGGGCAGATGTATTCCCGCAGGTGTGCCCGAAACATCACGGTGGCTCCGGTGACAAAGCGATAGCGCACCAGCGGCAGCATGTCGCCTTGGCGAATACGTTCCCGGATGGCGGAGTGGAAGGTGAACTGGTCCCATAACCGGCCGGGCAAGCGCTCTTTCGCGTCATCGATCAATTCTCCGTTCGAGAAGACCAGTCCCAGCCCCGGATCATCCTGAAGCGACCTGACGCACCGGGCCAGTCGAGTTGGGTGCCAGAGGTCGTCCTGGTCACAGAAAGCGATCAGGCTTCCCGCGCACAGTCGCATAGCCCGGTCGAAGTTCACGGTGGAACCGAGATTGACCGGATTCACGTGGATGCGCACCGGAAATGGAACGGTGGCGGCGAAGGACTCGAGCAGCTTCACTGTTCTGTCGGTCGATCCGTCATCGCAGACCACGAGTTCGTCGGGGCGGCGCTCCTGCGCCTCCAGGCTGGCAAGCTGCTCCTCAAGGAATTTCTCTCCGTTGTAGGTACAGAGCGCGACGGAGATTGTGTCAGTTATCGTCCCAGCGATCGTCTCTGAGGGAGGACCGCTAGACATGCTGCCCTTCCGGGTAGCGAGGCGGCATCTGTCGCAGGCGGAAGGCCTGCACGGCGCGCATCCGCCAGACGCGTTTATCTCTGCAGACCGAGAGATACGTTCGGCTGGTCTTGAGCAGCCACCAGCGGAAGTAGAGCCGGTCGGAGGCGCTCCCGAATCTAAGTACAAAGCGCGTCTGCGCGGCAAGGACGCTCCAGTGTCTGGACATGGGCACCGCGTCCAGGTCCATGTGGGAGAGGTTCTGCTGCAGCAAGGTGCGCATCACCCACAGGCGATGCCCGTTCAACTGCAATTGCTGAAAGACTGCATGGTCCAGGTAGTCCAGCCAGAAATCCTCGGGGAAGCCGCCGATCTCTTCGAGTGCACTGACGCGCATTGCCGCGCCGGAATTGTAGGCCGTAAGGGGTGTCGTCGCCATACCGGTTACATTCTCGTCCACTGCAAAGTGCTCATCAGTGAACTGCTGGCGCATCTGGAAGAGGAACGGCGCATCCGGCGAGTAGAGGCGCGTACCCGCCCACAGCTTCGGCACGATGGCGCTTATCTCGGCTCGCGACGCGACCGCCGCGGAGGTGTCGAGAAGCTCGTCCAAATACTGCGCCGAGAGTCGCGTGTCCTGATCGAGCAGCAGCAGCCAGGTACTGCCCTGCGCCCGCGCACGCTGGAGCGCCGCGTTGTATGCGCGCGCGAGACCTGCGTTTTCCGCGTCATGAATGTACTGCGTCTCAAACGGCGTAGAGACCGATGCTTCATGCGGTTTGGGAGAGTTGTCGTAGATGACCAGCGAAATCCGTTGCGCCGCGTCCGGCCTGCCCGTCGCGACATCGAGCAGGGAACAGAGCGCCACGCTCTGGCCAGGGGACTGGCCATAGAGGACCACGACAGCGGTGAGGTGCGCGGCTTGGGTCATGGGAGTCAGCGAATCGATCATCAAGCTGCGCGATGTGTGAAGCGCAGTTTCAGGATACCGCCCGCCGCACCACCTGCGTCATCTGTCTGCGGTCATTGGGTGCAAGACCGATCCACCAAAGAATGGAGGCAGTCGCCACCACCCACAGAGCCAGTAGCGGAACAGGGAGCGGTAGCATGGAGAGCCGCCGCCAGAAAGGCAGGCAGGCGAAGAGCGGAAGAAAGCTAAGCAGCGGCCTCGCCACGCCTTCGCGGATGAGACGCAACCGCTGAACCGCGATCGCAGCCTGCGTTCGAGGCATGCTGACTACGAAATGTGCGATGACGCCCGCGAATGCGCCGATCAGCGTGCCGGCGGCGACGCCGATCGCCCCATAGCGTCGCGCCAGCAGAATGCTGACAGAGAGGTTAACGATCGCCTCCAGCACCGGCGAGACGGTAGCAAATCTTTGCTTTCCCAGCCCCACCACCATGAGCGCATAAGGATACGCAAGCTGGCGCACGATGTTGGCGGCCACGAGGACCTCCAGGTAGATCAGCGCATGCGATGCATAAGTTACGCCCACCCAGATTCGTAACAGTGGAAAACCAAGAAACAACAATGGGATGCCGAGCATCGCGAGCAACGCGGTGGAAAGGCGAGTTGTGGTCACCAGCAATCCGCCCAGCTCGAGCGGTGTGCGCCTGACCTGGAGCGAAGAGATGGCCGGCAGCAGCGGGCCCATCAGGTTGCTGACCAGCAGCAGCATGAAATTTGTTGCGCTGCTCGCGATCGCGTAATAGCCCGTGTTCTTGTAGTCGAAGTGGCCCACGATCGCGGTGTCGAGCCCACTGATCAGCAAACTGCCGATAGTCCAGATGGTGAGAATGCCGCAGTACTCCAGCAGCAGAGACGAGGTTTGCCGGTCGAAGCCGAAAAGATCGAAGCCGATGCGCTTGCTGGCATAGCGCTTCCAGCCCGCAAACTGCAGCAGCGCGGTAGTGATGTTGCACACCGCCATCAGCAACGCCATCTGGACCAGCGTGCCGTGCATGAGCAAGAGCACGATCAGTCCTACCGTCGAGACGACGCGGCTGGTCGCGATCAGGACCGTAGGGAAGCCATATTCCTGCAGTCCGGTGAAGGTGGCGAGGAAGACGCCGAAGGGAAGCGCGAAGGCCACCGAAAAGCCCACCGCCATGAGCCCGTAACGTACGTCGCCGACGAGTGCACCGGGCATCTGGGTGAAGAGGCGCGGCACCTGCCATACCATGCCGAAGATGGCGAGCGCGCCGAGGAGTCCGGCTCCCACCATGACAGTGAACGCAGTACTGACAGTCTTGCGCGCCGCGATGGCGTTGCCTGCTGCGGTGTATTCCGCAACGAATTTGCCGATAGCGGTCTGCAGGCCGAGGTCGAGAAAATTGACATACGCGGCGAGCTGCAGGATCAGCACCCACGCGCTGTACTCCGCCGTGCCCAGGTGATGCACCAGAAAGTGCGGCAGCACCAGGGAAATGAGCATGCCCAGAATGACGCGAGTGAGGTTGGATGCGGACCCCTGGAGGATCCTGCGTTTATCGAGACCAAGCATGAGAGGCGAACTCGATCCACCTTATCAGAGGCGGTGTGAATTCAGCCTGAATCTACAATTTGCTGGCGCGTTCCACATCGCGCACGCCGGGAAGTGTACGCAATCCGGTGACGATTCGATCCAGGTGCGCCACGTCCTCCGCCTCGACAATAAACTCGACGATCGCCTCGCCATCCTTGCCGGCGCGCGAGTCGACGCTGCGAATGTTGGTGCCATCATCGCTAATGATGGCGGTCAGGTTCTTCAGCATGCCGGCGCGGTCATCGCAATAAACAACCACTCTGACCGGGTAGGTCTGCTGCCTCCCGCGTTCGTCGCCAGCGTTCTTTGACCACTCCACAGAGATGCGGCGGTCGGCCTCGTACAGCAGGTTCTGCACATTCGAACATCGCCGTGCGTGCACCGCAACTCCGCGGCCGCGTGTCACATAGCCGATGATCTCTTCGCCGCGAATCGGATTGCAACATCGCGCGCGATAGACCAGCAGATCGTTCTGGCCCTCCACTTCCAGGGCCTCGGTGCGTGGATTCAGGTGCAGCTTCTTGACCGTATCGGCCGTGGATCTGCCGTCGGCAGTCTCCGCGTCAGGCGCAACGGGCGCGATCAGGGCCGGCTCCAGTTTGTGCAGCACCTGCCGCGATGAATACTTGCCAAAACCGATGCCGGCCAGGAGATCCTTCTCGCCCCCCACGCCGTAGTCGTTAGCCACCCTGGTGTAATCGGCTTCGTTAAATCTTGCCAGCGAGACCTTGTACTTGCGTGCCTCGCGATCCAGCAGTTTGCTGCCGATGTCGATTGCGCGTTCGCGCTGGTGCTCGTTCAGCCAGTGCTTGATCTTGTTGCGCGCGCGCGAGCTCTTGACGAAGGTGAGCCAGTCGCGGCTCGGTGTGTGGCCGTTCTGCGTGACGATTTCGACGATGTCGCCATTGCGCAAACGTGTGCGCAGCGGGACCATGCGTCCATTCACCCGCGCACCAGTACAGGTCTGCCCTACCTCGGTGTGGACCGAATAGGCGAAGTCGACCGGGCTCGCGTCCTTTGGCAGCACTACCACCTTGCCCTTGGGCGTAAAGGTGTAGACCTCTTCCGGATACAGATCGATCTTGAGCGTGGAGAGGAACTCGTTGGGGTCGGACATCTCCCGCTGCCACTCCACCAGCGAGCGCACCCAGGCCAGACGCTGCTCATCCTTGCTGCTGATCGGGCCGCCGTTCGCCTTGTACTTCCAGTGCGCGGCAATGCCTTCCTCCGCAATACGGTGCATCTCCTCCGTGCGGATTTGCACCTCGAACTGATGTCCGCCGCCGCCCATCACGGTTGTGTGCAGGGACTGATACAGATTCGGCCGCGGCATGGCGATGAAGTCTTTGATGCGCCCCGGTACCGGCCGCCAGATGGAGTGGATCAATCCGAAGATCGCGTAGCAGTCCTGCACGCTCTTGGTGATGACTCGGACTGCCAGCAGATCGTAGACCTGGTCAACGCTCGAGCGCTGCTTCTGCAGCTTCTGGTAGATGCTGTAAAGGCGCTTGATGCGCCACTCCACCCGCGCGTCGATCTTGTGCTCCTTCAGCTTCTCTTGCAGCGTCCGCTCGACCTCTTCAAGGAAGTCCTCGCCCTCCTTGCGGCGCTCGTCGATGGCCGTCTGTACCTTCTCAAAGCTGACTGTGTCGACGTAGCGGAAAGAGAGGTCCTCAAGCTCACCGCGCACCTTGCCCATGCCCAGGCGGTGCGCCAGCGGAGCGTAGATGTCCAGCGTCTCCCGCGCAATCGCCTGCTGGCGCTCCACCCGCAGGTGCTGCAGCGTACGCATGTTGTGCAACCGGTCAGCGAGCTTGATGAGCACCACGCGCACATCGCTCACCATGGCGAGCAGCATTTTGCGCACATTCTCGGCCTGGCGGTCTTCGCTGTTTGCGAACTGTATCTTGTCAATCTTGGTGACGCCCTCGACGATGTGCGCCACCTGCTCGCCAAAGAGCCTCGTAATGTCGTCCGCCGTCACCGACGTATCCTCGACGGCATCGTGCAGGAGCCCGGCCGCGATGGCGGTCGAGTCCAGCTTCATCTCCGCCAGCACATGCGCAACCTCAAGCGGATGCAGCACATAGGGCTCGCCCGAGGCGCGTACCTGGCCCTGGTGATGTTCGAGGGAAAACTCCCAGGCGCGGCGGATGATATCCACGTCATCGCCGGGGCGGTGGGCGCGTACGGTGTCCAGCAGAGCGCGGAAGCGCGCGTCAATCAACGCGCGAGGATCAGGTTCCGTCATTCGGGGTGCGTTAGACTTCGGCGGCGTTGTACGCGCGGTCGCCATGCCTGATTATAGGCTGGTGGCTTTTCATTTTCAGGAAAGCCTGTGATTGAGAGCGTTCCCATAGTCATGACCAGGATTCAACAGGCTTCCTCCCGGCGCCCAAAGACCGTCGTTCCGCCCCACGCCCCGAGCACTACGGTGCGGGCCGCTGTCGTGAACAGAAGGGCCGCCGACCGCCTGCGCGCTGGGCATCCCTGGGTCTATACCTCGGATGTGGTGGAAGTCACGGGAGATAAGTTACCGGGCGTAGATCTGATCCCGGCCCCCGGCCTCATCCCGGTATCTGACCAACGTGGAATTCCGCTGGGCACTGCGCTCTACAGCCCCGCGTCGCAGATCGCGCTGCGGCTGGTCAGCAGGGAGGTGTTGGCAACCGACGAGGATTGGCTGGCGTTGGTTGAAGCACGCCTGCGGCGAGCCCTCGCGCTCCGCGCCGGCATGGGGACGGAGGCCTGCCGTCTTGTCTTCAGCGAAGCGGACGAGCTGCCCGGCCTCATTGTCGATCGCTACGGCACGCTTCTGCTGGTGCAGGTGCTGGCCCGCGGCCTGGACCGGCCGGAGGTCCGCGCGCTCGTGACCCGCGTCCTCGTTGAGGAGCTCGCGCCCGAGACCATCGTCGAGCGTGGAGATGCGCGCATCGCCGCTCTCGAAGGGCTCGAGACGCCCGCGCTCGCGACTCTGTACGCGAAGGACGCGACGCGCCCGCAACTGCAGACTACCTTCCTCCTGAATGGACTGCGCTTCGCCTACGACGCGGCTTCCGGGCAGAAGACCGGCGCCTTCCTGGATCAGCGGCTCAACTACGCTGCGGCAGCGGAGCATGCGCGCGGCGAGGCGCTGGATATCTGCACGTACCAGGGCGGCTTTGCCCTTCACATGGCGCAGCGTTGCTCGCGCGTCACCGGCGTCGATGCTTCGCGCAGCGCGCTTGAGGTCGCCGAACGCAACCTCGAGGCCAATCGGACTCAGCTCGCCGCGGAAGTCGACTGGGTGGAAGCGGACGCCTTCGAGCTGCTGCGTGCCTGGAGCGATGCCGGCACCGCATACGACACCATCGTGCTGGACCCGCCGGCCTTTGCGAAGAGCCGACGTGCGATCGAAGGCGCTCTGCGGGGCTACAAGGAGCTGAATCTGCGCGCGCTCAAGATGCTGCGCCCTGGCGGAGTGCTGGTCACTTGTTCCTGCTCGCACCACATCTCCGCAGCGGACTTTACCGCGACCGTGGCCGCAGCCGCGGGGGATGCGGGTCGCCGCCTGCGCCTGATCGAGCGGCGCGGAGCCGCGCCGGATCATCCTGTCATTCTGACAATTCCCGAGACCGAATACTTGAAGTGCCTTATCTGCGTGGCCGACTGACGATGCGGCGACCCCAGCGATCCACGTACATCCATTCTTGATGATGCCGTTCTCGTTCTTCCATCACGGGAGCTGGCTTGCCACCGCATCGTTTCTGGCCGGTGTATTGAATGCCGTGGCCGGCGGTGGCTCATTCCTTTCCTTTCCGGCGCTCCTCGGAGTCGGGGTGCTTCCGATTGCCGCGAATGCGACGAACACAGTAGCTTTGTGGCCCGGTCAGCTCACTTCGATCGCCGCCTATCGGGAGGATCTGGGGGTCAATCTACGGTTGCTCGTGCCGGTTTCGCTCTCGGCTTTACTGGGTGGCCTCGCGGGCGCCATCGTGCTGTTGAGGACCGGGCAGGGAACCTTCCTGCGACTGGTCCCTTGGCTGCTGTTGATTGCATCGCTGCTGTTCGCAGCCAGTTCGCCGATAGCGAAGTGGATCGGGCGCCGGCGGGCGGATTCTATCGACGAGACGCGGCCTCGCTACGTGCCGCTGTGCGCGGCGCTGGTAGTGGTCTGCTTTTACATCGGCTACTTCGGGGCAGGCGCGGGCTTTCTTATAATGGCGGCGCTCGCTATCTTCGGTATCCAAAGCATCCGCGAGGTGAATGCGCTCAAGGTGGTTGCGACCACCATCGCCAATGGCATCGCGGTCGTCACCTTCATTGTTGAGCGGCAGATCGTCTGGCATCTCTGCCTGCTCATGATGCTCACAGCGGCAGTGGGCGGATACCTTGGCGGCCGCTATTCACGCCAGCTCAGTGCAAGGCTTATGCGTGCGTTTGTGGTGGTCATCGGCCTGGGCATGGCCGCGTACTTCTTCCTGAGAACCCCATAGCTCTGAGTGCGAGCGCGTATCCTGAAGAGACAGTCATGAGTCACGAGGGCATACGTATTGTCGATGAGCGGGAGGCGCGTCGGGCCGACCGGGCTCCGTTGCCGCGCGAGGCCGTCGATCCGGCGAAAGTCCGCGTGCACAAGAGCGAAGGCACGGGCATGGAGATCGAGTGGAAGGATGGCCACCGGAGTGCATGGACCTTCCGCTGGCTG
>Ga0210396_10004295_pt1 | contig 13980 bp, 13 predicted proteins | sample IncBWH17OmetaG_FD_155466 | JGI IMG/M metagenome (GOLD analysis project Ga0210396, IMG submission 155466) | Forest soil microbial communities from Barre Woods Harvard Forest LTER site, Petersham, Massachusetts, United States - Inc-BW-H-17-O ...
TTGGCGTTCGGCGTTCGGCGTTCGGCGCTTGGCGCTTGGCGCTTGGCGGTAGGCGGTAGGCGGTAGGGATGAGCTCCTGCTCATCCGATCACGTCGCAGCTGCGTTGCCACGCTGACTGTGTAACAAGACAAGAGGCGTTCTACGGGAGTACAAAACTCGGACGAGCAGGAGCTCATCCCTACCGTTCCCTAGCGCTTCGCGCCTCGATTTGCCAAACGACGAAGCCCGAACGCCAAGCGCCGAACGCGATGAGCCCCTCGCCCTTTACACTCCCCTCCTTTGACGGCACATTAACCCCTTTATGGAAGTCGATTTTCAGGCCATTAAACTCGAAGAGCTGAAGAGCCGTCTAGGCGAACTTCGGAGGTATCTTTGACTATCCGAAGCTGAAAACCCGGCTCGGCGAGCTGGAATCGAGCATGGCGGAGCCCGCCTTCTGGGACAATAAAGAACGCGCCCAGCAGGTTATCGACGAAGCATCTTCTGTACGCTCGAAAACCTTGCCTTTTTCACAATTGACTGAAAAAGCTGACGATCTCGAGGTGCTTCTCTCGCTAGCTAAAGAAGAAACCGATCCCACTAGCCAATTAACGGCATTTCGCGAGGTTTACGGCGAGTACGAATCCTTGAGCAAAGAGCTCGAAGCTTTCGAACTGAAGATGTTGCTGTCCGGTGAGTTCGATAAAAACAACGCGTTTCTCACCATTCACGCCGGGGCCGGAGGCACAGAATCGTGCGACTGGGCGGATATGCTGCTCCGCATGTTTCAGCGTTGGACAGAACGTAGCGGATTTTCCAACCAGATCGTTGATATTCAGGAAGGAGACGAGGCCGGAGTCAAATCGGTCACTATCCTCGTTAGCGGCGAATACGCCTACGGCTACTTGCAGACCGAGCGCGGAGTTCATCGCCTGGTGCGCATTTCGCCCTTTGACGCGAATAAACGCCGCCATACCTCTTTCGCTAGCGTTGATGTCGTCCCCGAGCTCAAGGAAGACGTGAACATTGAAGTCAACGAGAGCGATCTTCTGATCGATACCTTCCGCAGCGGAGGTAAGGGCGGTCAAAACGTCAACAAAGTGGAGACTGCCGTCCGAATTACCCACGTGCCCACCGGATTAGTCGTCGCCTGCCAAGCCGAACGCAGCCAAGGCCGAAACCGGCAAATGGCCTTGAACATGTTGAAAGCGAAATTGCTTCAGATCGAACAGGACAAGAAACAGGCTGAGATCGACCGTCAGTACGGCGAGAAAGGCGAGATCGCCTGGGGAAGCCAAATCCGGTCTTATGTTTTCCAGCCTTATCAGATGGTCAAGGATCACCGTACTGGGGTCGAGACCAGCAATGTCCAAGCCGTAATGGACGGCGACCTCGATGAATTCATCGAAGGCAAACTGCGAGGGCTCACTAACAAGAAAGGTGCCGACGAGGAAGTGTGAGAAACCTCGTGAAAGGTGAAAAGTGAAAGGTGAAAGGTAGTGCTCTACGGCGAGGCGTAGCTTCCGCGAAGCCCAATTACGGGCGGGCGCACGGCCTTTTTACGAGAGGCTTTGTTGCCGGTCAATCTTGAGCCTGTAAATCGCTCAAGAACTTACAATTCGCGAATCACCTTTCACCTTTCACCTTCTGCAGCCACGGTCCCGCTCGTTCCCACGTTAATTGGGCAAAGAAGAGGCCAACCACCAGACCGACGAGCACGTCCGAGAAAAAGTGCGCGTTGATATACAAGCGCGACCAACCGATCACGCCGGCTACGGCCAGAAAGCTCCAGGCCCAGCGCCGGTAGGCGAAACCGATTACTCCAAAAAAAGCAAAAGCGGTCGCAGTGTGTCCGGACGGAAAAGAATGAAATTTGTATTTCCCTACTAACCATTGGCCCTCGTACCACAGCCCGTACCAGCCCGGTGGGACCTCGTGATTATTTGGACGCGCTCTGCCGGAAAGTAACCGCACACTGTTGGTCACTGCCCCAGCCAAAGTCCCGGCGATCATCATACAGAGAATCACTTTGACCAAAGTCCGTTTTCGAGCGAGGCCCACTCCGACCAATGCGACCGTCGCGTATCCCATTAGTTCAGGCCAATCTCCAAATTTCGAAATGACGCCGGCGATCTGCTCCAGCCATCTTATCTGATGACCCGCGATCGCTCCGACGACCGTTTGGTCGAAAAAGAATCCCAGGCACGCCACCACGATCAAAACTGCCAGCCACATCAACGGATCGAGCCACGCAGGCAAAGCAGCTCCACGTGGCGGGTTTTGCGGCGACGGTTGTGCACGGTGAGATTCCATCTGTCCAACTCTGTCACATTGGTTGACGGGTTTGTCGACCGTGTCCTCCAATGATTCGACCGCTCCATCTGTTGCTCCTATTCCTTGCGGTCGCAATGATCGATTCGTTCGGGAACAACACCCTCCCCCTCATCGATCGAGATGAACCGCGCTTTGCCGAGGCATCTCGCGAGATGCGGCAAAGCGGTGACTTGGTTATCCCGCGAGTCAACGGAGAATATCGTTTCGATAAACCGCCCCTAATCTATTGGTGCCAGGTCGGCTGCGCACAGCTGTTCGGTGAGAGCGACTTTTCGGTCCGTTTCCCCTCGGTGCTTTTTGCTGCAGCCACCGCCGTTCTCACGGCGATCTGGGGAGCTCGCCTCTACGGGGCAAAGATCGGCCTTTGGTCGGGCATTATTTTCGGAACTTGTCTTCAGCTCTTCATTCACGGCCGGGCAGCCGTTGCCGATATGCCCGTGATCTTTTTTTTCCTGAGCGCCACTTGGATCGCCTGGGAAAGGATTGCCAAACCCAAATCGCGTTGGCTCTGGCTCGCGTTCTATATCTGCCTAGCTCTAGGGTTCTTAGCTAAGGGGCCGATCGCGCTGCTGCCGATCTTGTTCCCGGCCATCTTTTTTCTGTCCCAAAGGAAAGGCTTTTCCTTTCACGCAGGCTCGGCCTTGTTAGGCGTCTTTCTTCTGATCCTGATCGTTGGCGCTTGGGGTATTCCGGCGTTAGTCGCTACTAAAGGCGAGTTCTTTGCCATCGGGATCGGCCGTCACGTCGTCATGCGATCCGTTGCTCCCATGCAAAGCCACGGCGGCGGCGGTCTTATTGGTTACGTTCTTTCGCTCCCGTTCTACTTCTTGACGATTTTTTTTAGCTTCTTCCCTTGGTGTATCTATCTACCGGGCACAATCGCCCGCATCCGGCGCGGTCTGGACTTGCCTGAACGCTATCTGCTCGGCGGCGTCACTCTCGTTTTCCTGATATTCACGTTGATCCAGACCAAGCTGCCTCACTACACGTTGCCGGCGTTTCCGCTGCTCGCTATCCTCACCGCTAAGTACCTGAACTCACGACCGCGGGCCTCATTTATCGCACGCGGCATCGCCATAGGAGTCGTCGTGCTCTATGCGCTGGTCGCTCTAGCGGGCTTCTTCTGGATGGCTCCTTATTTTCCATCCAAGGCAGCGTATGAAGGCGCCAAACCATCCCTGACCGCAGAAACTCGAGTCGCTTACACCGGTTACGACGAGCAAAGCCTGGTCTGGTATTTTCGGTATTCGGTTAAGCCTTTCTTAGTCCACCTGTCTCCGCAGGACGTCGCTCATTTCATGGAGAGCGCACCCTCGACCGCCTGCGTGATATCAAAAAACGACCTGGCCCAAATCACGATCGACCCCGCTTGGAAACAGATCCCCGTCTCCGGATTCGATTTCGCCCGCTGGAAAATTCGCCACTCAGGGCCATTCCCGCTTCCGGAGCCTATCGATCTCGTCGTGCTGATTAAAATGCCGGCCAGTTGAAGCGGTAGGGCGAATTGCCCTTGGTGGGGCGAGGCTCCCGAACAGCCCTGTATTTTTCAACGAAGAAGTCCAATTTGGCGACACCGAGGGCGCGATTACGCCGATCGACGTGCCGAGCCGTGTCCCATCGCTCCGCATTCAGACAGAACGCGTCTGAGTCCCTGCGTCGTTCTTCCGTGCTAACCGCTTATATAGACCTAAGAGAGGCGGCTCGGCGGCGTATTGTTGTAGCGTAATCCTTGGTAGCATGAAGGCGTAAATCCTTCGCATAATTCCCTTGGCCCTTCGGGAGCCTCGCCCCACCATCGCCCATTCGCCGTTTCGCCCACACGCCCGACTTGTCCCGTCAGCCTTTTCTTATAGGTTGCCTAAGCCTCCCTTTGCCTATGCAATCTTTCATGCTTGCGGGTTTTCTACTGGCGCTTTGTATCCAGAGCGCCAGCGCAGACTTCGTTGTTAAGGAGACGGTACAAAATCTTGGCCGGAACCAGGACGTCACCATAAAACTGAAAGACAATCATTGCCGGATTGATGCGAACCCGGAAACGACCGCTCTACTGGACACCCAGTCCGGAGTTACCACCATCCTTCTTCATCAAACCAAGATGTTTCTGAATGTGAAGGCGGATGAACTCGGGGCTGAAGGGAATGCCCTGAAGAAGCTCCTGTCACAACAGAGCGGTAACGAAGAGACCGTCGATTTTCAGCCCACCGGCAAGAAGGAACAGATTAACGGGTACGATACGGATGAATTTGTTGGCAAGATCGCTGGTTTATCCATTCGAGTACAAGTTGCTAAAGATTTTCCCAATTATCAGGCTTTACTCAACGCTCTCTATGCTGCCCAAAATGCGCCTGGCCTGAATCTTTTTAGAGCACTTTCGATTCCGCCCGACAAATACCCAGGAATGCCGATTCGCACGACGATCGAGGTGTTAGGACAACCCGTCGTCACCACGGTAGATTACGTGCAGCAGTCCACGTTGAGCGATTCAGAGTTCACCATTCCTGAGGGGTATACCGAGCTGAAACCAAGCCCGTCGCCGGTCCCAAGTGCGACTATCTCACCATCTCAGCCGTGAGATCGCTTATCCTGGCGTCAGGCTCGGCTCGGCGAGCGGATCTATTGGCTGAGGCCGGTTACCGTTTCACAGTCGTGGTTGGCTCGGTCACGGAGTTGTTCGTAGACTTTCTGACTCCCCGCGAGCTAACGCTTTTCAACGCGCGACGAAAAGCCTTCGCGGTTGCTCCCCGGCATCCTGAGGCCGTGGTGCTGGCCGCAGATACCATTGTTTCTCTCGACCACAAGAAGTTCGGCAAACCAAAAGACCTCGCGGAAGCACGTTCATTCCTGGAAGAATTGTCCGGACGCACCCACTCGGTTTTCACCGGAGTCGCCGTTGTACACTACTCTCAATCGCGTCTTTGCTACGTTGTTGCGCAAACCGAAGTCACCTTTCGAGACCTGACCGGCTCCGAAATCGAGGCCTATCTCAGCCGCATAAACCCGCTAGACAAAGCAGGCGGCTACGCGGCCCAGACCGATACAGGTTCTATCATCGAGACGGTAAGCGGCTCCTTCACCAACGTCGTCGGACTCCCCATGGAGAGGGTTGGCCCAACCCTGGCAAAATTCGAGGTGGTGCCGGAGGACAGGAGCTAGCAGCTAGAATCTAGCTCCTTCTCACAGCTGCGGTCCTACCCCAATATCACGGAGCATGACCCGGATCTCTTCCTGGTGCTCAGGGTCTTTGGCATCGTGCAATGCTTTCTGAAGCAGGTCAGCGCCGGCTCGAACGTTCCCTTTTTGGCCCATCACATATCCCTTGCCGGCAAGAGCCAAGTAGTTATTCGGATCTAACGAAAGCGCCTTTTCGTAGTCAGCCCCGGCCTGGTCCCACTGCTTCAGCTTTGAATAGACATCTCCGCGGTGCACATACAAATCCGCGTTGTCCGGCTTCAAGGAGATCAGGTGATTAAAATCGCCAACCGCCTTAGTCGCATCCCCGTTCGTTACGAAAATATAGGCTCTTCCCGCGTAATACTCGCTGTTATCAGGCGCTAACTCGATGGCCTTATTGAAATCGTTGAGTGCATTGGTCTTGTCGTTCTTCTTCAGCTCTGCAAAACCTCGTCCTGCATAAAGCGCCGGATCCTTGGTCTGGAGTTGAAGCGCCTGCGTGTAGTCCGCGATTGCTTTATCCATGTCCCCCGACCGGCGGTAGGCCTCAGCCCGTTCTTTAACTGCGTCCAGATTTTTCGGATTTGCCGCAACGAGCGTATTAAGATCTTCCAGCTCCTTCGCCGGATTATTCGTGCGCAAATAAGCTAAAGCCCGAGCCCAAAGTGCGGCGGGGTCTTTAGGATTTTTCTCCAGTACCTTGCTGTAGTCGTCAATCGCTTCCTGCCATTTCCCGCTCCCCGCATAGACCTTGGCTCGGGTTATATAGTTCTGCGGATCGTCCGGTTTCGCAGTGATCAGCTTGGTGAGATCATCGATGGCCTTCTCCGGCTCCTTTTTCTGGATGTAAAGAAAAGCGCGATACCGCAGCGCGTTTTCATCGTTTGGTGCGGCCTGTATCACCGCATCGAAATCTTGCTCGGCCTCGTCAAGCTTACCTAGCTGAAAATAGGCAAACCCTCGGTTAAACCTGGTGACTTGGTCATTCTCCTGAGCTTTAAGGATCACATCATAATCGGGTATTGCCTTGTCCCATTGTTTAAGATGCGAATACATGGCCGACCGGTTCTTGCGATACATCGGATCGTTCGGAGCAAGGTCCACCGCCTTCGAGAACGCTTCCATCGCCTCGCTCACCTTCCCCTCCTTTACCAACTGCACGGCACGCGTGGTGTAGTCCCGGGCAGTTTCTTCGGCGAAGCATCGTGTCCCTATCCACAACACCCCTAGAATGGCGATCAAGCCAAGTTTTCTAAACATGGCTATCCAATCGTATGAGATTTTCGTCATATCAAGAGTGGAGAGAGGGGATTGCGCCTCTTGGAGCGCCGCCTCGCTTGCGAGGCCGACTTAGGCTCATCCCTACCGATCCGGCCTTTCGTGCAAAAATTTGCAAACAAAACCGCGCGTCATGCGTCTAAGCGATGAAGCTTAACTCCCCAACCGCCGGTTACACCTAGGACGATATGGCTGTAAGAATCTGTTCATGGACCCTGATCCCGACCATATTTCTTCTATTTGGGTGCACCTCCAGCGGCACTGGTCCAAAGATTTCCTCATCCCAGAAATTTCATAGTCCGGCAAAAATGACGCCTACGAGCGGAACCGAGGCTCATCCGTCGCCCATTTCGCCGGCTGTCGGCGATACTGCCTTCCATGGACTCAGCCTGGCCAATTTCTATCAGCGAATCATCGGCGGCCAGGTTGTCGAAGCCAGCAACGACCAGATCGTAGTCGAAGCCAAGGCCGACAAACCAAATTCTGATCCAGTCGCCCTCACGAACGACGCCATTATCGCTACCTCAGTTCGGGCCAAAATCGCCAGGGAATCGAAATTAAAAGACCGCGATTTCCAAGTGACCTCCAGTGATGGCATCGTCTCGATCCGGGCCCACCAAGACTCTCTCGATGACGCCCTCTCTGTAATCAATCTGACCCTAGCCGTCCCCGACGTGCGCGAGGTTGTTTATATCTTACCCACCAGGGTGTAACGGTAGGGACGAGCTCCCGCTCGTCCGTTTCTTTTCGGCGTAGCAACACACTCAACGGGCGACTGCGATTTCCGTTAGTGTGAGCAGAGCCGTTTGATCAAGTTCCATAGCAAACCGCAAGTTCCTGCGGCATTGGGGTCCGACGCCACACCGGTAGCGGGTGGCGGCTCCATGGAGCTAAAGTTGTGTCGGGCTAGCTACTCGCTGATACCGGAATTTGCATTGCCCCAAAAAATCGGATGAGCGGGAGCTCTTCCCTACCGGTTCTCACTGCTTCTCCGGCGTCGGCGTTGGAACCGGAGAAGCAACGGTCCTTGCTCCTGCGCTTTTCAATAATCGAAACAGCTGACTATCCGTCGAGAGGATGATCGTAGAATCCTTCGTGAAGATCTTGCGATACGCATCCAGCGTCTTCAGAAAGGTATAGAATTCCGCTGCCTGCGAATCCTGCGTATACGCCTTGGCATAGATCTCACTCGCTTTGGCGTCGGACTCACCACGAATCTTCTGCACCTGAAGATAAGCATTCGATTGGATTTCGTTCAGATCGCGCTCGCGTTGGCCGGCAATACGGGCAGACTCGCCTTCTCCTTCAGACCTGAACCGTTGCGCAATCTGGAGCCGTTCACTGATCATACGTTGGTAAATCCGATCTAGAACGTCAGGATTGTAGTTCACTCGTTTGATCCGGAAATCGAGGACGGTAATACCAAACTCTGCCAATTTCTGAGCCGCAGAAGCCTTGATTTCTGCTTCGATCTTTTGTCGTCCGAACTCAATCGGCGGAAGAACCCCGAGCATACCGGTAGGTCCTCCTTTAAGACTCTCATCTCGGAGCGGCTGCCGATTCTTATCGGTGCGCACGATTTCGATAAGATCATGTTTCGCAATCGAGTTGCGGGTCTCACTGCCCAGGATGTCTTCCAGGCGCGACTGCGCGCTTCGTTCATCGTGTAACCGGACGAAATAGGTCTTGGGATCTTCGATACGCCAGCGAGCAAAGGTATCGACATGGATATAAGTTTTATCCCGGGTAGGGATGGCCACCGGCGCTCCATCCCATTCCAGAAACCGTTTATCCAACGAATTGACGGTTTGCACGAACGGCAGTTTGAAATGCAAGCCGGGTTCCGTGATCGGTTCCCCCACCGGTTGCCCGAACTGAGTAATGATCACCTGTTCGGTTTGATCGACCGTTTAAACCGACAAAGAAATCACCAATATCCCAACAAAAACCGCCGCCAAGACCAGTACCAGGAGTCCGCCTTTTTTCATAAGAAACAATTACCAATCATTTTTCACAACTGACGTCTCACTTCTCACCGCCAAGTACCTCGGCGGGTTTATTCGAGAGCGGCAACACTGGCAGCAGCTGCCGTAAGGAATCATCCACAATAATCTTCGGCCCGGTTTCCGGGAGCACATCCTCCATCGTCTCCAGGTAAAGCCGGGTCCGGGTTACATCCGGGGCCTTGATATACTGCTCGAGCACAGCACTAAACGCCGCTACATCGCCCTCGGCTTCATTGACCCGCTTAAATCGGTAACCTTCTGCTGCCCGGATCGTCTCGTCCGCTTGACCTTTGGCTCGAGGTACCACTTTATTGTATTCGCCGTTAGCGATATTGATCGCGTTCTGCTTGTCTTGCTGCGCCTTGTTAACTTCGTTAAATGAGGCCTGTACCTGCGCCGGCGGATTAACGTTCTTCAATTGCACCTGATCCACTCGAATCCCGAGATGATACTGTTTGGCTAAATCCTGCATCCGGGTCAGCGCCTCGGTCTCGATATCTTGGCGTCCAATTGTGATGACTTCATCCACTGTCCGGTCACCAATCACCTCTCGCATGGCGGCCTCGGACACGTCGCGAAGAGTCCCCCCCGGATTGCGCACATCGAAAAGATACTGGCTTGGATCCTCGATGCGATATTGCACGACCCACTCCACCAAGACCGCATTCAGATCGCCGGTAACCATCGATTTTTCCTCCATTGGATCCTGGCTAGGCTGAATCGGGTTGGTCAGATAACCGGGCGAGGTGAACCCGAACTCGAGCTTCAACTGTCGCCGGGTAGGGATGATCGCTACCGCATCGATGCCAAATGGCGCCTTGAAGTGTAGCCCTGGCTCCACCGTTTTCAGGTATTTCCCAAAACGCAGGACCACCCCCTCCGAATCCGCTGCCACCGTGTAATAGGAGGTCATCGCCAACACTGACACGACAAAGACGATGAGCAGAAGAAGTACGATCCCAATCGCGGATCGGATATTGATATTCACATTAAATTCAGGCGGACGATTATCAGGCACAAGGCGGAACCTATTGAGAAATCATCACCGGCACAAGCAGATCGGTGCCACCCGTGGAGCGCTGCCTCGCTCTTGTCCTCCGTAGCCTTGGCGAAGGGGGATGCGAGGCCGCAGGGGTCGCCATCCTGGAGCATACCGTACCTATTGACCTTGGATAATTGACTCACACGTTTCAACGCTCCCATGCGAACACTACTTGCTCTGTTCACCCTCGCCTCTCTGGCCGCCACGACGACGCGTTCTCAAACGACAATCGATTTTCAATCGCTGGCTCGTCTTTTCGACTACGACGCGAAACAGACTCTTGATGTCCAAGATAAAATCATTCAAGAGTTCCCCGACGTCACTCTTCATGACCTGACCTATACCAGTCCAACAGGCGGACCCGTAAACGCGTATCTCATAGTGCCGAAAGGCAAAGGACCATTCGCAGCTATCCTCTTCGGACACTGGGGAAACGGGACCCGCGGGGAATTCATTCCCGAAGCCAAAATCTATGCCAAAGCCGGTGCGGTTTCACTGATCCCGGACTACCCATGGGACCGGCCTCAACCGTGGTATAGATCGGTCGATCATTATGATAAACCAGAGGTGGACCGCGAAAACGAGGTCCAAGCCGTCATCGATCTTCGCCGCGGAATCGATCTTTTGTTGGCCAGGAGCGACGTCGATCCTGCTCGACTCGCCTACATTGGCCACAGCTATGGCGCCCAATGGGGATCGATCCTAACCTCTGTAGATAAGCGGATGAAGACATCCGTCTTGATGGCTGGAGTCGCCGAGTCAGCCGACGTCTATTTGCGAACCAATGATGCTGGTCTAACCGATTTCCGCAAAACTCAGCCGGCCGGTCAGCTCGAAAAATATTGCGAAATTCTCGGACAAATCGATGCGGTCAATTTTGTCGGACACGCCGCCCCCATTCCTCTGCTGCTCCAATTCGCGAATTACGAGCAATACTTCGATAGGACCTCTATGCAGCATTACATCAGCGCCGCCAGCGATCCGAAGAAGGTGCTTTACTATGATACCGCCCACGATCTCAACGACTTTCAAGCGTTAGAAGATCGTTACAACTGGTTGGTGGACCAGATCCATCTGCGTCGCGAACCGATCCTCCAAGAAACTAGATAGTCCCAAAAGAACCCAAGAAAATCTCATACAAAGCCGCAAAGGCGCAAAGGTAAAACGGGTCGAAATCGGTCGTTACCGTGCAGCGCTGCCTCGCTTGCGAGGCCGAAAGGGCCGCCACCCCTAGAGCGAGCCGTTACCCGTATTGACTTCGGATAAATTGACTCACTCCTTTCCAATCTCGCCGCCTATCTTGCGCACCGCCAGCCAAGGCTTTTTGAGGCAAATATTCTATACTGCTTAACCCAGCGCGTCGTATGAGCAATATAAGTGAGATCGATATTCACCGGCTGACCGATGTAGTCCAAAGCGGTTACTTGAACGAAGCCGTAACTGCGGTGAACGACCACGTGATTCGAGTGAGCGTGATGACCGGCGAGTACTCCTGGCACTTACATCCGAATTCTGACGAGACGTTCATTGTGGTGGAAGGCACGCTCGTCCTTGAGACCCAGAATACTGTCCTTCATTTAGAACCCGGTCACATAGCCACGGTGCCCGCCAATGTGGCCCATCGCACCCGGCCCGGCGGCACACGCTCAGTCAACTTGACGGTCGAGCACCAGAAGACAGAGACGGTCTTTCTATAGACCGTCATCGGTAGGGATGAGCTCCCGCTCATCCGTCTCGCCCGGTAAGACGTGCGGCACACCGAGCTGGATTAGCGCTTGCCGCCAACAGAACGCAACGAACGCAAAACAGAACCAACAGAAGGTCACAAAGACCGCGAAGATAGACAGGTCTTAATGTAGTCCCGTCGAATTCTGTTTTTTGTGTCCTTTGTGATCTTCTGTGAGAACCTCTTCTCGCCTGCCTTTTTGCGCCTTCTGTGCCTTTTTGCGGCTATTTCTGCCTCTTCACCTTTCACCTCTCACTGGTGTCCCCGCTCTCCCACTGCTTCGCGCTGAGCCGATACACAAAACAATCCGCCCCTCCCCCATCCACCGTAGTTCCAACCCGCATAGCCCCGAGTTTTTCAACAGCTTTCTGCGAGCGAAAATTTCGGATACCGATAACGAACACGACGTTGTCCACAAATTTGAAAGCATGCTTCAGCATCAGCCGTTTCATTTCTCCGTTATAAACGCCGCCCCAATATGACCTGGCCAGAAAGGTCCAGCCGATCTCAACCTGACTTTTTTCCTGGTTATAGCCGGCGTAGCGCGACGACCCCATAACCCGGCCAGTTTCAGAATCGATCGCTATCAATGCTCCACCCGAGGCCAAAGCGTCCTGAAAGAACTTCCTGAAAACCTCTTCCTGATACCGGGTATTGTGTGGGTGCTGCTCCCAAATCAACGGATCAGCCGCCACCGCATAAAGATCGTCGAAATCCTCTGGTCGAAGAGGCCGCAATTCGAGCAACTCGCCTTTTAAAAAGGGTTGGCGCATCATAGAAAATCAATCGCTGGGGACCCGATGAATAACATAAACGAAATCGACATTCGTAAACTGACACATCCAGTGCAAAGCGGTTACTACAACGAGGCAATAACCGCAGTCAACGACCACGTGATTCGAGTCAGCGTTGTCGGTCCGCAGCGCCGATACGCGTCAACCTAAGGGCCCGGGGTTTTCGTCCCGTAGGGACTGAACGATCGTAGCCTGGCAGTTTACTGCCTGGAATAGGCAAGAAAAAATGAGTCCGTCTCGTAGAGACGATTTGATCTCATTGGGTCCGATGCGGCCTCATTCGGCATATTAAGACGCACGAACCCGATCACATCCGCTGTGGCAAAGACGAAACATTTTTCTAACCTTTCCCAGGCAGTAAACTGCCAGGCTACGATCGTTCAGTCCCTACGGGACAAAGAATTACCTATCCTTAGGCTGACGCACATGGGCAGCCGCCGGAGCGCGCCAGGCCTTGTCACGCCGCCGCGTCGTCGACCTATCCGGTCTTCAAAGGCCCAACGATCTTGTAAGTACTGAAGATGATGCCGGACGGCATTGCTTTCGTGCTGACGAGCTCGAATGAGCGTGCCGGGGTTCCCTCCGCAAAGAAGCGCTTCCCCGTGCCCAACAGGACCGGATAGACAACCAGCAGGACTTCATCCGCAAGCCCATATTCGAGCAGCGTCGATGTCAGTGTGGAGCTACCCCAGAGGATAAGGTCCGCGCCGTCCTGCGACTTGAGGCGGCGAATGCCCTCGAGGATGTCCGGTCCGAGGCCCTCGAACGGGCCCCATTCAAGACTTTCCGGACGGTGGGTAGCCACATATTTTGTTGCCCCATTGAGGCCGTCCGCTATCGGACTGCTCGGCGCCTTTGGCCAGTAGCCCGACCACAGATCGTAAGTGCGACGGCCAAGCAGCAGATCGAAGCTCTCGCCCTGCGCGGCGGCGATGGCATCCCGGCCAGCGGGGGTCCGATAGGGCGCGGTCCAGTCGCCGTAGGGGAAACCGTCGTCGTCCTCGCCGGTGGTCTGGATGACGCCGTCCAGCGACATGTGTTCGATGATCTTGATCTTTCTCATGGGGCGTTAATTTTTTGAAGTGGAGTCAAATGCTAGACGAACGAGCCGTCCGTGCTCAGACATGAATTCCGAATTTTTCTTATTCGATCTCTTTTCTGCAATTCTTGAAAATCTTTGCCATCTCTGTTCGACAGCCGACTTCGTTCTCCGCCCCTCTTTCGGGATCGGTGCACTAACTACGCCTTGCTTTGTCCCCTACTTCTCCAAACCCAAGAATCCGTGTCAAGATTCATGGCTCTCCGCTTTTTGGTTGAGTATCGGCCAAGAGAAACAGAAGACTCCAAAGAAGCGTTGAACAGAAGGCCGCAAAGGTCTCAAAGGCAATTGGGCTCCGTAGGAGCTGCATCTTTATAGCCCACCGTATCCCACCAGCGGCTAGCTCCGTAGGAGCGGCATCTACGGTGAATTGGGGTGCGCAGATATTGTCGATAATGTGCCGCTCCTGAGGAGCCAGCCCGCAATTTTTTACGGCACAGCTATAAAGATGTCGTTCCTACGGAGCATGTTACCCTTTAGACCTTTGGCTCTTCTGTTCAATTCAAAAGTCTGGCCCTGTAGCGGGCCCTTCTAGTGCACGCGATTACCC
>Ga0210396_10004296_pt1 | contig 13975 bp, 7 predicted proteins | sample IncBWH17OmetaG_FD_155466 | JGI IMG/M metagenome (GOLD analysis project Ga0210396, IMG submission 155466) | Forest soil microbial communities from Barre Woods Harvard Forest LTER site, Petersham, Massachusetts, United States - Inc-BW-H-17-O ...
CGGCACTCATAGCAGGAATTCTCAGCGGACATCATTCGCCCGGGGCCGCATTCGGATGTCACTCCTCCGCAATACTCTATGCATCGCTGGCGCTTCGTTTATCGGCTTCTCCTGCCCTGCGCAGATCACGGTCGTCAAGCCAATACCGGCCCGCGCCACGATTACGATCGATGCGGGCAAACCCGCCGGAGCGCCGATCTCTCGCACCATCTTTGGCAGCTTCCTCGAGCCCATCGGCAACTCCACCTACAACGGTCTATGGGCCGAGCTGCTGATCAACCCTTCGCTCGAAGAAAACCTTTGGAATGCGAAGAATCTTGAGACGCTGGTGCACGAACGCCCGGAGCTCGTGGAGTCATCGTCGCTTGGTCTGCCCTTGCCCTGGGAGCCTCTCAATGCAAAACAGGGCAACCGCTACGAACCGCGGTGGGGGAATGCCGCGAACTCCTGGCGATCGCTGGTGGTGATGGGCGTGCCGGGACAGCCCACCGGCATCAAGCAGGAGGTTTATCTCCCGGTTCAGCGCACGCTTGCTTACAAGGGCAGTCTGTTCGCACGTCACCTCAGTGGACCATCGACCCTCACCGTCTCGCTCCGGAAGCGGAACAGCAGCGACTCGCTTGCCTCCGCGACGATCGATGCAAAGGCAGAGGAGTGGAAGAGGTACGACTTTCAGCTTCAGGTGCCCGAGCATGAGCTCCAGCGTTTGGAGCCGGCAGATTTCGTTGTCGAGCTCAACGGAGACGAACGTGTCGACCTCGATCAACTCTCCCTCATGCCCGCAGATGCTCTCGATGGGCTCGATCCTGACGAAGTGGCCATGGCCAAGGCGATGGAGACACCGCTGGTTCGATTCGGCGGCAACTTCACCTCCTCGTATCACTGGCGCGACGGCATCGGCACGCAGGACAAACGCGTGAGCATGGTGAACATCGCCTGGGGGATTCCGGAGTACAACGCCTTCGGGACCGACGAATTTCTTCACTTCTGCGATCTCATTGGCGCAGAGCCGCAGGTCGCGCTGAACCTGGGCAGCGGCACGCCGCAGGAGGCCGCGGACTGGGTCCGCTACATCGATGATCGCTGGCACCAGCACAGCGGGCTGCTGTGGGAGCTCGGCAACGAGTTGTGGGGGGACTGGAACGTTGGCTGGCCCACAATCGATGAGGTCGCCGGCCGCACTCTTGCCTTCAGCAAGGCCATTCGTGCGGTTGATCCCAGCGCAAAGCTAATCGCCACCGGCGGCGATCCGGAGTGGTTCCACTCCTGGAACGAGCATCAGCTTTCCAATCCTGCCGGGACCTTCGACTATCTCTCAACGCATTTCGTCGTCACCAACACGCAGACGAAGCTGGCACATCCCTCCGCCGACTTCATGACGCAAGCGGCCTTCGCACTACCGGTCGAACTCGGACGGAAGTTGCGCGCAGACCAGCAGCAGATTGGTGAGCATCCGGCATTCGCGAACCGCGCGCATGTCGCCTTCACGGAGTGGCTCTTCATCGGCCGGCGCGATGGCATTCCCAGCTTCCGCAACATGGGCGGCGCAGTGGATACAGCCGGCTTCTTCAACATGCTGATGCGCAACACGGACGTTGTGCCGATCTCGGACATGACTGGCATCATGGAGTTTGCCGGCATCTGGAAGAATCACGGTCAGGTGTTTGGCGCGCCCGGCTATTACGCCTTCCGCATGTATTCGACCGCCCACCCCGCCATGCCTGTCGAAGCCGTCAGCGATGCCGGAAGCTACTCCGTGAAGAACGGCGTCGAACGCCTTCCGGACATCGACGATGTGCCCTACCTGGATGTGACCGCCGCGCTCGATACCTCGAAGAAGACGCTCTCGCTCTTCTGCGTGAATCGCAGCCTGAACGTCGACATCCCTGCGGACATCGCGATTCGGGACTTCGCAGGCACAGCGGAGGCCACCATACAGACTCTGCGCAGTGCAAGCATCAGCGACGAGAACGATGAGGATGAGCCCGAACGTGTCGCGCCAGTACTGAATCAGGAGCGGGTCTCGCAAGGCCGCCTGCAGCACATATTTCCGCACGAGAGCGTGACCGTCATCACGCTTCACAGATCGGCGGCTAAGTAGCCACCAATCGGATCAAACTTGAGGGCCCTAATCCGGCATGCGGACCAGCCCCTGCTGGATGGCAGCCGTCGCCGCCTCTGTCCGTCCGGAAACGTCGAGCTTACGAATAATGCTGTTGATGTGGTTGCGCGCAGTATTTTCGCTGATGCCCAGGGCATGTCCGATCTGCTTGTTGGTCAGCCCGCGCACCACCATCTCCAGTATCTCCAGCTCTCTCTGCGTCAATGCGGAGCGCACCATCCGTTCCGCGAGCCGCGCCGCAATGCGCGGCGGAATATGGCGTCGGCCATCGTGGACCGCTTGAATGGCACTGACGATCTCAGCCTGTGGCGTGCTCTTCAGCAGGTAGCCTTGGGCCCCTGCCTCGATCGCGCGGTAGATCTCCTCATCTGATTCGTAACTGGTCAGAACCAGCGCCTTTGGCGGAAATGGCTTCCCCCGGACGGCCTTGAGCAGGTCGATTCCTGTCATGCCCGGCATCCGCAGATCCAGCATCAGCACATCGGGCCGCTCTTGGTCGATGAGCTGCAGTGCTTCCTCCGCTGTGGATGCCGCACCGCACACGGTCAGGCCGGGGATGGTTGAAAGCATGCTCGCGAGTCCAGCGCGCACGACAGGATGATCGTCGACAAGCAGAATACGAATGCCGCCGGCTCGCTGTGTAGGGATTGCGGGTCGCTCTTTCGTCAACAAGGCTGTCCAGCTTTTGCGTTCAGGGCTCTGCTCAACGATCCGTGACAGTGACATACGGTGGCGCTTCGAAACCATAGTCCATGTGTACTAGATGCGGGTGGTCTGGTGCACTCATGGCGCATCTTATCTGGCGGTACCTAGAATGCTCCCCGTTGTGCGTTACCGCATCATCGAGCTTTGCAACCGGTTTCATTAACGCTTTGATCGGTGCATCGGCACCGGTATCCGTGCATTGGAGCCGGAATATCGAAAAGAGGTGGAGAGACAACGTATCTCTCCGCTGTGTGTGTTTTTGAGGAGGCATCATGAGACGTTCCCGCTTCTGCGCCGGCCTGGCAGTTTTCATTGCCCTCATCACCGCTTTCACCGCCGGGGCGTTCGCGCAATCCGTCCGAGGCGTGCTATCCGGTAGCATCATTGACCCTAGCGGTGCCGTCGTCGCCGGAGCAAAGATCCACGCCATCAACGCCAATACCGGCGTCTCCCTCTCGACCGACAGCACCTCTTCGGGCAGCTATCAGTTCGCAGAACTGCCGCTCGGAACGTACAACGTCACCGTGATCGCTCCAGGATTCAAGACCGCGTCGTTCTCGAACGTGCTCGTCCAGGTAAACACCACCACAGCCTTGAACGTGAAGCTGCAGCTTGGCCAGAACAGTGAATCCGTCACTGTCACCGCGGCAGCGACCGGCCTGCAGACAGAATCGTCCGATGTGGGCGGAGTGGTGACGGATCGTCAGATCACCCAGCTTCCCCTGGCGCTTGGCGGTGTTGGCAATCTGCGCTCGCCTGAGGCCTTTACCTTCCTTCTCCCTGGCAGCACCGGTCCCGGCGCAGCAAACAGCAACAACGGCATCTTCATCTCCAAGCTGGCGGGTGGCCAGAACTTCGGCAATGAAGTTCTGCTCGACGGCGCCAGCCAGACGCGCAGTGAAAACGGCTCATCCTTCGACGAGGAGGCCCCGTCCGTCGAAGCGCTACAGGAGTTCAAAGTCACCACTGCCATTCCTTCCGCCGAGTTCGGCAGGACCACCGGCGGCGTCGAGAACTTCGTGACCAAGAGCGGCACGAATTCATTCCACGGCACGGCCTACGACATCATTCGCAACGGCGATTTCGATGCCAACACCTGGTTCAACAATGGCAGGCTGGCGATGCAGTGCGTCGGCGACAATGACACGCCGGCGTGCCGCTCGAACTTCGCCCGTGGACCCGATCGCCAGAACGACTTTGGCGGCACATTCGGCGGTCCTGTCTGGATTCCGAAACTCTACAATGGCCACGATCGCACCTTCTTCTTCTTCTCCTGGGAGCAGTTCCGCCAAACTGTAGGCGGGCCCGTGACCTCCACCGTGCCCACGACTGCGGAGCGTACTGGAGACTTCTCGCAGTTTCTGCAGACCAACAATGTGCTGGGCACGAATCCCTGCGACGGCACCCCGGTCTACTACGGCCAGGTCTTCGACCCATCCACAACGCGCGTAGTGAACGGCAGGCCGTGCAGGACAGCTTTTCCGGGGAACATCATTCCGCCGGGAAAGATCAGCCCGGTGGCCACGAACATTCTGAAGTACTACCCGGCCCCTCAGAATTCCGACATCGTCAACAACTACACCCTCAACTCTCCATATCCCATCAACAACACCACCTACACCATCCGCATCGACGAGAAGTTTCGCCGCAGCACGATTTACGGCTCCTACTCTACGCGCGAGAACACCAGCCTGAAGGCGTCGCGCACTCTGCCTGATCCGGTGGACCCAAACCAGTGGGCGCAGGACTTCATCACGCACTTCGGCCGCTTCGGATGGGATTATGACTTCTCGCCCAGCCTCCTCAACCATCTGAACCTGGGAACCAATCGCAGCAACTCAAAGAACTTCACCGTAGCTGCGCTGGGTAACACGAATTACTCTGCGCAACTCGGTATAAACAATATCGATTCCACCAACTTCCCGATCATCAGCGTTGGCGAAAGTATCGATAATCTCAGCAATGGTCATAACGGGGACAACATCGACAATGGCCTCCGCTTCAACGACAGCATCTTCTGGCAGAAGGGCAGACATGCGCTGAAGTTCGGCACCGACGTGCGCTTCCAGCAGTACTCGCCCATAAACCTGCCGAACCCGACTTTCAACTTCGCCCGCGCAGAGACCTCAGCCACCAATGACCCCACAGTCGGCAGTGGCTCCGGAAATGGCTTCGCGAGTCTTATGGTGGGTACGGTAGACAACGCGGTTACGCAGCAATTCGCACACCAGCCGCGCTGGACCTCGTGGTTCTGGGGCTTCTTTGGTCAGGATGATTTCAAGGCCGCCCGCAACCTCACGCTCAACTTGGGACTACGCTGGGACGTTGATCAGCCGCGCACTGAGGCCCTCAACGACACCTCGAACTTCGATCCAAATGCCATCGATCCCCGCTACGACATCAAGGGAGCGGAAGTGTACGGATCCAACTGCAACGGCTGCAACACAAAGTGGGCCGACACCTACTACAAGGATTTTTCGCCACGTATCGGATTCGCGTATACGCCAGCCATGTGGAACAACAAGACTGTCCTGCGCGGTGGCACCGCGATCTTCTATGGTCCGCTGCAGTACAGCGACTTCGGCGGCTCCATGATTCAGGGTTATTCGGTAAGTCCGAATCCCGTCAGCACGGATGGGTTTACTCCGGCCTTCAACCTCGATAACGGATTTCCTGCTTACCAGAAGGCCCCAAATCTCGACCCCAGCATCTACGACGGCAGAGCGGTCAACGGTGGATACATCAAGTCATTCTTCGGCCGCCCTGCGACGGTTTACAGCTGGAGTTTGCAACTGCAGCAGCAGGTCACATCCAACACTGTGCTTGCCATCGGGTACGTTGGAAACCGAGCCACGCACCTGCACTCTGGTTTTCTCAGCAACGACAACAACATGCCGAAGCAGTACTTTGCGCTCGGCAACAACCTCACCGATCCGGTCGATGGCAATCCGGTTGGGGTCGCTCAGCCCTTCAGTGGCTTTGACGCATTGTGGGGCGGGGGCGCCCAGGTGCAGCGAGCGCTGCGTCCATTCCCACAATTCACCTACATCGCAGCGGACTGCTGCCTGGAGAACCTGGGCCACTCCAGCTACGACGCATTGCTCGTTTCGCTCCAGCGCAACTTCACAAACGGCCTCCAGTTTTTGGCGTCCTATACCTGGTCTAAAAACCTCACCGATGCGGATAGCGCGTTGCCTTTTACCAATAACGGCAGCAACGCGGCAATCGCCCAAGGTGAAGATCCAACTAACCTGAAGCTCAATAAATCAGTCAGCTTGCAGGACATCCCCAATACCTTCGTCATCAGCTATCTTTACGAGCTGCCGTTCGGCAAGGGCAAACCGTTCCTGAACCGCGGCGGCTTGGTGAATGAGCTCATCGGCGGATGGCAAGTAGGTGGCATCCAGAGATATGAGAGCGGGTCGCCGACTTCCTTCGGTTGCTCCACCGGCATACCCGGCTGGGACAATTGTGTGCGGTTTACCCTGACGGGGAACAGCATCATGAGCTCCGCTGCGCAATCGCACAAGGTAAATCCGCTGGCAAACAACGGCCTCTTCGATCCGAACTCCTCAAGCTATTACCACGGTGCGACGCTAGGAGCCATCTATGGTTCAGACACCGCCGCTCCTGCATTCCTTGACCAGAATCTGCCGGAGTATCGCGGCGATGGAACGTATCAGTTCGGTACAGTTCCGCGAGTGAATTCCAATGCGAGGCTGGATCATTACTTGAACGAAGACTTCAGCTTGCTGAAGACCTTCCCTATCCATGAGAGTCTCGCCTTCACGCTCAAAGCTGAGGCGTTGAACGCCTTCAATCGTCACACATTTACGGCGGTTGACACCAACGTGAACAGCCAGACCTTCGGCGTTGCGAGCGGACTGATCAACACAGCGCGCAATCTCCAACTCACCGGACGCATCACCTTCTGATTGCACCTGGAACCAGCGGTACCATGGCCTGGGGGCGTACATCGCCCCGGGCCTTTTTTTGCAATGTCCCGACTCTCTACTCTCGTCTTAAAGTTTTCTGCGATAGGGCTGCTCGCATGCGCTCTGACCGCGATGGCGCAGACGCCCCAGGCGCTCGAGCGCGCGCAGGGACTGCTGGCGCGCGGTCAGGCCGCCGAAGCCGGCCGCACTCTCGATGCCTTCCTAGCACAGCATCCCGGCAACGCGGATGCCTGGACACTGCTTGGCGTCGCCAACGCGCAACAGGATGCACCCACCAAGGCCGAGGAATGCTTCCGCAAAGCACTCTCGCTCGACCCGCACCTCACCGCGGCTCAGACAAATCTCGGCCATCTGTTGCTGGAAGAGCATCGCCCATCCGAAGCGCTCCCATACATCGCAGACGCTCTCCAACATGATCGCGCCAACAGCCAGCTTCGCGACATGCTGGTCAACGCGGCAGAGGGAACTGCTCTGAAACAGCGCGCTAGCGGCGATCGCGATGGCGCTCTTGCCACACTTCTCTCCGCAAAGGCTGAGGCTCCGCACAGCTTTCCGCTCCTGCTGGACCTGAGCATCCTCGAAGATGAGCTTCGCTTGCTTCGCGATGCGGACCGCGATGTCCATGAAGCGCGGCTAATCCATCCGGAGGACCCGAAGGCGCTCTACGCCGAAGCGCGCGTCAAAATGGATCTGCAGGATATGCCAGCAGCGGAACGCGATATGCGCGCTTACCTCAAGGTTCGCCCGGACGATGCAACTGCCCATTATGGGCTGGGCCGGATTCTGCAGATGTCGCAGCAATCCGACGCCGCCAAAGCTGAGTTCGAGCGCTCCATCGCCCTCGCGCCCAATCAGGCGGAGTCCTACTATCAGATCGGCCAGATGGCGCTCGACCATGGCAACTACATCGAAGCGCAGCAGGAGTGCCGCAAGGCTCTCGAACACGATCCCAAACATGGTGGCGCCTTGGCCGCTCTGGGAATTGCAGCCTTCCGCCTGAAGCATTACGACGAGGCGGTGCAATCCCTCCAGGCGGCAATTGCCGTTGCGCCCGAATATCAGCCCGCGCACTACTACTACGGCCTCGCCCTGGCCAAGACCGGCCAGCAGGAAGCCTCGCAGCGCGAGCTGAAAGTCGCCGCCCAGATGGCGGATGAGCAGAACCGGCGTGAGGCGCAACGTCTGCAGCTTGCACCCGGGGCGTCCGCCACTCCACCACAGCACTGATCCTCTCCGAGCCTTGACCGCCGTGGTTCTCCGGAATGTCTCATGGCCTGCCGTCACATGAAGCCGGTAAGCTAGAGCATTCACCCAGAGCTGTCCAGGGATCGAGGGAACCGCACGGATGCAGCCCACCACGCCACTCGCGCACGACACACACGGAACCACCCCACCTACAGAGTTCCATCGCGCACTCGGCCTCTTTGATTCCGTCATGGTCGTAGCCGGCATCATGGTCGGTTCCGGCATCTTCATCGTCAGCGCAGAGATTGCGCGGCAGGTCGGCAGTGCCGGCTGGCTGCTGGTGGCCTGGGCCATCACCGGCTTCCTCACCTTCGCGGGCGCGCTCTCGTATGGCGAGCTTGCCGCAATGATGCCGGAGGCCGGCGGCATGTACGTCTATCTACGTGAAGCCTTCTCCCCATTGCTCGGTTTTCTCTACGGCTGGACCCTGCTCACCGTCATCCAGACCGGCACCATCGCTGCCGTAGGAATAGCCTTCGCGCGTTTCAGTGGTGTGCTCTTTCCCACTATTCGTGAAGATAAGTATCTGATTGGTCCGCTACGCCTCGTGCCCGGCTATGCGATCTCCCTCTCTACCGCACAATTGCTGGCCATTGTCATCATCGTCCTCATTACCGTCTTCAACAGCTATGGCGTGCGTTGGGGCAAGCTCATCCAGAACGTGTTCACCGTTGCCAAACTCGGCGGCATGGCCGCGCTGCTGGTGTTGGGCGCCACGGTCGCTTTCCTGCATCCAGCGGTGCTCCGCGCAAACTTTGCCGCGCCGTGGCATCCGCTGAACGTGACGCCAATCCACGGCCTGGCGGCGACTACCGCGTTCGGCCTCTTCATAGCCCTTTGCGTTTCGCAGACGGGCTCACTCTTTTCCGCGGATTCCTGGCATGACATCACCTTTGTCGCCGCAGAGGTGAAGAATCCAAAGCGCAACCTGCCTCTCGCCCTGGCCATCGGTACGTCCACGGTTATCGTTCTCTACCTGCTCTGTAATCTCTGCTATCTCGCGGCGCTGCCATTTCATGCAATCCAGACCGCTCCACAGGATCGTGTCGCCACGCTGACCGTAGACGCGGCTCTGCCGGGCCTGGGCGGTATCGCCATGAGCATCCTCATCATGGTGTCCACTTTTGGTACGGTCAATGCGCTGACTCTGGCCGGCGCGCGTGCCTGTTACGCAATGGCGCAGGACGGTCTATTTTTCCGCCGAGCCGGCGTGTTGAATCGCGCGAGGGTCCCCGGATGGGCACTCGCAATGCAGTGCTTCTGGTCCGCCTTCCTGGTGTTGCCGCGCACGCACGACCGCGTCACCGGAGCCTATGGCAATCTCTATAGCAACCTGCTCGATTACGTGATCTCAGCGGCACTCTTGTTCTACATCCTCACCGTCGCGGGCCTCTTTCGCCTGCGCCGGACGCGCCCGGACGCGAACCGCCCCTATCGCGCCTGGGGCTATCCCTGGCTCCCTGCGCTGTACATCGCGGGCGCAGCGGTCATCCTCGTCGTGCTCTTCATCTACCGCACAACGACAACATGGCCCGGCCTGCTCATCGTCGCCAGCGGCGTGCCCATCTATCTTGTGATCCGCCGCAGAAAAATCGCCTGAGCGATCAGTGGCTGGCAGCAGTTTCGTTGTCGAGCCACCGCGTGATACTCGCATCCAGCACATCCAGCGGCACCGGTCCCAGATCCAACACGTGTTGGTGAAATTCGCGAATATCGTAACGGCTACCCAGCCGCTGCTTGGCGCGCTCGCGCAGCTCGAGGATCTTCATCTGGCCCAGCCGGTAGGCCAGCGCTTGGCCCGGCCATGAGACATAGCGGTCCACTTCGGTGTTGATGTTCTGATCGTCCATTGCCGTGTGCTGGTGGAAGAAGTCCACCATCTGCTGCCGGCTCCAGTGCTTCGCGTGCACGCCGGTGTCCACGACCAAGCGCACAGAGCGCCACATCTCGTTCTGCAGCCGTCCATATTCGCTATAAGGATCGCGATAGTAGCCAAGCTCATGCGCAAGCTGCTCGGCGTAGAGCGCCCAGCCTTCGGAATACGAGTCATAGGACGAGTAGCGGCGGAAAGGCGGCAGGTCTTTGAGTGCATCGGCAGTGGCAAATTGCAGGTGATGGCCAGGAAGGCCTTCGTGATACGCGATCGCCTCGATATTCAGCGTCAGCCGCTTTGTCGGATCGTACAGATTCACATTGACGCGGCCAGGCCGTCCACCCGCCGTCGAACCTGGTGAGTAATCCGCGGGCACGGCGGTCGCCGCGCGGAAGCTATCCATCGGCACCACCTCCAATGGCATCGCCGGGATGCGCATCACCAGCTCCGGCAACCTGCCGCGCATCTGGTCCTCATAACCAGAGTAGAGCTTCATCAGTTGGTCCGCCGACTTCACATAGAGTTCGCGGTCTTCCCGGATATGTTTGTGGAAGCTCGGCAGGTCTGGATAGCCCTGGCTCTTCGCAAGCGCCAGCATCTGCTGCTCGATCTGCTGGACCTGGTGCATACCAGTCTCAAATATCTGATCGGATGTTTCGGTCGTCTGCGTGTGCACGCGAATCTCGTGCAGGTAGATCGCCTTGCCATCGGGTAGCGCCCACACGCCCGGCTCCACACGACCAGTCGGCGCATACTGCGTCTTTACAAACGTGGCAAAGCGAGCATAGGCCGGCTCTATCTCCGTATGAATGGCTGCGAGGATCGCCGTCCGTAGCCGTTCGCGATCTTCCGGCGACACAGTCTCAGGAAATTTTCCGAGTGGCTCCGCGAAAGGGCTCTTCTCTGGTGCAGCATCGGCCACCTGCTCCGCTTCCGCCGGCACCTTCTCCAAAAGATACCGGGGCTGCATCATGTGGTCGCGCATGCCAAGCCGCATCACGGCCGTCGTTTGATCCAAAGCCGCGGGCACCGCATGCAGGCGCGCAAGGTAGTTCTGATAGTCCTTCGTCGTTCGGAAGGGCATCTGCGCATACATGCTCGCCAGGTCCAGATGGATGCCGTTGATCTGGCTGATCGGCATCTCCCACTCCTTCAACTGGAAGGACTCGAGCGACGACTGCATCTGCTGCAGCATCATCTGGCGGCTGATGCGGTCCTGTTCGGAAAGGCCTGCCTCCGGTATCGCATGCAGCCGTCGTAGCTGCAGTCGGGTGTGAGCAGCGGCCCGGGCATATGCCGCCGGCGACCGGTCGTCGAGCCGGTCGTTGTATCGCGCGTCGCCGATGTACGTGGCGTACTCAGGATGCTCGCGAAGCTGATACTCCCACTCCGCGGCGAAGAAACTCCGTAGCTGTTCAGTGGCCGAGGAAGGCGTTGCCAGTGCGAAGCCGCTGTTCATGCTGAAGAATAAAGCGGCGATCAGTGCTCTATGACCACAAAGGCGCAGGTAAGTCCGAATCTTCAGTGTCAGCCTCCAGTGAATCACTCCCGCTGCCGGTTGCCATTCCACAGCCGCAGAATCCCGCGAGGATTATCGTCGCGTAATTCCGCTGGAAGTGCATGTTGCGGCAGATTCTGGTAGCACACCGGCCGCGCAAAACGCAGAATGGCCTGACTCCCAACGGAGGTAGAGCGGCCATCCGACGTTGCCGGATATGGCCCGCCATGCACCATGGCATGCGTCACTTCCACGCCGGTAGGGAAGCCGTTGTAGATCACGCGTCCTACCTTCGTCTCAAGGATAGAAATCAGCTCCGCGTATTCGCGCAAGTCGGCATCCGTTCCGAGAATCGTCGCTGTGAGGTGTCCGCGCAAAGCCCGCGCGGCCGCAAGCATACGTTCGCGGTTCGTACCCGTCACCAGCAATGTCGCGGGTCCAAACAGCTCTTCGTGCAGCGCTGGATCGTCGGTGAACGCTGCGTAATCTGTCTCCAGCAACGCCGCTTGTGCAGCAAATCCTGCGTCCGCACGTTGACTTTCGGTGATGTGAAGGCCTGACCGCTCTCCCAACCCGTCGCGATATCGGTGCGCGATGCCGGAAGAAAGCAGCGCGAACCCCGGAGCCTCGGCCGTCAGCGCTCGAAGCTTTGCCAGAAAGCCCGCTTCGGGCGTGTCCAGAAAAATCAGTCCAGGCTTGGTGCAGAACTGGCCGCCGCCCAGCGTGAACGAGGCATGCAGGCCCGCGGCAAGCGACTCACCGCGCTCACGAAGCGCGCCGGGCAGAATGAAGACCGGATTCACACTCCCCATCTCGGCATAGACGGGTATCGGCTGCTCCCGCGAAGCAGCCAGGTCCATCATCGCGCGTCCGCCCTTGAAGGAGCCTGTGAATCCCACCGCTCGAATCAACGGATGAAGCACCAGCGCTGCGCCAACACGCGTGCCTGCGTCGAACAGCAGTGAAAATGCGCCGGCAGGGAAGCCGCATGACGCGATCGCTTTGGTTAGTACAAGGCCCGCAATCTCGCTTGTCCCCGGATGCGCGGGGTGAGCCTTCACGATGACCGGATTGCCCGCGGCCAGCGCGGATGCGGTGTCCCCGCCGGCTACGGAGAATGCGAGAGGGAAGTTGCTGGCACCAAACACCGCAACCGGCCCCAGCGGCCGCAGCATCGAGCGGATATCCGGTTTCGGTGGCGTACGCTGCTCGTTCGCAGTATCGATGCGTGCCATCACCCACGAGCCCTCCGCGACCACATCCGCGAAGAGCCGAAGCTGGTTGCTGGTGCGTGCGACCTCTCCCGTCAACCGTGGCCGTGGAAGGGCCGTTTCCAAATGCGCGCGCTCCACAAGTGCATCAGCCGCCGCATCGATGCCATCGGCCATCGCGCGCAGCAAAGTCGCGCGATCAGCGCCGGACGAAGCCACAAGCACGGGCGCTGCCTCGGCAGCCCTCCTTACTGCTTCATCGAGTTCCGCGTCGCTCGCCGAGGAGTAGCCAGGCTCAATCGCGCTTCCAGTGGCAGGCTGGTAGGCGCGGAATAGCTCATCGTGGCGCTCACCGGCGCGTCCTGCGATCAGCGATACTCCGGCAAGCTCAAGCGGGTCACTCACACACTCGCTCCCGGGCTGATCGTCGCCAACGTTGGTCGCGTGGTGAGAGCCTGCTCCAGTATTCGATGTGCCTCCATCCGTTCATCACCTTCAAGTTCAAGTCTTGGTGGCCGCACGCGGGCCGAGCCCACGTCCACCTGCTCCTGAACCCACTTGATAAGCTGCACAAACTTCGGCACCGTGTCCATGCGCAAAAGCGGCAGGAACCAGCGATAGAGATCGAATGCTTCCTCGTACCTGCCGGTACGCGCAAGATCGAAGAGCGCCACCGACTCCACAGGAAAGGCATTCACCAGGCCGGCAATCCAGCCAACTGCCCCGGCGCATACTCCCTCCACTACCGCATCGTCCACGCCGACCAGAATGCTGAGACGATCTTCGAGCAGACTGCGGATCGCAGCGACGCGGCGAACATCCGCGCTTGACTCCTTCACCGCGTGCAGATTTGAATACATACTGGCGAGCTCCGCGATCTGCTCCGGCTGAAAATCTGTCTTATACGCAACGGGATTGTTGTAGAGCATGCAGGAAAGCGGCGTGGCCTCAATAATGGCCGAGATATGCGCGCGCATCTCGCGCCAATCGCTCGAGTAGACGTAAGGCGGCAGCACCATCAGGCCATCGCAACCCTCTTGCTCTGCTTCCTTCGCCAAACGCTCCGCACCACTGGTCGAGAGAGATGAGATCGCTGCCACTATGGGTGCGCGGCCATTGACACTCGTGACCATGTTGCGCAGGATCGCGATTTTTTCCTCCTCGCTCAGCGTCGCGCCTTCACCAAGCGAGCCCAGCATCACCAGCCCGGTACAGCCGCTGCTCAGCATCCACTCCGCATGTCGCGCCATGAATTCATGGTCGATGGAGAGATCTGGATGAAAGGCCGTGGTCATTGCGGGCATTACGCCATTCCAACGCATGACTGCTCCTGTCTACTGATTCTGGGGTGGACGACTTGGGCAC
>Ga0210396_10004297_pt1 | contig 13974 bp, 14 predicted proteins | sample IncBWH17OmetaG_FD_155466 | JGI IMG/M metagenome (GOLD analysis project Ga0210396, IMG submission 155466) | Forest soil microbial communities from Barre Woods Harvard Forest LTER site, Petersham, Massachusetts, United States - Inc-BW-H-17-O ...
TCTGAAAAGGCTTCGGATACGGCTGAATCCGGGGTTTGTCACGGGCGCGCCGGACCAACCGAGGCTTGGATTTTAAAATACCGGTATTTGGGAAGCCGATTGTTATCGACCACAAGATGCGAGAATAATCATCATCAATCTAGCGCTCGATCGTCACTGCCGTTGGCCTTTTTTTGGCAGTGACTGTTGGGAAGGCGAAGCGCCAGTTGTCATGAACAAATTGCTCTGTACTGTACACCGCGCTGACGCATGTGATGCAGTTCTGCCACCATGTGCGGTCAAGGACCGCGGCTGGTCATTCTAGAATTGATTGCTCACTGCTATTGCGGCTCAAATGCCATTGGTGCAGCTTCGCCATCGAGTCCGGGGCGCCGAGAAGTTGTGAAAGGGCCCGAACGCGGAGTTCGAGCCCTTTGTGTCGTCTCGTTCAGCCCAGAATTGCCCGAACCTCAAGATGAGCCTCCAGTCCATACCGGCCATATTCGCGGCCGATGCCGGACTGCTTGAACCCACCGAAGGGCGCCAGGGGCGCATGGGGCGCGCCGTTGATCACCACACGACCGCTTTCCAATTGCTCGGCGACCGGATGTGCGTGACTCAGATCGCCGCTCTCGATATAGGCCTGCAGGCCGTAAGGACTGTCATTGGCGATTGCGATGGCTTCGTCTTCATCGTCGTAGGGAATGACGCACAGCACCGGGCCGAAGATCTCTTCACGCGCGATCCGCATCATGTTGTTGACGCCGGTGAAGATAGTGGGCTGTACGAACCATCCGCGATCTAGGCCTGCCGGGCGGCCTTCGCCGCCGATCAACACCTTCGCGCCTTCCTCGATGCCCACGCGAATATAATTCTGTACGCGATCCCACTGTTTTTGGCTGACCATCGGTCCGACGTTGACGGCCGGATCGGTGGACTCGCCGACCTTAAGGGCCGCGACCGCGGTCTTGAGGCGGTCGAGGATCAAAGGCAGGCGTGACCGTGGTGCCAATATACGTGTGCCCGCAATGCAAGCCTGGCCGCTGTTGAGAAAGCCTACACGGATGACGGTGGAAACCGCTGCGTCTATATCGGCGTCGGGTAGAATGATGTTTGCACCCTTGCCGCCGAGTTCCAGCGTTACGCGCTTCATCGTATCCGCCGCCGCGCGCATGATAGAACGGCCCACGACCGTCGAGCCGGTAAAGGTCACCTTTGCGACGTCCGGATGAGACGTGAGTTCCGCACCGACCACGTCACCGCGACCATTGACGATGTTGAACACGCCGGGTGGCGCGCCGGCCTCGTGCAGAGCCTCGGCAAGAACCTGTGTCTGGATGGCGCTCATTTCGCTGGGCTTGATGACGAAGGTGCAGCCTGCAGCCAGAGCGGTGGCGAGCTTGCTGCAGATCGATCCGATATTGCTGTTCCACGGGCTGATCGCGGCGACGATGCCCATCGGTTGCAAAGTGACCTTCGCGCCGCCGACAGTTTGGGTGAACTCGAAAGCCTCGAGCGTTTCGGCCATGTCGAGAAAAAGATTAGCGGCGTGGGTCGCCGAGAAGTTCACGAAGGACTGCGGGGCGCCATATTCCTGCGTCATGGCGGCGGCCAAGGCATCGGACCGCGCGGCAACGGCGTCATGCAGTCGGCGAAGCAGAGCGACACGCTCGGCCTTTGACGTGCGCGAATAAGCCGGAAAGCCGCGTTTCGCCGCAGCGACAGCGGCCTTAGCATCTATGGCATCGCCGAGGCGAACCTGACCGATCTTTTCTTCTGTCGCGGGATTGAACAGGTCGAACAGTTCCTGCCCATGAGGAGTAACGAATTGGCCGTCAATGTAGATTTTGTCGATGGTGCGCATGTGTGTCTCCTCTGGTTTGACGAGAACAGAAGTGACATTTTTCGGCTGATCTGATAATACGATCAATATGACACAGACTGATGCTAAATATCGTGCAATGAGGGCAAGCCAGCTTGAACTCGAAGCTGTCGTGGCGGTCGCCCGTCACGGCGGCTTTCGCGTTGCGGCACGCGAACTCGATATGTCTTCCTCGGCGCTAAGCCACGCTGTGGCCGCGCTCGAAGAGCGCTTGGGCGTTCGTCTTTTCAACCGCACCACGCGCAGCGTCGCTCTTTCTGCCGAGGGCGAGCAGTTCGTGACCGAGATCGCTCCGGCTTTGACCACGATCCGCAACGCCATGGAACGGATCGATGAACACCGCGCCGAACCCGCGGGGGTTCTGCGCCTGAACCTGACGCTCGGAGCCGCGCGGATGATCCTGTCGCCGCTGGTCTTCGAATACACTCGTCGCTATCCGCAAGTGGCTGTTGATATAGTGACCGAAGCGGCGATGGTAGACATTGTGGGACAAGGCTTCGACGCCGGTGTCCGGCTCGAAGAGTTTGTCCCGCCCGACATGATCGCCGTGCCTATTACTCCTCCCATACGCTCAATCGTCGTTGGCTCACCCGCTTATTTTGCGGGGCGAAAGCGGCCGAAGACACCGGCTGAGTTGGCAAACCACCGCTGCATACGCCGACGTACGGGGAGCGGGACGATCTATCGCTGGGAGTTTGAAAAGCGTGGCGAAACTATAGAGGTCGACGTCACGGGTCCACTTACGCTCGACGAAGGCGATCTGATGTTAGAGGCCGCTTTAGCCGGACAGGCCTTGGCCTATCTCCCCGACGTGGCGACGGCGGATCACATTCAAGTCGGACGGTTGGTGGCAGTTCTGGAAGACTGGTCGCCTGCCTATCCGGGCCTGTGTCTCTATTATCCAAGTCGGCGAAATATTCCGGCGCGATTGCGCGCATTCATTGACCTAATCCGGCTACAGGCCTCGCCTCGCAAAACCAAAGCACCGAGACTGCCTCAGTCGTGAGCGCGAGCATACGGTATCTAAAAGCCAGGGCGCTAAAGCTTTTAAAGCACGAGTTTGGCGAGCAAATACACGTAAAGACGGTTAGCCCAGCTTTACTCGGTACATACAGAATACGGGTCAGCGGATATTCTGCAAACGACGCAAGTATGCGACCGATTTCGAGGTGCAATGTAAGGGCGGATTCCGCATGATATTTTTCCATTTGCGCCGCCGTTTTGAGATTTATCGACCAGTTCTTAATTCATCCGGCGAAAGCGGATTCAGTTCAAAGTCGCGTCGTACTTCGCGTCACGCTTTTGACACGACCGTGCGTCTCCATCGCGCCGGGCTGTCGCCGGCTACCCTAACAAAAGCGCGGCTGAAGGCCGCCTGATCGGAAAAGCCAGACTGGATGGCGACGTCGGCTATGGGGAGGTGGCCGTTTGCCAGCAATGCCTTCGCCCGGTCGATCCGGCGTTCGAGAAGCCAGCGGTAGGGCGACATGTTGAAGCTTTTGCGGAATGCGCGGGTGAAATGACTCACCGATAACCCGCACTCGCGCGCCATATCGGCCAGACGGATGGTGCCGTCGAGGCGCTCCTTGATCATCTCGGCAGCGCGTTTCGCCTGCCACGGCGCAAGGCCGCCCCGTCTCATCGCGCTAAACGGCGGTAGGCCCGCATAGGTTCGCAGCACATGCGCACCAAGAATGAGGCTGAACTGATCCAGCGCGAGAGAACCTGTCCAGTCGCGCGAGCCGATGAATGGAAGCGCATGGCGTGTGAGCTGGGCCAGTACGATGTCGTGCTCGCATATCGCGAATTTGTAGGAACCAACCGGTTCCATACCGTGTTCTTTCGCGATTTCGTCCAACCCTGCTTTCGGCACGTGATAATGCACATAGTCGAAACCGGCACCGACCCAACAAATCGGATCGGATTGAAGATCCATCACGCTAGTGCGCAGAGCGGGGATATAGGGAACGTCAATCGTTTTCCCATCGACCCATAGATCATAGGCGCGCAACGGCACGGGCAGTATCGCAACCGAAATATGTAGCGCCGCTTCACTCGCCACGCGTGTCGTGCGATCCGGAATGCCGGTATGGGACCGAAGACGCGTAATGGCGAACAAAGTGTTCGCTGCCCATGGTGTGGAAACCTGTTTGCTCTCTTTCAAATGAAAATGTGCGGCCAGACCGTCGCCAAACGCGCCTACCGCGTGGCCGGGCGAATGTCGCGAAGCGCTTGCGTGTTGGTCCATGATAGAAGCCACTGCGACGTAAGACAAAAGTAGAAATAGGATATGCCTGAGGTGAGTCTCTTATGGATCGCATCAATACGGCGCAAAATCTGACTCCGATGCCAGAAACGCCGTCACCTGCCGGACAAACGACTCGTGAAACTGGAAAAGCGAGCCGTGTCCGGAATCCGGATAAGTCAGCAAGACCGCATTGGGCAGGTGCGCGCTCAACCAATATGAGTTCGAGACCGGGATCATCTCGTCAAACACCCCATTCACCACGAGGGTCGGGTGCCGAATATTTTTCAGGTCCGAGAAGCGTTCGCCACGCACCTGCTCCCATTCGTGGAACGCTGCTATTTGTGCCTGCGCTACCGCCGGTCCTGAAACAGGTTCTCGATCTTCCGAGCGTTGCATAAGCCTTTCGATGAAAGCTGCACCAGCCGCCTGGCTCGATTCCGTCGATGCGAAGAAGATTTTCTGCAAGACCGCATACCCCTTGAGGGCTGGGTTTTGCAGGTGCTTTGCAAGGCTCGGCTTTTCGAGGTGCATGATGTCCTCACCGCCCCTTGGAGCCGTTCCCACCAGGATCATCTTGCGGAAGATGGATGGGCGCTCAAGAACCATTTGTTGGGCCACCATGCCGCCCAGCGAGTAACCAAGAACATCGCAAATCGTCAAACCCAATCCATCCAGAAAAGCGAGTGCATGGGTTGCCATGCCGGCAGCAGTATCCGGCACAGTGCCGCTGGAGCGACCGATCCCCGCGCTCTCGAACAGGATCACTTCCCTGTCTTCCGCAAGAGGGTCGGTGACGGCGGGATCCCAATTGTCGAGTGTTCCGGTGAAATGTTGCAGACAAAGAAGAGGAAGCTTGGACCCGGAGCCAAAACGTCGGTACGCGTATCTCTCACTATCGGTTTGAACGAATTGGGTTGTTGCTTCGACAGCGCTGGAGACTTGGTTCTTCGACATGTGTGCCTGTCCTTTCCAAATTCCGTTTGGCGCCCCCACTCGCAAGCACTGGAAGCAATACCTTTACGCGGTGATCTGCTGCAGCGCAGTCATCCAATTTTCCACGTGATAGGCGGACGCCAGTTTGCCGTTTTTCACCGTAAATATGTCGATGGCCATTGTGTTGAAGCTTTTTCCCGTTGGCTTTGTGCCCCAAAATTCTTTCGTGGGTGTACCGGTAGCCTGCCCGCGGACGACGATCTGATCGCCGACTATTTGGATGTCTTTAATCGCCCAACGTAAATCCGGAACGCTCGAACCCATACCTTTAAACACCTCGACCAGTTGATCGCGCGTGAGATATTCTTCGTTCGTGTGATGTGAGCGGTAGTCCGGGTTAGCTGCCTCGGCCAGCAATGCCGACACGTCTTTTTTGGCCGGCTCGTTGAGCGCGTCGTACAGGGGCGTCACAATTCTTCGTGCTTCCTCCACCGTCAATGACGTGGCCACACCAGTGGGCTGATGATCCGGTTCGGCGAATGAAGCTCCGAACATTGGCAGGCCGCTTCTCGATTCTGCTTCCGTTACCTCATCCTGCAAGACATCCCAGTGCTCTGCCAATTGCCCGTCTTCCATTCTCAATATATCAGCGGCAATCCATGACCGAGGACGTCCGTGTCCGCTGAAACGACCGTGCAACATCACATTGTCGCCTTCTACCAGGATAAGGGCATTCTCGTAGCGCAGCGTATTCGGCGCGTTGCGGACTAGATTGAACAAGCCATCCCTGCCTGGTGGTATATGGGCGCTGTGCTGAACGTAGTTTTCCGACCAGAACTCTGCCGCTTTCGCATAATCCCGCTTGTTGAAGAGCGTGTCGAAGGCTTCCAAGACCAACGCCTTCGTTTCTTCTGCAGACGTCCTGCTCATAATCTTCTCCTGATCCGGTTGTTGGCGACTGTTCACAAGGATATCGACGATGAGACGTTTATGACTTAACAGCACGCGCCGAACTCCACAGCGCCCAGCCCGGATTGACCCGGTTTGGGTAGAGCGCCAGCATCTTGTCGTAGAGCTCTTGGACGGTTCGTGTCGTCTCAACCAGCCGATCAAAATCGCGGATGTATTGACGTGTCTCCTCTATGATTTTGGGATCATCGTCGTTTTCCGGACGTTTGTGGCAGGCAACGACCGCGCGAGGATTGAGCGACTCGATCTTGTCCAATGCGGCTATCCACTCGCGGCGCTTTTGCGTATCGGATTCAGCAAGATAGAGATGCACGTCGTTATAGGCGGCGTCCCCTGCAACTACGAGCCCGATAGAAGGAACATGCAAACAGGTGGTGTGATCGGTATCGGTATGTCCAAGTTCGATAACCACCAGCTCGTGGCCTTCCAGAGCGATCACATTTCCACTGAGCTCCTCAGCCATCACCAGCTTTTCAGGAATTTGCCCCGGGAATCCCGGTTCCCATGCCCCGTGGAGAAATTGCGGTGAAGCATTGCGATGCATCACTTCAATCGTCTTGGGCGTTGCTACGACCTTGGCGTTGGGGAAACGTTCCAGAATTGTGCCGACGCCAAACCAATGATCTCCATGGCCGTGGGTGATATAAATGGTGGTCAGGTTTTTGGCCTTCGACGCCACCCAATCTGCCAGGCCATTTGCCTGCTTCGCCGTCATGTATGCGTCGACGAGCACAGCGTCCTTCTCACCGTATATGAGCGTCGACGCCATTGCCTGGAAATAGGTTTCTTGGACGCCCGGAGGCCGGTTGGCCATAACGATAGGAATGCCTGGAGTGACAAACACCTCCCAGTTGAGTGCAGGTGTTTCCGCGAAGGAAGATTTGGGCATAAGTCTTCCTCTCCAGTCATTGGACGTCGTGGCCAGCCAAAGCATTGCTCTGTTATTGGCCCAGCAGCCAATATCTTGTATGTTCCACCTATGCTTCGCAGGCATAGGTACGAGGATGGAGCTTAGGCATCTGCGCTATTTCATTGCGGTGGCTGAGGAGGGGAGCTTCTTCAACGCCGCCGAGCGACGCCTGCACACGTCTCAACCTTCGCTGAGTCGACAGATCCGTGATCTCGAATTGGAGGTCGGTGCAAAATTGCTGGAGCGCAAAGTTCGTGGCGTCGGTTTGACGCCAGCGGGGCAGGTGTTTCTTGATCATGCACGATTGGTGGTGATGCAGGTCGAAGCGGCTGCCGAGGCGGCACGTCGGTCGGAACAGCCTGAGCGACAAGAATTCTTTATCGGATTTCTTGCCGGTGAAGAAGTCGTATGGCTTTCTGACGCGCTGCGTATTTTACGCGAAGAAGCGCCCGGCATCGATATTACAATTTCTAGTCTATCCTCGCCCGAACTTGCGAAAGCACTAATGCAGGGAAGGATGGACGTAGCGTTGCTTCGACGCGAGACCCAGGCACCCAGTCTAGCCTTCAAGTTTCTGGCGAAGGAGCCGTTGGTCGTGATTTTACCTGCGAATCATCGACTCGCAGCGTCGAAGAAAATCAGTCCGAAAGAACTGGCTCGCGAAAGTTTTATCGCTGGTTCGACGAGGCTCGCGCCTGTGCTCAAGGCCACGGTGAAGGACTATGCGGAAAGGGCAGGGGTAACCCTAAATCAGAAATACGATGCCGAAAACGTATCTGGCGGAATGTCGCTAATCGCGTCCACACAGAGCGTGACGCTGCTCCCGGCCTATGTAACCAATATGTTGACTCCGTCGGTCGTCGCACGTCCTCTGACCGGTGCGCCTCCAACTATCGATCTGATGATGGGCTGGAATAAGTCCAACACATCTCCGGTACTCAAGCGCTTCCTATCGCGCTCGGACGAAATGGTTGCGGCAGTTCAAAAGAGACATTCTAAAGACTTAGTGGGAGTGGTTGCGCTCTCCTAACTATTTCAGTAGCCCGCCGAACTTTCCAAAGCGGATTCCAGTTCTAAGTCAAGCTCCAGACCGACTTCCGCAATTCGAGGGTCGCCAAATTGGCTGAATAGCGATGACGGGAGATCGTATTCGAAACAGGCTATGCCGTCTTTGTTTTCGTACAGGTACGCGCGCAAGGGGGCGTATAAGCCAGCGACTAAGTTGTAGCGCGACATTCGTTCCGCAGTTAGCGGGTTGCCGATTTCATATTGCATCGCCTTTGACGAAAGACCGTCAGCGGCAGTCAGCTTTCCGTGGTCACGCGTAAGAAATAGCCATAGTTTGGGCCATTCTCTTCTCGCCAGATCGACTTTGGCAGTATCGTCGTCGGCAAGGATTTTTCCTAGCTCTGGCTTTACTGACGGTAATGCCGCAACGAGAGCCGCATGCACGTCTTCAAATGGCCTACGGCAAATTAGAATTCGATGATCGATGCATACGTTGCGAAGTGAACTCGAATGCATGACTGCCTGCCTTTGGGTGTTGGATGATCCGGCCGTCAGAAACGCTTCGAATTGGGATCAACGGAGATGCTGATCCAAGAACTCGTATGTTCGTTCGTGTGCGAGAGCCGCCGCTTCGGCGTTGTAGTGCGTGCCGTTGTGCCGGGAGAACGCATGATATTGCCCCGGATAGCTGAAGATCGTGGCGTTCGGCTTCTTGGCGAATGCTGCTTTGATCTGTGCCTGTGCATCCTTTGAGATGAACTCGTCTTCCTCTCCTAAATGCATCAAGAGCGGAGCGTCGACACGGGGCGCCTCATCCAAATATTTCTCAGTGTCCCCACCGTGATAGACGACCGCAGCATCGGCACCGAAACGCGCCGATGTCAGGAAGGTCATCAGTCCTCCGATGCAATAGCCAAGAACGGCGACCTTTCCGGTGCATCGAGGTAGCTTGGCGGCGACCAAAACGGTATCCCGTATGTCGCGTGCGCCGGCGTCACGGTCAAAAGCTTGATTGAGACGAAGACCATGTTGCCAGTCGGCCTCGGACCTGACGCTGAGATTGACGTTTTTTTCTTCGCGCCAATACATCTCCGGCGCGATGGCTATGAAGCCTTGGTCGGCGATTTCGTCACATGTCTGCCGGATGTCGGCATTCACGCCAAACACCTCATGGAGAATTACTACGGCGGGCGCGGGTAGCGCGTTCGGTATTATGATATGAGCACCAAATTCGCCGTTGTGACCGTTTATCGTGATCTGATCGTTCATTGTCTGCTCCTCGCGGGGCCGATGCTGCGGATTCAAGCTTCAGAAACGATGCCCCGCGTCGGGCGTTCGCTGGCGCAGGCGCGCGACGCGGGCTGTTGCGACTGATGAGAAAATGTCGCTGCGAATGAACTTTCTGAAACCCGGACTACTTCGCCGCCGCGGCCGCCTCTTCGATGAGCTTTGCTGCTTCCTTCGGATGAGACATGTAAGCCACATGGCTGGCTTTCACTTCGACTGTCGTGGCATTGGCGCGCTTCGCCATCATCCGTTCTTGAATCGGATTGATCGACCGGTCTTGGCTCGCCACCATGTACCAACTGGGCTTGGTCTTCCACGCGGGGTTCACGATCTTATGAGTGAACGCGTCGGTGGAGATCGGTACTTGCGATATGGCCATGAAGTGAGACTCGGCCAGGGGGACATCCGCCGCGAAGTCCGCCGTGAAATGCGCCTGGTCTATCCACCAGTTGCCATTGCTGTCGGGCGCGAAGGCTTTTGAGGCCTGCGGCACAGCCTGTTCGATCGACGCACAGCTCTCACCTGCATCGAGCGCAAATGCGGCTATGTAGACCAGGGCCGCAACGTTTGGGTCGTTGCCTGCCTCAGTGATGATGGATCCGCCGTAGCTGTGGCCGACGAGAACGACCGGTCCTCCCATCGTGTCGATTGCGGCCTTCGTGTACTTTTGGTCATCGGCGTATGAGGTCTCGGGCGGCTGCGCCACCGACACCTTGTAGCCGTCCTTCTCAAGAATTTTCGCCACGGCTTCCCATCCGGAGCCGTCTGCGAATGCGCCGTGCACAAGAACCACGTTCTTGATTCCGGCTGGCGCCGCGACTGCGCGTTCGGAAGCGCTCTCCAACATCAAAGATGTGCCAATCACTGCGGTAGCGACCGCTGCACTGAGGTATGTCGACTTCATGGCTATTCTCCTTCTCGGTTTCAATGCTTTGCTCAAATCGGACGAGGAACTCATTGGAGCGCGCCCGCATCGCGCGCGTGAGAGTTCACAATCTCGCGCGGACGTTCTTTGCAAATTCCGCTCTTCTTTGCCGAACCGATCATTTTTATTGGGCTTGAGTACACGCGGGTGCGCGCAGTGGCGCTTGCCGAGTTAGCAGGCGGCGACGCGAAGCGATCTCGACGGCTTGCGTTGGTTGTTGTCGCGGGCGCGTTCTTCTTGGCCTTGATACGTCGCCAAATAGGCAGCCCCTATCGCCAACTGGCACTGTGCGCGCATCCGCCTTGATCGTTATCATCAGGCAAGCGCACCTTTGACCTAAGTCTTCAATTCTGAAGAGAAATTTGGGAAATGTTCGTTAAATCGGCAGAGTTGACGAGTCAATGATACTTACTTAACTCAGCAATAGTGATGAATAACTTGACAAATGCGCTGCAATTCGTCATATTTACGGAATTATGAAAATTGAAAAGCAGAATGACGCTGCAATCCTCGCTGAGCTAGGTGACCGCTTCACTCAGGCTCGGCTCGATCACAACCTAACCCAAGAAGCGCTTGCTACCGCAGCGGCCGTCTCAAAGAGTACGGTCGAAAGGCTTGAGACCGGTCGGTCGGTGCAGCTTTCCACCCTCATACGCATCTTAAGCGCGCTCGATCTGGCTAAAAATCTTGAAGTCCTAGTCCCACCTGCTGGACCGAGGCCCTTAGAACTCCTCAAGCACCGGGGAAAGGGCCGGCGTCGAGCATCCTCCAAACAGAGTTCCGCCAAACCGTGGACTTGGGATGATGAAAAATGACCATCGCCGGAGTTCACCTTTGGGGACGCCGCATCGGAGCCGTCTCTCTCGAAGAAAAGCAAGCCTATGCGACGTTTCAATATGAGCCAGAATTCGTCGCAAGCGGTATCCAGGTCGCCCCTATCATCATGCCGTTAGCGGACGCGCCGTATAGCTTTCCGGGGCTACCGCTCGAAAGCTTCAAGGGGCTGCCGGGACTTCTTTCCGACTCCCTGCCAGACAAGTTCGGCAACGCATTGATCGACGTATGGCTCGCAAGCCGGGGACGAACGCCCAGCAGCTTCAACGCGGTCGAACGACTCCTCTACACCGGCGCCAGAGGTATGGGGGCACTGGAGTTCAAGCCCGCAATCGGTCCACGTACTAGAAAATCAGAAAACATCGATATCGACGCCCTCGTGGAATTAGCGTCCAAAATTCTTGCGGATCGGAACACATTCAAATCATCGCTCGCCGAAACCCACCGCGAAAAGGCACTCAAAGAAATCTTGCGAATTGGCACTTCTCCGGGAGGTGCGCGGGCCAAAGCAATTATAGCTTGGAATTCCAATACGAACGAAGTTCGCGCTGGTCACGCAGACGCAGGTGCAGGATTCGAATACTGGCTCCTGAAATTCGATGGCGTCGACAACAACAAAGACAAGGACCTTGCGGACCCAAAGGGATTTGGGGCGATCGAGTACGCCTACTATCTGATGGCAAAAGCCGCAGGAATCACGATGAGCGAATGCCGTCTGTTAGAAGAAAATGACAGACGACATTTCATGACAAAGCGATTCGATCGGCTAGCGGGGGGCGAAAAACTTCATATGCAATCCCTCGCCGCACTCATGCACTACGACTTCAACGCAGCGGGTGCAAACTCCTATGAGCAAGCAATTATGGCTATGCGCCAACTCGGCCTATCGCCGGTGGAAATCGAGGAGCAATACCGAAGAGCAATTTTTAATATCTTGGCCCGAAATCAGGATGACCACGTAAAAAACATTTCATTCCTAATGAACAAATCCGGGCAGTGGTCACTGTCTCCTGCGTACGACATGACCTATGCCTATAACCCGGATGGGCCTTGGACCAGCCAACACCAGATGTCATTGAACGGAAAGCGCGAAGGTTTCACTGAGGCTGACTATCACGAATTCGCCAAGTCTTCGGGGCTAAAGCGGGGGCGCGAAAAAGTTATACTTAACGAGGTCCGAAATGCGGTTTCACGATGGCCGGAGTTTGCCGAACAGGCCGGCGTCAAAGAGCGGTTTCGAAAAGAAATCGCATCGTTACATCGCATCGAGTAATGCGCCGCTGCTGTGCCGCCTATATCCCCGAGAGCGTGCACAACGCGTGAGTCGGCAGCGGTAGCGGCCAACATCGCAAACGAAACCGTACTTTGGACTCTATTTGCATTGGGCCAGAACAATCTATTGGCTATGAATGTAAATAACAAAAGATATGCCAAGTGGCTCGATCTTGTCTCAGCTCCTTACAATTCGCGCGGAGAAAAACCGGTGTTACGAGTCTTAATCGATGGCCAAGTTCTTGACCGATCTGCCATTCAGAACTGGGAGGATCGGCGCACGATCGTCGTGCGCCGCAGATTGGGCCTCGCGCCATCAAGTGCGCCCCGCGAACAGCAACGGAAGGACTTGCTGGAGCGCAAGGTACAGCTCGGTCACGATGGTCTGCGCGCATTGCTCGGTCGCGGGCTTTGGTGGTCGGAAAAGATCACTCGATTGAGCGTCAAAATGTCTGGCCAAACCCGCCGTTTCAGTATCTGCGAGATTGAAGTTTCGGAAGGTTCGGCCGCGCATTTCGCACATTGGTTCAAGCAGCGAAACATGCTCAACGACGAGCAGACGATGATCGATGCCTGTCCCGACCATTACGTTATTACAAGGGATGGACAGGGGCGCCAACTTGTTGTCGAGACCACAGGCGGTTCGCCACTGCCCGGAGAGTTCACTGTCGACTATTCGGACCTATCCAGTTTACGAACCGAGCCCGACACTAGCTACCCGTGTCAGGTTGCCGGTGTGGCCCGACTGAGTGATGGTCTGGTAATCGGCGGCGTTCGCCATCAGTTCCGTCAGGAAGGCTCGGGTTTTCGCGCACGTCTGACCGTGGAGTTTCCCGGCATAGTGCCAAGCCGCATGATTGCAGAACACCGATGGCACCTCGCGGTAGAGTTTTCTAATTGGATTGAAGCCGCAGCAGAATGACCGCTAGGGCTTTATTTGCCCGCGGCGCTAATAAAGAAAAGCACCGTTCATTTAATCAGCATGCGTTAGTAAGTACCTCGTCTCCCATTGAACGTTGGGTGCCCAGACCTTCCTTGTAATAAAGTTGCTCTGAGTGCTAGGTCTGCTCATGCGGCGGTATCCATTCGCGATTCCACTACCGCGGCAGAGGGCTTCCCGACCTTCGATAAACCTAGGATATGCCCCGCCCAGGCATTTAGCGCGGCTCTCTTCTGCGGCAGGTACTCATTCCGGTCATAGATTTCAGTGACGGGCGCACCATCGTTGATCCGATGGCCCAGAACTTTCGACACAACAAAGCGCGGAAAGCCGTATCGCTCATCGGTCAGGGTGGTAGCGCCCGACCGACGGAAATCGTGTGGTGATCCGTGCGGAATTTTGAGTCTCTGGCACAGCCGCCGCACGACCCGCTCGACCTGACCTGCATCCATTGCGTGAAGCGGATCGAGCAGACAGGGGAACACGAATTCCGTCCGGCAGCCCAGCGTAGATATAGAGTAGGCCTCCGCGGCATCCAGAATAGTCAGCGCCTCGTCGGAGAGTGGCTTCACCTCAGTACGCCCGCCCTTGGCTCGCTCCCGTGGAATGGTCCACTTCCTTCCTTCGCGGTCGATCTCCTTCCAGCTTGCACCCGCTCCTTCGCCGCGCCGGCAAAGCGTGATGAGGATAAAACGGGTAGCGAGGCAGGTAAGGGGTTCTAATCGCGAAATCGGGTCTTCCTCCTTTGCTTCGCCGGGATTTCGTGGCGTCGAATGGAGAACCAGGG
>Ga0210396_10004298_pt1 | contig 13973 bp, 8 predicted proteins | sample IncBWH17OmetaG_FD_155466 | JGI IMG/M metagenome (GOLD analysis project Ga0210396, IMG submission 155466) | Forest soil microbial communities from Barre Woods Harvard Forest LTER site, Petersham, Massachusetts, United States - Inc-BW-H-17-O ...
CGCAAAGCAAACTTGAGCGCCACCGGAACGTCCGTGTACGCGGTCGGTAAATCGAGCCTCGGCACGAACTTTCACGCGGTCACCACTGGCACCAACGGTTCCTGCGGCACACTCTGCGATGCCCTCACGGGGTACGACTACGTCACCGGCCTGGGCACGCCACAATCCAAAGTGTTGATCCCAGCGTTGGCCGCCCGTCCATAATCACTCGGCTTCAGTCTTGGACGTGAGCCGCCTCGAATCTTTCGCGGCGGCTCGTTTTTCTTTCACCGCGCACTCTTTTGGCAGGTTCTTTCAACTAAGCTTCCCCAAGCGCCACTCACCGGCTCTTTTCAATTGCGAAACACCTGCGCTTCGCCACCCTCTCGTATTCCGTTGCCGTAGTGTATAGTTTTTTCGGGCGCGGCCATTCCATCAGCCAGCATAGTTTCAGGCCACATCGATTCGCCTCGCCACAGGTCTATCTCCAATGAAGCCACGTTTGCAGGTCATGAAATTCGGCGGCACATCAGTGGGCGACGCTTCTTGCATCGCGCGCGTCGCTGAAATTGTCGCCAAAGCCTCGCGCCTGGGCCCGCTGGTGGTCGTGGTTTCGGCGATGAGCGGCGTCACCAACCGCCTGATCGAAGCCGCCACGTGCAGCGAGACAGGCGATCGCGACCGTGCCACCGAGCTTCTTGAAGTTTTGCGCCAACAGCATTTCGAAGCGCTGAAAACCCTGATCCAGAATCCCGAAAGCAGGAAAGCGATTGCCGTGGGTGTCGAGGAGCTTGTGCGCGAAGCCCAGCGCCTCTGTGAAGGCACTGCGCTCATTCACGAACTCACCGTACGCACGCTCGATTGCGTTTCTAGCCTTGGTGAACGCCTTTCCGCGCCAATCGTTGCCGGCGCCCTCAGCGAACGCGGCGTGCGCAGCGAAGCCATCGAAGCCACAGAATTAATCGTCACCGATTCCTATCACGGCGCGGCCGAACCTTTAATGCCGCCCACACGGGAACGTTGCGAAGCGCGCCTACTTCCACTGCTGCAACAAGGAATTGTCCCGGTCGTCACCGGATTTATCGGCGCGACCAGGGAAGGAGTCCTCACGACGCTCGGCCGGGGTGGCTCGGATTATTCCGCCACTATTCTAGGAGGCGCACTCGCCGCGGATGAGGTGATCATTTGGACAGATGTGAGTGGAGTTTTGACCGCCGATCCGCGCCTCGTTCCAAGCGCGCGCACCATTCCGGAAATTTCCTATCGCGAAGCCGCGGAGCTCGCGCATTTCGGCGCAAAAGTGCTGCATCCCAAGACGCTCCGCGCCGTCACGGAATCCGGTATCCCCGTGTGGATTCGCAACACCTTCGAGCCGGAACATCCCGGCACAAAAATCACGCCGCAGGGCAGTGCCTCTAGCGCCGGAGTGAAAGCGCTCACTGCGATCCGCGATGTGTCGCTGATCGCGGTCGGTGGCCCCGGAATTGTCGGCCTGCCCGACGTAGTGGGCCGCACATTTTCCACCACCGCCAGCGTCCGCGCCAACGTGCTGCTGATCTCGCAGTCCTCTTCGCAGAACGATATCTGCTTCATCGTTTTTTCATCCGACGCCAAACGCACTGTGGACGCGCTGCGCCAGCAATTTGCGCAAGACCTGATGCACCAGAAAGTCGAGCACATCACTCTCGATCCCAACATCGCGATCGTCGCCGTGGTCGGCGAAAATATGCGCGGCACCGTCGGCATGGCCGGACGCACCTTCAGCGTGCTGGGCCGCGAAAACATAAATATAATCGCGATCGCCCAGGGCTCTTCGGAAACCAATATTTCGTTTGTGGTGGCCAGCCAGGATATGAAGAGAGCGCTGCTGGCCGTGCACCAGGAATTTGCACTCGACAAGCGCAATTTGCACGAAACATCATCTGCTTCGCAATAATAATGAGCGATGCCATCGCCAAAACCGCGCAGAAGGCCGGCACCACGGCGGTGCAACGTTGCATTTTGCCCGCTTGCGCCGCGCAGTTTGGCATCCGCGAACAGATTTACGTCTGCCCGCGTTGCGGCGGCCCGCTGGAAATCGAAATCCCGCTCGAGCTTCTGAAATCTGTGCCGGATCTCCGCGAACGCTGGCAAGCGCGCGCTGCCTCACACGCTCCGCGTGACCGCAGCGGCGTCTGGCGTTTCCGCGAAACGCTTCCCTTTGACACCGACGCGCCGGTCGTCACACTCTTCGAAGGCAACACGCCGTTGTACGACGCACCACGCTCCGCGAAGTATGCTGGCCTCACCGCGCTGCGCCTGAAACACCAAGGCTGCAATCCCACCGCGTCTTTCAAAGATACCGGCATGACCACGGCCGTCACTCAGGCGAAATTGCTCGGCGCGCGCACCGTGGTCTGCGCCAGCACCGGCAACACGGCCGCGAGCCTGGCCGCTTACGCCGCACGCGCCGAACTGCAATGCGCCATTCTGCTGCCGCAAGGACAGATCAGCCCCGCGAAGCTTGCGCAAAGCATGGATTACGGCGCCATCGTTTGCGAAATCGCCGGAAATTTTGACGATTGCATGCGCTTGATTTCAGAGCTCTCCGATGTGCCGTCCATTTACATCGCGAACTCCATCAATCCCTTTCGCATCGAAGGGCAAAAGACCGTGGCTTTCGAATTGCTCGAGCAATGCGGCTGGCGCGTGCCGGACCACGTGGTCGTTCCCGGCGGCAATATGGGCAATAGTTCCGCGCTGGGAAAAGGTTTCGACGAAATGCTGCGCCTCGGATTAATCGATCGCCTGCCGAAGATCAGCGTCATCCAGGCGGAGGGTTCGGCACCGCTCGCGCGCTTGTTCGCTGGGCTAAAGCCATCCCAAATCTCCGCGGACGCAGCGCTTCCAGACGAAATCGCGCCGATTGCAAATCCACGCACGCTCGCCACCGCCATAAGAATTGGTGCGCCCGTTTCCTGGAAGAAAGCATTGCGCGCCGTCCTGCGCACCCACGGCAGCATCATCACCGTCACCGAGCAGGAAATCGCAGACGCCAAAGCTATCATCGGCCGCGACGGCATTGGCTGCGAGCCGGCATCCGCAACCACAGTGGCAGGCATCCGCAAACTTACTGCCGCAAACAAAATTCGCGCCGGCGAATCCGTGGTCGCGGTCCTGACCGGAAACGTCCTGAAAGATCCCGACTACGCAAGCAATTACCACCGCGGCACGCTTTCGTTCGAATCCGCCACCGCGGAAGGAACGGCGAAGACGGTCCCAATTTCCGGCGCATTTCGCAACGCGCCAGAAAAAGTTGCCGCGAACAAGGGAGCAATTCTCAAAAGCCTGGAAACCCGCCGCTAGAGCGGAGAGTCGAGCAAGAAAAAGAAGAGCGGTTTCAAAGTTCTCGGGTCACAGCCCAAACATCCATGAAAAAGTCCAAGCCCCGCTTCTATGAAGTGCGAGTCCCCGCATCCAGCGCCAATCTCGGCGCGGGCTTCGATTGCTTTGGGCTGGCGCTGAACTTATTTCTCACGGTGCGAGCCACGGTGCAGTCCGGCCCAACTGCGCACAGCGAAGCCCGCACTCGCGGCGTTGACGGCAGCGAGGCTCTGCCGAGTGCACCAGAAGAAAATCTGATCCTCCGCGCCATGCAACACGCCGCGGAACGCCACGGCCAGCGCTTGCCTCCTGTTCATCTCGCCGTGCAGAACGAAATTCCAATTGCTGGAGGCCTGGGCAGCAGCGCCGCGGCAATCGTCGCCGGCACCGCGCTGGGATTTGCAGTCTGCGGGAAAAAGCCAACAGAAGGAAACGCTCTGCGCCTCGCCGCTGAGATGGAGCAACACACCGACAACTTGGGAGCCGCGCTGCTCGGTGGCCTGGTCGTCTCGTTCGTAGGTGCCGGCGGCAACGTCGTCGCACTTCGCAAAAAATGGCCGAAACAGATAAAAGTAGTCGCCGTCACGCCAAAAATGAGGCTACAGACAGCAGCCTCGCGCGCCGCGTTGCCGCAGACAATCGAACACGCCGCCGCCGTACACAATCTCCAACGTTCCGCGCTATTTCTCGCCGCGCTCGACGGCCGGCACGACGACCTGCTTTGGGAGGCGATGCAGGATCGTTTGCATCAAACCTATCGCCAGCCGCTGATCCCTGGGCTCGCCGAAGTTCTCGCGATTCCGCGCATGGCTGGCCTTCTCGGTGTCGCTCTCAGCGGCTCCGGCCCCACCGTGATCGCGCTCGCCACTAAAAATTTCGCGCAGATTGGAAAAGCGCTCGCCGGCCAGTTCGAACGGCGCGGCCTTTCCACGACCATCCGCAAATTGAGCGCAGCGCAAGAGGGAATTCGCCTGAACGGGAAGCCACTCGCGAAAAACTAGCCCGCGCTCGCCTGATTCGAATTAGATCGCGCGCGGGAAATCACTTCACAAATGTCAAACCATGCGGCACAAAGTGCGGAAACACATAAGCGTAGAGCATCACAATCACGCCCACGATCGAACCCAGCGCAATCGAATGCCAAAACACAAAGCGGAAAATAATACCCTCATTACCCACTTGCTCGGTAGCCGCCGTTGCAATCGTGATGGACTGCGCGTCCACCATTTTCCCCATCACGCCGCCCGCGCTATTCGCCGCGCACATCAGAATTGGGTCAATTCCCAATTGCTGTGAAGTGATGCGCTGCAAACTGCCGAACAGCGCGTTCGAAGAAGTATCGCTTCCCGTCAACGCAACACCCAGCCATCCCAGAAACGTGCCGAAAAATGGATACAGCCATCCAGTGCGCGTGAACGCCAGGCCCAGCACTGCATCCAAGCCCGAGTATCGCGTCACGTAACCCAATCCGAGCATGAAGGAAATCGCGATCATCGCCAACCGCATGCGCACCAGCGTGCGCCAAAATATTTTCATTAGCCGCAATGGGTTCACGCCCAGCAACAGACCGGAAACGATCGCAGCCAGGAAACAGCCGCTCCCCGTCGCCGATAGCCAATTGAAATCGTAGCGCGCCGCTTCCGGAGTCGGCTTGCTCACCACCGGCGCCGCGCGCGTGATGGCGTTGTGCAGATAGGGCCAATCCCATCCGGCAGCGCCCGGCCTCACTTTTCCGTCCGCTTGCACCACAATGAACGCGGGCGTGGTGGCTTGATTGATCGCCAGTTTCACCCCTGGCAGTCCCCATGCCAGCACGAATAGCGAAAGCACCGCAAACGGCATCCACGCTCTCATCACTGTCAAAATAGGATATTTCCGCACCGTTACATATCCATCGAATTCCTTGGGATTCCACTCGCCGCCCATGTCGTCCGCAATTTTTCCTCCCGCCGCCGCGGGTTTTGCGCTTTCACGATCGTAATCGAACCGCCAGATTTTCTTCGGCTTCCAAAAACGCAGAAAAATAACGGTACAGAGGATGGACACCACCGCCGCCATGATGTCCACCAGGTTGCTGTCACGATAGTTCGACCACAAATACTGCGTGCCCGCGAAAGAAATCCCCACCACCAGGATCGCTGGCAGCACGTCGAAAGTTTCCGACCAGCTCACCATCGTGCGCACCAGCCACAGCGGTACGATCACCGCCGTAAACGGCAGAATGCGCCCTATCATCGCGCTCAAATCCGATTCCGGCAGACCCGAAACCGCCGCCAGCGCATGCACAGGAGTTCCGATCGCGCCCCAGGCCACGGGCGCGGTATTCGCGATCAAGTTCAGCGCCGCCGCATGAAACGGCCGGAATCCCAGCCCGATCATAAAAGCGCCCGCAATCGCCACCGGTGCTCCAAAACCCGCCGCGCCTTCAATGAACGCTCCAAAGCAAAACGCCACCAGCAGAACCTGCAGTCGCCGGTCCGGCGTGATTCCCGCGATCGATTCCTTCATGATCTCAAACTGTCCGGTCTCCACCGAAATGTCGTACAAATAAACCGCCGCCAGCACGATCCACGCAATTTTCAGAATTCCATACGCCACGCCGTAAGCGAACGCCGATCCCGCCAGCAGCGCAGGCATTTTGAATACTAGGGTTGCCAGCATCACTGCCGTAAATGCGGCAGCAATAGCGCACCAATGCGGTTTCACTTTCAGGCCAGCCAGAAGGGTGAAGAGAACCACGATCGGAAGAGCTGCGATCAGCGTCGAGACCCACCAGATCCCGGCGGGATCATAAACCTGCGTCCAACTCATACAGCCCCCTTGAGGCAGCTTGAGTGTGTTATTAGGCCCGAGTTTGTGGACGTTCCATATCCCGCCGTGGAAATTTTGTCAAGAAATGGAATTGCCGAATGGACCATCTCAAATATTGAGGAAAAAACTGCCCGCAGTTAGGCGCGAGCCTTTCTTCGCAACAGCCAAACACACGCGCAACCTGCCGCGAGCATCAGGACACCGGAAGGCTCCGGCGTGCCAATCGGCGGCGGTGGAGGAGGTGGTGGTGGAGGCGGGCCAGACGACGGCGGACCAGATGGAGGCGTACCAGACGGTGGTGGCACGGTCGGCGGCGGCCCCACCGGAATTCCCGGAGTAGATGGCGTGCCGCTGACCGGGAAAATTGGCGGTACGATCGGGATGTAGATTGATCCAGGAGCTTGGGGCGGCACGACAATCGCGGTCGTCGGCGGTACCGCCAGTGGCAATTCACTCAAAGATTCCGGCGCAGTGAGCAGCCCGCCATCCGCTGGAATTTCCATCGCCTCCGGCAAAGGCTCATTGCTCAGCACCGGCCCAATCGGAACGTCAGACAGCCGGTTCCCGCAGCGGGTCCTCGCCATATGCTCGCCGTCGGTCACAACTGTTTCCCCCGCTGGCAGCCTCAGCCGGTTCTTCGTCCAGAAAATTCGGCTGCCAATGCGATAAGAAACGAAGACGGCGCGAGCTTCGCGCAATTGCATAACGCGCGCGTTGCCCAGATTAAAATCCGCATAATGCTGTGCCACCATATCGTCGTGCGCGACGGCGTTCCGCAGTTCGACTGGATTTCTCACGCCGCCCGGAATCACCGAGTAGGGATAAAGTACGCGGCCCGTTTTTCCCAATACGGGAGCTGGCGCGAACCAGTCGCTATCGGCAGCATCTGCGGCTGCTATGGCTGTTTCAGAAATCTTCTCGACGGTAGAATTACGAGGTGAGTAGCCGTAGTTATACGACGGCAGCACAACCGATACCACTACGCTTTCCAGAATTAGGACCGCCAGCGCTCCCAAGCGACGGCGATCAATTTTTCCGGCGAATTTCGCCGCAATCGTCCAGCCCTTCCCCATTTCCCCTTGTACAGTTCGGCAATCCCCATTGCCGAACGTCTTCCCCGTACTGGGACTACGCAATCCCCCTGCCAACCCCACTCCTAGTCTCGTGCAAGACCGAGCCTGCAATGGGCTAGAAACCTATGTAAACAAAGGGTAGGTCGTAAACGGCGATCTGTGGATTTTGTGTGGCGGCAGGGGCTAGGGCAATCGAGAGAAGAAAGTTTCCCGTAAGTGGTACCAGTGTTCTAAAGGTACCGTACGGACTTGAGGTAATTCGGGCGCCCGATTTGCGGCGGCACGGAGTTGCCGGAAGGGGAAAAGCGGGAATTTTGACGCGCTTAGTGGTCTGATTTGGGAGACTGTTCTTGAGCGCCTCCCGGCGAACCTAGCGCGACTTCGCCTTTACCGTGCTTCCACACTGCAAAACCCAGTCCCAAAAACGGTCCGATCAGCACGATCAGAAAGGCCAATAGGAAAAGCACAAGAAAAAGCAGGACAATCACAATGGCTGGCATTGGTTTTACCCGCTCCCATACCGGAGCTGAGCCCTCCTTGCCGCATATCCAAGCACGTCAACATCCACCTCGTTAGATGCTAGTAACAACACTGTTGGGTACAGAAAGTTACTGCGCGTTTTGATTTTTTTCGCTCCACTCCAAGCCCTCGCTTTCACTCATGCGCCCTCATGTCTGGATAAAATTGGGGCCATGATCCAGCCTGTCACACTCACGATTTCCCTTGCCGAGAGTCCCCGCCTCGAAATTCGCCCGCCACGCCGCAACAGCCCTAAAATCAGCTTCTTCCACCACCGTAACCAGATTACCAAACCTCACGTCCAAATCACGTCCGTCAATTCGTGTTGAATCTCTTTCGCTTCGCCGCGAATCTGTTGCTGTATGCTGTTTCCCTTGGCGTTCAGCTGTGGGTTCGAGCGTGCGACACTGAACCTCCGGTACGCGGATTCGTAAATCTCCGAACTACGGAGGTATCGTACTTGCTGTACCTTTCGGGAGCCTTTGATCGATGTGGATTGTTCGACTTGCGTTACGCCGTCCTTACACGTTCATCGTAACGTCCATCCTTCTGTTGATTTTGGGACCCGTCGCAATTCTGCGCACTCCCACGGATATTTTCCCGAATATTGACATTCCGGTCGTCAGCGTTCTCTGGAACTACACCGGTCTCTCGCCTGAAGAAATGTCGAACCGCATCGTCTTTCAGTACGAGCGGGTGCTCACCACCACCGTCAACAACATCGAGCACATCGAATCGCAATCCCTGAATGGAATTGCCGTCGTCAAAATCTTTTTTCATTCCGGCGTGGACATTGGCAACGCGGTAGCCCAGGTGACCGCGGTTTCCCAAACTCTCTTACGTCAGCTCCCTCAGGGCACCACCCCCCCGCTCATCATCCAGTACAACGCTTCGAGCGTGCCCATTCTGCAACTCGCGCTGGCCGGCGAAGGACTCTCCGAGCAGCAACTTGGCGACATCGGCCTGAACTTCGTGCGCACCGGATTAGTTAGCGTGCCGGGCGCGGCGATTCCATACCCTTACGGCGGCAAGCAGCGTCAGGTTCAAGTGGACCTCGACACCACGGCGCTGCAGTCGAAAGGCCTATCGCCAAACGACGTCGTCAACGCCATCAACCTCCAGAATCTGATTCTTCCCGCCGGCACCGCGAAAATCGGCACGTTCGAATACGAAGTGGATATGAACGGCGCGCCGGCGACCGTACCGGAATTGAACGACCTCCCCGTGAAAACTGTGGGGACGACCACCATTTACATCCATGACGTTGCCAACGTGCGCGACGGTTTCCCTCCGCAAACGAACATCGTGCGCGTCAACGGCCAGCGCTCCGCCCTCATGACTATCTTGAAATCTGGCGATGCCTCTACGCTCGACATCATTTCCAGCGTGAAAGCGCTGCTGCCCTCGATCAAAGCAACGTTGCCGCCAGCGCTGGTAATCAATCCGCTTTCCGATCAGTCCATCTTCGTAAAGGCCTCCATCGTTGGCGTGGTTCGCGAAGCGATCATCGCCGCCTGCCTCACCGGCTTTATGATTCTGGTGTTCCTGGGCAGCTGGCGCAGCACGCTGATCATCGCCGTTTCGATCCCACTTTCAATCCTCACCTCGTTGATCGTTCTGAGTGCCCTCGGTGAAACTATCAACATCATGACGCTCGGCGGTCTCGCCTTGGCGGTCGGTATCCTGGTGGACGACGCCACCGTGGAAATCGAAAACATCAATCGCAACATTGATCAGGGCAAGGAAATCGTGCAGGCCATTCTGGACGGCGCTTCGCAAATCGCCGTGCCCGCACTGGTATCCACCCTCGCCATTTGCATCGTGTTCGTGCCCATGTTTTTTCTTTCGGGCGTGGCACGCTATCTGTTCGTTCCGCTTGCCGAAGCGGTCTGCTTCGCCATGCTGGCCTCGTACTTGCTCTCTCGTACTCTTGTGCCCACTATGGCTAAGTATTTACTCGAGGCCCGCACCGAAGAAGATCCCAACGCGCCGACCAAAGCCTCCTCGAATCCTTTTGTGCGCATGCAACAAGCGTTTGAGGTCCATTTCGATGGCCTGCGCGATCGTTACCACCGCTTGCTAGAGCGTTGCATCGCCCACCGCGTGATCTTCGCCATCTGCTTCCTGGCGTTTTGCGTGCTTTCCTTCGCGCTGCTGCCGCTGCTCGGGCAGGACTTTTTCCCGGAAGTGGACAGCGGTGAATTCAAATTGCACATGCGCGCTCCCACCGGCACGCGCATCGAAGAAACCGCCGCGCTCTGCGATCAAGTGGAAGCAGTCATCCGCAAACAGATTCCGCAGTCCGAATTGACCAGCCTGATTGACAATATCGGACTGCCTTACAGCAGTATCAATCTTTCCTACAGCAATTCCGCGCCGATCGGTACGGGCGACGCCGACATCCTCGCCGAACTTTCCAAGGACCATCATCCCACCGCGGAGTACGTTCACGATCTGCGCATCGAACTCGCCAAGGATTTCCCCGGCGTCACCTTTTATTTCTTGCCCGCGGATATCGTCAGCCAGATTCTCAATTTCGGCCTGCCCGCTCCCATTGACATCCAGATCCTTGGACGCGATCTTCAGGCCGACCGCGTGTTCGCGGACAGCTTGCTGAACCGCCTGAAATTCGTCCCCGGAACGGTAGACCTGCGTATTCAGCAGGCCTTCGACCAGCCCAAATTGCACATCGAGGTGGACCGCACCAAAGCGCAGCAGATCGGTTACTCGACGCGTGACGTCGCGAACAACGTGCTGATTTCACTCAGCGGCAGTTTTCAGACGACTCCCAACTACTGGCTCGACTTGCGCACCGGAGTGAGCTACAGCATCGCCGCGCAAACGCCACAGTACATTGTTGACAGCTTGCAGGATCTGGAGAATATTCCAGTCACCGGCCCTGGCACGCCGCAATCCCAAATAATGGCCGGCGTGGCTTCCTTCAGCCGTGGCGCGGAGATGGGCGTGGTCTCGCACTACAACATCATGCCGGTGATCGACATTTTCGGCGCGGTGCAGGGCCGCGACCTTGGCGGACTCTCTCGCGAAATCGCACCGATCATCGAAAACAGCAAAAAAGATTTGCCGCGCGGCGCGCAGATAATTGTTCGTGGGCAGATTCTCACCATGGCCTCATCCTTCTCCGGATTGCTTTGGGGGCTGGCGTTTTCCATCGTATTGGTCTATCTCCTGATCGTTGTTAATTTTCAATCGTGGCTCGATCCATTTATTATTCTCATGGCGCTGCCTGCCGCGCTCGCCGGAATCGTCTGGTTTCTTTTCATCACGCGCACCACCGTCAGCGTGCCGGCGCTCACGGGCGCGATCATGTGCATGGGCGTGGCGACCGCCAATAGCATCTTGGTCGTAAGCTTTTCGAAAGAACGCCTCGGCGAAGGGAAAACCGCCGCGGAAGCCGCATCCGAATCGGGGTTCACGCGCTTCCGTCCCGTGCTCATGACGGCTCTCGCCATGATCATCGGCATGTTGCCAATGTCCCTGGGCTTGGGCGAGGGCGGTGAACAGAACGCCCCGTTGGGGCGCGCCGTGATCGGCGGCCTGATGTTCGCCACCGTCGCGACGCTGTTTTTCGTGCCGGTAACCTTCAGCATCGTGCATGGCGCGCACGAGAAAAAACTAGCCGCCGCACCGGATGAACGGCTGGCGGACTAAACGACCACGCATACTCAAAAGATCGCGAAGCGCAAATTCAAGAGGACGCAATGACAGAGCCCGTCGAAAATAAATCACCGCAGCCGACTCCACATCACACTGGAGCGGAAAAATCAGGCCACGGAGTACTGATCGCCATCATCGCCGTGATCGTCGTGATTGCGATCGTAGTCACTGGCGTCGTGCCGCGCCTGCGTGCCAAGACCGCCCTGAAAAAAGAAACGGACACGCTCGCCGTTCCCGAAGTCGGGGTAATCCAGCCCAAGCGCGGCTCCACGGCGCAGGAGATCATCCTGCCCGGCAACATCCAAGCCTTCATTGACGCACCCATCTACGCGCGTACAAATGGCTATCTGAAAATCTGGTACTTCGACATCGGCGCCCACGTGAAAAAGGGCCAGCTACTCGCTGAAATCGAAACGCCCGAAGTGGATCAACAGCTCCTGCAAGCCCGCGCAGACTTGAACACCGCACAGGCGAACTTAAATTTGTCCCAAATCACCTTCAACAGATTTGAAGGCTTGAAGAATACCGATTCCGTGGCCGTTCAAGATGTGGACAATGCCGCAGGCGACTACGCCGCGAAGAAGGCCACCGTGGAATCGGCGCGGTCCAATGTGAACCGACTCGAAGACCTGCAATCGTTCGAGAAAGTCTATGTGCCGTTTGATGGTGTAGTCACGGCGCGCAATACCGACGTGGGCCAATTGATTGACTCCGGTTCGTCGGGTGGCGTCGCCAAGGAACTGTTCCACGTTGCTGCGATTCGCACTTTGCGTGTTTACATTAACGTCCCGCAGCAATATTCCGTGGCGGCCAAGCCCGGTATCTTCGCGAACTTAACGCTCGCGCAGTTTCCGGGCCGGAATTTCCAGGGGAAATTAGTCCGCACCGCCAACGCCATTGACCTGGCATCCCGCACCCTGCTGGTGGAAGTGGACGTTGATAATTCCAGCGGAGAGCTGCTTCCCGGCGCCTTCACCGAGGTTCATCTGAAGATACCGACTGAAATCCCGTCTTACATTCTTCCGGTGAACGCGCTCATTTTCCGCGCGCAAGGCCTCCAGGTCGCCACCGTTGACAACGGCAATCATGCCAAGCTCGTGACAATTGTATTGGGCCGTGATTTCGGCGCCACCGTGGAAGTTGTCTCAGGCATCACGGACGCAGACCGCGTGATTGTCAGTCCGCCCGATTCGCTCGTGGACGGAGAAGCAGTGCAAATCGCACAACCAAACCAGCAAGGAGGGTCCGGCAGTGCGTCGCCCCAACCTCACTAACTTCCGCCACAATCCGGCGCACCCACTCCGTCTCGCGGCGTTCTGCGCCATCGCAGTCGCATTTTTCGCAGGCTGCACCGTCGGGCCCAACTACGTTCATCCCACCGCCGAGGTCCCCGCGGATTTCAAGGAAACTCCCGCCAACTGGAAGCAAGCGCAGCCGAGCGACGCGGTGACGAAAGGCAAATGGTGGGAAATTTATTCGGACCAGCAGCTGAACGAGCTCGAGGAGAAGATCAACGTCTCCAACCAAACCCTGAAAGCCGAGCAGGAACAATTCGCCCAGGCGCGCGCCGCGCTGCGCATCACTCGTTCGAACCTGTTCCCGAATGTCACCACCACTCCCTCGGTCACGCGCACTCATCTCGCGCCCAACCAGCCTCTGTTTAACTCCACCCTGGAATCAAAGGACTACAACACTTTCACTATCCCCGTGGACGTTTCCTACGAGGTCGATCTCTGGGGCCGCGTGCGTCGCACCGTCGAAGCCAGCCGCTCCGAAGCGCAAGCCACCGGCGCGGATCTCGCGAACGTCAGCCTGAGTCTTCATGCCGAACTGGCAAGCGATTATTTTCAGCTGCGAGGACTTGATGCCCAGAAGCAACTTCTCGATTCCACCGTGGAGTCCTTCCAAAAAGCGCTCGAGTTGACGGAAAGCCGTTATCACGGCGGCCTCGCTTCGGCTGTGGACGTCGCCCAGGCGCAAACCATACTCGACACCACGCGCGCCGAAGCCACCGATGTCGGTGTTCAGCGCGCCGCCTTCGAGCACGCCATCGCCGTGCTGGTCGGCAAGCCTGCTTCGCAATTCACCTTGCCGCCGATTCCGCTCAACGCGCCTCCGCCGGTAATTCCGTCAGGCATGCCCTCGGATTTGCTCGAACGCCGCCCCGATATTTCCGCCGCCGAAAGGCGCGTGCAAGAACAGAACGCAAACATCGGCGTGGCCCGCGCCGCATACTATCCGCAGATCACCCTCAGCGGCACAGGCGGCTTCGAAAGCACGGCGATCACTACGTTATTGCAGGGGCCCAGCGGTTTCTGGATGCTCGGTGGCCAAGCGGCCGAATATTTATTCGACGGCGGCGCCCGCCGCGGCGCATCCGAACAAGCTAAAGCCGCCTGGAACCAATCGGTGGATAATTATCGCCAGACGGTGCTGGTCGCCTTCCAGGAAGTCGAAGATAATCTTGCCGCGTTGCGCATCCTCGAGACCGAAGCCGATCAAGAAGCCCAAGCCGTCGCCGCCGCGCAACACTCCGTCTCGCTCTCACTC
>Ga0210396_10004299_pt1 | contig 13973 bp, 9 predicted proteins | sample IncBWH17OmetaG_FD_155466 | JGI IMG/M metagenome (GOLD analysis project Ga0210396, IMG submission 155466) | Forest soil microbial communities from Barre Woods Harvard Forest LTER site, Petersham, Massachusetts, United States - Inc-BW-H-17-O ...
GAAATGATGTACAGGTGGCGCGGGATGTTGAGCTGGCGGATTCTTACTTCTTTCAGCCAGCCGTGCTCGATTTCCCAGGTTACGCACATGCGCGGGACGATAGCGATGCCCATGCCCATCTGCACGAAGCGCTTGATGCTTTCGATGGTGGGCATTTCCATAGGCATATTCAGGGTGCTGCGATGGCGCGCGAAGAGTTCGATGACTTTGCGGCGGAACGGCGACTCGACAATGTGGGCGATGAAGACTTCTTTGCTGAGTTCTTCGATTTCCACTTCTTTGCGCTTGGCGAGCGGATGCTTCGGCGGCACGACCAGGGTCAGTTCGTCTTTCAGAATTTCGGTGGCTTGCAGTTGAGCGTCTCGAGGAACGAAGGAAACGGCGCCTAGGTCGAGGCGATAGTTCATCACTTCGTGGGGAATATCGCGGGAGAACATGCGGTGCAGGCGAACCTGCACGCCGGGATGAGCTTCGCGAAAGGCAGCGAGGGCGGGGAGCAAGGCGTGGATGGAGCTTTCGTTGACACCGAGGGAGAGTTCACCTCGCTTGAGGCCTTCAAGCTCGACCAAGCCCTTTTTTACCTCTTCGCGGAGGTTGAGAAGGCGCTCGGCATACTCGCGGAGTAAAGTGCCAGCATCAGTTAAGCGGACCGGACGAGCGCCGCGAACGAACAGCGGCTGACCCAAGCCATCTTCCAGCTTACGAATAGCCAGGCTAACGGCGGGCTGGGTACGGTAAAGACGTTCGGCGGCGCGGGAAAAGCTGCCTTCCTTGGCGACCGTTAAAAAGACCTGCAATTCACTAAGATCCATGATGCCCCATCCTCGATTAGGGCTGAGCGCCCGGGGAGCGGCCGGAATGACCGGGTTTGAACCGGTTCAAGTGGCTTGAGGGCGCGTCGCAACCTATGCCTAGTATAAGGTAAGTTTATCAATAACAGAATGAAGATAAATTGGACTAAAGGCTGCGGGCGTGCGTTACTGGGATGCTAAGTAGCAGGAGGTTTGTCCATGAGCCATGTGCGCATCTTCGATACCACGCTGCGGGACGGCGAACAGTCGCCGGGCTTTTCCATGAACACGGAAGAGAAAATTCGCATGGCGCGGCAGTTGGCGGAGCTTGGCGTGGACATTATCGAAGCAGGATTCCCGATTGCGTCGCGCGGCGACCTGGAAGCGGTGATGGCGGTAGCCAACGAAGTTCGCGATGTGCCGATTGCGGCGCTGGCGCGGGCCAGGAAAGACGACATTCTTGCGGCAGCAGAAGCGCTGAAGCCGGCGAAATTTCCACGGATGCATGTGTTTCTGGCGACTTCGGATTTGCACCTGCAAGCCAAGCTGCACATAACGCGGGACCAAGCTCTGGAAGCGATTGGATCGATGATCAAATTGGCGCGGACCTTTGTGGGCGACGTGGAATTTTCCGCGGAAGATGCGGGGCGCACGGACATCGACTTTTTGTGCAAGGCGTGCCAGGTGGCGGTGGACAACGGCGCGAACGTGCTGAATTTGCCGGACACGGTGGGCTACGCGGTGCCGGAAGAATATGGGCAAATGTTCCGCAAAGTCCGGGAACACATTGGCGATCCGGAACACGTGACGTTGAGCGCGCATTGCCACGACGACTTGGGCCTGGCAGTGGCGAATTCGCTGGCGGCGGTGCGTGCTGGCGTGCGGCAAATCGAGTGCACGGTGAATGGAATTGGAGAACGCGCTGGAAACGCGGCGCTGGAAGAAGTGGCGGTGGCGCTGGCGGTGCGCAAAGACAGCTTTGGCGTGGCGACCAAGTTGAATCTGAAGGAATTGTATAAGTCGAGTCGGTTGCTGACGGAAATTACCGGGGCGGTGTGCGCGCCGAATAAAGCGGTGGTAGGCGCGAATGCGTTTGCGCACGAGGCGGGGATTCACCAGGACGGAATCATCAAGAATCCGCTGACCTACGAAATTATTTCGCCGGAAGCGGTGGGCGTGCCTTCGCGTTCGCTGGTGATGGGCAAGCATTCGGGCCGGAATGCGCTGCGGCAAACGCTGAAAGAATTGGGCTACGAGCCAAGCAACGAAGAGCTGGCGGAATGTTACCGCCGCGTCACTACGTTTGCGGATGAGTCGAAGCAAGTGCGCGCCCGGGATATCATGGCCATTGCCCATGAAGTGATTCGACGCAAGGCCATGCCAGTGGCGAGCAGCGTGTCGCAAGCCTAAGCCTGGCCTGACTGACGGAATCTGGATTCGTAACAGGGAAGCGGGATATGAAAGTCAAAAAGAAGATCGTGCTGTTGCCGGGCGACGGAATCGGCCCCGAGGTAACACGCGCGGCGGCCAACGTGTTGCAGGAGTGCGCGCGCGAATTCCAACACCATTTTGAGTTGGCAGAATTTCCCATTGGCGGCGCGGCGATCGATAAGGCCGGAACGCCGCTGCCCAATGAAACATTGGATGCCTGCCGCAAGGCGGACGCGATTTTTCTGGGCGCGGTGGGCGGGCCGAAGTGGGATGCGTTGCCGCCGGGACAGCGCCCGGAGTCTGGATTGTTGGCGCTGCGCAAGGGGCTGGGACTGTACGTTAATCTGCGGCCGATTCAGCTGCTGGAGCCGCTGCGCGGAATTTCGCCGCTGAAGGCGGACCGGCTGGGCGATCTGGACATTGAAATTGTGCGGGAACTCGCGGGCGGAATGTATTTTGGTGAACGCGGAAGCGTGAAGGAACATGGAGTGGAACGGGCGTTTGATACCGAATCGTATTCGACCACCGAGGTGGAGCGGATTGCGACGTTTGCGTTTGCGCGGGCGGAGGGGCGTTCGCGGCGGCTGTGTTCGGTGGATAAGGCTAACGTGCTGGCCAGTTCGCAATTGTGGCGGCGCACGGTTAGCGGGATGGCCGCGGCGCATCCGGCGGTGAAGCTGGAGCACATGTACGTGGATAATGCGGCGATGCAATTGACGTTGAAGCCGACGCAGTTTGACATTATTTTGAGCACCAATATGTTTGGCGACATTTTGAGCGATGCGGCGGCGGGGTTGGTGGGTTCGATTGGGCTGATCCCTTCGGCGAGTTTTGGGAATAATACGGCGCTGTTTGAGCCGATTCACGGTTCGGCGCCTGCGCTGGTCGGGAAAGATATGGCCAATCCAATCGGGTCGATCCTGAGCGCGACGATGATGCTGCGTGATGCGTTTGGATTGAGCCTGGAGGCGGATTGGGTGGAGCAGTCGCTGCTGCGGGTGCTGGGCGCGGGCTACCGGACGACGGATATCAGCGAGCCGGGAGCCAAGACGGTGGGCGGGTCGGTGTTCAACGACATTTTGCACGAAGAGATGCAGCGGACATTTGAGCACGCCGAGAAGTACGGCTGGGGCGTGTAGCGGCTCGGGCCTCGGACCTGCTGCCGCTTCCAATCACGGCTTCTGTACATTTTCCTGCCACATCAGTTGCTCCCAGGATGCCTGAGTCTTCGGGAAGATCGGTGGAATCTCAGCAATATTGGAAAACATGCGCATAAACTTGCCTTCGCCCGAGAAATAGAGAACGACATAACGGTCTTGTAACGGGTCGCGGCGGCCGATTTCCTCGGTCCAACGCTCCACAAAATAGATATATGCCAAGTCCTCGTCATGGTCGCGAGAGGAAAAGCCAAGCAGGTTGAGACGAAAGTGATCAGCCGAGTGCTCGGTGTCAACTGCGTCGGGTTCACCGGCAATATGAAGAGTCTCGGCGGAGGTCATTCCCGGGCGTAGGTGTGAAAATCGCAAACGAGCGTGGGCAAAATCAGTGTCGGACATCCGAAATCGAGGTTGCGTTGGTACAGTCTTAAGAAGGACCGGCGACATATCGCAGCAGGCTGGATGATCGCGAAGCCACGCACGGACAGCGGTCTGCAATTGCTGCCGGTGATTGCCTACACTCGGCCAAAGGAAGTAGTCATCCATCCGCAGCTCATTGGGCTTTTTGTGAGCAAGCACTGGTAACAGGTCCGGCACGCCCTTGTCAGCCAGAATCATATAGGCAATGTCTCCAACGACCGGACCTCCGAGCAGTGGCTCGGTTCGCGGGTCGGGCATCCATCGCGAGTCTGTGAGTCGATTCACAAGACATGGCACAGAGTAAGAACCGAGTCGGACAAGCGCGTCGGAAGTATCATCCGTGACGGGTGTGTCGAAAATCTCAGACCGTTGATTGGTGGGAGCCGCCGGGGCATCAATGATCACGCGATTCTCGACAAAAGTGCCAATATTAGGCAACTGATTGCACATGAGATCAGCTAGTTCGGAAGCGCGGTTGGCGTCGAGCACCACTGGTGGAGTTCCAATAACAATTCTCGGACCCAGGAAATGGGGTTGCATATGGAATGCGTAGACATCTAGCAGCGCTTTTACTTTGGCGAATTGCTCGCGTACGTGAGTTTTGAACGCGTAACGCTGGGCAACTTCTGGAGCATTGAAGCCGATGGCATCAATGCCGTGATGGCTGGCGAGGAAGATTGCGCGCTGATTGTGAAACTCTTGAGAGATGATGGTGACGCGTTCCTGGCCGAAGATTTCTTTGACGCGGACCACAGAATCTAAGGTGCGAAAACCGGCGTAGTCCAGGTAGATTCGATCTTTCGGGACGCCCTTCTCGACCAACGCGTCACGCATGTCTGTGGGCTCATCGTAACTTTGCACATGGTTGTCGCCGCTGACTACGAGATAGTCGACTTTCTTGTTCAGGAGAAGCTCCGCAGCGGCAGCGATTCGATTTTCGAAGAAAGGATTTGGATAGCCGCCGAAGACTTGCTTAGGGCAACCGAGCACCAAGCCAACGGAGCGATACGGGACCTGTGAGACGTTGGAGTAGGTCTTGTTTTTTGCGGCACGCGCAATCACGATTCTAGAGACAAGCACTAGAGCGGCGCAGGTTGTTGCCAGTATGCAAAAGGCGAGGAAAAGCTTTCTCCGTGGGGTGGTCGGGGGTGACACAACCTCAGGATACGCTGCGGCAGGTTACCCGAAGAGTTGGTTTGGGGAAGATGTGCTGCTCGCGTAACGATGGGATCAAGACCGCTGTGGCGGCGAGGCTTGGATGGCTGGCGAATTCGAATTCCTGAAGCAGGTTTATGGATGGTTCAACGCTCGTGATGTGGAGCGGGTGCTGGCGGGTATGCATGAAGATGTGTTGTGGGCGAATGGGATGGAAGGTGGGTACGTGCACGGGCGCGAAGGCGTTCGCAGCTATTGGAAGCGGCAGTGGGAGATGGTCGACCCTACAGTGGAGCCGGTGAGCTTTTCGAAGGGTGACAGGGGTGAGGTGGTTGTTGAGGTGCATCAAACGGTGCGCGATCTCGAGGGCAACGTGCTGCTCGATCACATGGTGGGGCACATTTTCTGGTTGGAAGACGGGCTGATCAAGCGGTTCGACATTCGCGGCGCGTAGAGAGTTTAGTTCATCCTCCCTTTTTCTGGACATTGCGCGCGTAACCGTCATAAAAATTAAAACTCCGCCGCTGTCTTGGGATAGGCGTCCCTAAACGAGACCGGTGTGCTTGATGGACTCAAGTTGGTTGCGAGAAGGCGGTGGGGATGCTAATTTTAAACGTTCCGAGCGAGCCGGACGCAGCAAGGGGACCTGAACACGGGGGCGGCCGGGAAGCAAACCTGTTCCCGGAGTAATCTGCGGCAACAAGTGCTTCTGAAGTGGTGAAGAATCCAGGACACCCCGCGTCCTATCGACCGAGAACATTCAGATTGATATGCCAGAGCATTCTTCCAACGTGAATGGCGGCGAAGCCGGGCGTGTGCGCGGAGTGACCTACTGGCGCGTGGAAGGGTCGCTGCTGGAGATGAGCGCGCTGCGCAGCGTAGGCTTCTTCAACTGGAACAGCCAAAGTTTTCTGGAGCGGTGGGTGCGCCGGGCGGCCATGGTGGCGATCACGCTGCTGCGGCCGGCGACGTATCTGGCGAGCCGCACGTTTGCGACGCGTTTTTTGCATAGCGTGCTGCGGGGAATTACGCGCGACCGCCTGGACCTGCTGGGCGAAGAATACTTCCACTACGAATTGAAACCTAAGATGCGCCGCGACTCGGTGGAGAAGCTGATTGATGCGGTGCGTAATGGTGAGCAGATTATTCTGGTCGGGCAGATGCTGGAGCAGGTGCTGAGGCCGATGGCGGAATATTTTAGCGCGACGGGATTCATTGCCAACCGGCTGGAGTTTCGCGATGGCGTGGCGACCGGGCGGCTGCTGCCTCCGGTGATTCGTCCGCGAGGGCCGTTTGCGTGGCTGGCCAGCGGTTCGGTGGATGGACGGCTGTCGCAGGGGAAATTGTTGGGGCAACTGGATTGGAAGAAGGCGCCGGAGAATCTGGAGCGGGCGACGTTGACGGTGGTGCGGCCGAAGGCGCCGGCGGATCGTTCGGTAGGGCGGTTGAGCAGCACGCCGCGGGTGAATGGCTTGCGGGTGCGCGAGGCGCTGGCCGGCAAGCACTTGATGCTGATTGGCGTGACCGGGTTCATCGGCAAAGTGTGGCTGGTGGATTTGCTGGAGAAAATTCCGCAAATCGGAAAAGTTACGTTACTGATTCGGCGAAATCGTACGACATCGGCGAAGCGGCGCTTCGAAAAGATCGTGGAAGAGTCGCCAACGTTTGACCGGCTGCAGGAAACGTATGGCGCGAACTTGGCAAGTTTTCTGAAGGAAAAAGTGGACGTGGTGGAAGGCGACGTGAGCCAGCCGGGATTGGGACTGGAAGCGGAAACGCAGGCGAGGCTGGCGCGTTCGCTGGATGTGATTGCCAACAGTGCCGGGCTGACGGATTTCAATCCGGATTTGCGTGATGCGTTGTCGTCGAATGTGGATTCGACGAATTATCTGCTGGAATTTTTGCGGCGGTGCGATCATGCCGGGTTGATGCATCTTTCAACGTGCTATGTGGTGGGCATGCGCGACGGGCGAGTGACGGAAGAGCTGATCGACAACTACAATCCCGCGAAGCATGCGGATTTTGATGCGGAGCGGGAAATTGCTTCGCTGCGGGAAATGGTGAAGCGCATTGAGGAGCGAGCGGAGAGCGCGGAATTGGCGAAGGCGCTGCACCGGCAGGCGCTGGGAAGAGGTGGCGACCCTTCGAAGGTGCCGTCAGATGAACTGGCGGGCGTGACGAAACGGAATCGGGCGCGCTGGGTGCGTAATCGTCTGGTGCGCGTGGGAATGAAACGCGCGCAGCATCTAGGCTGGCCGAATACGTATACCTTCACGAAGAGTTTGGGTGAATCGATACTGGCGCAGCGCGGACGCGATTTGCCGATTGCGATTGTGCGCCCATCGATTGTGGAAAGTTCGGAGCGCACGCCATTTACCGGATGGAATGAGGGGATTAATACTTCGGGGCCGCTTTCGTATTTGCTGGGGACGACGTTTCGACAATTGCCCTCGAACGAGCATAAGTGCCTGGACGTGATTCCGGTGGACATGGTGACGCGCGGGATGACGCTGATTGCTGCGGCGATTGTGGAACGGAAGAATGCGCGGCTATATCAACTGGCGACGTCGGCGATTAATCCAGTAAATATGGGGCGATCGATTGAGTTGACGGGACTGGCCCACCGGAAATATTACAAAGCGCAGCACGGGTTCGAACATTGGTTCCGATTGAAGCTGGAGACGATTCCGGTGTCGAAGCAGCGCTATGAGCGGCTGTCGATTCCGATGCAGAAGGCGGTGGTGTCGCGGATCAATCGTGTGGCCACGACGCTGCACGTCAGCAAGCCGCCGCTGGCGAAAACGGAGCGCGATCTGGTGCGGGCGGAGAAGCTGATTGAGTTGTATGAGCCATTTATTCTGCACAACGAGCATGTGTTCGAATGCGAGAATGCGCGGGTGCTGTCGGCGGCGCTTAACGCGGATGAGAAGGCGCTGTTTGATTTTTCGCCGGAAGCGATTGACTGGTGGGATTACTGGATTAACATCCACATACCAGCATTGCGGCGGTGGTGCTACCCGTTGATGGAAGGGCGTCCGCTGGAGGCTAGAGAGCCGCGGGCATTGGATTGGTCGGCGCCAGCGGAAGGGGCGTCGGCGGCGATGCTGTAGCGGTAGCAGTGCATTCGATTCACAGTTACCTATGGCGATTTTTCTAAGCGGCTCGACAGGATATTTGGGCAGCTATCTGGCTGCTGGAATTTTCAGCGGACATGCGGACCGGCTGAATCTGCTGGTGCGGGCGAAGAGCGAGCAGGACGCGCGGGAGCGATTGTGGCAATCGCTGCAACTGCACCTGGAGTTTCGGGAGTTTCTAGAATATTTGCAGACGCGGGTGCGGATTTTTCGCGGCGATCTAACCAGCGAGCGATTTGGTTTGGATGACGCGGAATATCATGCGCTGGTGGATAGCACGGATTCGGTTTTGCATTGTGCGGCGTCGCTGAATCGCAAATCGGAAAAACAATGTTTGAACGTGAATCTGCGCGGGTCGTTGGAAGTGATTCAGCTGGCGCGGCGAGCGCAAAATCATCATGGATTGCGCCGATACTCGCTGGTGTCGACGGTGGCAGTCGCGGGGAAGCGGCAGAATGAAGTGGTGACCGAAGACGCTTCGGTCGATTGGAATCGCTCGGACTACGATCCTTACGCGCGGACGAAAAAATTCAGTGAACATATGCTGCACCAGTTGCTGCCGGATGTGCCGCACACGATTTTCCGTCCGGCAATTGTGATGGGAGATAGCCGGCGTCCGGAGACGACGCAGTTTGATATGGTGCAGGCGTTCGACACGCTGGCACGGTTGCCGATTCTGCCGCTGCGGCCGAACGACCGGATTGATATTGTGCCGGCGAATTATGTGGGCGCCGCGATTGTGAAGATTCATCAGATGGAGAAGCCGGCGCTGGGGATTTACCATTTGTCGTCGGGGACGGGCTCGCAGACGTACAAGGAATTGACCGATGCGCTAGCTGAGCAAGGCGGATGGAACAAGCCGAGTTATCAGCCATGGCTTGGCGGGCCATTTTCGAAGACGGTGAATTGGCTAGCGTTTCGGGGCGGCGCGGTGGGCTATGGCGCTTCGTTGCTGAAAGTGTTCTGGCCGTATCTGGATTGGAATACGGTGTTTGATAATTCGCGGGTAGTTGAGGAAATGGGCGAGGCTCCAGCCAAATTTTCGACATACGCGTATCCTTTGCTGCAATTCAGCCGGGCGAATAAGTTCAAGTATCCGGCGAAACCGTGGCCGGCGGCGGGAGATGCGAGCGGTGCGATGCCGCAAGTGGCGGGGAGTGCGCGGGCATGACCGACTTTTTGCTGGTGGCGTGGGTCAGCGCGCTGATTGAAATCCGGCGACTCGGCTGGATTTTTGGGCTGGGGAAGCGCTGGACTCCCGGGGAAAAACTGAAGTTGCTGTTTGCGGGCTACAACGGCACGCGAAATACCGGAAGCGATGTGCGGGTACACGAAATGATCCGGCAGATCCGGCATGTGCTTGGGCCGGAGAATACCGACTTCAGCGTGATGTCGCAGAATTTCGAGCTGACCAAGGGATATTTTGACGGCACGCGGCAAGTGCATCTGCCGGATGTGTTTCCTCCATTTTTGTTTCGCGAAGTGCATGCAAACCAGGGCGTGATTTCCTGCGAAGGCTCAATGTTCAAAAGCAAATTCGCCAATGCGCTGACCACCATGATGATCGGTTCGCTGGGACTGGCCTCGGCGGAAAATAAATTGTCGGTGGCGTATGGTGGCGACGCGGGGCACATGGACGACCTGATTCAGCGCATGTGCGCGCGCTATACGAAAGACTCGATGGTGATTACGCGCAGCCTGGAATCGCAGCAGTTGCTGAGCAGCCTGGGCGTGCCCAACGAGCTGGGCGCCGACACGGCGTGGACCTTTGAGCCGCATCCGCCGGAATATGCGGAGAAGACGTTGCGCGAGGCGGGTTGGGACGGGTCGACACCGATTCTGGTGCTGTGCCCGATTCATCCGTTTGTGTGGCCAGTGCGCGCGTCCATTGGAAAGTATCTGGCGAAGGTGACGACCGGCGCGTACAAGGATAGCCAGTACCGCACGGTATATTTCTTCGAGTCTGGCGCGGAAGTCGACAAAAAGTTCAAACATTACGTCGATGGCTACGCGCAGGCGACGAAAGCGTTTTTGCAGAAGCATCGCGTGTTTCCGATTCTGGTGGCGATGGAGCGTCTGGACGCGGTGGCTTGCCGGGAAATTGCCAAGGAAATTCCGGGCACGCCGATTTTTACTTCCGACGATTACGACATGTTTCAGTTGGTTTCGATTCTGCGAAGCTGCACGTACATGGTTTCTTCGCGGTATCACGGCATTGTGACGTGCATGCCGGCGGGTGTTGTCTCCGCGGGCGTGACCATGGATGAACGCATTCGCAACCTGATGCGTGAACGCGGACATCAGGATTTGCTGTTGACCGTGGATGATCCTGAGCTTGGACCCAAGCTACTGGTGGTGATGGAGCGGCTAGTTGCCAATGCGGATGCGATTCGCGATAGCATCGGCAAGACGGTGGTGAATAATTTGAAGGGCATGGCGCGCATGGCGGTGTTTTTGGAAGACGAGCTGCGGCGCACGTATCCGGAATTTCCTTTGCGTCGCGGCGTGCTGAGCTGGGAAGACAACTTGCCGCCAATGAGCAAGAATTTGCACGCGCTGATTGAGGAATACGACTCGGCTCCGGCAGTGCTGGCGGCGGGACGCTGAACTAGATGGCGAACTTTCTTGAAAATGTGTTTGGGGAATTGCAGAAGGCTGCGGATCGCGTCGTGTTGCGCGAGGTTCACGGCGAAGAATTCGTCAGTGTCACCGGCAAAGAGCTGCTCGAATTGGTAGGGCGCGCGCGCGCGTATTTCAGGCAGACTGGTCTGCAGGCAGGTGAGCGGTGCGCACTGCTCGCGCCGAATTCGATTCGCTGGGCGGCGATGGATTTGGCGTTGATGGCGGAAGGCATTGTGGTGGTGCCGCTTTACGCGCGGCAGGCTGCGGCGGAACTGGTCGCGATGATGAAGGATTGCAGCCCGCGGTTGCTCTTGGTAGGCGATGCAGCGTTGGGAGATAGCGTGGCGCAGGCGTGGCTGGAAGGGCCGGCGCGGGCGACGTTTGACGAAGTGTTGGGGAAAATTCCGGCCGAACCAGGAATCAGCACGGCACCGAATCCGCGAAATGACGATGAGCTGGTCACCATTATTTATACGTCAGGAACTTCCGGCGAGGCCAAGGGCGTGTGCCTGAATGTGGGCAACCTGAATCACATGTTGTCGTGCACCACAGGCTGGATGGACCGGCTAGAGCTGAACGAAAAAGAGCCGCTGCGGGTATTTCAATATTTGCCATTTAACTTTGCGGCGTCGTGGATTGTGATGCAGTCGTGCTTGTCGCGCGAGACGGTGCTGACGCTGTCGACGGATCTAAATCGTGTGGCGGATGAAATTCGGCTGGCGGCACCGAATTATTTTTTCAATGTGCCTACGCTGCTGGAGCGGGTGCGGCGTGGCGTGGAAGATGCGATTGCCAAACGTGACTCTGCGATACAGGCGATTTATCGCAACGCGCGGAATTCGTGGAAGAAACAAAATGAAGAGAAGGTGCGTGATCCCGGGGGATTCTGGTTATTTCTGGCGCAGAATCTGATTTTCCGGAAAATTCTGGCGCGTTTCGGGCCGAACCTGCGTGGGTTGGTGTGCGGTTCCGCGCCACTCGCGCCGGAGACACAGGAATTTTTCGCCATGCTGGAGATTCCCATCTGGCAGGTGTACGGGCTGACGGAAACGTGCGGCATCTGCACCATGGATGATCCGACGATTCCGACCGAACCGGGCCGCGTCGGGCAGGCCATTCCCGGAATCGAAATGACCGCGGGCGAAAACGACGAAATTGTGGTGCGCGGGCCAAATATTTTTCCCGGCTACTGGAATCGCCGAGAGGAAACGGAGCGCGCATTGCGCGATGGGTGGTTTCACACCGGCGATCAGGGTGAAGTCAATTTGCGTGGCAATTGGCGGATCAGCGGACGGATCAAGAATCTGATCATTCTAAATTCCGGGCACAACATCGCACCGGAACCAATTGAAGAGAAAATCGCGTTGCATCTAGCGGGCGCGCAGCAGGTGGTGGTGGTTGGCAACGGCCGGGGCTATCTCTGCGCGTTGGTGACTGGCGCGGTGGATGCGAAGGAGACGCAATCGGCAGTCGATCTGGTCAATGTTGATTTGCCGCATTACCGGCAGGTTCGGAATTTCGCGATCTTGGGAGAAGTGTTCACGCCGGAGAGCGGGCTGCTGACCGCTAATGGAAAATTGCGGCGCGATGCGATTAATGCGCGGTACAAGCAGGAGATTGAGAAGCTGTATCAGAAGCAAGCAGTGGCTGTAGGAGCGAAGAGCTGAGAACAGGTCGATGAAAGAATTCCAGGGAAAAGCACTGCGATGGGTGTGGCGCGACGGCGTGGTGGAAGTGACGCTGGATCGCAAGCCTTTGAACGAGATTGGCACTGTGCTGCTTGGCGAATTGGAAAAGTTCGTTGCCGCTTTTCAAACGCTCACGCCGATCACCAGCGCGTGTATTTTTACCAGCGCGCGGCCGGGTGGCTTTTGCGCGGGAGCGGACCTGAAGGAGTTGTACCAGGGAGCGCTCGCGCTGCCAAAGAACAAGCGAGTGGCCGGGGTGCGAGCGTTCTTGAAAAGAATTCACAAAGTTGCCAATGCGATCGATGCGGCGCAGTTTGTTACGTTCGCTGCGGTGCACGGCTTATGCATGGGCGGGGGACTGGAGCTGGCGCTGGTCTGCGACCAGATCGTTGCGGACAAGATGGCACGTTTCGGCTTTCCGGAATTGCGGCTTGGGCTGATTCCCGGATTTGGCGGGATTCCGCGGCTGCGGCGCGACGTGGGAAATAGTTTCATTCGTGATCTGCTGTTCACGGGAAGAACGGTCAAGGCGGAACGAGCGCATGAACTCGGACTGGTGTCCCACCTAGCTGGAGAAGGCTATGCGCTACAAGTGGCGCGGTCGATGGCGCAACAGGTGACGAAGTTTGACGCGGAGACACGCGCAGCGGCTAAGAAATTTCTGAAGCCGATTCCTTATGCGGAATTAAACAAAGAGATCGAATTGTTCTGTAAGTTGTTCAACCGGCCAGTGGTGATGGAAAGCTTGCGGCGCTTTGTTGAAACGGACGATCCGATGAAGCACCTTCCGGTGGCAGACCGTGTTCCTGTTGCTTAGTAAAGTAAATCTCACCAAGGAGAACCTGTGCTGCGAAAACGATTTCGACGCGCATTCTCTGTTCTTCTCGTGTTTTTCTCCGCAGTCATCCTGACCTCGTGTTCGCGAACAGTCCGAGATTCATCGTCAATCGACGCCGACGGAACCACTACGCTCACGCGCATCGTTCCCATGCCGGCTACGGTCAGTCCTGAGGCGCAAAAGTGGCTCGAGTCGCTGGCGCACCAGAAATATGGGCCGCAGACGCTTGCCGAGCGACGCGCGAGCACGGATAAATGGCGGGCTCAGGATTCGGCGGAAGCACGCAAACTATTTCCAGTAAACATAGAAGAAAAGATGATCGGCGGAGTGCGTACGGATGTGATCACGCCGCTTGAGACACCGGAGGCAAATCGCAAGAGCGTATTGATCAATCTGCATGGCGGTGGATTTAATTCCGACTCGGGTTCGCTGATCGAAGGCGTGCCGATCGCCACTCTGGCCAAGCTGAAAGTTGTGTCGGTCTATTATCGACTCGCGCCAGAAAATCCGTTTCCCGCCGCGGTAGACGACGTGGTCGCCGTGTATCAAGAGCTGCTGAAAGACTACAAGCCGCAAAATATCGGGATGTTCGGCACTTCGGCAGGGGCGATCCTGACGTCGGAAGTTGCGGTAAAGCTGAAGCAATTGGGACTGCCACTGCCCGGGGCGCTCGGCATGTTTTCCACTCTAGCGGATTTCAGCCGTGCGACAGATTCACAGAATCTTTTTGCGCTGAA
>Ga0210396_10004300_pt1 | contig 13972 bp, 12 predicted proteins | sample IncBWH17OmetaG_FD_155466 | JGI IMG/M metagenome (GOLD analysis project Ga0210396, IMG submission 155466) | Forest soil microbial communities from Barre Woods Harvard Forest LTER site, Petersham, Massachusetts, United States - Inc-BW-H-17-O ...
ACGGATTGGCGAGTTGACCGAACATTTCAAGACCCACAAAAAGGACCACGCATCCCGCCGTGGTCTGCTGATGCTGGTGAGCAAGCGTCGTCGTCTTTTGAACTACCTAAAGACGAACGACTCCATCCGATACCGCGACGTTATCGGCAAGCTCGGCATTCGTAAGTAAGTTCGTACAGACCTTGCCCTTTTTATTGCACGCTTCCAGCGAGAGCGATGCGGGATTTCGGCATTTGAGTGCCAAAGCCGCGCGTCGCCTCCGCACCCTTCCACTCGCCGCCATGGCTGAGAGGGGGTCGTGTGCACAGAACAACCCGCACCGAAGTTTCTCCACCACCGGTGCTGCGTGCCTTCCTGCCTGGAGCGACATCATCTCCTGCGCTGCACAGAAAACGAGGATTCCATGAAACAAGAAGTTTCCGTTGAGCTTGCCGGCGGCAAGCGACTCACTTTTGAAACTGGCCGCATGGCCAAACAGGCTCCCGGCGCCGTGCTGGTATCCCAGGGTGACAGCGTTGTGCTTGTCACGGCTGTTGCTTCCCCCGAACCGCGGGAGGGCATTGACTTCTTCCCGCTCACCGTGGATTACCGCGAGTACACCTATGCTGGTGGCCGCATTCCCGGGGGGTTCATCAAGCGCGAAGGCAGGCCGAGCGAAAAGGAGATTCTGACCTCGCGTCAGATCGACCGTCCCATCCGGCCGCTGTTTCCGGAGACCTTCCGCAATGAGACGCAGGTCATCGCGCTCGTTTTCTCCGCAGACAAGGAGAATGACCCGGACGTCATCGCGATCAATGGTGCAGGTGCGGCGCTCGCACTTTCGGATATCCCCTTCGGTGGTCCGGTTGGCGCAGTCCGCGTGGGTCGTGTGAACGACGAATTCGTGATCAATCCTACGTATGCAGAGCGGCACGAGAGCACGCTCAACATCATGGTTGTCGGTACGAAAGACGGCATCGTGATGGTGGAGAGCGGTGCGAAAGAGGTGAGCGAAGAGATTGTTGTCGACGCGATCGATTTCGGCCACGAAGAGATCAAGAAGATTGTCGCCGCCATCGAAGAGCTGGTGGCGAAGGCCGGCAAGACGAAGCGCACGGTGGCAGAAGCTGAAGTTGATCACGCCTATGCATCTGATCTTGATGCAAAGGTGGGAGCCCGTCTCAAGGACGCGCTGGATACCAAGGCACATCCGAAGGCCGAAAGCTACGCAATGGTCAAGGCAATCAAAGATGAGCTGGCGAAGGAGTTGCCGGCCGATCAACCAGACGCGAAGAAGAAGCTCGGCAAGTACTTTGAGGCGCTCCGGGAGCGTATCTTCCGCGAGCAGGTGTTGCAGCAACGTGTACGGCCGGACCGCCGCGCATTTGACGAAATCCGGCAGATCACGATCGAGACCAGCGTGTTGCCGCGCACCCATGGCTCGGCGCTCTTCACTCGTGGCGAGACGCAGGCATTGGTCACTGTCACGCTTGGCACCACCGACGATCAGCAGCGCCTGGAGACCTACGAAGGCGAGCAAAAGAAGCGCCTGATGCTGCACTACAATTTTCCGCCGTTCTCGGTGGGCGAAACCGGACGCATGACCGGCGTCGGCCGTCGCGAAGTGGGGCACGGGGCACTCGCAGAGCGCGCGATCTCTGGAGTACTGCCGGCTCCGGACGAGTCGCCGTATACCTTCCGCATCGTCTCCGACATTCTGGAATCGAATGGCTCCTCCTCGATGGCCAGTGTCTGCGGTGCAAGTCTTGCGCTGATGGACGCAGGTGTCACCCTGAAAGGTGCGGTGGCTGGCATTGCGATGGGCCTGGTGAAAGAGGGCGAGCAATACGCCATCCTGACCGACATCGCTGGCGCAGAAGATCACTACGGAGATATGGACTTCAAAGTAGCCGGCACGCGCAAGGGCATTACCGCGATGCAGATGGACATCAAAATCCCGGGCATCACAGGGCAGATCATGCGCGAAGCGATGGAGCAGGCACGGCACGGCCGGCTCTTCCTGCTGGACAAGATGGATTCTGAGCTGCAGGGTGCACGTGAGACACGTTCCAAGTTTGCTCCACGCATTCACACGCTGCAGATTCCTACCGACAAGATCCGCGATCTGATCGGACCGGGCGGCAAGGTCATTCGCGGCATCATCGAGGCGACCGGCGTGAAGATCGACGTCGACGATACTGGCCGCGTGAACGTGGCTTCCAGCGATGAGGTTGGTTTGACCAAGGCGCTGGGCATGATCAACGACCTGACGGCAGTGCCCGAGGTAGGAAAGACCTACCTGGGCAAGGTTGTCCGGTTGGCGGAGTTTGGAGCCTTCATCGAACTCTTCCCGGGAACCGATGGTCTGCTGCATATCAGCGAAATCGCCGAGCATCGCGTGAAGGATGTGAAGGACGAATTGCGCGAGGGCGACCAGGTGATGGTGAAGGTTCTCGGCATCGAAGGCAATCGCATCAAGCTATCGCGCAAGGCGCTCCTTAAAGAGCAGCGGCAGAAGCTTGGATTGCCCGAGGCAGGTGGTGACGCTGGAAGCGAACCAGAGGCGCCACGCCCGCCACGCCAGGAGCGTGCGGACCGGCAGCCTGTGGAACGCCAGCCCTCGTCGAACGCCAGCACCATCATGATCGAAGGTGGGGATGACTTCGAAGAATCCGATGAGGAGATTGACGAGGAGAACGAACCCAACTTCAATCGCGCCGATGATGCGCCGGTGCCTGCAGGCGCCGTACGCAACGGCGGCGCTGCTGGTGACGCCAATCGTCGCCGGCGTCGTCGGGGACGCGGTGGACGGGGACCGGGCAGTGGTGGGGCCGGCACAGGCGGCGGCCGCCGCTAATCAGGGCTTTGTGCCGGGCTCTAGTTGTGAAGAGAGGGCTACGCCGTGCGCGTAGCCCTTCTTCGTCTGCGCTATCTTCCCTTGGCTGCGTTCCTGGGGCTGTCCCTCCTGTGGGGTTCCGGATGGCTGTTGCGAGCATCCACTCCAGCGCAGCCGCCCCTGCGCTCGCTCGCCATCCAGTATGCAATAGCTTCAGTATCCCTGCTGCCCTGGGCCCTTCGCCGTCGTCTGTGGCGCAGGCCACTCCGTAGCATTGCCAATGCTGTCATTGTCGGAATAGGCATTCTGTGCCTTCCTCAGTTACTGATCTTTGCGAGCGGTGGCAAGCTTTCCCCGACGATCACCATTGCCTCCTTGGCAACGGTTGCTGTGTTCCTCGCAATTGCCGGGCGGCTTGCCATCACGCCTGCCGTCGTCGGTCTGGCCGGGGTCCTTTTCTTGTTTGACCGTGGCCTCGATATTTCTATTCGTCAACTGCCGTGGCTCTTGCTTCCTCTTACGGCAGCCGGCGCGCTGGCATGGGCCCTTGGTGCTGCCGAGAGGCATATGCAAAGGCTATCGATTGTCGAAGCTCTATTCGGTCAATGCATGGCCTCTGCCGTTCTGCTATTTCTTGCCTCTGAAATCCTGGAGCATGAGGCCGTGAGCTGGTCGGTTACGACCGCAACGGGATTTGCTGTCAGCGCTGTTCTCGCAACGGTCTGTGGTTATCTTCTCTTCTACTGGCTGTTCGGTAAATTCGGCGCAGGGCGAGTAAGCACATTGCAATGGACGCAGCCTCTGGTTGCGACGCTGGAATCCGTCTTGCTAACGGGGGGCCACCCAGATTGGACCTTGATCACCGGGGCAATTCTGATCGTGCTTGCGGTCCTGTGGGTACTCTCGAATCGAGAGGACGACGGGGGAGTAATATTTGAGATTACTCGGAGCTAGAGTACCTGTAATCGCCGCTCCGCATCACAACCCTTGGGGTACACTGCTCGCGTGGCTGCGTCCATGTACATCGTCGTGGAGGGTGAGGATCCCGGATACGACATCTTTGTGAATGGTCGCGCGTTGGCCAGAAACGAAGATGCGCTGGAGAAACTGGCGCATCGTCTTGGTGTGCGGCCGATTCTCGACTTCTTCTCCGCGGATGAGAACTCCATGGCGCTTCTTCTTGAAGAAGGTGCCGGTGACCCTGAATGGGCAAAGACCCTTCCGCCTCCGCAATGGTTTGCGGCCGAAGACGGCCTCATTACCGTTTGCACGCTGATCGATTTTCTGCGCGAACATCCTCTTGCTCTCGGCAATGAAACGCAGGAAGTGTTGAAGGAGACGGAAGAGTTCGAGCGCGTGCTTCGCAAGACTGCGCAGCGCCACCTTCGCTGGCAACTGGCAGTAAGCTGGCGTTAGAGCAAATGCACGACAGTGCCGGTGGGGCTGTCCCTACGAAGGCGACATTCTTTCAAAGGAACGGCGCGGATCTCTCCGTACTGCATCCACGCTCACTCTAGCTTTTCCATATCCCGAGAACGCGTCGCAGGAGAATCAACTCGCCCACGTGATAGCTGGTATGGTCTGCTGCCAACAGCGCCTCGCGCAGCAAGGTCTCGCCATTTTTTCCCCACGGAATGGTTGCGTAGAGATTGCTGTCGGAAGAATGAACCAGCGCCTCGAAGCTCTTCAGGTCCGCTTGAACCGCTTTCACCGTCGCGCCCCAGGATGCATCCTTACCCGGAGCGGCGTCTTTCGGCCAATAGCCGCTGGGCCAGTCCAACTCAACGTATTCGGAATTGGTGGCAAACTCCAATAGATCGTGAAGAGCGATGCGTATGTGCTCCACCAGCTGCCAGGCTGAGTAGGGGATCCCAGCCGGGCGTTCACTGATGCGCTTTGCCGGAAAGTCCGCCACTGCGTCAGCAAATGTTGCGTGTGCGTTGCCGCCCTTCAGGAGCGCGACAAGTTGTTCTCTCAAGGCTGCGTCGTCTGTTTTCGCCATGTCCGCCTTCATATTGGGCCGTGGCTTCGCCCAAGGTCTCTGGAAGATACGATGCGCTTAGCGTCAGAAAGGCGCGGCCAGTCAGCCAAGTGAGGGAGAAAGAACTGTCTCCCGCGAAGGAGCAGGAGGCGCCTCCCCGTCGAGGCCAAGTCGAAAGTACCGCGACGCCTCAAGGCACAGCAGGACATAGGCTGCATACTCGTAACGCGGCTGCACCATCGGGTTGACGGCTGTCATCAGCAGATAAAGGACCAACAGGTACACGGGCGCATGTTTCAGGCGGAGCTTCCGGCCGAAGAGCATTCCCGCGAGAAGCGCTGAGAGGAAGAACGTGTGCATCTGCATGAAGATCTGGTCGCGCCAGTTGGTGAAGTCTTCGTGGGGGTAGCTGTTCAGGAAGTATCCGGGCGAAAGGAAATGCCCCATGCAGTTCATCATGATCTTGGGTATGGCTACGAGCGGAAAGCCAAAGTACGCCTGAATGTTGTCCAGGATCAGAATCGTGTGACCGGCTTCGGCTTGTGCCAGCAGTGCTGCGAAGAAAAATGGAGCGAGGCGGTAAATAAGACCGTAGGCGACAGTGAAGCCCAGAACCGTCACGGCTATGCCCCGCCGCGGCCGGCCCCGCAGCGGCGAAATCTTCGATTCGTATAGGACGTAAAGGAGCATGACCAGCACCTGCTGCCATCGGGCGAAGAGCGAAAGCGTGAGAGCGAGCGCCAGCCACATAAGGCGAAAATGCTTTGCAGCCGTGTAGCGAATGAAAACAACGATGCCTGCAAGCGCGAAGATCTCTTTGTTCAAACTGATCAATGATGCGAGCAGAAATGGATTGATCATCATCAGAAGCAGAAACGTCGCTCGATCAAACTCCGGCATGCTGCGCAGCAGGATCAGGCAAAAAATAAAAAGAGAACAGTTGAAGAGGGCAACGTTCAGGTCTGTGTGGAGGATCGCCGCCTCAAGAACCGGCCCGAACAGGTTCGAAGACGCTTTGGGGCCCGACTGCTCCTGATCGGCAAAGTTGGTCGTTCGCACGCCGCTTGCGTCCCAGTACGCCGCCGAATCCGCGGCAATTGCAGGCTGGACTCGAAAATTCGCAACCGGCGCAATGGCCTCAAAAAAGATGCAATAGCCCACGATGAGATAGACGACAAACAGACCCATCACCAACCACACGCGAAGTGGCCGGGGGGTGAAGATGCTCGGTGGGGCGATGGGTGGCAGCTGCGGCATCCGGGCTCAGATGATTTTACCGTCAGTTGAGCGGAATACGGATGCCGACTTGTTCGCTATGCGGAGGCCTTGTTCGCGAAGATGTTTCCGAGCCGGCGGATTTCAGCCCCTACGCCACGCAGTTTTTCCTCGATCCGCTCGTAGCCGCGATCGATGTGGTAGACGCGGTCGAGGATCGTCTCACCCTCGGCGACCATCGCCGCGAGGACGAGCGAAGCGGAAGCGCGCAGGTCGGAGCACATCACCGCAGCGGAAGAGAGCGGAGACTTGCCGCGTATGGTTGCGGTACGCCCATCCACTTTGATGTTTGCACCCATGCGGGCCAGTTCCTGGACATGCATGAAGCGGTTCTCAAATATGTTCTCCACCACAACGGAGGTTCCATCCGCCTGCGTGGCGAGGGCCATGTACTGCGCCTGCATATCCGTGGGGAAGCCGGGATATTCCTCCGTGGTGATATCCGCACTGCGCAGATCGCCTTCGCTGCGCACCCGGATGGAGTCGCCCTCGATATCCAGACGCACACCGCATTCCTGCAGTTTGGCAACGACTGAACTCAGATGCGCAGGATTGCACTGGGTCACGCGGAGGTCGCCCCCGGTGATGGCTCCTGCGATGAGAAATGTACCGGCCTCGATGCGGTCCGGATTGATGCGATGGCGCGTGCCGTGCAGCTTATCGACACCACGGACACGGATGACGCTCGATCCGGCGCCCTCAATCTGTGCCCCCATGGATACGAGCATCGCCGCCAGATCGGTCACTTCGGGCTCGCGCGCACAGTTCTCCATCACTGTTTCGCCGTCCGCAAGCACGGCCGCCATCAGCAGGTCTTCCGTGCCGGTCACGGTGATCTTGTCGAACAGGATGTGCGCGCCTTTCAGCCGTTCGGTGCGCGCCTCCAGGTAGCCATGTTCCTGCGTGATGGTCGCGCCCATCGCCTCGAGCCCCTTGATGTGCAGATCGATGGGGCGGCCGCCGATGGCGCACCCGCCGGGCATCGCAACACGGGCGATTCCGGTGCGGGCAATCAGAGGGCCAAGAACGAGCGATGACGCACGCATCGTCTTGACTATCTCGTATTTCGCGACGGGGTCAGACAGCACGCGACAGCAGATAGAAGTGCGATGCTGCGCGCGGCCGTATCCGAGTTCTACTTCCGCGCCCATGGAGACGAGTAACTTGCGCTCCGTCTCAATGTCTCGCACCTGAGGGATGTTTTCGAGCACGACCTCTTCTTCCGTAAGGATGGCTGCGGCCATGCAGGGAAGAGCAGAGTTCTTCGCGCCGGAGACGCGGATGGAACCAAGCAGCGGGTTACCGCCGCGAATGACGAACTTTTCCATGGATCTGGGGACTCCTGCTGTTCCCTCAGTGTACGGATGACGGCGCCCGCGTCAATCCGCGGGAGCCAGGAATGGACGGAAGTTGTAGAAGGCGTATCGGAGTAGTAGCGCCGTCGCAAGAACCGGACTGAGGGCAGGCGGCCTGCAGCAAACTCTACAGTTCGAGGACCGTATCCTCAATGGCGAGCCTGACGTTGCCGTCCGCCTTTGCCAGGCGGCGAACCGCCTCGGGTTTGTCCACACCAGCTTTGAGCATCACTAAAGCAATCGGTACGCTTTTCCCGGCGGACTTGATGGTCTGCACGGCAGTGTCACGGTCGATATTGCAGGCCCGCATCAGCACTCCGATGCCGCGCTCGACCAGCTTTGCGTTGTGCATGTGCACATTCACCATCATGTTCTCGTACACATAACCGAGCCGTGTCATGGCGCCGGTTGTGATCATGTTGGTGATCATTTTCTGCGCCGTGGCAGCTTTCATGCGGGTGGATCCGGAGATCACTTCCGGCCCCACCTCCGCAACGATCGCGATCTCAGCGGCAGCGGCAAGGGCCGTGTTCTGGTTGCATGTGATCGCCGCGGTGTGAGCTCCGCGACTCCGCGCGTATTCCACCGCGCCTACGACGTAGGGTGTCCGTCCGGACGCGGAGAGGCCGATCACAACGTCCTTGCGCGTGGGGCGACGGCGGGCGATGTCGCGCTGGCCAAGTTCGGGCGAATCTTCATTTACCTCCACTGCCGAGGCGACAGCCTTGGGACCACCAGCAACGATGTACTGCACCGATTGCGGCGACGTGGAGTAGGCCGGCGGGCACTCCGAGGCGTCCAGTGCGGCGATACGGCCGCTCGATCCGGCAGCGACATAGATCAACCGGCCACCATCGCGCAAGGCGCGCGCCACGGCATCAATCACCAGCGCAATCTCTGGCAGGGCCTTCTTCACTGCAGCTGCGATCTTGCTGTCCTCGTGATTGATGATGCGGGCAATCTCGAGCGCAGATTTCGTGTCGAACCCGTGCGACGCGGAGTTGACGCTCTCCGTCGTCAGTTCGTGCAGCTCGTTGTCGGTTGGGGTGTGGATCGGCCCGTCCTCTTCGGTACTGGTAATGCGAGTTGCAGGGGTCAAGGTAGCCATGGTGGTCTTCGGAAACGTCCCGTACCCCTATTTTACCGCGCACGTCAAAATGGCCATGCAGGAAAATGCAAAACGGGGTTACCGGATTGTGACCTCTGCAGCAGTGTGGAGTGTCGCGATCAGTTTTAGTGATCAGCTGCAAGCTCGCGCCGGACGCTGTCGTGAAAGCGCGGTCGCAATGCGCGAATCGCCTGATTGGATCGGTCCGGCCAGGTCCGGTTTGTCAGCAGGGTGACAGCGATACCTGCATCCAGATCAATCCATAGTGAGGTGCCGGTGAAGCCAAGATGGCCGATCGAGCGCGCTGAAAAAAGGCTTCCCGAAGAGGACGGTGTGGATGGTGTATCCCAGCCCAGCGCTCGCGAGGTGCCTGGCGGCCGCTGGGAGGGCTCTGTGAACTGCGCGATCGTTTGCGCCGAGAATAATTGTATTCCGGGGATGGTCACGCCGCCGCCCGTCAGAAGGCACGCTGCCATGCGCAGCGGATCGAGCGCATTCGAGAAAAGACCGGCGTGGCCAGCGACACCACCCATCACGCAAGCGTTTTCATCGTGTACCTCGCCCTGAATAACGCGATGCCGGAAGCTGCGATCGTCCTCCGTGGGCGGTATGAAAGCGCGAAGCTCCTTGTTCGGACAAAAGCCACTCGTACTCATGCCAAGAGGCGCAAAGATCTCACGCTGGCAGAAAGAATCCAGTTGTTCACCAGCGATCTCCTCGACCAGATATCCGAGAATGATGAAACCGATGTCTGAATACTCAGATCGCGTCCCTGGGTCAGCCGTCAGAGGCTGGTGAAGGCAGGCGTCGATCATCGCAAGGCGATCGTTTGTCGACTCGAAGAGACGCACGTACCCGGGAAGACCGGAGGAGTGATCCAACAGCATCCGCAGCGTGACTCTCGACCGCCGGGTGTCGGAATGCTCGGCGGCTGCGAACTCAGGCAGCCACTCCTTCACTGGCACCTCGAGAGCAAGCAGCCGGCGGTCGTAAAGGCGCATGACGGCGGCTGTCGTTGCCAACACCTTGGTCAGGCTGGCGAGATCGCAAACAGTGCCGGGCTCGACCGGCGGTGAGTCTGGCTCGTAGGTGAAGCGTCCGACTGCCTGCCCGGCGTCGTCGAGAGATTCCGCGTCGCCTCCGGCAAGCACTGCGAACGCACATCCAGGAAAAACGCGATCGCGGACCGCTTGCTCGAGAAGAGCAGTCGTGAGAGGAAATCGGCATCGCTTCGTTTGCGCCAAATACGGGTCCTCGTACGGCCTGTATCCATAGAAGGCCGGTTCTTCTTTCGTAACAATGTTGCCATGCCCACGGGATTACGGCAGGCATGAAACCGCTATCCAGGATCTTCCGGATGCGTCTATAAACGAGGTGGGGATCGTTTTCATGACATGGAGCTATCGCGCGGCCTGGCTGATGTGCGGCACCATCCTTGCGGCTCCTCTCAGCCTGGCTGCAGGGCAGGCCCTCCCGGCCACGACAGCGCCGCCGGTTGCAACTCCCGGCTCGGCAGAGAGCTCGACGAACGGGAAGACCTACATCGTTCCGGCCGGCACGAAGGTCCTCTTATCGCTGAAAAGCGGCGTGAACACAAAAACCGCTCGTCCCGGAGAAGGCGTCTATCTGGTTTCAACCTTTCCGGTCATTGTGGGGCCCCATGTCCTGATCCCAACGGGCGTCTACGTTCAGGGTGTGATCGACAAGGTGGAGCGTCCCGGTCGCGTCAAAGGGCGGGCCAAGCTGTTGATGCACTTCACCACCATGATCTTCCCCAACGGGCAGGTCGTGGGAATTCCCGGGACAGTCAATGATCTGCCCGGTTCTGGCGGCCCTTCGGTCAAGGGTGAAGAGGGAACCATCGAGCAGGCAAGCAACAAGGGCAGGGATATGGGCAACGTGGCCAAGGGTGGGGTCATTGGCGCCACTGGTGGCGTCATCGGGGGCGCGGCCAGCGGCAGTCCGGGTGCGGGAGCGGCAATCGGGGGACTCGCCGGCGTCGCCGGCGGACTGATCTATACACTCCTGACGCGCGGCGACGAGGTTGTCATTCCTGAAGGCACCAGTCTGGAGATGGTGATGCAGCGTCCCTTGGAGCTCCAGGCCTCGCAACTCGACGGAATTAATGACGTCCGCGGAAATCCGCAGTACATTCCTACTGGAGGGCAGGCGCAGCCACTCTCGAAGCCGGCGCATGTCATCTGCCCGTCCGGTAGTCTCGGTTGCAGCTGATGGAAAGTCAGGAAGACCAATCGCAGGGAATACACCCGCTCGACATGCGCGTGCGCCGCAGCAGGCGCCGTGTTGTCGCGGTGTGGTCCCGGGACATCCTCGTATCGCTCGCGGTGGCGTTTTTCGTCATCACCTTCCTCTATCAGCCGGTGCGCGTCGAGGGCACAAGCATGCTGCCGCGGCTGCACGATCAGGACCGCATTTTCATCAACAAGTTCGTCTACCACTTTGAAGACATCAGTCGCGGCGATGTCGTCGTCTTCTATTACCCGCGCGATCCGTCGAAAAGCTACATCAAACGAGTCATCGCTCTGCCCGGCGACCGGCTGGAGGTAGATGACGGTCGGGTGTATGTGAACGGCGTGCACATCCCGGAGCCTTACGTTCCGCAGCGCTTCCAGGATGTGCGCTCGGTGTCGCGCATGGTCCTGCCGCCGCATTGTTACTACGTGATGGGAGACCATCGCTCGATCTCGAGTGACAGCCGCGACTTCGGTCCGGTGGATCGCAGCTTCATCTACGGCAAGGCTGCGTTTGTCTATTGGCCTACCGAAAAAATGCACGTCGTCGAATAAAGCACCGCTCACGATGCCTCAGAGCCGTTTCATCGCGGCACCGTCGTCGATTCTGCGCGCCAAACCTGATAACATCGATTGAATCCACCCCATGGAGCAGTGATGCAGGCCATCCTTGCGCTCGAAGACGGGCGCATCTTCCGCGGTGAGAGCCACGGCGCGGGCGGTGAGCGCGCAGGCGAAGTCGTTTTCAACACATCATTGACGGGCTATCAGGAGATCTTCACCGATCCTTCCTACGCAGGCCAGATCGTCGTCCTGACAAATCCCCAGGTCGGCAACTACGGCACCAATGCCGCCGACGCAGAGGCGCAAAGACCCTACATTGAAGGCCTCGTCACGCGGGAATTCTCTCCCGTCAGCTCCAACTGGCGCTCCGAGCAGGTCGCCGACGAGTATCTGGAGCGCCATGGCGTGCCAGCTATCTCCGAGATCGACACCAGAGCCCTTGTACGGCACCTCCGCACCTACGGCGTGATGCGAGGTGTCATCTCCACGACCGGAAGCAGTACGGAGGCGCTGGTGGCGAAGGCGCAGGCGCAGCCGCGCATGGACGGTTGCGATCTGGCGAGCGTGGTATCGACGAAAGAGTCCTACGAGTGGACCCGCGAGCATGCAGGCAATGCGGTCCCAGGTCTGATGCCGGATGCGCCAGCCGAAGATCTTCATGTAGTGGCTTATGACTACGGCATTAAACACAACATTTTACGGATGCTTACGCGCGAGGGTGCCAGGGTCACAGTGGTGCCGGCACAGACTTCCGCCGAAGATGTGCTGGCGCTCAAGCCGGACGGCATCTTCCTTTCCAACGGACCAGGCGACCCGGAGCCATTGCACTACGCGCAGGAAAACATCCGCCAGCTGGTAGGGAAGAAGCCCATCTTCGGCATCTGTCTCGGCCACCAGCTAATCGGTCTCGCGCTTGGCGGCCGGAGTTACAAGCTGAAGTTCGGCCACCATGGCGGCAATCATCCGGTACAGCAGACGGACAACGGCAAGATCGAGATCACCGCACACAACCATAACTTCGCCATCGATCCGGATTCGCTGAAGCAGAGCGAGGTAGACCTGACGCATGTCGACCTGAATGACAACACCCTTGAAGGATTGCGGCATCGCTCATTGCCGCTTTTCAGCGTGCAATACCACCCGGAGGCTAGCCCGGGCCCTCACGACTCGCATTATCTGTTTCGCGATTTTCGGAAGATGATGGAGGAGTCGAAGCGGTGAGTGGGCTATCGCATTGCCTGCTGGCAGGTGCGGCAGTCGTTGCGATGACTGTATTCGGATCGTCCATTGCTGCTGCCCAGGTGGGTACAACGGGTTTGCGCGGAGGACTGCCGGACAAAGCAGTGATGGCCTACGTGAGCCGATGCCTTGGAGTAGCGCCATCGCGTCCGATCGAACTGTATGCGCGCGGAGGCTGGTACGTGTCCGACGACCTGCGCGGGCAGCTTCGCGAGATTCAGGGAGACATTGAAGGCATTGCCATGGTTTGGAAGATCAAAGACCTGCCACGGGCGGTGTATCAGTGGAGCCACGATGGCGAATTCAACCGCAACGTAGTTGCCTGTGTGGACACGGATGGCAAAATTACCCGCTCGGAGAGTCAGTACACGCCCGGTGACTCCGAGCCAGACCAGCGCTGGGTCTACATTCATACGCTCACGACGGCGGGACACCACGGCAACCTTCAAGGGACGGGCCGGTTTACGGACCGGCAGGGACATCCTCTCGGGCGGCCGCATCTGACCCCGGAGGACCAGGATTTCATCGCAGGGGAACGCGTGTACCACGCATGGACCGATTTCGATTTCGCCGGCATGGTCGGTAAACAAGGAAGTTAAGAGAGACAGATGCCACGCAGAAATGACATTCAGAAGATTCTGGTGATTGGTTCCGGGCCCATCGTGATTGGACAGTCGGCAGAGTTCGACTACTCGGGCACTCAGGCAGTGAAGGCGCTGCGCGCAGACGGCTATGAGGTGGTGCTGGTGAACTCGAACCCAGCCACGATCATGACCGATCCGGAGCTGGCGGATCGCACCTACATCGAGCCGCTGACGCGGGAATACGTGGAAGAGATCATTCGCCTCGAGGCCGCGATGATGACGGGTATCGACGGCAGGCGCAAAGGCAAGTTTGCGCTCCTGCCGACTGTAGGCGGTCAGACCGCTCTGAACCTCGCCGTTGATCTGGCGGATGCCGGCATTCTGGAGAAGTACGATGTCGAGCTGATTGGCGCCAAGCTGGATGCCATCAAGAAAGCCGAAGACCGCCTTCTTTTCAAAGATGCAATGCAGAAGATCGGGCTGGACATGCCCCGCTCCTCCCTGGTGAACAACCTGCGTGACGGCATGGACTTCGCTGCAAAGATCGGATTTCCGGTCGTCATCCGTCCTTCGTTCACGCTTGGTGGCTCGGGTGGCGGCATTGCCTACAACCGCGAAGAGCTGATGGAGATCCTCTCGCGCGGGCTGGATCTTTCCCCGGTTCACGAATGCTTGATCGAGGAGTCAGTGCTGGGCTGGAAGGAGTTCGAGCTGGAGGTGATGCGCGATCTCGCGGACAACGTCATCATCATCTGCTCGATCGAGAACATGGACCCGATGGGTGTTCACACCGGCGATT
>Ga0210396_10004301_pt1 | contig 13972 bp, 13 predicted proteins | sample IncBWH17OmetaG_FD_155466 | JGI IMG/M metagenome (GOLD analysis project Ga0210396, IMG submission 155466) | Forest soil microbial communities from Barre Woods Harvard Forest LTER site, Petersham, Massachusetts, United States - Inc-BW-H-17-O ...
GGGGCTGGCGCCTGGGCCGCTTTTGATGTGGTCGATTCTGCAATTGGGGGCGATCGCGCTTTCGGCGTGGCGCGTGCCGCTGGCGGCCCAGTTTCCGCAGCCACCCGAGTTTGGGGCCGTTCGAGTTCTGATTGTCGTGCAGTTCATGAGCGCGGCGCTGTTGTCGCCGGTCCTTCTGGCGGATTGGCAGATGGGGCTGGCGGCGCTTTGTTCGGGCGGGACGTTGCTGCTGGTTGCAGCGGTTCTGGCTGCGTGGTCGCTGGGGGATGCACTTCCCTTGGCCGGGTATCTGGCAGCGTGGCTGATTTGTCTTTCTGCGTGGATGAAGGCCCTGGGTGGGGCGAAGTGGAGGATGGTGGCCGCCGGGATCGCGGCGGCGTTTTCCGCGGGCGGGCCGCTCCTGTGGTATCTGGGGCAGGACTTGGGGTCCGTTACAGCAAGCATGCCCGCCGCTTACGGGCCGCTGTGGCCGGCTCTCGTAGACCCGCGCTTTCCATGGCGCGGCGGGTGGCTGCTTCCGGGCCTTTTTTTGCTGGCGATTCTCTGCGCCCTCACCCGAGCGCAAGTCTTGCGGCAAACTCGACATTAGCGAATATCTGACGCCTCACAGCGAAGTCGATGCCGCAAAGAGCGCGCTTGCGCCAGCTTATTCACCGCTCCTCCACCGCAAACGCCGCGGTTCTGGGCATTTGTACCCAGCAACCCGCGTTTTTCCGCTAAAAACTGGGCTATCGGCAGACTCAGCAAAAGAAATTCAGTTAATCAAGATTTTGATGATTGCAAAAGTGGAGGGATGTGGTAGAAATCCCCACGTCATGGGTGCCGCAGGGAGCAAAAGCCCATGAACGCCGTAGGGAGCAGAAGCCCTTGGGACATCCGCTGCTGATCGGCGAACATGAGTTGAGCATCGACGAGAAGAGCAGGCTCCCGATTCCGGCGGCGGTCCGTAAGAACTTGGACCCGGAACGGGATGGAAATGCCTTCTATCTGGTGCTCGGGTTGAACCGGAAGCCGTGGCTGTACCCGGAAAAGTATTACGAGCAGATCGTTTCGCAGGCACAAAGCGATCTGATGCCGGGCCAGGAGCAACTCGATTACGATCACATGAATTACGCCTTGGCCGACAAGATCGCCTGGGACGCACAGGGAAGACTCCAGATCCCGGTGAAAACGCTTCGAAGAAGCGGGCTGGATCGAGAAGTGACGGTGATCGGCGCGAGGGATCATCTGGAAATTTGGAACAAGCAGGATTGGGAAGCACGCCGCGAGGAGCTTTTGGCTCGAAGCGCGGAAGTGGTGATCCGCGCAAAGCAGGCAAGGCAGTCACCACCGCCTCCCGCCAGTGGACAGGGATGAAGCAGTTCGTGCGGGTGGGCGAGTAGCAGGGATCGCAAAGCGACACAAGTTGCCGCATGAGCGGCGACGAGGTAGGGACCAGTTCCAGGGAAGGATGGTTTCCAAAAAACTCAGGTATGTTGAATCGCACGGCCGACCCGTGATTGCCGCGAGCAGGGACGCTCCGCGCTTTCACCCCACGGTTTCGCCCCGGCAAGGACGCCAGGTGGAAAAGTGGGCCGCGGTTGTGATCGCCCGCACGAGGTGGGCGGCAGTCGTGTGCGGCCGGGCGCGAGCCCGGTTCGGTCGGAGCGCTGCCATGTGAGGGCGTTCGGGTTGTGAGCCCTTTCACGGCAACCTCCGTGCCGCGAGCCGACCGCTGATCGCTTTCCGGAACCAGGCGTTTGGAAACGCCTCCGGGAACGAACAGCGGCCGGTCGAGCGGTGTTTTTGAAGGCAGAGGCGAGCCACCTGCTAGTTGTCTGGCGGCGCCCCTCTGTTATCCGTCGGTGTGTCGCTAAGCCGCGGACTGGACCCCGAGGCGAACGACATGCACGACATTCACGCGATACCGTGGAGCTGTCTCACGGAGGATTGACCCTCGAACCTGGGATTTTTCGAGGGGGCCGGAGGCCCGGCTCTGCCGTATCGTTTCCGCCGCAAGCAGTACCTGTCGTCTATCGGCCGCTCGTCCGGGTTGCGATCGCGCAAAAGCGCGAATCGCTTGAGGGGCTCGGGCTATCCAAGCGGAGAAGCGTCAGAGTCCCCCCCGCCTGTCGGCAAACACCTGTCGGCAAACATCCGCCGAACCCACACATTATCCACAAGATAACGAACAATGCAAGTAGATTGTTGTGATGAAAGTACCGCACCACGGTACAAGCACAAACGCACTCCCGCACGCCGGACATGATCCGGTGCTCCTGAATGAGACGATCGAGCTGCTCCAGATCCGCGCCGGTTTGACGGTGGTGGATTGCACGACAGGCCGGGGCGGACATGCCCAGGCGATCGCCCGCCGGCTCGGTCCCGAAGGCCAGCTTCTGGCCCTCGACGCCGATCCGCGAAACCTGGAGTTCGCCCGCTCGCGCCTCGCGGACATCCCCTGCCGCACTCGGTTCTTTCAAGCCAACTTCGCGGAATTATCGGACGTGCTGGAATTGGCCGGCGTGCAAAACGCTGACGCGATCCTGGCCGACCTGGGCTTGAGCACCAATCAACTCTTCGACGAGCGTTACGGACTTTCGTTTGCCACGCCGATGCCGCTGGACATGCGGATCGACCCGCGGACGACGACGACCGCCGCCGATCTGGTCAACAAGCTGCGCGAAGACGACCTGGCCAACGTCCTATACAAAAACGCCGACGAGCGTTATTCGCGGCGAATCTCCAGAAAGATTGTACAGGCCCGTCATTTATCGCCGATCATGACTACGGATCGACTTGCCGAGCTGGTGCGCTCGGCGATCCCGTCGCGGGGCGGAGCCCCGTCGAAGATTGATCCCGCCACCAGGACGTTCATGGCGCTTCGGATGGAAGTGAACCATGAAGTCGAAAACCTCAGGCGTCTGCTCGGGCAGGCGCCGCGGCTCTTGAAGTCGGGGGGCCGGCTCGCGGTGATCAGTTTTCAATCGACGGAAGATCGTCAGGTCAAGCAGGCGTTTGTCGCCGCGGAGCGGGCCGGGATGCTCGAGGTCATCACCAAAAAGCCCCTCACCCCCTCCGAGTATGAGCTTGCCCAGAACCCGCGATCGCGGTCCGCGAAATTGCGAGTTGCAGAACGGCGTATTGCTGATTGCTGATTGCTGATTGCTGATTAGCGGAGACGCCTCTTCAAATCAGCAATCCGCAATCAGCAGTCAGCAATGGCCTCCGGAGTCGGCAAATGACACGCGAAACCAAGATCGGGCTGCTGGTGGGGCTGGCATTCATCATCGTGATCGGCATCCTGCTTTCGGATCACATCAACAGCAGCACCGACCCGGTCCGCGCCGACACGACCAGCGCGTTTGACAACGTCGAGAGAAGCGTGAGCGCGCCGGACTCGCGGCAACCCGCCGGCAAGGACTACGTCGTCGCGCCGCAGCGCGTGGTCCCGCAGAACCCGATCCCGACACAAACCGATGCGCAGGCACGGCAGACTACCGGCGCGGGAGGTCAGACGCTGATCGAAATCTCCCCGGGCAAGGACGCATCGAGCGTTCAGCTTCCGGCACGGAACGCCGTCAATCCCCAGCCCGAGCCGCCGGTCGCGCAGTCGCCGGTCAACACCGGATCGGACAACTCTCAGGTAGCGTCCAACAACGAGCAGTCGAATGTCGCGCCGCCCGCTGGTGTTCCCGGCGATCTGGTCCGCGCCGCCCGCGATCAGCATGAAGACCTGGAGGTGCCCGGCGGTGCGCCGGTCGGCATTTCGCCCGGCCCGACGATCCAGCCCCAGCCCGCCCCGCCGGTGGCCAGCAACATCCGCCAGATCAAGGCCGAGGAGGGCGACACCGTCTCCAAGCTCGCCGCCAAATATATGGGCGGAAATACAAAGGCCAACCGAGGCCATCATCAACGCTAATCCTTCGGTCGGCGCGGATGGGTCGAAAGTGTTTGCCGGTCGAACCTATGAGATTCCCACGGCGGACGCCTCGGCAGCTCCAAAGGCCGCGGCGCCCGCCCCACAGCAGCCGGTTGCCGACGAGCCCAGGCCGGTGGTCGTGCAAAATCCCGCGCCGGTGGCGACTCCGCCCGGCGTGACCTGGTATACCGTCAAGGAGAACGACAACCTCTGGAAGATCGCCGCCGAGCAGCTCGGCAGCGGCACCCGCTGGACCGAAATCAAAGAACTCAACGCCCTCAAATCCGACGACGTCCGCGTGAACATGCGGCTCAAGCTGCCGGCAAAGACTGTGGCCACCAGCAACTAAACGCATTGCTGATTGCTGAATGCTGATTGCTGATTGACGGATTCCGAGGTGATCGCGTGAATGCGGAGGATTTGAAGGAACGACTTCTACGCTTTGCGATTCGCATCTTTAAGCTTTGTTCCACAATGCTTAAGCTTCTCATTTGTCTATTCGCCATCGCCACGACCGGCTTGCTGCTTTTGCAGCTACGTCAGCAGCACCTGGAGCTGAGCCATCAGACCGCCGAACTGCACGACCAGATCCGCTCCCGCCAGGCCAAGCTGTGGGACCAGCAGATCCAGATCGCCATCTACACCGCGCCCAATGCCATTCAGAAGACGGTCGACGCCCACAGCCTCAAGCTCACTCCGCAGCATCCGCTCCCCGGGGGCACCCAGGGCTGGATCGACGTGAAGCCCACCGACGATTCCCACTGAAACATCCACGTGAAAACCGCGAAAATCTCGCCGGTCCGCTTGCCCTTCACGACGACCAAAAAAAGAAGCCCGCGACGCTTGGTTCACATCGCGAGCTCCCAAGTTTTCTTCAATCAGGTTTTGAACGTCACACTTCGATCGGTTGCACTTCCGCTACTTCAGACGGCGCCAATTGCCCCAGTCCCGTCTCGTGAACCACCCACCAATCTCCACGCTCCACGAAACCGGATTGGCGGAGCCACCGGCGGAGGCTTCGCTCGTCCACCCGTTGCCGCGACTCGGGCGCCAGGTGCGAGCGGAGACGATCCATGTCGACCTTGACGCGATACCAGCGCCGCATCGGCTTCAACTCGCTCGCCAACCTGGGCGAAACCTCCCGCGCGATCTGCTGGCGTCGTAACAGCCACGGCCACATCCCTGTCAGGTTCGTCGTCGACATCCTAAATTGACCTCCGGGCTTCTAACCATCTGGTTTTTCGGCATCCGGGCGCGATAATGTTGAGTCCGAAAACCAATGCCACCATTGCTGATTGCTGATTTCGGATTGCTGATTGGAAAGAAAATGCTGAATGCTGAATGAAAGCGTCCATGGCTTTCAATCAGCATTCAGCAATTAGCAATCAGCAATCGATGCTATTCCGACACCGATGCCACAGCGTTGTCGAACTTGTAGTCCGGCAGCTTCTCGTCGAAGTTCTGGTCGACGGCGACCGTCTGATGCCCGGTCTCGCTGATCTGGACCTTGAGCGGCGTGGTCTTGAAAAACGCCGGGGTGTCCTCGGCCAGCTTCGCAAGCTCCTCGTTCTGCGGATAGCTGACGCGGAAGGTGTACTGGCCGACCTTGGCGGTGCTGTCGGGGCCGCCGTTGAAGGTCAGATAAACTTTGTCGGCCGAGGTGACGCCGGAGACCAGGAAGAACTTGGCCTGCGGATTCTGGGCGCTGGCCTTCAGAACCGCTTTGGCAAGCTGCCAGTTTCCGACGACGAACGACTCGGGCTTCTTGATGCTGCGCGCGAAGTAGTTCTCGACATGCAGCTCCGTCTGTCCGCGGACGATTTCGTCCACCGAGTCCTGCATCGTGTTGGAAACCTTCTGCGAGAAGGCCAGGTCGAAGCCGGACTGGAACGGCTCGGTGGCCTGATCCGCGGTCTGGCCGATCGCGATATCCGTCGGGGCCACTTCGATCGAGCCGATTTTCCAGGCCTTGTGGGTTTCCGTGTCCATCGCGACCACGTCGCCCAACGCGAAGGCCGGCGTGTTCACGGCGCCTTCCTTGGACTGATACGCCGAGAGAGCGCCGTTCTTGGCGCCGACCTCGACATTCCAGCTCGTGCAGCCGGCGCACAGCGCCACAATGCCCGAGGTCACCATTGCCAATCGAATAAAGCTCATCGCGCAACCTCCGCTAGAGTGTGGTCCAATCCCGCTCCACTCCCGCGCTTCGAGGCCCTGGGAAAGCCCCAATGCCTCTACCGCGCACGGACTCTGGTGAAGTCCTGTCACGTGCATCGGCAAGGAAGGATGGGGACTGAACCGCCGGGCGCGGTTGCGTGGTTATCGGACGAGGGCGGAAGACAAGGAGACAAGGAGACCGGGAGACAAGGAGATGAGACATCGAGCGCCCTTCTCCTTATCTCCGTGTCTCCTTGTCTCCGTGTCTCCGTGTCTGGACGTCACGCTGCGACGGTTTTCTTCACCGGCTCCAGGATCCACTTGCGGATGCCGCCGACCTGGCCTTCCCAGGCGGAGCTGGCGCGGACCCTGAGGAAGGATTCGAACAGCGCATCAATCGCTCTGCCCAGATCGCGGATCAGGGCGATGCGCTCCTCGAGGAGCACGCGGGCGGACTCGGCGTCTTCGACGTCGGGGAGCTTCACGCCGGACATCGCAAGGGATTCGGCGTTGAGCGTGAGCGTGTACTGCTGCCTGAAGGCGTCGATCACCAGCCCGGCTTTGCGCGGAAGCTTGCCGCTGCGCAGGGCGTCGCGGGCTTCGGGCATGCGGGAGGGGCCGTCGCCGCGGAGAAAATCGCGGCCCGTCTGGCCATAGGCGCAGTCGACGTCCAGGGCCCGGTCGATGTAGACGGTGATCGGATCGGCCTCCGTCTTGAGGGCCCCGCCGAGATGATCGGCCTCGTGCCAGAGCCAGAGGAGGAATTCGTTGCCGAGGAAATCCTTGGGCTCCGGACCCTTGGCAACCCATGGATATTCGGGGTATTCGCCCTCTCCGGTCGGCCCGTGAACGAATCGCGTCGGCCGGGCGTCTTCGTAATCACGACGGCGGCCCATGGACTCCATGTTGGCCAGCGCCAGCTTGCCCGACGACAGTGGGCTCAGCTCCAGCCCGAAAGTCCGCTCGAACAGCTCGGCAAGCTTCTCGAAATTCGAGATACTGGCCGGCGAATAAATCATTTGTGCCGGCAAATCCCACAGCACCGGCACCAGCTTGCTCCGCCGGAATTGGCCCGAGCGCAATTCGTCGTCAGCCTTGCGGCGGATCGACTCGCGGACCTCCCGCTTCTGGTTCTTGCTGATGAACCCCGATGGATTCTGCGCCGCCGCCGCGTCTTCTTCCATGAGCTGCCAGGCCTTTTTCAGCTCAGAGGGAACTTTGTTGGTGTCCACGCGCATCGCAAATGAGATGGCATCCGCAAAGACGTTGTGCTCGAAGGAGAACTGTGCGTCCAGCACGTGCCTTCCGCCCGACCAGCCGTACTCGATTTCCTCCGGCATGCCGATTTCCCCCGGCCGCAGTGCGTTCTCTGCAAGTTTTGCAAGCAGCGATTCATCGGGCGCCGCCGGCGACTTGCCCAGAACCGAAAATCTGCGAAATGAAACCGACCCGGAGGCAAAACCCATGACAAGTCCTTATGATGTGCCACATTGGCGTGGTCGCTTCAGCGACCATGTCTCTACGACGAAGGACATGGTCGCTGAAGCGACCACGCCAACGCACCGAACCCTCGAATCTATTCAAGGGGTAGATCGTAAGGCCTCAACCACGGGAACCGATGCCCAAGCACGCGAAACCGTCGCTCCTTCCACAGGCTGTGCACAATCTTCTGTGTGGCATAGCCGTCCCCGGCTGTGTTCTTGACTGGGAGGGCGAGGCTCTCGCCGAGCCGAATTCTTCCGCGTCGGCAGGCTTCGGCTCGGCAGGAGCCTCGCCCTCCCGATGGAGTTTGCCAGTCCCCTGGGCTGTGCCACAATTGCTCACCATTACTTTGCTTCTTTGCGGACAGGCGCTGGCCGCCCACGGCCCGGGCGGCTCGTCGGAGTCGTCGCCCTTTCCCGCGGCCACGCCGCAGGCGGTCGTCGACGTCACCGCCAAGATTTTTCCCGCCGTTGTCCGGCTCGACGTCGCCCAGGAAATCTATGCCGAGGGAAAACGCACCGTGCAACGCGGGATCGGCTCGGGCGTCATCATCGACGACGACGGCCGCATCCTCACCAACTTTCACGTCGCCGGCCGGGCCGCAGAAATATTCGTGACGCTCTACAGCAAGGAACGCGTCCGGGCCAAGCTGATCGGTGACGATCATTGGACGGACCTGGCCGTCGTCCAGATGAACATGGATGAGATCAAGGATAAGAAAATCACCTTCCGCCACGGCGAACTGGGCGAGAGCAGGAACCTCATTCCGGGACAGGACGTCATGGCCGTCGGCACGCCCTTCGGCCTGGCCCGCACCATGACGCTGGGCGTCGTCTCCAACAACGAGCGCACCTTCTACCCCGAGCGGATGCGGATCGACGAATACGAGACCGGCGAGTTCTCCAACTGGATCCAGATGGACACGCCGATCAATCCCGGAAACAGCGGCGGGCCGCTCGTCGACATGACCGGTAAAGTCGTCGGCATCAACACCCGCGGCGGCGGACAAAACCTCAACTTCGCCATCCCCATCGACCTGGCCAAAGAGGTCATCGACAAGATCCTCGCCACCGCCTCGGCGGATCACAAGGGCCACGTCGACCGCTCCGACCTGGGAGTTGATTTGAAGCCCATGCAAGATCTCGAGACCTTCTTCTCGGTGGACATCGACAAGGGCGTGCTGGTGAACAGCGTCGACCGCAACTCCCCCGCCGCCAAAGCGGGCGCCCGGCCGCAGGACCTCCTGCTCATGGTCAACGACCAGCACACCAACGTCCGCTTCCCCGAAGAACTGGCCCCGGTCCGCAAAATGATCTCCGACCTGCCGATCGGCAGCGAAGTTTCCCTCACGCTCCAGCGCGGCAAGGAAATCCTCCACCTCACCGCCAAAACGCAGAAGCTTCAGGGCGCGGTCGGCGAGGAGCGCGAGTTCAAAACCTGGGGCCTTTCCGTCCGCGACATGACCCGCACCTACGCCAACGAGGCGCAGCTGGATGATGCGACCGGCGTCGTCGTCACCACCCTGAGCCCCGGCTACCCCGCCGCCAAGGCCGAGCTCCAGCCCGGCGACGTCATCCGCGCCGTCAACGGCAACCGCGTCGAAGACCTCGAAGCCTTCGACAAGCTCTACAAACAATCCACCGACAAAAAACAGAAAGCTGTCCTGCTCCAGATCCAACGCGGCCGCGGACGGCAATCCGCCGTGCTCAAAGTGAATTACGCTGAAGAGTGACTAACCACAGAGACCACAGAGAGCACAGAGGCGCACCCTTCGATTTTCAGGCATTTCCCTGTGACCTCTGTGGTTAAACCAACCTGTTCGATTCCGGAGACCACATGTTGAGAAGAAACCAATTCCTGATCCTTCCGCTCCTGGCGATCGCGGCCTCGGCTTCGGCGGCGATCGCGCCGGAAGCGGCGCAGAAGCTCTACAACCAGGTCAGCCCCTCGCTGGTGGCGGTCCAATATGTTTTTCAGGATGAGCTTCAGCGCCACGAGCTGACCGGCGCCGGCATTATCGTCAGCGCCGACGGGCTGGTCGTCGCGCCGATGACCATGTTCCCCGAGCAGTTCCCCGACAGCCAGATGAAGGAGTTCAAGATCCTGGTTCCGCACGAGGACGGCGAGCCGCAGGAGATCGACGCCGTCTTCCAGGGCCGCGACGAACGCACTGGCACCGCCTTCCTCAAGACCAAAGAGCCGCAGCACTGGAAGCCCCTCGAATTCGAAGAGATGCATGTCGACATCGGCGATCCCGTCTACTCGGTCGGCATGCTGCCCAAAGGGGCCAACTACAAAACCTATTTCACCGAAGCCGTGGTCTCTGCCACGCTGCGCGGGGAAATCCCGCAGGTATTGGTGACCGGCGGCGGACTTGCGGCGCTCGGTTCCCCGGTCCTCAACGCCGACGGCAAAGCCATCGGCATGGTCTCCTCGATCGGCCAGAATCCCCTGCTCAACGACCCGCGCAGCGAGCAGTTGGCGATGATCGCCAACCCGCCGCGGCTCTATGTGCCGGCCAGCGATTTCCTGCTGGGCCTCCGGGAGCCGCCGACGCCCGGGCATCCCATTCCGCTCCCCTGGATGGGCCTTGCCGCGATGAGCGGTGTCAATAAGGACCTGGCCGACGTGCTCGGACTGGGCAACCAGCCGGCGATCCAGGTGGGCGACGTCGTCCCCAACGCCCCCGCCGACAAGGCCGGCATCAAGCCCGGGGACATCATCGTCAAGCTCGACGGCAAGGCGCTGGAACGCGGCGACGAGCCCGCCGAGCTGCCCGGCATCCTCAGCCGCCGCCTGCTCCGCCATCACCCCGGCGACGCAATCACCGTCTCGGTCATGCGAGAAAAGGACCAGCCGCTCAAGAGCATCGAGATCACGCTCGCCGAGCAGCCCAAGCGGGCCAACCTCGCCAAACGCTATTACGCCGAGGACCTGGGCTTCGTCGTCCGCGAGCTGGTCTTCCAGGACATCTACGTCCTGAAGATGCCGCCCGACCAGAAGGGCGTGCTGGTGGCGCTGTTGCGTCGCCAGGCCGCCGCCCAGTCCGGCGGGCTCAAAATGGGCGACGTCATCACCAAACTCGACAACGAGCCCGTCACCGACATCGAGCAGTTCGAGAAAGACTACAAGCAAATCCGCAAGGACAAACCCCGCGAAGCCATGGTCCTCGAAGTCCACCGCGGCGACCGCGAAGACACCGTCCGCATCGAGCCGCCGCAGTAGCGTCATTGCGGATTGCGGATCGCTGAATACGGACTGCTGATTGCAACGCGCACCTGCCTTTACCGCAAACTGGAAGCGCGGTTGGAGTCGGACCGTGTCGGTCCGGTCGCACCGAAGGTGCGAGGATTCGGGCCGTTGGCCCGAACCGGGGCGACACGCCCCGGCTCTGATGGCGTGTGCAATCCACAGATTCGCCTGGATTGCGGATTGAGCGATATAATGAAGCTATGACCGTTCAACTTACCCTGCCTAGGACCGTGTTGGAGCGGCTTCTCGCGGAGGTCAAGGCCGGCCGGCATGCCTCGGTCGAAGAGGCAATTCTCGAACGGCTCAGCCGAACCGACGATGCTTCGGATTTGCTCACCGCCGCGGGCATGGACGCGTCTCAACTTCGCCGCGATTTGGACGACGCCTGGAATAATCGGCAGGGCGTCGTGGACGGAGAGGAAGTCTTCGCTCGCATCGCCGAGAAATCCCGCAACGCCCAAGGTAAATGAATTTCGTTCTATCTCGCCAGGCCGAGTCTGCCTTTGGAAAGCTCTGGGATTATTACGCCACGAACGGAGGCACGCGCCTGGCCGATCGGATTCTCGGCCAGATGCATGACGCCATTCAGCGTCTAATCGATCAGCCCACGCTCGGACACTTCCGTCCTGACCTTACGGACAAGCCGCTTCGATTCTATCGCGTATACAACGTCTTTCTCATTTACGATCCGGCATCGTCGCCGCTCTACGTCGCCCGCGTGTACCACACCAGCCAGGACATTGCCTCTCGAATGAAACGGGAAGCGGATTGAATAATCAGGGCAAGCCACGGGAAAATGAGTTTCGCCATGTCTCACTAAGCCAAGGCGTTAGAATGTACGCTTCATGAGAACGTTCATGACTAGGCAGGCTGTCGTTCGCATCGCTTATGCGACGCCGATTGTCTTGGCGCCGCCTGTCGCTTTTTCCCCCGGCATCTGGTGCCAGACCCGCCACATCGGCTCGTTTCCGGTCCGGATCGAGGGCTTCGAGTTGATCGTCTGGCGACACAGCCGGCGGTGGGTCGACGTTGATTTCTCGCGGATTGTTCAATTCCTGCTGATACTGGACTTCTGGGCGATGGTGATCTGGCTGATCGTATTCCTGATCATGCGAGCGGCTATGCGTCGCGAGCAGCAGCGACGGGGATTTGAGGTGCTGCTACTGCGTTCCGAGCACACCGAAAGACCAGGGCGATGATCCACAGATTCCGCAGATTTGGTGCTCTTAGAATCTGCGGAATCTGTGAAATCTGCGGATCATCTCCGGGTTTTTTCTTTGTTCTCTCTGTGCCCTCTGTGTCTCTGTTGTAATTCATTCGTCTCCCATTCAATCCACGTCCGATTCCGCGAGGATCTTGCGATACGCCTCGCGGGCGTGGTCGTAAGCGGCGACGGCGTCGTTCATTTCCGCCGGGGCGATGAAACGCTTTTTCTGGGACCAGCACTGGTCGATGCCTTTCAGACACCACTGTGCGCTGCGACGGCTGGCGCGGATGGGTTTGCCGTCGACCAGGACGAATACCGGATTGGTGTGAGATGAGGGCAGGATGCGCAGGGCCACCCAACTGCTGCGGTCGATTTTCACGTCGAAAGCGACGTCGCACTGCGTCCCGTCGGCCAGGAACTCCTGGCGGGCGACGGGGTAGCCGTTCACGATCACTTCGAGGGGCACGTTTCGCGAATCTGCCATGCGGGCGCGTTCCAGGCTCCAGTAGGGCTGCTGATCGGGGCGGAGTTTGCTGATCTTCGGGTCGGGCGTTTCGTTCAGGCGGGCCGCGACGCGGGCGGTGAGGTGCACCGTCGCGGGCTTGTCCAGGCGCAGCTCGCTGCCGTTCTCGCCCATGGCCACGTCGTTTACATGGAGGTCCATCAAATGGCTGCAGCCGTCGGAGACGTAGTTGCGGCCGTTGCGAATCTCTTCGCACCACTGGTCAAATTCGAGCTTGCCGTCCATCTTGACGTAGGAGCGGCCCATGCCGACGCGCTGGCCGTAGATGCAGGGAAAGTCGGTTTCCCCGCTGATGCGGGTGCGGTAGCCGCAGTTGAGGGTGTGATACCACATGTTCAGTTCCCAGGTGTATGGGGTATCAATCGTCGACATGAAATCGTCGGCCGGCGACTGCTTGCCGTCGGGGCCGGCGACGGTGTGCGTGACGTCGACGACGTACTCGTCGGCGCCGATGCCGTCATAAGGTGGGACCTCATACGTTGGCAACGCCGTCCCCTTCACCTGCAATCCCCAACCCGAATGGGCGGGGCCGACGACGGCGCCCTGGGCCTTGGCCCAGCGGAGGGTGTTGAGGCAGAGGGTGGGCCAGTGCTTGTCGGAATCCCCGCCGGGGTAGATTTCCTGTTTCAGGCGAAGCAGCACGAGGTGCCCGGACTGGTGCGAGCCGAAGCCGGAGACTTCGATATCGTAGCGGAGCAGGTAGGGATACTGTGAGACCTTGTCGATCTGGCCGGTGAAGAATTGCTTCTGATAATCGAAGCACGGGCCCCAGGTGAGATTGCAGCCGACCTTGAGGTCCTCGCCCAGGACGTTGGTCATCATGTCGGATGGCAACACGCCCTGGGTCGGGTTGGCGTAGTGAGCGCAGCCGGCGGCGTGGATGTGGTGATCGCCCGAATACCAGCCGGCCAGCGACGGGTCGATCCACCGCTTGAGATCGAAATGCTGCGACTGACCCGCCGCGTCGGCCACGGTGATCTCGCGATCCTGGAGGAGATACTCCGGCCCCCGCGAGACCTCGACGCTGTATCGCCCGGCGGGCAGCGTCACCGATTCCCCATCCGCGCGGTAAACCTGCGGATGAAACGCCAGATCGGGCGCGAGGCGTTTTGCCTGCGGCGGATAGACCCGTCCCGCCGTGTCGCGAATGATGAAGCCCGCTTCGCAGGGTTTCCCGTTCTCGTCGCGCACCTCGAGCTTGAGGTTCACCGCGGGCTTGGCGGTGAAGAGGATGTCGGCGTCGTTACGGAAGCCCAGGTCCTGCGAGCCCTGGCCGACGTTGCAGGCGATCTTCGCTTCGCGCTTGCCGGGGTCTTTGCTGAAGATCGAGACGATGCGGTATTCGACGCCGAGCCCCGAGAGCCGCGGCGACATCGGCTGGGCGGTGTACGGAAGAATCTCCATCCACCGCTGCACGACCTGATCGGGCGGGGAGTTGGGCAGCGGCAGC
>Ga0210396_10004304_pt1 | contig 13967 bp, 10 predicted proteins | sample IncBWH17OmetaG_FD_155466 | JGI IMG/M metagenome (GOLD analysis project Ga0210396, IMG submission 155466) | Forest soil microbial communities from Barre Woods Harvard Forest LTER site, Petersham, Massachusetts, United States - Inc-BW-H-17-O ...
CGCGCTCTATCCAAGCTGAGCTACAGCCCGTTGGTTTCCTGGTCAGCAGGGCTGGTGGGATTTGAACCCACGACCTCGAGGGGAGAAACCTGTAGTCCCAATCCGCATTCGCGATTCTTCGGCGTCTGGCCTCGCGGGTTACCGGCCCGCGGTGCGTATCAAGGACGGCGACAAAGTTGGCGAGAGCTGCCATCGAGCAGGCCCAAAGGCCCGCCCGATTGTGGGTGCGACCCCACTGGCGACCATGTACTCCCGGCCGGCATTCGCCGTCTTATTCCTCTCGTTGTTCCTCCTCCGCGCTCGTAGCAGGCACGCTCCGCGTGCCGTGGCTGACGGCACGCGGAGCGTGCCTGCTACGGGCGGAAAATCACAGGTTCACGGCCTCGATCACGCCGACCCAGTGGTCGGCGGTGAGGGTGCCGCCGGCGAACTCGGCGATCACGTCGAAGACGCGATCGGAGAACCCGCCGATGTTGAGCACGTCCGGGCGCTCCTTCGCCTGGGTCGTGCCGTTCGGCTGGATGTCGATGCAGACGAGCTTCGCATTCGGGTTGCGGCCCTTGTACTTGGCCCACTGGCGCATCGTCTCTGTCGCGTTTCCACCGAACCGGCCGTACCACGGCGAGTCGACCCACGACTCGTTGTCCGAGACGTAGATCAGCAGGTCGCCGGTCGCGCCACGGCGGTTGAGCTCCGCCAGGGGCGCCGAGCAGTTGGTACCGCCCGCCGGTAGCGATGCCAGCTTCTGCGCGTTGGTCATCACGCTGTCGCGCGGGTTGAGCGCGACGTCGACGACCTTGCTCTCGAACGGCAGGACCGCGGCCCGCGGGTTCTGCCGGACGAACGCCGCCGCGACCAGCGCCGCGATGTCGATGCAGCGCACCGCAGTCGTCGAGCCCTTGCGGTAACCCGTCGCCGGCGAGTGCATCGAGCCGGAGATGTCCGGGAAGACCCAGACGCCGCCCGTAACCTTCGGCACGTTGGCGATCGCCAGCTCCATCGCATTCTGAAGCGCGTCACGGACTGCGGCAGGAACCGCCTTATCCGCCGTCGCGTAGGCGACCATGAGCTGGTACGGGAAGACCTTGGCCTTGCCGATCAGCTCTGCGTTCCGCAGGCGGTCCGCGATGAGCTGCGTGAGCTGCTCGCGGCCGTCGCCCTCGAAGACGCGGTGCCGTGCGAAGGTGTTGAGGTTCATCCGCGTCATCTGCCACGGCGCCTTCCGCGCGATCGCCTTCCAGTTGTCGCTGGTGAGCGGCAGGCTGGTCAGCATCTGGATCGGAACGTCGGGCACGAGCTTGGACTGGCCGGCCTTGAACGCCTCGAACTGCCGGACGATCTCCGGCAGATCCGCCGCGTTGTACGGCCGGCCGATCAGGTAGCCGAACAGCGCCTCGCGGCTCTTGCTGGCCGGCTTGGGGTGGACCATCTTCACGATGTCCGCCAACGACGGATCGTTGCCGACCGATGCGCGGAACAACGCCGCGTCGTCGCGCTTCTCGATCCAGTGGAGCACGAGCCGCTTGGGCAGCGTGCCCAGGCTCTTACGCCCGGTGACGCCCGAGCGGACGATCTGCACGAAGTTCCGCAGCATACGGCCATCGTCGATCACGCGATCGAACACTTCCGCCAGCAACCCCGGACCCTTGTTTGCCAGGACCGCGCACAGCAAAGCCGGCAGGTCCTTCATGAAGCCCTTCGACCGCACGTACAGGGCGGTGCGGGCGATGAACTCCGGCTCGACCTGCTTGCACAGATCGAGCACCGTCGCCAACTGCTCGTCCGCCGACGCGTAGAACGTCGTGTTCAGGCAACCCGTCGCGGCGTACTGCGCGAGCATGTGCTTCGGCGGTATCGCGTAAGCGACGCCGCCCGCCTCGTTGCGCGTATCCGCCTGCGGGAGCAGCTTTCCGGCCGTCGACTTGAAGAGCATCTTGTTCGCCATGGCACGGCTCCTTTCGATCAAACTCGGCAGGGCTAGAGCATCGGCCGTGCCGGAGTGGTTGAGGGTGTGTGCCAGTGACATCCAAACCGTTTTCAACGTTGAGTTTGTAGTCGACCGGAATCGGCGACACGCCGTTATCGGACGCCCAGAATCGGCGACATTTTTATCCGACAGGATAAGACTTTATACTCATGGCGTGAGCACGAAACGGAAGATAGCGATCGGTCTGCTCGGCCCCATGCTGGACCAGGGCAAGGGCCCGACGCGCTGGGAGCGCTGGCGGCCGAGCGTGGCGCTGTGCCAGCACGAGGACCTGTTGCTGTCGCGCTTCGAGCTTCTGCACGAGCCGAAGTTCACAGCGCTGTATCAGCAGATCGAGGCGGACATCAAAAGCGTTTCCCCGGAGACGGAGGTGCGGCCGCACGCCGTGCGGTTTGAAAATGCGTGGGACTTTCAGGATGTGTATGGGGCGCTGCACGATTTCGCCCATGGCTATCCGTTCAATCCCGAGGAGGAGTACCTGGTCCACATCACGACGGGCACGCACGTTGCGCAGATCTGTTTGTTCCTGCTGACGGAGGCGCGGTATCTGCCGGCCAAGCTGGTTCAGACGGCGCCGCCGGGCAAGTGGGGGACCGGGCCGGGATCGTATGACGTGGTGGACCTGGACTTGTCGAAGTACGACCGCCTGGCGTCGCGCTTCGCGCTGGAGCAGCAGGAAAGCGCGTCGATCCTCAAGAGCGGCATCGAGACGCGGAATGCCCCGTTCAATCAATTGATCGACCGGATCGAGCGGGTCGCGATTTCGTCCAAGTCTCCGATTCTGCTGACCGGCCCGACCGGCGCGGGCAAGTCGCAGTTGGCCCGGCGAATCTACGAGTTGAAGAAAGCCCGCCGGCAGTTGTCGGGCGGGTTTGTCGAAGTGAACTGCGCGACCCTCCGCGGCGACGGGGCGATGTCGGCGCTGTTTGGGCATCGGCGCGGCGCGTTCACCGGCGCAATCTCCGACCGCGCCGGCCTGCTTCGCATCGCCGATGGGGGACTGCTCTTCCTCGACGAGGCCGCCGAGCTGGGGCCGGATGAGCAGGCGATGCTGCTTCGCGCCGTCGAGGAGAAAACCTTTCTTCCCGTCGGTTCGGACAAGGAGCAGCAGAGCGATTTCCAGTTGATTGCCGGCACCAACAGTGATCTGAAAAAGGCAGTCGCTGCGGGCCAGTTCCGGGAGGACTTGCTGGCTCGGATCAACCTGTGGACGTTCGAGCTTCCCCCATTGCGCCAGCGGCCGGAAGACATCGAGCCCAACCTTCGTTACGAGCTGGAGCAATATGCCCGCCGGCATGGCCAGAAGGCGAGCTTCAACAAGGAGGCGCAGGAACATTTCCTTCGCTTCGCTGCGAGTCCCGAGGCGACCTGGGTGGGCAACTTTCGCGACTTGAACGCCGCGGTCACCCGACTGGCGACCCTCGCCGGGGGCGAGCGAATCAACCTCCAGCTCGTCGAAGAGGAGATCGCGCGGCTGCGGCAACAATGGCGCCAGGAGGAGACGAGCGATCCGGCACGGCTGGCGCTGGATCGTCATCTGTCCTTTGAGCAGATCGAGCCGATCGATCCGTTCGACCGCGTGCAGCTTGCCGAGACGCTTCGCGTGTGCGAGGGGGCGCGGTCATTGTCGGAGGCGGGACGGATTCTGTTCGCGGCGTCGCGTCAGAAAAAGGAGACGGCCAACGACGCCGATCGGCTCCGCAAATACCTCGCCCGCTTCGGGCTGGAGTTCAAGACGCTTTCGCGGAAGGGCTGAGGCAAATCACATCCGCGGCGGTCTCGGCAAGAGCGGCGGAGGGGCGTTCGCGGCGGTCTGGGCAATGTCACAAGCAAGAATATGACAAATGTCCCATAATGTCCCATAATGTCCCCTCGCGGCGAGGGGGACATGGGACATGGGACAGAGGGCCAACTGCGAATGTCCCATAATGTCGACAAAGTGGGACATTTGCCCCTGACGGGCTGGGGGCGAGGCGATGCGATCGGGGTTAGTACTTGGTGGCCCGGCGGGGGGCGGCGGCGCCGTTGAGGACGATGATGCTGGCGCTGTTGCCGACGCCGGTCTGGACCGTCAGGGTCACCGGCACCTGCGTGGGGATGGTGGCGCCGTTGTAGTCGGTGCCCATGGTGGGGGGGCCGAAGGCGGCGGCGGTGACGTTGGCGGCCAGCTCGTACACCGGGCTGCTGGTCCCGCCGCTGTAGAGGATCTGGAGCGTGATCCGCTTGTTGGTGCTGTCGTAAGCGAAGTCGCGTTCGGTCTCGTTGGTCTGGCCGGCGTAGAGGCCGCCGCTGGTTGATGCCGGGCGGATGATCCGGATTGTCGGGGACGAGGGGGCGGACAACCCGCTCGAGGCCCAGGTCCAGTTGCCGCTGGTGTTGATGTTGATGTCCATGGAGTCGCAGTTGCGGATCTCGCCGAGCATCTGGTCCATGGTGACGCGGGCCGCCTGCGTGCAGCGGAAGAAGGTGTCGTTCATCTCGATCGCCTGGCTGGCGTTGGTGAACGCGGTGGCGACGGCGACCAGCAGCAGCGAGGTAATCGCCAGGCTGATCATGGCCTCCGGGAGGCTGAGGCCTGAGCGTTTGCCGGTCGAATTGAAGCGACGAGACTTTGCGGCTGAAGTTACCACGGGGTCACCTCGACGTAGGTTCCGGGCAACGGCGTGTAGCTGTTGCCGAAGTTCATGCCGGTCGGATAGTTGCTGGTTCCGGTGCTGGAAATCACGATGTCGGAGCTGCCGTTAAGATAGACGCTGGAGGCCGTCCCGGCGCCGGCGCTGTCGTACATGGCGATGACGCTGCCGTCGACGGTGCCGGTGGCGTTACCGCTCATGTTGACGGTGCCGGCGACGACGCTGCCGCTGACGGTCCCGAAGTTACCGGTCATGCTGACGGCGTAATTGGGGGCCAGCAGGAACGAGCCGGTGAGCTGCGGGAGCGTTCCGTAGACGGCGGGATTCAGAGTGGTGACCGGCGAGGCCGTGACGGTGCCGCCGAAGTTGATCTGGTTATTGACACCGTCGTAGGAGCCGGTGGTATCGGTGACGATGACGCCGTTCACCGTGGCGTTGCCTTTGAAGGTGACCACGTTGGGGGTCTGGATGAGGAGGACCCCGTTGATGGTGGCGCCGCCGGTGAACTTGGGGTTGGTGTTCGGCGGGATGATGACGTTGCTCAAAGTGGTCTGGCCGGGGACGTACGTGGTCATCGGCGTGGCGCTGGCATTGGCGGCGTTGATAAACGGGGTGGGGTCGATCCAGGGGAAGGTCGGCGCCGGGACGCCATAGTGTTCGTGCTGGGGGATCTGGGTCGGGTTGTTGGTGCCGCCGATTGACGTGCTCGCTCCGACCGAGATGGTGGCGTTGGGGTTGACCACGCTCAGGTCGCCGCTGACGGCCTTGCCGTCGACGGTGATGGGGGTCGCGCTGGTCATGTCGGCGCTGAGGACGCTGCCCTTGGTGGGGTCGCTGGCGCCCTGGATATAAGAGGCGCCGGCGGTGGCGACGGTGCCGGCGGCGGCGACGCCGTAGTTCAGGATCGCGCCCGCCTTGGGGGCGGTCTGATATTTGAGCTGGATCGCCTTCTTGACCGTGCTGTTAGGACCGCCGCCATCGACCGTGCAGATGACGAACTGCCCGGAGGTGGTGATCATGGCCCGGAACTTGGTGCTGATGCCGGTCGTTGAGTCGATGTTGGACCAGGCGTTTTGCGACGGAATGTAGATCGCGTTGTTGGTGACGGTAACGCTGCCGCCGTTCATCACGCTGGTTCCGTTCAGCCCCAGACCGGCGGGAGCGGCGCTGCCCAGCGCGGTGGCGACGGAGTTGAGCAGGTTCGGCGGGTTGGGCGGAATCGTCATCTGGTTGAACTGATACCGCATGTACTGCATTCCCGCTTCGGCCCCGGCCTGTGCCAGGGCGAGGGACTGCTGGTTGCGGGCGATCTGCGAGCTCATTGTGCTGGAGTTGTAGAAGCCGATCGCCAGCGTCGAGAAGAGCACGAGGAACAGCATCGCCAGCACGGAGGACAACCCGCGCCGCGCAGTACGGCGAGGCGCCGCGGGACGTTGATTGTGCTTATGGGTCATCACATCTGCCTCGATGGAGTTAGCTGTTGGGGGCGGCGATCACCCAGCTCGTCTGATAGACGGTCTTGCCGTGGTGAAGGATGACCACGGTGACACGGGCCGTGGGAAGGGTGACGCTGTTGGGGCGAATCGCCGTCAGGTTGGTCGGGTCAACCGAGTTGATCGTGACCACCTGCGACCAGTTGGAGTAAGTCCCGATCGCGGTTCGCTGGATATTGAGCGGCGGTGAATAGGTGTCGCCGTTCATGTCCCACAGGTACGTGTAGTTGGTGGGGCCGCCCGAGTCCTTGAATGTCGTGGAGGTCGGGTTGGTGGTGCTGGTGAATGGCAGCGAGAGGGCGATCTCATGCACGTTGTTGGCCAGGTTGATCGCGGTGGTCAGCTCGGTGGCCGTGCTGTTGGACATCGTTCCCGCGGCCAGAAGCTGGAGCAGGGCCATGACCCCGGTGCCGACGATCACCATCGTCAATGCGGCTTCGACGAGGGTGAAACCGCGGCGCGTTCGTTTTGGAAATTGCTTTCTCACGCCCTGGATATCCAATTCACCCCGGCCGCAGGCAAATGAATTGTTTACCGGCGCGAAAATGGTCCGGATGTGAGGGGGGCGAGCGACAGTTTTGGCAGCGGTTTCGGGCCGCGTGCTGCCGCCGACGTTCGTCCTATACCTTCCGTCCTACATCCCGTCCTATACCTTCATCGTGGCGAACAGGTCGGCGTTGGATTTGTGCTTGGCCAGCACTTCCAGCAGATTCTTCAGGGCCTGTGCGGGCGGCATATTCATCAGATGCCGGCGGAGGTTTCTGGCGGCGGCAAGTTGCCGCGCGTCCAATAAGTTCTCTTCCTTGCGGGTGCCGGACTGGGCGATGTCCAGGGCCGGATAAATCCGCTGGTTGGCCAGGTTGCGGTCGAGGGTCAGCTCCATGTTGCCGGTGCCTTTGAACTCCTCGAAGATGACCTGGTCCATGCGGCTGCCGGTATCGATGAGGCAGGTGGCCAGGATGGTGAGGCTGCCACCGTTCTCGACCTTGCGGGCGGCCCCGAAGAGGCGTTTGGGGATTTCCAGGGCGCGGTTGTCGAGGCCTCCGGACATGGTGCGGCCACCGCTGGGACCGCCGGTGTTGAAGGCCCGGCCGACCCGCGTGAGCGAATCCAGAAGCACCACGATGTCGGCGCCGAATTCCACCTGCCGCTTGCACCGCTCGATGACGAGCTGGGCCAGATCCAGGTGTTTGTCGACGGTGTTGTCGTTTGAGGAAGCGAACACCACGCCCGGGATGTTGCGCTTCATGTCCGTGACTTCCTCGGGCCGCTCGTCGATCAGGAGGAGCACGAGCTGGACGTTCGGATAGTTGGCATGAATCCCCTTGGCGATGTTCTGGAGGAGAATGGTTTTGCCGGTGCGGGGCGGGGCGACGATCAGGCCGCGTTGTCCGAAGCCGACCGGCGTGAGGATGTCGATCACCCGGGTCGTCAGCTCCGCCGGGTTGTGCTCGAGCTTCAGGACCGGCTGCGGGTCCAGGGCGGTGGCGTCATAGAGGGCGGTTTTGGCGATATATTCATCGGGCGGACGGCCTTCGATGCTCTCGATCCGGTCGAGCATCCGGCCGCGCGGAAACCCGCGCAAAAGCAAGCCCGGCCGCAGCTTCAGCTCGCGGATCACGTTCCGCGAGACCAGAAAATTGCCCCGCGCCTGGCGCAGGGGAAAACTGGGATCACGAAGCTGGCCGTCCTGGCGCTCGTCGGTGACTTGTAATATACCTTCGACTGTGGAACTGCTCATTGCCGATCCGTCGCTGCAATTGAAATGCATACCCCGGGCCACCCGCCCGGCAATTTCCGTGCGGACGGCACCTGTGCCGCCCAGCCCCGCGGGCGGCGGACCCACGACTGACTTTGCTGTTGACCGGGACTATTCAGCTACTCAGGAACGGGAATTCCGTTGTCATGCGGCATTCCCGACGCCGGTTTGTAGAATGATGGAGCATAGCCAAACTTCCCGCGGAGTCAAAACATGGACCTGCTGACCCAACTTCAAACCGACATGAAAGCCGCCCTGAAGGCGGGGGACAAGAACCGCCTGAGCGTCATCCGGATGCTGCTGAACGACGTGAAAAACATCGACCTCGCCCCCAAGCCCACGACCGCCGAGGACGCTGTCGCAAGCTACGCCAAGAAGCTCCGCAAGAGCCAGGAGGAATACCAGAGGCTCGGCAAGCCCGCCGAGGTCGAGCAGCTCAGGTACGAGCTGGGCGTGGTCGAATGCTACTTGCCGAAAAAGGCCTCGCCCGAGGAAACCGGGAAGCTGGTGGACGAATTCCTCGCCAAACAAAGCTTCACCGAAAAGCAGATCGGCCAGGCGATGGGCGCGTTCATGAAGGCCCACGGCGGCCAGGTCGACCCCGCGGTCGCCAACCAACTGATCCGCCAGAAGCTCGCCGGGAAATAGCCGGGCGCCCCGTGCCGCTTCGACGCCTCAAATGTCTCACTTGTCTCGAAGCTCTCACATTTCCGAGCGCGCAGGTGAGACGTCTTAGCACCGCGTGCCGCCGGCAGGAGTGGGGAACCGACGGTTCGCCGACAAGTATGGATGTATCATTCCGCCCAAAAACTCAAAAAGCGCTTCATTTTGTATCATTTTGTATCATTTGCAGTGCTCCATTTTTATTGCAACTATTTGAAATGAATAGAATTGAAAAAATATTTAGAGCACACCACTAAAACCGGCAAATGATACATGGTCCGCAGGCAGCGCTACACTGCCCTTCAAGCAGAAGCCCTGCCTACATTTGGGCAGCGATTATGCCGGAAGGCACGAGCCAATTCTCGATTCACGAGTACGCCCGGGACGGCGACAGGGACGACATCGTCGCCGAACTGGCCAGGGGAGCCAGCGTCGAAGCGCGGGATCCGGACAGCGATTTCACACCGCTCATGACTGCTGCTTCGAGCGAGAAAGCCGGCGCCGACATTCTCAGGTTGCTCATCCAGCACGGCGCGAATGTGAACGCTTCGGCCGGCGATCCAAGGCTTGGGAGGAGTCGACAGTCGCTTGATACGTTGCGGGCAATGCTCGCGGCGCAGGTCGAGCAGTCATCTGACGCCGCAGGTGCTGAACAGGCAAAAGAGGTTCTCGATCAGGCCGATCGGGTGGCTTCGCTGCACAGCGAGGCGCTGGCCGAAAGATCCAATCCCCTGAGCCTTGCTGTCGGCGGAGGCGATCTGGAGAAGATCCGCGCGCTACTCGATGCCGGTGCCAACGTCCGCTATACGCGGTCGAGCGGCTATGACGTTCTGATCGACGCGATGCGCGGCCGGGACCTTGTCCTGAACACGAGTCCAGATCAATTGGACACGCGTCCCTCGCCTCATCGAAGATTGGGCTCGCATCCGATTGCGAGTAAGCCAGGCACTGCTTGAAGTAGCTGCGAAGCTGCCGGTCGGCGGCGGTTCTGGCTTGCAAGGTTCGATACGCCATCATTGCGCGCCGGAATACGAACGGCGCGGCAATCACCAGCGCGGCGACGACCAGCAACCGCCTCCACGGCATCCGCCATCGTCGCGGCTGCCGGGCATAGTCGAGTTCCAGAAGCTGAACCGTCTGACTCAATCGTCCTCCGTGCCGTTATGGTACCACGCTCCGGGCTGGCCGATCGAGATGGTGAGCGGTGTGGAAGGGGCCAAGATTCTGGATCGAGCTATCGAGCGACGTGGCCTGGCGGTCACGTTTTCATGCTTACAATTCGGAATTAAGACTTCCTCTGCCATTGCAATCTTTGTAGCTTGCCCGCATGCGATCCATACCCGGGCGGACGCGGGCGGGCCTCGGCAATCCGCTTCTGCTGATCGGACTCTGTTCGATTCTCGCTCTGCCGGTAGGCGCGGCGGCGCAGGTCCCGGCGGCCTATGTGCCGCTGACGATCGACCAGTTGCAGCCACTGGCGGCGCCGGTGGCGCTCTATCCCGACGCGCTGTTGGCGCAGGTGCTGGCGGCCAGCACCTATCCCGACGACGTTATCGCGGCGGCCCAGTGGGAGGACGCGGGGAACAACCCGGCGGGGATCGACGCGCAGCCGTGGGACTCGAGCGTCAAGGGGGTGGCCCGCTACCCGGCGATCCTGCATTACATGGCATCCAATGCGGATTGGATGAACCAGTTGGGCGGGGCATTTCTCAACCAGCAGTCGGACGTGATGGCGGCGGTGCAGGACCTGCGGGCCCGGGCCCTGGCCGTCGGCACGCTGACCAGCACGCCGCAGCAGACGGTCATCAACCAGGACGGCTACATCCAGATCATCCCGACCGATCCGCAGTATCTGTGTGCGCCGGTCTACGATCCCGGGCTGATTTATTCTCCGCCGCCGATCATTGCGGGCGTGGCTTACCCATCGTACATCACCTTCGGCCCGCCGGTCGGGGTGGGCGACTGGCTCGATTTCGATCTGGACTGGCACGACCACGCGCTTTACTCCGGCCATTGGGGCCGCGACCGGCCGTGGTGGCGGCACGATGCCAGCTTCCGCTATCTGAACGATCGCCCGGGAATCTACCGGCCTGGCGCATTTCGGGACGCCCAGAACCATCCGATCGAGGCGCAGGCCGGGCGGTGGGAGCGCGACAATCGCCGGCCGCCGCCCCGGCCCATGGCGGTGCCGGCGCGGCCAGCGCTGGAGCGACCCGAACGCGGGTACGCCCCGGCGCAGCCCGAGGTGCAGCGGCCTTTGCAGACCGGCCGTAGCGCCGACGTCGCTCGACAAAGCCAACGCGGCCAGGCCAGCCGGCAGGAAGCGGCGCATAATCAGCCCCGGCCAGAGCCCCAGCGCGCGCCCGAACCGGTGCGCCCCGCCCCACGCCCGGAGCCCCAACGAGCGCCCGAACCGGCGCGCCCCGCGCCCCGCCCGGCGCCGGAAGCCCGACCCAGCGCCCCGACCCGCGGCGGCGCCGTAGGAGGCTATCAGAACGGTCAGGCCGCCCAACACAGCGCCGAACGCGGCGCGGCAAGCCGGGGGAAATGATGATCTGGCACGCTCCGAACCGGAATTGTGGCACAGCCGCCCTCGGCGCCGCCCTCGGCTGTGTTCGACCGAAGGCCGAAGCATTTGCCGATTCCTCTTCGACCTTCGGTCGAACACAGTCGAGGGCGACTGTGCCACAAAGACAGTCGAAGGCGACTGTGCCACAACGATAGCGACTGAGGAGAAAACAATGACTTCGAGCTGGGAACAACGCCTCATTTTCACCGGTTGGGCGATGATCGTGTCCGGGTTGGTTGCAATTCCGGGCTGTGCGAGCAACCCCGCGCCCATTCCGCAACCGGTGAGCGCCACCACCGCCCCCGCGGACGAAGACGCGGTCCTGCATTTCACGCACGAGACGCCCGGCGTTCCCCAGCCCAGGCAGCGCGTCTTCACGTCCCCCGAAGAGGCCGCGGGTGTTTTCAAGGACGCCGTGCTGGCCAAGGACCGCCGGACGCTTTTTGCCCTCTTCGGCGACGAGGGACGGCAACTGGTTTTCTCCGGCGATCGGGTTCAGGAAGACAACGATCTTCAGGGCTTCGGCCAGCGCCTCGCTGAGTACCTTCACGTCGACCGCACTTCCGACAACACGGCGGTCATCCGCATCGGCCAGCAGAACTGGCCTTTCCCGATTCCGCTGGTGAAGTCGCCGGACGGGTGGTTCTTCGACACGGTGGCGGGGCGGGATGAGTTGCTCAACCGCCACATCGGCGAGGACGAGCTGAACGCAATCGCGGTCTGCCGGGCATTCGTGCAGGCCCAGAACGAATACATCAAGAAGGACCGCACCGGCCAGGGCGTCGCACAATATGCCCAGCACCTGATGAGCCGGCCCGGCGCGCGCGATGGCTTGTACTGGGAAGTCGGTCCGAGCGAAGACCTGAGCCCATTGGGGCCGCTGGTCGCCGAGGCGCGTGCCGAAGGCTATCCGACCACGCGTTCCGGCAATGGCCAGCCGCGGCCGTATCACGGCTACATCTTCCACATCCTCCAGGCCCAGGGCGACGCCGCCCCCGGCGGCAAAATGAGCTACGTCGTCGACGACAAAATGGTCAAGGGTTTTGCGATGATTGCATACCCAAGCAAATACGGCGCATCCGGCATCATGACCTTCACCGTCGGCAAAGATGGAAAGGTCTATCAGAAGGACCTCGGCCCGGAGACCCGCCAGCTTGCCGGAGAGATGACCGAGTACAATCCGGCTCCGAGCTGGACGGAAGTGAAGGAATGAGGCGTCAGCACGGCACGTGAGCATCTACGTGACTGCGCGTGATTCTCGCGTCTTCGACGTGGCACGGGTTTGTAACCCGTGGACGAATCAAGTCGTTCAACCGACGCGGGCTCTGGTGTGGGAAAACCAACCTGCCTTGCCGAGGCTTTTTTTGCCCGGCAAGCGGAGTTGTTCGCGCTGTGAAACGTGGCTTTCCCACACCAATGCCGCCTTGTGTCTTTGTTCCCCCTCGTCCACGGCTTACAAAGCCGTGCCACGAAAGGCGCGGAATCACGCACGTGTAAGAATCCCGACCGGTCAGTTCGATTTCACCGAAGCGACCTTCTCCCCCACAGCATAGATCGCTTCCTCGGTGCGGACGTAGAGTGTGTCATCCGCGATGGCGGGGGTGGCGAAGATGGGCTGGGCGAGGTCGTTGCTGGCCAGGACGTTGAGGTGGTCGTCGATCTGGATGACGGAGACGACGCCGGTTGTGGACGCGACGACGATTTTGTCGCCGGCGGCGATGGGGGAGGCGATGTACTGGCCCAACGCGCCGATTCGTCCCTGGAAAATCACCGCGCCGCTGGAGGGGTTCAGGCAGGTGAGGATGCCGCCGTCGCGGAGGAGGTAGAGTCTTGAGCGGCAATAGAGCGGGCAGGGGACTTCAGGCACGCCGCGGTGGATTTCCCAGGCGAGATGGGTTTTGCGCGCGTCCTCTTTGGCGCCGGGTCGAATGGCCTGGAGGGTGGGCCGGCTCATCGCGGCGAACGAGGCCATCGTCTGCATCCACTCGTCTTCGGTGATAACGCCGTCGTGGTTGTGGTCGAAGATGCGGAGCAGCGCCTCGCGGCCCCGGACCGGCATGGCATAGCCGGGATTGTCCTTGGGCAATTCGGGGCGCTGGATGAAAGCGAAATCGTCGGTGATCTCCTCCTTTTCGATTTTCCCGTCGTGATTTTTGTCGAACTGTTCGAGGGTCATTTCCCAGGTTCGAGCGGCGTCGATGTCGTCGTCGCCGCGTCCGCCCAGGGCGGCGGCGCCAGCGAAGAGGAGGCCGCCCCCGGCCACGGGCATGCCGACGGTTTCCCGCGAGAAGCCCCCGGCCCACCAGATTTCGTTGCCATTGGTCGGGTCGTAGGAGGTCAGACGCCTGGAGCCCAGGACGACCAGCTCGTCGACGGCGTCATGGTGAAAGATCATCGGCGTGCCCCAGCCGGCCCGGAACAGGGGTCTTGGCTGTTCCCAAACGGTCTTGCCCGTGTCGCGATCGACGGCCAGCAAACGCGAGGTCCCGCCATCGCCGTCCAGGACGAGGACGATCGTGTTCTTGTAAGGGATTGGTGAAGTCGCGACGCCGTACTTGCTTCGAGGGGGATCGAGCTTTCGTTCCCAGACTTTATTGCCCGCGTGGTCGTAGCAGATCAGCCCATAGGCGCCGAAATAGGCGTACACATGCCTTTCGTCCGCCACGGGAGTGGGCGAGGCCGCGTCGTTCAGCTCGTGCAGGTTCGGCTTTCGTTGCGACTGCACCGCCTGCCGCCAGAAAATGTGCCCGTCCGCGCGATCAATGGCGATTGTTTCGAGCTTGTCGTCTCCCTCGTAAGCGGTGATGAAAATGCGCCCGCCCCAGATAACCGGCGACGAGTGACCGGGCGGAAGGGCGGTTTT
>Ga0210396_10004305_pt1 | contig 13964 bp, 13 predicted proteins | sample IncBWH17OmetaG_FD_155466 | JGI IMG/M metagenome (GOLD analysis project Ga0210396, IMG submission 155466) | Forest soil microbial communities from Barre Woods Harvard Forest LTER site, Petersham, Massachusetts, United States - Inc-BW-H-17-O ...
AGTTGCTGACACCGCTGATGCTGGCGGAATTGGGTTGGAATCCGCAGCGGGCGCAATCGCAACGGCCTGCCCTGGAGCGGCCGGGACATTGGAATTGGAGGCAACATTCGGAGCGGGTGTCGCGTCTTGCGCAGCGATAGGCAACGCAGTCGCGTCTTGAGAAACAGCCGCGGAAGTCATGAGCGCAGGCTGCGGTTCAAGTGGATTTAATGGGATTGCTGTGGCCGCGTTGAAATTCCGCAGAGTATTGCTGACTTGAGCTGTGATTGTGCCGAGTCCGGTCGTAGCTTCTGCGGAGAAATAATTCGGCAGGGCTTGTGGTTGAGGCTGAGAGGCACGGTCTGGATTGGCGAGTGCGGCCTGGGCTGGCGAAATAGTCGGAGATAAAGACGGTTGGGGAAGATTAAGTAAATTTGGAAGAATTGTGCGCAAGGCGGCAGCCGCAATTTCCTGCGGCAACGGGTTCAGCAGATTGCTCCCGGTTCCCGCTGTGGCGGCTTGCTCGCGGCTGGAATCTTGCGATTTGCCCGCCGGGGGAATTTTGGCGTTGCTGCCCGCACCTTTCAGCACAGATTGGAACACGGCGGTAAAAGGAGAAGACGGTCGAGGCTCGAACGGATGCGGCGCCGCGGCGGCCGGGCTTGAGGCAATCGCTGTTGATAAATTCGAGATAGGTATGGCCTGCATAATGATCTCGTGTGCGCGAGTCAGCGACACTGGCGTTGCAAGCTGACGGCCATGATGGCGCAGTTCCCGGGGTCGCTGCGCGCGTCTCACAATTCAAAGAAAATAGAAGAGATAAATCTCGCGAAGATTTGCTTTAGGGGGACCTGCGATCGCGCGGCACGGGCCACCGCGGCAAGCTTTGCCCAATTACCCGGCAACGATTATTCTTCCCAGAATATATTCTGCCGCATCAAGAACAGGTCATCAAGTTCCTGCTGTTCGCGGCGGGAAAGCAGTTGGCGGTAGACTTCGAATTTTCTGCTGCGCAGACTTTCAAACATTTCGCGGTTCTGGCGGGCTTTCCTATACGCCTGAATCTGATTGAGGCGCTGCTCTTCCAGCTCGGAAATGCGCGACTCTGAAGCGCGCCTCGCGGTGGCCACGCGCGCGGATCGCGCATCCTCAAATTGCAGTTCCGATCCAAATTTTTCCTCGGTCAATTGCTGCTGGAAGAGGCGGCGAGATTCAAAGAACTGCTCGGTCATCGTCTCGAGTTGGCTGCGCGCCTGCGCCTGCTCGGAAGCGATGGCTTCGAGCTTCAATCGCTCGGCGCGTTCCTCCCCGCGACGCAAACGCAAAATTGTCTCGAATGGAAAATGAAACGCCATATTTTTTCTAGCCGGGAAGAGCAAGTAGCGACTTTATATTTTCTTCCAGAGGAGCATGCTCCTTGCGGTCCTGCTGCAGGAACGCGTTGGCTGCGGGGAGAACCATCAGGGCCTGGTCGAGGAGGCGGTCGGATCCCTTCTGGTACGCGCCGATACGAATCAAATCCTCAGCGGCAGAATAGGACGCAATCAATTGCCGGATGCGCCGCGCCTTGGCCAGATGCTCAGGCGATATCACCGCGGGCATCAAGCGGCTGAGGCTGTCGAGAATGGAGATCGGCGGGTAGTGGCCCTGGATCGCCAGTTTGCGGTCCAGAACGATGTGGCCATCGAGCAAGGCGCGCACCGAGTCGACGAGCGGGTCCTGCTGATCGTCGCCCTCCATCAAGACGGTATAAAACGCGGTGATGCTTCCCGTTCCGAAATGTCCGGCGCGTTCGATCAACCGCGCCAGCAGGGAAAAAACGGAAGGCGTGTACCCTTTCGCCGTGGGAGGTTCGCCGGTGGCCAGGCCGATTTCGCGCTGAGCCATCGCAAATCGCGTCAGGGAATCCACCACCAAAAGTACATGCTTGCCCAGGCTGCAAAAATATTCCGCGACGGAAGTAGCGGTCAACGCTGCGCGAATCCGAAGCAATGGGGATTGGTCCGAAGTGGATACGACCAGAACGGAGCGCCTCAACCCCTCTTCGTCCAACGCATCTTCGAGGAAATCGCGAACTTCGCGGCCGCGTTCGCCGACCAGGGCGAGCACGGTGAGTTCCGCGGAGGTGCCGCGCGCCATCATGCCGAGAAGCGTGCTCTTGCCCACGCCGCTGCCGCCAAAAATTCCCACGCGCTGCCCGCGCCCGCAAGTGATAAAACCATCGATCGCGCGTATGCCACATCCGATAGGATCGTGAATGGGGGTGCGCGCCAGGGGGAGCGGCGCCTCGGAAAAAAGCGACCGGGTCTCGCGCGCGCGATACGCGCCCTTCTCGTCTAGCGGCCGGCCCGCGCCGTCCACGACGCGCCCGAGCAGGCCCGGGCCAACGGGGATCGCGGGCCGTGTGCCGCGGGTGACGATGGCGTCTCCGTAGCGGATGCCGCTGGGCCGTTCGAGGGGCATGGACAATACCGTGCGTCCACGAAAGCCGACGATTTCTCCGGCATATGTTTTTCCGTCGGAGGTGATGATGCCGCAGCCCTCGCCCACCGACCCATACGGCCCTTCCGATTCGATGAGATGGCCGACTGACTTGGTCACCCGGCCCACCCAGCGCAGGGTTGAAAATTCATCGAGGCGTTTGAAGTACGGCTCCAGCAATTCGCGCGGCGCCATCAGCCCGAACCCGGCCGCTGCGCGAGCAGGTCCAGAAATCCGTGCTCGATCTCCTTCAGTTGCGTCTCCAGGCCAATTTCCGTGACGCCCAGTTCCGTTTCCAGAATGCATCGCCCGGACTGCATTTCGGGATCCCCAATCAATTCGGGAACCGGGAAATCCTGGCGCGATTGCGTGAAGTACTCGCGCCACACTTTAATGTCGGAAGGGTGCGCGCGAAGCCGCGTATTTGTATTGGCCGCAATTTTTTCGAGCGCCACGCGCAGGATTCCGGCGAGGAGCAACGGATCGATTTGCGCCTCGCGATGCAGGATTTTGCGGGCAATGGCCAGGGTGAGCCGGACCACCTGTTCTTCGACACGCTGAAAATAACGCTCGCGCTCAGCGGCGAAATCGTGGAGCGTTTTTGAAAATTCCCCGCGTAGCCTGGCGATCTGCTGCTCAAATGCGGCCCGCGCTTCCGCCTGTCCCGCTTCATGGCCTTTGTTCCAGGCCTGCTGCTCTTTATGCGCGGCAGCATTCGAGTCCGAGTGCGTCCTGGCGCCCGTTTTCTCCGCCCACAGTTGCCTGGTCTGGACCGCATCGCTCGGGTCGGGCGCCTGGCCGGAGGGCGCGGGAGGGTAAGTGAATTCTTCCGCTCCCGATGTTTCATTGACGATGTTGGTTTTAGACGACAAACGCTTCCTCCGATTCATTCTTCAGGGCCATTTTTCCCGCGCTCTCGAGTTTTCGAGCCAGGGCGATGGCTTCTTGCTGCGCGGCGTTGACGTCGCGGGAGCGGGTCGGGCCCAGCGCCTCCATGTCTTCCTTTAACATCTCCACGGCGCGGGATGACATGGACTTGAAAAAATGATTCTTGAGCTCCTCGGAAGCCCCTTTCAGGGAGAGAGCCAGACTTTTCTTGTCCAGCTGCCCGAGAAGTTCGCGCAGGCTGGTTTCCGGAACTTCCAGAAAATCCTGGAAGGTGAACATGAAATTGCGGATGGAAACCGCGAGTTGCGGACTTTCCTCTTCCACCGCCGTGAGAATTTCAGTGCTGAGCGTGCTCTCGACGGTGTTCAAAAGATCGGCGACCGCCTTGACGCCGCCAAAACCGCGGCGGCTTTGATCGCCGAGGGACATCATCTTGCGGCTCAGGATGAGTGAAATCTTCTGGACCATCTCGGGCGAAAACTGCTGCATTTGCGCCATCCTTACCACCGCTTGCCCGCGCAGCTTTTCCGGGAGCAAGGCCAGCACCGCCGAAGCGGCCTTGCCGCTCATGTGCGCCAGCACCAGGGCTACGGTTTGCGGGTGTTCGCTCTGGATGAATTTGGCCAGGTGTTGAGGGTCTGCTTTCTGCAGCGTGACCAGGTTATGCGCGGCCCCTTCCTGCGCCTTCATGACCTGATTGAGCAGCGATTTGGCTCCGGCTTCTCCGAACGTTTTCATCAACACCTGCGTCGCGTAGGCCGGCCCTCCTTGGGCCAGGTATTCCTGCGTAAGGGTCAGGCGGTGATATTCCTGGAGAACCTTGCCCGCCACTTCCGGCGAAATGAAGTCCAGGTCCGTAATCTCCTGGGTAAGGTCGCGCAGTTCTTCTTCCCCGAGATTTTTGTACACCGCGCTGGCGGCTTCATCCCCCAGCACAACCAGGAGAATGGCTGCCTTGCGCATTCCCGTCAGAGGTTGACTTTCTTCGGCCATCACGCTCTCTGTCAGGCCTGCCGCACCCAGCCCTGAATGAGCCGGGTTGCGTTCTCAGGCTCTTTCTTCACTTTTTCCACCAGATGCCTCTTCAATACGACGGTGCGCATGATTTCCGAATTGGTTTCAGACAGCTCTTTTTGCAACTCGCCTTCGAGTTCCGCGCCCGTCACCATCTTTCCCGGGGTCTGTGTTCCGGCCGTCGCGGCCAGGGCCGCCTGCTGGCTTTTTTCGGGAAGCGCGCGAAGGGTAGCAAGAACCTGTTTCGTGACCGGCCTGAGGACCAGCGCATAAATCACCAAGAATAAAATCCCCAACCCGGCATAGCGCAACAGGCCCATCCATGGCGCAATAATCCGCAGGGTCCGCTGGATGGCTGTGGGCGTGGGTAAAACTTCCACGGGGGGCGTCTGGAAAGAAACATTCTGCAGCGAGAGTTCATCGCCGCGCTGGGCGCTGAATCCAATCGCTGCGCGCACCAGATCTTCCAGCTGTTTCATTTCTTCCGGCGTTCTCTTGCGGCGAGTTTCCTGGGGCTTGCCGCTGACGGTTTTCACTTCCACAAAATCGTCGACCAGCACGGCGGCGGCCAGATGCTTGATCTGCCCGGGGGGCTCGAGTGTGTGGTGCACCGTCTTGCTCACGGCAAACGTTTTGCTTTCGCTGCGCATTCCCTGCGTAACCGTCGATGGCTTCAGCTCCACGCCAGCGGCAGCGGCAGCGGAGGAATTCTGCTGCGGGGCATTGGGCGTTGCGCCAGCAGCGGCAGGCGCGGGCGGAGCGCTCGGCACATTGCTGGTCGTGCCCGGAATTCCGAGCGGAGCCGCGCCGGTGGTTTGGTCTTCGGATAATTGCGAAGTCAGGAGCGCGCTGGCGTTGGGATCGTAAACCTCCTGGGTGGTTTCCCCGGAGTCGGGGTTGTAGTCGATCGTCACGCTGGACTTGACGTGCTCGGCGCCGACTACGGGAGCAAGCGTGTCCACGATGCGCTCCGCGATCGTCGTTTCCAGATCGGACAAGCCGCGACGCAGGGACACGCCATTTGATTTTCCGGCAGTGAGTGGCAGGCGGCCGTCGGCGCTTACGATGGTGACGTCGTCGGGAGAAAGATTTTCCCAGGCGCTGGCCACCAGATTGGCAATCGAAGCGACGGTTTCATCGGCCAGGCGCTGCGAGCGAAGTTTCACGACCACCGCCGCTTTCGCCGGACGCTCTTCGGAAGTGAAGAGTGATTCGCGCGGCAAGACCAAATGGACGCGGGCCGACTCGACCGTGTCCATGGTCTCGATGGTGCGTTCCAGTTCGGCTTCGAGTGCGCGCTGGTAATTGACGCGTTCGGAGAAATCGCTGCTGGACCAGTTGGGCTTGTCGAACAGCTCGAATCCGATGCGGCCGGTATGCGGAAGATTCTGCGAGGCCATCTCGATGCGAACCCGGTCAATCTTATCCGCCGGCACATCGATGGAAGTTCCGTCGCTTGAAAGCTGGTAGGGAATGTTTTCGATGGTCAGGCGCGCCACGATTTTTTGCGTGTCGCTGGGGTCCAGCCCGGTATAGAGATTCTTGAAATCCGCGGCGGCAAACAGCCGCACGAACAGCCAGATAATGGCGGCCACAAGCGCGGCGCTGCCGGCCAGCAGGATTCTCTGGTTGATGGTCAGCGCGCGCAGGAACGCGCGAATCTGTTCCAGGACTTTGTCCATGGCCGTCGGTGAAAATGCCCGCGAATTTCCGGACGCGCGTTTCCGCGAACCGCGCCGCGGGAAGGGCTAGGCCCTCCCGATCAGAAATTCATCTGCGAAACCGTCTGGTAGGCCTCCACGATCTTGTTGCGCACCTGAACCATCATCTCGAACGCCAGGCCGGCCTTTTCAACCGCGATCATGGCCGAATGCACGTCCTCTCCCGAACCGTCCAGCATCCCGGCAACCTTGCCCTGCGCGTCCTGGTGCAATTGTTCCACCTGGCTCATCGCGCCCTGCAGCGTCTCGAAGAAATCCGATGGTCCGCCCGCGCCGCCCGCGCCGGAGGCCGCCCGCGTCGTGGATGCGCCCAGATCCGGAACCGGCAATCCCTGAATTGTGTTGGCCATGAAATTCCTCCGTCGCGCGCGCGGTTACTGAGCGATTTGAATCGCGGCCTGTATCATGGCCTTGGTGGTCTGAATGGCCGAAACGTTCATCTGGTAGGACCGGGCGGCTTCCATAAGGTTCACGCTTTCTTCGACTGGATTGACGTTCGGAAAATTCACGTAGCCTGCCGGGTCCGCGTCGGGGTGGCCGGGATCGTAGCGGCGCAGCGGGGCGGAGGGATCCTGCACGACGCCGGCAACTTGCACGGTTTCCGTGTGGATGTCGGTGAAGCTGGCCAGGGTGGCGAAGAATCCGCTGGAAAGCGGGTGACTGGCCGCGAAAACGACGTTCTGGCGTTTGTAGGGTCCGCCCTCGATGGTGCGCGTGGTATCGGCGTTGGCCAGATTGCTGGCGGAAATCTCGGCGCGCTCGCGCTGGGCGAGGAGGGCCGAGCCGCTGATTTGCAACAATCCAAAAAGGTTCATGGGATTTTTACGCTCCTTTACATGGCATCGCTGACCGCCGAGCGAATCAGGGCGAATTCTGCGCGCATCGCCTGCGTGGCCGCCTGATATTTCAATTGCAGTTCGGCGAGCAGCAGGCCTTCGCGATCGACGCTGACATTATTTCCGTCCGGCCGGGAAAGCAGGCCCGGTACTTCCCGCACCACGGGGATTACCGGCGAGTCGGGATCCTGACTGAGGGCGCGCAACATTTCGCCGTGGAAGTCCATGTCCTGGGTGCGATAGCCGGGCGTGTCCACGTTGGCGATGTTGCTGACCAGCAGAGACTGGCGCGAAGTGGCCAAGTCCAGGAATTTTTCGATCAGCGCCAGTTGCGGTGTGTTCATGATGCTCATGCATACCTCCGCGCCGGCAATCCGTAGTTGCGAATCTTGTTGCGCACCGTGCGCAGGCTTACGCCCATCAATTCCGCGGCGCGGGTGCGGTTTCCTCCGGTGGCTTCCAGGGTGCGTTCGAGAAGCTCACGTTCCGCATCGCGCAGGGAAACGCCGGCGGCGATTGCCGACGGGCGCTGCGTCTCGGGAGAAGTCTCCAGGTGGGCGAGGAGTTCGGGGCCAAGCAGGCGGCCGGTCGAGAGAGCCAGCGAGCGGCGAATAAAATTTTCGAGTTCGCGCACGTTGCCCGGCCAATCGTGCGATTGCAGGGCGCGGGCAAGTTCCGGAGCGATGCGATACGCGTCCCCGGAGCCGGGCGCGTGCTTGCGCAAGAAGTGCGCGGCCAGTTCGAGAATGTCTTCGCGCCGTTCACGCAAGGGTGGAACCGTTAGCGGCACGACGTTCAGCCGGTAGTAGAGGTCAGAGCGAAATTCTCCGGCGGCGATGCCGGCGCGCAGCGGGCGGTTGGTGGTGGCAATGACGCGCACATCGAGCGGCACGGTGCGGGTCCCGCCGAGAGGATCCACTTCCCTTTCCTGCAGGACACGCAAGAGTTTTGGTTGCAGCGCGAGCGGCATTTCTCCCACTTCGTCGAGCAGGATGGTGCCGCCGCCGGCCAATTCAAATTTCCCGGGCTTGGCCATGTTCGCCCCGGTGAAGGCCCCGCGCGCGTGGCCGAAGAGTTCACTCTCCAGGAGATGCTCGGGAAAGGCCGAGCAATTGATGGCCACGAACGGGCCATCGCGGCGGGCGCTTTCCAGATGTATGAGCCGCGCGACGAGTTCCTTGCCCGTGCCGCTTTCCGCTTCGATGAGCACATCGGCGCCGGTGCGCGCCACCTGCCGCGCCTTTTCGAGGAGCCGCGCAAAGGCCGGGGAGCGGCCGACCAGCTTTGCAGCCGCTCCGTTCGATTGTTTCGCATTTCCGGGGGTGCGGGCCATGGAGAGAACGCGCTCGGCGGTTTCCCGCAACCGATCGAATGACACCGGCTTCATCAGATAATCGCAGGCGCCTTCCTTGATGGCTTGCACCGCTTCGGTCACCGTGCCGTAGGCGGTCAGAAAAATAACCGCCGTTTCCGGAGCCATTTCGCGGACGCCCTGCATGACCTGCAATCCGTCTCCATCGGGCATGCGCACATCGGTGACCACGAGAGGGCACGGAGTGGTGCGAAATTTTGCCAGCGCGTCGCCGGCGCCGCTGGCAGTGGCCACGTTCCAGCCGTTGCGCCGGAAACTGGCCTCGAGCGCGGTGCGCATGGCGGCTTCATCGTCCACAACCAGCACGGCGCAGGAACTCATGCCATTTCTCCCGTCAGCGGCAGACCCAGGGAAACCGTGGTGCCCAGCCGGGGTGCGCTGCGCACGCGGATCGTTCCGCCATGCTGCTCGATCACTTTTTTGCACACCGCGAGACCCAGGCCCGAGCTTCCCGTGTGCGTGGTGAATCCCGGCTCGAAAATTTTTTCCAGAAGATTCTCGGAAATGCCGCTGCCCTGATCTTCAAAATCAATTTGCACCCGGGCGCCCTCCGACGGAAGCGCCCGGGCCACATTCACAGTGAGCCAACTGCCCGGCGACATGGCCCGGAATGCATTCAGTGAAAGATTCAGGAACACCTGTTGCAGACGGTGCGGATCGGCATGCAGCAGAATTTTCCCGGCGCGGTTGACGAGCCGCACTTGCATGCCTCGCTGCCGCGCCAGCGGGCCCAGAAAATCCACGGTCTCGCGGAGCAAGCGGTCCAGGTGCGTGGGGATCGGTTCGGGGCAGGGCTGGCTGTGAAATTGGAGGACATTGTTTACCGTGGCCGCGACCGTGCGCAATCCCGCCTGGATTTGGCCGACCCACTGGCCGGATTCGGAAGCGATCGCCGTGGTGTCGGCCAAAAGGCCGGCAAAAAGTTCCAGGCTGCCGAGCGGATTGCGAATCTCATGCGCCAACACTGTGGCGATTTCCGCCAGGGCCTGATTTCGCCGGGACTTTTCCTGTTCGGCGAAGATTCGTTTTTCCTGGGTCATGTCGCGGAGAATCCAAATGGCCTCTTCATCAGCGCCATTTTTCCCCAGTACCTGGGCCTGCGCAATTCCGAGGAAGCGAGTGCCGGCGGGATCGTCGAATGACCATTCCCTTTCCGAAGCGGTACTTTTGGAGGAAGATTCCGCCAGGAGCCGATCGATCACCGCCGGCAACGCTACGCCCTCTTCAGGCGACCACGAAGGATCGAGCATCAGCAACCGGCGGGCTTCCGGATTGATAACGCGCAGCCGTCGGCCGGCGTCAACGACCAGAACGCCGCACGGCAATCCTTCTAAAATCTGCGCCAGAAAACCGCGCACCCGGTTGTTTTCATCCAGGCTGCTCGTGAGTTCCGAGTTGGCGCGCTCGAGTTCGCCGCTCAGCCGTGCGACCTCGGTCTGCAACTGCCCATAGGATTTTTCCAGCGAATCGGCGGCCTGGGTGAAGGTGGCAAAGGCGTGGACCAGGGAGCGTTCCGCATCGTCGCGAGAACGATTCGCGCGCCGCGGGCCGCGCGTATTTTGCCGGGCACTGGGCAGAATTGGCATGCCCAACGGTCGTGCACGGCGGTGGCCAACCGCAGCCCCGTGAACTTAGATTTCTCTAACGGGCAGGCCCGTTTCCGGAAGGCTGAAATACGCGGGGCGGAGTTGCCGGTCGTCTCCCGCCAGAATGAAGGCGCGCTCGATCACATGCTCGAGTTCACGGACATTTCCCGGCCAGGAATATTGCCGCAAGATGGCCGCGGCGAAAGGAGAAATTTCTTTGGATGGATACTCGGTTTGTTCACAGAGGCTGTCGAGGAAATGAGACGCCAGCGGAATGATGTCTTCTCTTCTTTGGCGGAGAGGAGGGAGTTCGATGGGGAACACGGCCAGGCGGTAGTACAAATCCTGGCGAAACAGTTTTTGGTGGACCGAGCGCAAGAGGTCGATATTCGTGGCGGAAATGACGCGCACGTCCACGCGAAACACGTCGGAGCTTCCCAGGCGCTGCACTTCGCCGTCCTGCAAAAAGCGCAGCAACTTGGCCTGCATGCTGAGCGGCAATTCCCCGACTTCGTCGAGAAACAGCGTTCCACCATGCGCGACGTGGATCCGTCCGAGGCGCGATTGTACGGCGCCGGTAAAGGCCCCGCGCGCGTGGCCGAACAGCTCGGCTTCGAGAAGCTGCTCCGGTATGGCCGCACAATTCACGACCACGAAGGGGCTCTTCGCGCGCGGGCTGATCTGATGAATTCCCCGGGCGACCAGTTCCTTGCCTGTGCCGGTCTCGCCCGTAATCAACACCGTCGTCTGGCGAGGGCTGACCAGGCGCGCCAGGCGATAGATCTGCTCAAGCCCCGGGCCATCGCCGATCATCCCCGGCAGGGGTTCGACAGGCAGCGGAATAGTTCCCATTCTTCGCGGTCGATCTTCGGTGAAAACCACGGCCTGCTGAAAGGAATGCTCCCGGTCCAGGTCGGTCTGGGAAGGACACGGCGCAGGGGCCATCCTGCCCAGCGGCTCTTCGGCATCGTGGCCATCAACAGCGGTGAAATCGGAATCCACGACTCGAACCAGCAAGTGAGGGTGGCGCGCGCGAATGATTTGCAGGACTTCATCCACGTCCAGATCGTGCAAGTGGCGGTCCAGGAGCACCTCGCTCCAGTTTTCGGACTCCAATTTTGCCAGCGCGTCGGCGCCCCCAGCGGCCTCTTCCATTTCGGCCGTTTCATATTCCGGTTTTCCAAACCAAAGCCTGCGAAAAGATTCGTTCGAGCTGGCCACCAGAACCCGCGAATTCCGAATCCCTGAATGCGTCTCCGCCATTGCCATTTATCACTCCTATGCTTCGGGGCCCGCCACCAGATTAAATCCAGCTTATTTCATGGACTCGAGACACCTCTTGATCGCTATCCAAACGGTGCAGTTGACACTGCGTTTGTGCTTCCAAACTGGATTGAAAATTGCGCGAGAAATAAGCGGGATAGAGAAGGGAGCTGAATTGCGTTGGGCCAAAACAGGATGGCGCATCCTAAATTGAGACTTTCTCATGAAAGACGAAAAAGATTTCCCTTATGGCCGGCTGCGAATTTCCACAAACCTTCTCATAGTGTGTTTCACCTTGAATAAGCGATGCGAGAAATTGCAAACGTTACCTTGACAATTTTTAATCTCACTGGGAAACTGGCTTCCCCTTCGACGAACACCGCATTCCCAGCGAGTCACTGAACATGCATATTCTGATTGCGGAAGACGATTTGCCCGTCGCCAAATTTCTTTCCTCCGGACTGGAAGCCGAACACTACGATGTGAGCCTGGCACCCGGAGGCGGCGATGTCCCGCGGATGCTGGCAGAAGGGCCCTGTGATTTGCTGGTTTTGGATTTGAATTTGCCGGGCGTGAATGGCCTCGAAGTGCTGCGCCAGGTGCGTTCCCAGAAACCTCATTTGCCCATCTTGATTCTTACAGGAAGCGCGCGTGTGGAAGACCGCGTGGGCGGCCTGGATTCCGGAGCGGATGATTATATGACCAAACCGTTTGCTTTCTCAGAACTTCTGGCCCGTGTTCGCGCGCTTTTGCGGCGCGGAAATCTGCCGTTCGAGCCGGTTCTGCACAGCATGGACCTGGAACTGGACCGCGTGCGGCGCGTGGTGCGCCGAAGCGGCCACTCCATCGAGCTCACGCCCAAAGAATTCGCCCTGCTGGAATATTTAATGCTGAATGCGGGCCGTGACGTGTCGCGCTCTTCCATTATCCACCACGTCTGGAAACTTTCCTCCGACACCATGACCAATGTGGTCGATGTCTACATCAATTATTTGCGAAAGAAGATTGATGCCGACGCCCCCGAAAGGCTCATCCACACGGTGCGCGGAGCGGGTTACAGGATCGGGCCGGCTTCCCGTTCTGCGCATTAGGCGCAAGCTCCTCGCCGGCGATTTTTCTTCTCTCAACACAACACAAAACGCCGGCGGGACGCCGGCGCCACCATTTGCATCATTTCCGCATTCAATGCGAAATCTATTTTCCCTCGGCTGGAGATTTTGGCTGTTCCTTGGCCGCGGGTTTCGGCCCTTCCTTGGCCGCGCCTTGAGCCGGTTCGTCGGAATCGTCTTTATTTCGATTCAGATATTCCACGATGAGGGAGACGCGCCGGTTGGATGGATCGAGAGGGGCATCCGCCTTGCGCAGATGCTGATCCGCGAAGCCGCGGACCTGCATGATCTGGTCATCGCGGATGCCATTTTCCTGCATCAGCCTGCGAGCGGCATTGGCGCGGTCAACGGATAGTTCCCAATTTGAATAGTTGCTTTTTCCCGAATAGGGTTTGGAATCCGTGTGTCCTTCGACGGCGATTTTATTGGGAAGAGTGCCCAGTTCTTTGGACAATGCGATTAAGATGTCCTGTCCATCCTTGTTCGGCTCCGGCCTGCCGCTGTCGAAAAACGTGCTGGTCGCGGACTCCAGAAGTTCGATACGGAGCCCTTCGGACGTGATCGTCATATCGATGTGATTTTTCAAATTGTCAAAATTCGGAACCTGGCGCATCGTCTTCTGAAGCTCTTCCTTCAACTGGGCCATGTTGTCCTTGGAAACGCTGAAACTCTCTCCGGCCCCTTGCATGTCGCTGCCGACTTTTTTGGAGTTGCCAGTGGGATCCCTGAAATAGCCCCCGACGGCTTCCTGGACTTGCTTGCTGTTGCTCAAAAGCCAGAGGACTATGAAAAGGGCCATCATGGCCGTGACGAAATCCGCGTAGGCGACTTTCCAGGCGCCTCCGTGATGGCCCCCATGGCCGCCTTTTTTCTTGATGACAATGATCGGTGCTTTCGCTACGGCCATAAATTTTCCTTAAACCCTTCTACGCAGCCGCGGCGGCTTCCGGCTGCGCGGCTGCGCCTTTATCCTTAATGTGGGCTTCCGCTTCCTGGAAGGTTGGCCGAACGTGCCCGGGGATTGCCCTGCGGCCAATTTCAATGGCCACCGTCGGGGCTGTGCCCTTGAGCAAGGCCACCAGCATCACGCGAAGGACGTGGTAATATGCATGCTCGTCGTCGGCGATCTTGGCCATGTTTGAGGACAGCGGACCAACCAGCCCGTAACAAAGAAGAATCCCCAGAAACGTTCCCACCAGCGCCGCAGCCACCTTTTTCCCAATTTCCTCCGGAGGGCCGCCCAGGGCGCCCATGGTGATGACGACGCCGAGCACGGCCGCGACGATTCCGAGCCCAGGCAGCGAATCGGCCATGGTGGAAAGGGCCGCGACAGGCTGCGTGACCCCGTGGTGGTGGACATCCATGTCGAGTTCCATCATCTGGTCCGCGTCGAACGGCTCGATCCCCCCGCTGGCCGCCATGCGCAGCGAATCGCACACGAAATGCAACGCGTGGTGGTCCTTCAAAAATTGGGGATATTTGGAAAATACCGGGCTCTTGTCGGGGGCGTCGCTGTCCGCTTCGAGCGACATCAGGCCTTCCTTCCGCGCGCGCGTAAAAAGCTCGTACATCATCTTCAAAGAGTCCAGGTATCTCTGTTTATTGAACCGGGAGCCCCCAAAAGCTCCGGCGATTCCGCTGCCGATTTTCGTCAGGATGTGGAGAGGGTTGGCAACCAGGACCGTTCCAATCGCCGCGCCCAGAATGATAATCAA
>Ga0210396_10004306_pt1 | contig 13964 bp, 11 predicted proteins | sample IncBWH17OmetaG_FD_155466 | JGI IMG/M metagenome (GOLD analysis project Ga0210396, IMG submission 155466) | Forest soil microbial communities from Barre Woods Harvard Forest LTER site, Petersham, Massachusetts, United States - Inc-BW-H-17-O ...
GCCCGCTCGAGACGATGAAAAATGACGCAGTGTCTGCGCTCAACGTTTTACGCTCTGATAAGGATTTGAGAGCACTTTGGCGAACCTAACATGCTGATGTTAACGGTCTTTTAGCCATACGCCGTTTAGAAACGGTTAAGCAGCGCTGATATGAAAACTTATGATCGCAAGGCGGGAAAATAACCGCGTGGGGCCGCGTTTCATCGCGGAAGCGTCGAGCAATCATGCGCGCGATCTTTCGCGTGCGATTGCGTTCGTCGATGCGGCAGCGGATGCGGATTGCGACGCGGTGAAGTTTCAGTTGTTTCGCATCGATCGCATGTTCGCGCCGGAGATTTTATTGCGCAGCGAAAAACATCGCGCGCGCCGCGCATGGGAACTGCCGCTTGAGCATCTGGCGCCGCTCGCGGATCATTGCACCAAACGCGACATCGAATTTTCGTGTACGCCGTTCTATCTCGAAGCGGTGGAAGAATTGCGCCCGCATGTCGCGTTCTACAAAATCGCGTCTTACGAATTGCTCGTAGAGCCCTTGCTTGAGGCGTGCGCGCGCACGGGTAAACCCATCGTGCTGTCAACCGGCATGGCGACGATGGATGAAATCGAACATGCCGTTTCGGTTTTGAAAGCAGCGAGTGCGCACGACATCACATTGCTTCATTGCGTGTCCGCCTATCCGACGCCGCCGCAAGAGGCGAATCTGTCGGCGATTGAAGCCATTCGTATGGCCACGGGCTGTGCGACGGGATGGTCCGATCATACGCGCAGACCTTCCGTCATAGAACGCGCCGTGCATCGCTGGGGCGCGAGCGCGGTGGAATTCCATCTCGATCTCGATGGTCAGGGCGCGGAATATGCAGCGGGCCATTGCTGGTTGCCTGAGGAGATCGCGCCTGTCATCGCTCGTATCCGCGAAGCCTTCGTCACCGATGGCGACGGCTTCAAAGGTCCCCAAGACTCCGAACGTGATGATCGCGATTGGCGCGCCGACCCGCGCGATGGCATGCGGCCGCTGCATCACATCCGCAAGCAATGGGAGAGCGCGGCGTGAATGCACATGCGCGCACCCGCCCGCGTGTTGTCGCGCTGATCCAGGCGCGCATGGGGTCCACGCGGTTCCCCGGCAAGGTGCTGAAGCCTATCGCGGGCCAGCCGCTGCTTTGGCACATCGTGGAGCGTTTGAAGCGTTCGCGTCTCATCGATGCGATTGCAGTGGCGACGACCGTTAATCCGCTTGACGACGCGATTGTCGAGTTCGGCGCGGAGCATGGCGTCACGGTCGTACGCGGTTCGGAAGACGATGTGCTTTCGCGTTTCGCGAAGGCAGCGGAGGCGCTTGACGCCGATATCGTCGTGCGCGTGTCGTCCGATGCGCCGTTCATCGATGCGGGATTCATCGATCATCTCGTCACGGCACTCATCGAGCAGAAGGGCGATTATGTGCTGCTCGAAGAAGGTGCGATCACGGCGCATGAGGGCGTGGATCCGTTCACACGCCGCGCGCTCGACAAGCTCATGATGGATGCGCATGGTGACGCGGTCGCGCGCGAGCATGTCACAGGCTATTTCAAGCAGCATCCCGATTTCGTGCGCATCGCGCGCGCGCCGGCCTATCCTTCGCTGGCGCGTGAGGCGGGCAGGCTCACGATCGATACGCCGGACGATCATGCCTTTGCCGAAGCCGTGCATGAAAGGCTCGAAGCGAACGCGGGCGAGGCGTCGCTTGGCGATCTGCTTTTGCTGCTCGAACGCGAGCCTTCGTTGCGTACGCTCAATGCGCATGTGAAGCAGAAGACGATTGCGAAAGCGGGCGCGCTCGCGCTTATCCGCTGCGATGGCGGTGGGCGTTTCGGTTACGGCCATGTCAAACGCATGGTGGCACTAGCACGCGCATTGCGTGATCGCGAAAGCATCGGCGTTATCTTCGCGCTGAACGGTAGCGTGGATGCGCTGAAGCCTATTCGCCGCGCGGGCTTTGAGGCCACGCAAATCGATGGCGCGCATGATTTCGCCGCATTGAACAAGCTCATCGCCGAACGCGCGCCGGACATGCTCATTTGCGATATGCGCGAAGGCTGCGATCGCGAGGAATTGGGAAGGCTCGCAAAACGCGTTGCACTCACCGCTGTCATTGACGATGCATCAGAACGCCGCCTAGCCGCCAATCTCGCTTATTATCCACCTTCCGCGCATGCGCTCGGTTGGAAAGGTTCGGCGTGCAAACCGCGCATCGGTTGGGAATGGACGCCTTTGGGCGTCAATGTCGGCCCGACGCAAAATCGCGCGACGACGCAACGGCCTACGCTTCTTGTCGCGATGGGCGGAAGCGATCCCACTTCGCTCACGCTGCGTTGCGCTGGCGCGCTGGCGCGTCTCGAGCCCACATTCCGCGCGCGTTTCGTCATCGGGCCGGGCATGAGCGAAGCGGAGCGTTCGGCGCGCGCGATCGTTGCGCTTTCGCCCAATTTCGAAACCGTCGAAGGCGCGGATGATCTGTCGACGGAATATGCCTCCGCCGATGCCGCACTCGCAGCGTTTGGCGTGACGGCCTATGAGCTTGCCTCCTTCGGTGTGCCCGCGATCTATCTGTGCCTCACAAGCGATCACGCGGCATCTGCGGCATCGTTCGAAAAGGCGGGCATGGGCATTTCGCTTGGCGTCGCCGATGCAGTGAAAGATACCGCGATTACGCGCGCGGTCAGTTCACTGCTTGGCGATGCGACGCGCAGGCGCGAGATACGTGCCGCAGGTTTGATGACGCTGGATGGACATGGCGCATCGCGCATCGCCGCCGATCTTTCGGCGGCCCTTGCCGAACGTCGCGTGCTCAAACAAGCCGCGATGTGATCTCGTTTTCGGTTTTCGAAAAGACTTCGTGCCAATCGCCCGCGCGCGCAGGCTGCATGCACAAAGCCGATGGCGCGAATGGTTCGTGATCCGCGCCGAAGCTTGTCCAGCTTGAATCGTAAAGCACTTTATAAGTCGGCGTGCCCGCGCCTGCCGCAAGCCATGAAACAGCGGTCGGTGCGCTGACCACACAATCGAGTGCTGACATCAACGCACACGCGCGATCAAGCTCCTGCTTCTGATTAATTCCCTGCGGTACGAAAATCTTGCGCCCGCTTCGGGATTGCAACGCTTCGATCTCATTCTGCGTGGCGTCATATTGCACGCATACAATCATGCCGGGCAGGCGCGCGATGAATTCCGCCCATTGCTCAAGCGGCGCATATTGCAGGCTGCGCAATCCGCCTGTCTTGCCGCTGCGCCAGCAAATGCCGATATAGGGACCGCTGCCTGCCTGCGCGAATGTCCCGCGCCAATGCGTTTTTTCTACTTCATCCGCAACCAAATAAGCATGCGGATCGGGAAAGGCGGATATCTCGCGGCGCAGGATTCGCGGCAGGCTTCCCATCTCGGTTGCGATGTTCGCGCCGCCCAATTGCTTGAGCCAGCCGTAATGCGCCCGGGTGACGCCGCCCTTTGTTTCCATATGCTGCGGCTTCACTGTGACATTGCGGAACGAACGCGCGAACAGGGATACGAGCCTTGGTTCGCAATCGAGAATCACATTGCCGTCTAGTTCGGGAATGAGACTTGCGAACATGAGCTGATCGCCGACGCCCTGTTCGGCCGTGACAAGCAATCGCTTCCCTTTCCGCGCGTCGCCCGTCCAGCGCGGTAGATTGTGATCGCAGGTGGGTGCCTTGCCCGGTACGTCAAGACGCGCAGCGTAATCGCGCCAGCCTTCCTTCAGATTGCCGCGCAACAGATGCAGGATCGCGCGGTTCAGGCGCAATTGCGCATTGCGTGAATCGGTTTTCAATGCTCGGCCATAAAGCGCAAACGCTTCATCCGTCTCGCCGCGGTCGGCGAGGAGATCGGCAAGATTGCCAAGCGCGGGCGCACAGGACGCGTTGCATGCAAGCGCCTGGCGATAGTGACCCTCGGCCGTCATTACATCACCGCGTTCACGATGCAGCGAACCGAGCGTCAGCCAAAGTTCGGCCGAATCGGGCGCACGCGAAAGCGCAGGCGTGAGCACGGCTTCAGCGGCAGCGAGCTGACCATTCGCGCGCAACAAATTGGCGAGATTGACGGTCGCCTCGATGCGCGCGGGCTCCAGCGTCAACACGCGGCGAAAAAATTCCTCCGCCGCCGCACCCATGCCGAGCGCGCGCGCCGTGTTCCCCAGCGCGAACAGTACGCGCGTGTCGTTCGGCTGTGCGGTGAGCGCCTTCTCGAAACACCCGATCGCTTCCACATGCCGCCCGCCTGCAGAAAGCCGCAAGCCTTCGACATAGGGATCGGCGTACAAGGCAGGGTTCATGGCAGCTTTCTCGCTGATGCGCGTTAAGGCCGCGTTAAGCATAATTTTGTTCGTCTTAGCAGAGCGTTAAGACCGCCCAGCCGATTATCCCACATTGGCGCGGAATATGGGTCGATGAGCAGCATCAGCACAGCCAGTTTCGGCTTGAACAGTTCGATTCTGCTGAACGTGTTCGCGGCACAGCTGCAGAACTCGGCGGTGCAGGCGTCGCATCTCGCAACCTCCTCGCAAAGCTAGAACTCGAGCAGCGATTCATCGACGAGCACATCCTCGAACAGCGCGACCGCGAATGATTCTCCGCCATGGGAGAATCTCAATCCGCCTTCGCAGCAGGTGCAGGACGCGCAAGTCCTGAACCTCACGAATTTCTTCAACACGAGCAATGTGCCGGTACTCAGCGCGAGTGCGGATCAGAAGACCGAACAGGACAATCAGAAATTGTTCTCGCTTTACAATGCGGTGAACAATCTCTCGCTACTCGCAGGGCTTGCGCAAAGTTCGACGGCGACGGCGGGCCAGCTCGCAGGCTACAACACGCGCTTCCAATCGGGTTTGCAGCAGGTGCAATCCTTTCTGAGCACCGAAACATTCAACAATTTCACGCTGCAGGCCTCGACACCGGCATCATCCGAGACAAGCCAGGTCGCGATTCCGTTTGCGCCGTTCTCCTATACGGGCGGCACGGTCGTCGCCGATGCGAATGTCGCAAATCCGCTCGACAATGTGAGTGCGAGCCAAAGCTTCGATATCTCGATCAAGAAGAACGGCGTCACGAGCGATGTGCCAATTGATCTTTCGCAAGTGCAAGGCGGCCTCACGATCGACAACATCGTCAACTATGTGAACCAGCAGCTTTCCGCCGCGGGCTTCAATACGCGATTCCAACGCGTGCTTACGCAAGGCTCCATCGACGATCCCACGAAAGCGAGCTACGGCATCGCCATCACGCCGGCCGCAAGCGAAACGGTGTCGCTTTCGTCGAGCACGGCCACGCCTGCGCTTTATCTCGCGGGCAATAGCGGTTCTTCGGTCGGCGCGGTCACAACGACGGGCAACACGACGACGACGTCCGCGCCCGATCAGCAAGGCCGCCTCGTCAAGCTCACCAATCTCAGTTCGTCGCCGCAAGGCGCATTCAACGCGACGGAAAATCCGTCCACGGGCAACACGACCGCGCAATCCACCGTCGTCGATGCGAACGGCAATGTCTATGTCGTCGGCAATGCCACGGGCAATTTCGGCAATGAGCTGAATCAAGGCACGCAGGACGTTTATCTGACGAAATACGACTCCGCCGGCAATCTCCAATGGACACAATTGCTGGGCAGCGCGGATAGCGCGTCCGGCTATTCGCTCACGCTCGATCCCGCGACAGGCGGTGTGGTCGTTGCCGGCTCCACGACCTCCGATCTCACGACAACGGCGGTTGCCAACGGCAAGAACGACAGCTTCGTAGCGTCTTACGATTCGAGCGGCAATCAAACCTGGGTACAGCAGATCCAGACGCTGAACGCGAACCAGGCGAACAGCGTCAGCGTCGATGCGAGCGGTAACGTCTATATCGGCGGCCAGGTCACGGGCGTCATCGGCGCAGGCCAGACGAGTTCCGGCGGAGCGGATGCTTATCTCGCGAAGCTCAGCTCCACGGGCAAGGTGCTTTACGAACAGCAATTGGGCACGAGCGGCGCGGATTCCGTTGCGGCGACTGCCGTTACGTCCGATGGCGGCCTCGTTGTCGCGAGCGTGCAGAACGGTCATGCGATCATCTCCAAATATGCGAATGGCGATGCGACGGCCGCACCCGTTTGGACGGAAGATCTCGGCGCGTTGCAAAACGGTGGCGCCATCGGCGGCCTCGCCGTTTCGGGCGATAACATCTATGTCTCGGGCACGACATCGAATGCATCGCTCAATGCAGGCGGTGCGGCGACGATTGCGGCAGCAAGTTCGGGCGGACAGGATGCGTTCGTCTTCGGTCTTACCGATAACGGTACAAGCGTCACGCCCGATCAGGTGACTTATGTCGGAACGAGTTCAACCGACCAGGGCGGCGCGCTCACGGTTGGTTCGGACGGCACGGTTTATCTCGCGGGCACGACGACAGGCACATTCGCAGGCCAGTCGCGCACCACGGCGAACACGAACAATGCGTTTGTTACCGCGATTGGCACGAACGGCTCCATCGATTGGACGCGCCAATTCGGCGGCGCGGACGGAACGTCCACGGGCCAGGGCATCGCCATCGATACGCAAGGCTCAAGCGTGCTCGATGCGCTGGGTCTGCCGCGCGGCACGGTCAGCATCAATCAATCCGTGACGCTTGCGCAGAACACCACGTTGCGCGCGGGCGACAGTTTCAAGATCGCGATACAGGGCACAGGCTCCTACACGGGCACTGTCACGGTCGAAGCGGGCGATACGCTGCAATCGCTTGCCGATAAGATCAACAATGTCCTGCTGTCCAAGGGCAAGGCGACGGTGACTTATTCCAATGGCGGCGAAGCGCTGGAGATCGCCGTCAACAAAGGCGTGACCGCCAATCTCGTTGCAGGGCCCGCGGATTCCGATGCGCTTGCGCGGCTTGGTATTGCCGCAGGCACGATTGCGAATGCGGCGACGTCCTCTTCAACGACGTCCACTTCATTGAGCGCATCGACGGGTGCGGCCTCGCAGGTGTTCGGACTCGGTTTCAGCGGCACGATGGATATTTCAACAACATCAGACGCAGGCGCCGCGCGCGCGCAATTGCTGAATGTTCTCACGAATATCCAGAACGCCTATCGCACCTCGAACACGCCCGCATCCTCGACAAGTTCGACGACACCGCAAGCAACCGGCCCCGCACCGGCCTATCTCACATCGCAGATCGCGAATTATCAGATTGCGCTTTCGATGTTTCCGGGCGCGACGACTTCGTCGAGCGCGTGATTTTCCGGATTTAGCGTATCTGGGTGTTGCAGCGTTTCGCTTCAAGTGCGCGCGCGAAGAATTTTCGCGGCAGCGATTCGCTCCTGGGGGTTAAGCGACTGATTTCTCACACAACGTTATTATAGATCATCGCAGACACAGGCCGTGGCGTTTGCGATGGCGTGCGGCCATAGGGACGCTGGGCGGTCTGCTTCTTGCCCACCTCTTCCGCAATCGCGCGGATCATGCCTTCGCTTGCATTCTTCACGCGCGTGACGAGACGGCGGTGACGTGCAAGCGTGTCCGAAAAGCGTTTCGTGATCGTGGTGAGCTTCACACGCAATTCGCTTGGTGCTGCTTTCGCGGACGCTTCATTCAATCCTGCAGCCTCACGCCCATAGATCGCGGATAGCTTTTGAATTTCCGGATCGATTGTGCGCATCTCCTGCGGTTTGCCGCGTTCGAGTGCGGCCATATCGGCCTCAAGCGCTTCGATAAGCCGTTCGGCCATCGCGATAAGGCGTTCGACTTTCTGCGTGTCTGCGCTCATTGCGCTTTTTCCTGATGCGCAAGCAATTGTTTCGTGATCGAAGCCGAAAGGCCGAAGCCGCCGCGCGCCACGATTTCCTTGCCATATTGATCCAGCATGAGTGAACGAAACATTTCTTCGCCCTGGCCGCCGCCGAACGGGCCGTCCGTCGAAATGCCTTCGAACATGGAACCGAGGAACTCCGAAACGAACACGGATTCGAATTGCTGTGCTGCTTTCTTCGCCGCGGCAATCGTGGCTTGCGAATGCGGCGGCTGAACGGGGCCTGCCTGCGCAACCGCCATCGCACCTTGAAGGCCGAGCCCCGTGTTCATCCGATGATCTCGATATCGGCTTGTAACGCGCCCGCGGCCTTGATCGCCTGCAGGATCGAAATGACATCGCGCGGGCCCACACCCAGCGCATTCAAGCCATCGACGAGATTCTGCAGACTTACGCCATCGTTGAGCATGGCCATCTTGTTGCCTTTGCTGTCGTCTATCTGGATCGAGGTGCTTGGCGCGGTTTGCGTTTGTCCCTGGCTGAACGGACCTGGCTGGCTGACCGTCGGGCTTTCATTGACGCGGATCGTGAGATTGCCTTCGGCGATGGCAACCGTGGACACGCGTACATCCGAGCCCATGACGATAACGCCGGATTGCTCGTCTATGATAACTTTCGCAGGCTGATCGGGATCGACGCCGATCTGCTCCACATCGGTGAGCAATCCCATCGCGCCGTTGGGATAATTCGCGGGCACCTGCAACGCGATCGTCGCGGGATCGGTCGGCGTCGCGATGTTGTTGCCCATGAATTTGTTCACCGCGCTGGCGACGCGCGTGGCGGTGGTGAGATCGGGATTGTGCAGCGAAAGCTTCACATCGGTCTGGCTTGCGAGATGGAAGCCGGTTTCGCGCTCGACGACCGCGCCATTCGCGATGCGGCCTGCCGTCGGCACGCCGCGCGTCACGGTCGCGGCCTGGCCTTGCGCGACGAAGCCGCCAATCGCGACGGGGCCTTGCGCGAGCGCATAGATCTGTCCGTCCGCGCCGAACAGCGGCGTCACAAGCAGCGTGCCGCCCTGCAGGCTTTTCGCATCGCCGAGCGCGCTCACCGAAACATCGATGCGTCCGCCCTGGCTTGCGAAGGCGGGCAAGTTCGCCGTCACCATCACGGCGGCGACGTTCTTGGTCTGCATCTGCTGGCCGCGCGTGTTGACGCCAAGCCGCTCCAGCATGGTCTGGATCGAAAGCTGGGTGAACGGCGCATTGCGAAGGCTGTCGCCCGAGCCGTTCAGGCCGACCACAAGGCCATAGCCGACCAGCATGTTGTCGCGGATGCCCTGAATCTCGACGAGGTCCTTGATGCGCGAAAACGCCATGGCGTCCTCGAACGGCGCCAGCGTCAGAAGCGCGCCCGCCGCAAAGGCGATGGCTCTTATTATATGTGTGCGTCGGCGGAGCATGGTCGCGGTTCTCGCGGTGGCGGTTCGATCCTTGGGCTGCCTTGCCAGTCCCGTGCCGGGCCGCAGCGAGAAAATCATATTCAATTTCAACGGCTTAATATGCCGCCGCACACCGAAAATCCGGCGGCGGCAAGAATTTCCGGGCAAAATCGCGCCGCATGGACTTGGACGCAGCGTCTCCCTATTTTCGATTTGCCCTAACGGAATGCGCCGATGCCTCCCCAACTCCGCCAAAGACCGGGCGTGCTCTGTATTCTCGACGGTTTCGGCTGGCGGCCCGAGGTGAAGGACAACGCCATCGCGGAGGCGAGCCGCCAGGGCCGCATGCCCAATTTCGACCGCATGCTGAAGGACAGCCCGCATGCGCTGCTCTCCACATCGGGCCGCGCGGTCGGTCTGCCCGAAGGCCAGATGGGCAATTCCGAAGTCGGCCATATGAATATCGGCGCGGGCCGCATCGTGATGCAGGATCTGCCGCGCATCGACGATGCGGTGGCCGATGGTTCGATTGCGCACATGCCAGTGCTCACCGATCTCATCGCAAAAGCGCGCACGGCCAACGGCGCCGTGCATGTGATGGGTCTCATGTCGCCCGGCGGCGTGCACAGCCATCAGGCGCATATCGCAGCCCTCGTGCGCGCGATCGCGAGCGAGGGGTTACCCGTCTTCGTGCATGCGTTTCTCGATGGGCGCGATACGCCGCCCAAAAGCGCGATGGAATATCTGAAGGATTTCGAAGCCGCGATTGCGGGCGTGCCCGGTGTGCGGCTCGGTGTCGTATCGGGACGCTATTACGCGATGGATCGCGACAAGCGCTGGGATCGCGTGTCGAAAGCCTATGACGCGATTGTCGATGCGAAAGGCGCGCGTTTCGCGAACGGCATCGAAGCGATCGAAACATCCTACACCAACAATATAACGGACGAATTCGTGCTTCCTTGTGTCATCGGCGATTATGCAGGTGTCAGCGATGGCGATGCGCTGCTGTTCGCGAATTTCCGCGCCGATCGCGCGCGCGAGATTTCAACCGCGCTGCTCGATCCGGCGTTCAACGGGTTCACGCGCACGCGTGTCGCGAAATTCTCCGCGGCTGCCGGCCTCACCGAATATTCAGGAGAGCTGAACAAACTAATGGGTGCGTTGTTTCCCGCGGAAGATATTCGCGAAACGATCGGCGAATATGCATCCGAACTCGGCCTCACGCAATTGCGCATCGCGGAGACGGAGAAATACGCCCATGTCACGTTCTTCCTCAATGGCGGTCGCGAAACGCCGTTCACGGGCGAAGATCGCATCATGGTTCCTTCGCCCAAGATCGCGACCTATGACGAGCAGCCGGAAATGTCGGCGTTCGGCGTGACGGAAAAGCTCGAAGAGGCCGTGCTTTCCGGCAAATACGATCTCATCGTCGTCAACTATGCCAATCCCGACATGGTGGGGCATACGGGCATGATGGATGCCGCCGTCGAGGCGGTCGCCGCCATCGATCAATGCCTCGGCCGTCTGCGCGCAGCCGTCGAGAAAATGGGCGGCGTGCTGCTTGTCACGGCCGATCACGGCAATATCGAACTCATGAAGGATCAGGAAACGGGTGAGCCGCATACGGCGCATACAACGCTCGATGTGCCGATTATCATCATCAATGCGAAAGATGCGAAATCGCTTTCGCTCCGTCACGGCCGTCTCGCCGATGTCGCCCCGACATTGCTTGCGCTCATGGGCTTGCCGAAGCCTGGTGCGATGACGGGCTATCCGCTTGTGCAGATGACGACGGAGAAAGTCGCCTGAAACTCGCGGCCGTCACCGTCGCCGTTCTGATGGTCGCAACGCCCGCTCTCGCGCGGCATGCACACGCGCATCACACGACACAAACGCCGCAACTTGCTCCAGCGGCGGATTCGCAAGCACAAATCCGCGACATGGGCGATGCCGTACCGGAAAGCGCGGCAGGCAAGCTTCCCTCGACCGAGCAGCAATATCAGACGCTGCAGAAACAGATCGAAGCGAACAAACCTGCCGTCGAAGCTGCGAAAAAGGAAAGTGCTGCGCTCACGGCACAAGCACAGGCGCTGCGTTCGCAACTCATCGCGACGGCCTCGCGCGTGCAGACACTCGAAAGCGAGAAGATCACGCTTGACGCGCAGATTGTGCAGCTCACCGCCGATGAGCAAAGCCTGTCCGCCGGTTTCGCGCGCGACCGCGTACAGGTGAGCCGCTTGCTCGCGATCCTTGAACGCCTGCAACACGACATGCCGCCCGTCGTCGTGCTGAAGCCGGACGATGCGCTGGGCGCGGTGCATAGCGCGATGCTGCTCGGCGCATCGCTGCCGCGTGTCTATGGCGCGGCGGCGGCGCTTGCGCGGCGCATCGATGCGTTGCGCGCGACCCGGCTCGCGCTTGTCGAACGCCGTGCGGAAAGCGCGCGCAACGCCGCCCAGCTTTCCGTCGCGCGCAACCAGCTCGATCAACTTCTCGCGACAAAACAGGCGCAAGCGGCGCAAGCGCAGAACCGCTACGGCACGCTGCAAGGCAAGCTCGACGCGGTCGCGGGGCAGGCCTCCGACCTTCAGGCGCTCATCGCCCGCGTTCAGCAATTGCGGCGCACGCCCGCGCAACAGAATGTTGTTGTCGTCGCCGCCCAAAATGGCGGTTTCGAAGGCATGCTTGCCAAGGACGCGTTGTTAAGACCTGTGGCAGGAACTTTTGTGAAGGGCGGCGTCGAAGGTGTCGGCGGGCCGGACGCACCCGGCGTTACATTCCAGACAGAATCCGAAGCGCATGTTGTCACGCCCGCGGACGGGCAGGTGCTTTTCGCCGGTCCTTACCATAAAACAGGTCAGGTCTTGATCTTGGAAACGGCGGGCGGATACGATCTTGTGCTTGCAGGGCTAGACCGCGTGGCGGTACGGCCGGGGGACCAGTTGCTTGCGGGAGAACCTCTTGGCACGATGCCCGGAACGGCTCAGCCAAGGCTCTACTTCGAGCTGAGATACAAGGGAAAAGGCGCGAGCCCCGCGCCGTGGTTGGCAGGCGAGTCGAGGAAAAAATCATGAAGCGTTTTGCGTTCGTTATGGGCGGTGCGATCCTGGGATTCGGCGCCGCTGTGATGGTGCTGCCTGCTGCCGAAGGCGCCAACGATACGGGCGCGTATCGTCAGCTCGATCTGTTCTCCGATGCGTTCGAACGCGTGCGCGCGAATTATGTGCGCCCTGTCGATGACGGCGATCTCATCACGGCCGCGATCCAGGGCATGGTCTCTTCGCTCGATCCGCATTCGAGCTACATGGATGCGAAGAGCTTCGGCGACATGCAGATCCAGACGAAAGGCGAGTTCGGCGGCCTCGGCATCGAAGTCACGATGGAAGACAATCTCGTGAAGGTTGTCACGCCCATCGACGATACGCCCGCCGCGAAAGCCGGCATCAAACCCGGCGATTATATCGCCGCCATCGACAACACGCCCGTGCAGGGCATGTCGCTCAACGATTCCATCGCGCGCATGCGCGGGCCCCAAGGCACCAAGGTCACGCTGACCATGCTGCGCACGGGCCAGAAGAAGCCGTTCGATGTCACGCTTGTGCGCGCCATCGTACAGGTCGACAGCGTCAAATCTCATCGCGAAGGCGATGTCGGTTACATCCGTTTGACCGGCTTCAACGAGCAGACGGCGTCCGGCGTCGAGAAAGCCGTGCATGATCTGCAGCGCGAGATCGGACCGGGCCTCAAAGGTTATGTCATCGACCTGCGCAACAATCCGGGCGGATTGCTCGATCAGGCGATTTCGGTGTCCGACGATTTCCTGAACGGCACCGAAGAGATCGTCTCCACGCGCGGCCGTCATGCCGAAGATACGCAGCGTTACGATGCGCATCCCGGTGACATCACGAACGGCAAGCCGCTTGTCGTGCTCATCAATGGCGGCACGGCGTCGGCGTCGGAAATCGTTGCGGGCGCGCTTCAGGATAATCGCCGTGCGGCGATTGTCGGCATGACGTCGTTCGGCAAGGGCTCAGTGCAGACCGTTATTCCGCTCGGCGAAGGCGGCGGCGCGTTGCGTCTGACCACCGCGCGCTACTACACGCCGTCCGGCCACTCCATCCAGGCGCAGGGAATCTCGCCGGATATCGCCGTGGCGCAAGCCGACGACGCCAATGTCCCGAAGATCGAACGCACGACCGAGGCCGATCTGCCGGGCCATCTCACGAATGAAACTGTTGCGAAAAAACAAAATGTGCCGATCATCAGGCCGGCGCCGGGGAAAAAGTACGACGACTTCCAGCTCTCTTACGCGCTGGATCTGCTGCGGGGGAAATTGACGGTCAGTGCGATCTCGCAGCAAAGCGCGAGCGTGGAATGAAGAGCGCATAACGAAGAACGCAAAATGTCGTAATGACGGAAGGGTCGCTGGGTATGCGACCTTATCTGCCCGGTGGAGGAAGTGGATGGAGCGGCTTCGGCTGACCCTTATGGGCGCAGTGTTCGGTGCGCTTGCGGCTGGTGGCGTTCTCCATTTCGCGCATGCCGATGCGCCGTCGCCCGCATACAAAGACCTCAAGCGTTTCGCGAGCGCGTTCGCCATCGTTCGCGATGATTATCTCGGTAAGCCTAACGACTTCGATCTCGTCGAAGGCGCGATCGACGGCATGCTTACGCATCTCGATGCGCATTCGAGCTATTTCGATCCGCAGACCTATTCCGAAATGCTCGTGCAGACCGAAGGCAATTACGGCGGC
>Ga0210396_10004307_pt1 | contig 13963 bp, 11 predicted proteins | sample IncBWH17OmetaG_FD_155466 | JGI IMG/M metagenome (GOLD analysis project Ga0210396, IMG submission 155466) | Forest soil microbial communities from Barre Woods Harvard Forest LTER site, Petersham, Massachusetts, United States - Inc-BW-H-17-O ...
TACCGCGTCGACCGGCGCGTCACGGTCAAATTCGGCGGCGTGACGATCGCCGACAGCAGCGAGGCGCTGCAAGTCGAAGAGACCGGCCATGGCCCGGTCTACTATTTGCCGGAAAAGGACGTGCGGCTCGACCTGATGCGTCCGACGGAACACCACACCCGATGCCCGTACAAAGGCGAGGCCTCGTACTGGACGATCGAAGTTCCAGCGGACGCCGGCGCCGTCCCGCGGTCGGAAAACGCTGTATGGGCCTATCCCTCGCCCTATGACGAAGTGTCGCGGCTCGCCGGCTATTACGCCTTCTATCCCAATCGCGTCGACTCGATCACCGTCAGCTGAGCGGCGAGCCGGCATGCATCTCACCCAGAACTGGGATACTCGCAAGCCGAGTGCTTCCTCGCGCGGAGGTGTGGTCGCGGCGCAGAATGGCGCTGCGGCTGAGGTCGGTGCCGAAGTGTTGGCTGCCGGCGGCAGTGCGGTGGACGCCGTGGTCGCGACCGCTCTTACACTGGCAGTTGTCGAGCCGTGGAGCAGCGGTCTCGGCGGGATCGGCCAGATGGTGGTTCACCAAGCCGGCGCCGACCATGCGGAGAGCATTGATTTTGGCCCGATAGCACCGAGGGGCCTCGACCCCGCCGCCTACCCCCTCGCCGGCGAGACACGCACCGGGCTGTTTAGTTGGGCGCAAGGCGTAGTCGGCGACCGCAACTGTCACGGGCCGCTGTCGTTTGTGATCCCGAGCGCCGTTCGAGGCTACGCGTTGGCGGTCGAGCGCTTTGGCCGTATGCCGTGGCGCGAACTCGTGGCACCCGCGATCCCGCTCGCGCGGTCCGGTTTACCGGTCGACTGGTTCACGACGCTCAAGGTCGCCAACGCCGCGGTCGACCTGCGGCGCTATGAGGAGAGCCGCCGAATCTGGCTGCCGGACGGCCTGCCGCCGGTCTGCCCGCCGGATGGCGATATACCGAGGCTAGCTCTCGGGCGTCTTGCCGACACCCTCGAACGGCTGGCCGAGGCTGGGCCGGACGATTTCTACAATGGCGAGATCGCGCGCTCTATCGTTGCCGATACTCGGAGCGCCGGCGGTTTTTTGTCGGAGGGCGACATGGCTGATTGCCAGGCTCGCATCGTCCCGACGCTCGACATTCCTTATCGCCAGGTAATGGTCCAGACCACGCCCGGCATGACGGCCGGACCAACCCTCGCGGAGGTTCTCGAAAGGCTCTCCGAGAAGCGGTTTTCGGCTGCACCCGATGCCGCCTATTTTGAAGCTTTGGCGGAGGCCTTGCGGCAAGCCTATACGAAGCGCCTCGACAGCATGGGCGATGTCGAAACCGGTCGCGGGACCTCGACGACCCACATCACGGCCGCCGATCGCCAAGGCAACATCGCCGCGCTGACGACAACGTTGCTGGAGATGTTTGGCAGCCACTACGTCCTGCCCGGCACTGGCATCCTGATGAATAACGGCGTGATGTGGTTTGACCCACGTCCCGGGCGGCCGAATTCGATCGCGGCGGGCAAGCGCGCTCTGACGAATATGTGCCCGGTCGTGGTTGCCCGCGACGGGGTGCCATGGTTCGGGGTTGGAGCAGCCGGCGGCCGGCGGATCCTCGGTGCAGTCTTACAAATCACAAGCTTCATCGTCGATTTTGGCATGGACCCCGAAGCGGCCGCGCATCATCCGAGGATCAACGTCAGCGGCAGCGATCGCATCGGCATCGATCGCCGGCTTCCCACTGCAATCATCGAGCGGCTATCAGCCCAACCGGGCGCAACCCTCGTCGAGCACACCGTGCACCCGGACCGTTTCGCCCGTCCCAACCTTGTGTTGCGCAACGTTGATGGAATGACCTACGGCATATCCGACGTGATGTCGCCGTGGTCGGCGGCGGTCACCGAACCCGGCGGCACGTGACCGCCCCGCGCCCCCGAGTGGGCTGGCCGCGGGAAAGCTAATTGCTCTCTGTGCCGCGCTTTCTGTGGTTTCTGCTCGGCGGTTCTGCGGCGGCCTTCACCCACCGTATCGAGCCATCCGCCCTCCCGATCATCGCAATTTGCTGGAAGGCGGCGCCCCCCTCCCGCAGTGCGCCGCATCGCGGGAGGGGAGCTTTGAGCTGAATGCGTTGTAGCCCCTCTCCCGCACCGCGGCGAGAGGGTGCCGAGCGAAGCGAGGCCGGTGAGGGTCTCGCCGCGACCCAAAGCTGCCGGGGAGACGCACCCGTCAGGGACGGGTCAGCAGATAGAGCAGGATCGCCGCCGCCGCGGCGACGTTGAGTGACTGCACGCGGCCGCTGCCGGGGATCGACCACACCTGGTCACAGGCGGCGATCGTGGCGGGATCGAGACCGCTCTCCTCATTGCCGAAGACCAGTGCGACCGGTGGCCCGCGTTCCAACCTGTCAGGCACTGGACCGTGCCCGAGCGCGGTGCCGATTACGCGATAGGCCGACCGCAGTTCGAAGAGAGCGGCCGGGAGAGGCGCGCGGTGCAAATTCAAGTGCTCTAATCCGCCTTCGGCTACGCGGTAACTGGCATCAGACGGAAGCGCCTGATCGGGGCGGTCGGCCAGGACCATCCGCTCGAGCCCAAAGAAAGCGGCGCTGCGGGCTAACGCCCCCAGATTATGGGGGTTGCCGATCCCGTCGAGGACGAGGAGTGGTTTGCCGTTCTTGGCCCAAATCCGAGCCGAGCTTCGATCGAAGTCGGCCAATGGCCGCGGTGTGGCGATCGCAACGACGCCGCCGTGTAGAGGAGTCCCGGCAACGCGCGCGAGTTCGGCCTTGTCCGCTTGACGATAGGGCTTGTGAGCGCGGGCGAGCGTGCGGCAGAACGGCCCAACCTCGCCCTTTACCCTGTCCTCGAAGAATAGCCGCTCCACCCGCCGCGGATCACGTGCGAACAAAGCGGTCACCGCTGCAAGCCCGCAAACCCGCAACAGTTGGCGTGCATGCGGCAGCCGGTTCTCAACTTCGTTCATCTCGCTATCCCGAAATGGACAAATTGACGTAGTGAATAACCGCATCCCCGTGCAAGCGGGGCCAAAAGCTAGTTTTAGGAGCTTGCGCGATGGCGGCCTGGATCGAGACCTGTCGCAGCGTCGTGTCTCCTTGGGAGTGCGATGTCACCGAACATTTTACAATCGCCTATTATTTCGACCGGCTGGCGGATGCGGCCGTGACGACGGCGGAAAACCTGGGCTTGCGCGATCTTGCCGGCTCGGCGCTTCGGAGCTTCGACGTCCGGTTTGTCCGCGAGCTTCGCGTCGGTGCCAGCTTTCACATTCTGAGCGCTCCTATCGCACTCGACGAGAACTCGGTTCGGTTGGGTCACCAGGTCATCGACTCCGCCGATGGCGAAGTCACGGCTTGGGCCGAGGAGACGCTCGACTACGCGGCGACATCATTGCCGCTACTTATTCGTGAGGCCATCGGCGCGCGCCGCCTGGCTTGGCCGGGGCCGGCGGTCGAACGCCGTCCTGAGCCGACGACGCTCGATCAGTTTATTCCGACGGTGCGCGATCGGATCAAGCCGATGGATTTGGATTCGGGCGGGAGGGTCGCGCTCTCGGGGCTTGTCCACCGCTTCACCGCCGGCTCCATCCAGGCGCTCGCTGCGATCGGCGCGACGTCCGCCTACATGAAGACCGAGCGCCGTGGTTATTCGACATTCGAGCTCGCGCTGCGTGTAACGGGCTCGCCGCGATCAGACGATCCGATCCTCGTCGAAACCGGCATCGTGCACCTCGGCAATTCGTCGCTCCGCTTCGTTCATCGGATGTGCGATCCGGCCTCCGGAGCCGAATACGCCCGGCTCGGGCAATTCGGGGTACAGCTCGATCTCGACACCCGGCGGCCCGCCCCGTTGCCGGAGCGCCTGCGCGCAGCTACCACCCGGCTGCTGGTCCCGGTTGGCTAGCAAGGAGATGGCAATGGCGCCAATCGGAGTGCCGGATATCGGTTTGTTCGAGGCGATCTATTCCGCGCGATCGATCCGCCGCCTCAAACCCGATCCGGTCCCCCAAGAGCTGATCACGAGGATCCTCGATGCCGCGATCCGCGCACCCTCGGGCGGCAATGCTCAGAGTTGGGCCTTTGTCGTGGTGCGCGACCCCGACCTGCGGCGCAAGCTCGGCGTCATCTACCGCAAGGCTTCCGACATCGCAGAAGCGGTCTATGCGGCGCGGGGCCGCCCGCCCCACCTGACCGAGCGCCAATACGCCCGGTTGATGGCCGCCGGCAGACATCTCTGGGACAATATGGGCGAGGCACCGGTGCTGCTCCTCCCCTGTTCGCACCGTCCCGTTTTGCCCTTGCGCGAGGCGCTGGCACCGGACATCGCTGCGGGATGGGAAGAGGAGGCCGCTTATGCCGAGCGCATCCGCGGCGCGAGCATTTATCCCGCGGTGCAGAACATGCTTCTCGCCTGCCGCGGTCTCGGGCTCGGCACCGTCATCACCACCAACCACATCCGCTGCGAGGACGAGGTCAAGGCGCTTCTGGGGATTCCTGAAGATGTCTCGACCTGGGCACTGATGCCGATCGGCTGGCCGATCGACAAGTTCGGGCCGCTGACCCGCCGGCCGGTCACCGAAGTAGCCCACGCCGACCGCTGGGGAGCCGCTTGGCCCGGTAGCTGACACACGATCAACTCGAATGCGTCACGACATCGTCGGGCACCGGCACCGTGGCTCGCCCGGCGCGAAGCTTCATGCACAAATTTGCCATAACCGTCCGATATTCTGCGCTCCTAACCGAGCCAAACAAAGGATTCGAGTAGTGGCCGACAAGCAGCTGATGCCGTTTCAGGTGACGATTTGCGGGATCGAAGAGCTGGAGGGCCATTGCGCAGGAGGGATAACGCATGTTCTCTCGATCCTCGACCCCGGCTGGCCTGAGCCGGCATCCTTGAGCGGATTCGGTATCGACCGGCGCTTGCGGCTGCGCTTTCACGACGTTATCGAAGCGCAGCCCGGTTGGGTTGCACCGGAGCGCTGGGATGTCGAGTTGCTGCTCGCCTTTTCCCGCGACCTCACCGTGGCCAAGAAGGCTCATCTCCTCATTCATTGCCATGCCGGAGTATCCCGCTCGACGGCGGCGGCAACCTTGGTCATGGCGCAGAGCTGCCCCGATCGGCCGGCCGACGAAGTGCTCCAGGAAGTCGTCCGCCTGCGCCCGCGGGCCTGGCCCAATCTTCGCCTCCTCGAACTCGGCGACGAGATCCTTGGCCGTGGTGGCGAGATCGTCGAAGCTGCCCGGGCGCATTACCGCCGCGCGCTGGAGCGTGAACCTTGGCTGGCGGAAGCAATGATCGACGGCGGGCGCGGCCGTGAAGTTGCCGCTGCTGGCCTGCCCTGAGGATCATCGAGGCGTTTCAGCGCAGATATTCGACCCGCAGCACCACGAAATAATGGTGGTCGGGATCGATGACGATGCCGTCGGGCCCGGCGAGGTGACCGTCGGCGGTGGTCGGGATATGCTTCATCGCGACGGCATTGTCGACGTTGCCGCCGATCACATCGAGATAACCGGGCTGGATCGCGACGACGATATCGCAATGGCCCGGAAAGCGGCCGGTCGGCAGGTCATCATAAGAAACCGGTTGCCGGCCCCGCCAGTAGCAAATCAGATCGCCACGCTGCGGTGCGTAGAATTCGACCCGCTCAGCGGAGAGCGCGGTGCCCGGCTCGAGACCGAGAGAATGACGGCGCGCCGCGTTGATGTAGTCGGAATGGGTTCGCGTATAGGGGAAGCGGGTACCAGCTCCGGCGATCCGCATCACATACGAAATGAAGGCGGCGGACCAGGCGTAATTACCGTCTTCTGAAGCCGGAAAGATGACGCCGTTTTCGTCGTGTATCCCGGTCCAGCCTTGTTCCCGCCAGCGCGGGTCGAGGCCGAGCCACCAATATTCGCCGACCCGCTGCCAGAGCCCTTCTTCGCGTTCCTCGTCTTCCGGCAATTCGGTATTCGGGTACACGATGGGCTGCCCGAAGACCCGCCATTCGCGTAACGCTATCTGTACGGTTGCCTCGCGCGAAAACGCCTGGAAAGGCCAACGTGCGAAGGGAGGAATGTGCGCTTCGAGAGCCGCCGTCGCCGGCGGCAATACCGGCGCACCCTCCGGCGGCGCCGGCGGCGCCGCCGCGCACCCGGCAAGCATCAACGCGAGCAGCAGCGCAAGCTGTCGGATCACCGCATAACCCAAGATTGGATTAGGGAAGGCTTCGGCCGATTGACGGTGTACCTTATGCCGCCGCGATATGCCGGTGATCAAGATGCGGCGTTTGGCGCGTGTTACGCCTCGGCATACTCTCGCCGCCGAACTGATCGTCGGAAGGAAACTGGAGCAATGCAGTTCGGTCTCTTCGGCAGCGCCGCCGCACGGCGCGGCGGCCCCGAGTTCGACAGCAGCGAGGGATTTCGCGATTTCATCGAGTATAACATCGAGGCCGAGGCGCTAGGCTTTCACAGCACCTTTGTGGTCGAACATCACTTTACCGGCTACGGACAAGTCTCCGCGACCCTTCACCTGCTGACCTGGCTCGGCGCGCGCACGCGCCAGTTGCGACTCGGAACGGCCGTTATCGTGCTGCCTTGGCACAATCCGGTGCTGTTGGCGGAGCAGGCGGCAACCCTCGATCTTCTTTCCGGGGGCCGACTCGATTTCGGCATCGGCAAGGGCTATCGATATAACGAATTCGCTGGGTTCTGCGTGCCGATGGAAGAAGCCGACGCACGGTTCGACGAAGCCCTCGAGGTGATCCTCAATGCGTGGACCGCCGACGAGCCGTTTTCGCACCGCGGAAAATACTGGCAATTCGACGACATCGTCGTCGAGCCGCCGACCGCGCAGAAGCCGCGCCCGCCGATCTGGATGGGGGCCGGCGGGGAGCGCTCGGTCCGCCGGGTTGCGCAACAGGGTTACAATCTGCTGCTCGGCCAATACGCCTCGCCGGCGGATGTCGGCCGGTCGATTGCGGTGTATAAAGACGCCGTCGAAGCAACCGGACGCTGCTTCGATCCGATGCAGGTCGGTGTCACTCGTGCGTTTTTCGTCACAGATAGCCGGGCCGAAAAGGAGGCCGCGATGGAACGGAGACTACAAAACCGCATGCGCCAGCTGAAATTGGCGACGCGGCCGGACGGTACAGTTCATGGCGGGCCGGACCGGGCCACAGGTGATCCGCGCATCATCAACGAAGTCAGCGCAATCTACGGAACACCGGACGAGATTGCGCGGCGGCTCGAGACGCTGCGCGAAGCCGGGGTCGGGTACGTGCTGATCAACGGCGGCGGCTCCGGTGGCGGCGCGCGAGGCCGCGAGAGCCTGCGCCGCTTTGCGTGCGAGGTCATGCCGGCATTCGCCGACGCGCCGCCGAAACGGCTTGCTGTCTGAGCCGGGCAGAGGCGCTTGTCACCCCTCCTCTTTCCTGCGAGGGATCAACTCTCAGGACGTAGGCTCCGGCGAACTCTCGATTGCCTCCCGCTCCCTTCTAGTCAGAAGGGTCCGGCCGAACGCTTTTCTTGCGGATTCCATTCCTTGCCGGCCTGCTCCTTGATCGACAGACAGCTAAGCACGTTCACGGACCGGAACAGAATTCTCTGACGGTTTCGGTCCATCGCGGTAGATGTGGAGGGACGCGCTGCGGAGGCCCGGAATGCCGCGTTTATCAAACGCAACCTCCCAATCCGCGAGTTCCTCATAGGAGAGCATATAGCGCCGACATGCCTCCATCCGGCTCAAGATCCCCGTGCGGGTTGCGACTACCACGGCGGCTTTGCGGCGAGACGACCACCGCTTCGTATCGGACGGCGGCAGTTCAAGATTTGTTTCGCGCTGCTTCGGAGCGATGCGGCAACTGGATTGCTCCATGGGATTGTCCTCCGGCGCAAAGGTTTGAAACCTAGGGGATAAACCTACTACTCGATCCCGCGATGTTTATTCCACCCCCGTGGAGGTCACTGGCGCGTGCCCCCAGGGCCGGTTCGCGAACCGGCTGAAGAAGGAGACTCTCCGCGTCCCGACTGAAGCAGTGTGACAGATTGACGCTGTCCTGTCCAAGCCGCCACTCGGCCGAGCGGGCCGATTCGGCAATTATCCGGCAACGCCAGCGCTCGATGGTGACCCGCGCCCGTGAAGCCGGCGCCCGATTTCGGCGAGGATGGTATCGCGCCCGCGCCCTGCAAACGACATTTACGTTTCCCGCACTTCTGAGGGCTAAACTCCGCTCCGCTTTGAAGTTAGATAGCCTCCCATAAGGGGAAATTGCCCGATGTCCGTCCGCTCTTCCGACCGGCGCGTTCTCCTGCGGCTAGTGCTCGTTATCATCGGCGCCGCGGTCGGATGGGGTGGTGCCGCGACCGCCTCCGAGATTACGGCACCGGTCGAGCAACTACATGTCGGGCTCATCTCAATAATGAAGGCGGGCAAGACGGCAGGCTTTCGCCAACGCTACGAGACGATCGCGCCGGTGATCGGCCGGACTTTTGATCTCGAGGCAATTCTGCGGCAAGTCGTTGGACCGCGCTGGGCCTCGCTGCCCGCGGATCAGCAGGCGGCACTCGGGGATGCGTTCCGTCGCTATACGATTGCCTCATATGTCGCCAATTTCGACACATATTCGGGGCAACGCTTCGACACCGCGCCTGGCGTCAGGGCCTTCGGCAACGATCGTGTCGTAGAGACCCGGATCGCTTCGCCGGGGGGCAGGGTGCACGCGCTGGACTACGTCATGCGCCAGGAGGGCGGGGGGTGGAAGGTGGTCGATGTGCTGGCCGAGGGGTCGATCAGCCGCGTCGCCTCGCAACGCTCCGAAATGCGCTCCTTGCTCGCTGATGGCGGCGGCGCCGGCCTGCTGGTCACTCTGCGGCAGAAGACCGCCGAATTGTCAGGAGGCAATTTCCAGTAGCCTTTCCTGACGCGGGCGGGCTATCCCCGATCCGCAAGCGGTTGCCCCATCAGGTTGATGTTCCGATATAGGCCGAGACGGTCGTCCACCGACCGCCGCATGCGACACCGCCTCGGATTCCAATGACATTTCCGGCTCTGCTCGTCGGCTCGGTAGATTTTTGCCGGCGTAACGCTCTCTTTGTGGTCCTTGCCGGCGTACTCCTCGTCATTTTCTCCGGGTGGTACGCAGCCGGTCATCTCGGCATCACGACCGAAACGGACGAAATGTTCGCGGCCAGCCTGCCGTGGCGGCAGCGAGCAGAGATGCTTAAAAAACTCTTTCCCCAATTCCAGGATCTTCTCGTCGCCGTCATCGATGCGAAAGAGCCGGAAGAGGCGGACGCCACAGCCGCCGCGCTCGCCAAGCCGTTAGCTGGCGACCACGAGCATTTCCTGAGCGTCCGGCGTCCCGACGCATCTCCGTTTCTCGAGCAGGAGGGGCTGCTCTACCTCGACACCGCTCAGCTCGAATCGCTGATCGAGCGCATGATCGACGCTCAGCCATTCCTTGGTGAGCTCGCCAAGGATCCCAGCGCGCGCGGGTTATTTGATGCGCTCTCGCTGCTGGGCACGGGGGTCGAGCAGGGCCAAGTCAACCTCGCGCCGTACCGCACGGCGCTGACGGGGTTTCATGACGCGATGACAAGCGCGCTCGCCGGCCATCCGCACCCGTTGTCTTGGGTGCGGCTACTCGGCGGCGAGCTGGCCGATCTTGGCGGCCGCTACAAATTTGTGCTGGTGCAACCCAAACTCGACCACACCACCCTCCAGCCGGGCGGGGCGGCGACAAGGGCGATCCGCGAGGCCGCGAGCAACCTCGAATTTGTCAAATCGGGAGATGCCCGGGTACGCATCACCGGGAATGTGGCGCTCGCCGACGAGGAGTTCGCTTCCGTGGCCCAGGGCGCGGCAACGGGATTGATTGGGAGCATCGTGCTGATCGCGTTGTGGCTGTTCCTGGCCGTCCACTCTTGGCGGCTGATCGCCCCGATCCTGATGACATTGGGGGTCGGCCTGATGCTGACCCTGCTGTTCGCCGCAACTGCGGTCGGGACGTTGAACCTCGTCTCGGTCGGCTTCGGCATTCTGTTTGTCGGCATTGCGGTGGATTTCGCTATCCAGTTCTCCGTGCGCTACCGCGAGATGCGCCTGCTGTTCCCCGAGGCGGCGCGGGCACTCGCGGAGACCGGCCGCCGCGTCGGCGGACAGATCCTGGTGGCGTCGACGGCCACCGCGGCGGGGTTTCTCGCTTTTGTGCCGACCGATTTTCGCGGTGTGGCGGAGTTGGGGTTGATCGCCGGCATCGGCATGCTGATCGCATTCTTGTGTACGATGACGTTTCTGCCGGCCGCGATAAGCCTCTTCCGGCCACCCGGCGAGAGCGCCGAGGTCGGGTTTCACTGGGCGGCGCCATTGGACGAAGCCGTCCGGCGCCGCCGCACACCACTCCTGGCCGCGTTCGCCATGCTCGGGTTGCTGGGCCTCGTCCTCCTCCCGCGGATCGGCTTCGATGCGGACCCGCTGCACACCAAAAACCCGAATACCGAGGCGATGCAGACCTTGTACGATCTCGGAGATTCGCCGCTGACCAACCCGTTCACCATCGATATTTTGGCGGCCGACCCCACCGCTGCCGCGACTCTGGCGGAGCGGCTGAAAAAGCTGCCGCTGGTGTCGGGCGTGCTGTCGATCAACACCTTTGTGCCAAAGGACCAGGAGGCCAAGCTGGCCCTGATCGCCGATGCGGCCACCCTGATGGGCCCGAGCCTCGCCCCGTACGACACCCCAGCGCCACCGACCGCAAGCGAGATCCGGACCGCTGCGAAGAGCGCGTACGACAAGATCGCGCCCGCGCTGGCGAAACTAGCGGATGATCGCGTCCTCGCCGCTATCGACGAGGATCTGGCCAAACTGGCAGCCGCGCCCAATACCGTGGTGATTGCGGCGGACCGGGCGCTGACCCGTTTCCTGCCGACCCAGCTCGATCAGCTGCGCAAATCGCTGGAGGCCCAGCCGGTCACATTGCAGACGATCCCGCCGGATCTGGCCCGCGATTGGCTCCTGCCGGACGGGCGCGCCCGCGTTCAGGTCCTGCCAACGCCGGAGGCGGGTAATACAAAGGGGCTTGCCGATTTTGTCGCCCAGGTGACCGCGGTGGCGCCCGACGCCGGCGGCTCCGCCGTCACCATCGAAGCGACCAGCGCGACGATCGTCGGCGCCTTTCGCTCGGCCGCGATCTACGCTGTCATATCGATCGCGATCATCCTCTTCATCGCATTGCGGCGCTTGCTCGATATGTCCCTAGTGCTGGCGCCGCTTTTGCTGTCTTCGCTGATGACCGTCGTGGTCATCGTGCTCGCGGGCCTGCTGCTGAACTACGCCAACATCATCGCGTTGCCGCTGCTGCTGGGCGTCGGCGTGTCCTTCAACATTTATTTCGTGATGAACTGGCGGGCGGGTCAGACCTCGGTGCTGGGATCGGCGACTGCACGGGCGATCCTGTTCTCGGCCTTGACGACCGGCACCGCCTTCGGCTCGCTGGCGCTGTCGGCGCATCCGGGCACGGCGAGCATGGGAGTATTGCTGGTCATCAGCCTCGGCAGCACTCTGGTGGCGAGCCTCGTCTTCATCCCGGCGCTGCTCGCATCGGTACCGAGGCCTCGCCGCCTTCCACCCTGACCCTCCCCCGCGAGCGAGCGGGGGAGGGAAAGCTCCACGCTACCCAAAGCGCGAAACGTCGACCGCCTTCTCGGTGATGAATTCGAGTAAGGCCGGCGTGCCTTCGCGGGTCTTCTCGATGCCGCGGCGGATCGCCGGCACGATCTGCTCCGGCTCGGTCACGCGCTCGCCATAGCCTCCGAGGGCGCGGGCGAAATCGGCGTAATTGCCGCTGATGTCGGTCGACCGATATTTCTCGGTCGCCACCGGCATGACCTTTAGTTCGATCGCCATCGAGAAATTGTTCATCAGGATCGACAGGATCGGAAGGCGCTCGCGCACCGCGGTCTCGAAATCCATGCCGGTAAAGCCGATCGCCGCGTCGCCCCATACATTGATGCAGAGCTTCTCCGGCTTTGCGAGCTTCGCGCCCATTGCCAGCCCGAGCCCGTAGCCGAGCTGGGTGGTCTTGCCCCAGCCGATATAGCTCAGCGGCGTCTCGCTGACCCAGAACGGCGACAGCTGGTCGCGCGGGCTGCCCGCGTCATGAGTGATGATCGTCTCCTTCACGTCGACCGTGTGCAGCAATTCCCAGATCACCCGATAGGGCGACAGCGGCGTCGTGTTCTGGGTGAGCCGGGGCATCCACTGCTCCATCCACTCTTTCTTCAGCGAACTGATGCCGCGGGTCACGCCATCGAGGCGGCCTCGCGGCTTGCCGTGCAGCCGGTCCTTCACTTCTTCGAGCAGCGCGTCGAGGGTCAGCCCGGCATCGCCGACCGCTGCGAGCTCGACCGGCACATCCTTGTTGATGTCGGTCGGGTCGAGCGTCGCATGGGCGATGCGCATGCCTTTCGGCATCGGCGTCGCGAAGCTGGAGCGGGTGAAGCTGCAGCCGATCCCGAACACCAGATCGGCGTTTTGCAGGAAGGTGTGCAGCTGCTTCGAGATTCCGATGCCGCCCGAGCCCAACGCCAAGGGGTGGTTCTCGGGGAAGGCGCTCTTGCCCGGCAACGTCGTCATGACCGGCGCTTCGAGCATTTCCGAGAGTTGCTGCAACTGCTTCCATGCCTTCGCGTAATGGACGCCTTGGCCGGCGACGATGACCGGGCGCTGTGCCGCGACCAGCGCCGCAGCGATCTCGGAAACGGAGCGCGGGTCGGGGCCGCTCTTGAGCCGCGGCGTCTTCTGGTACTCGATCGGCCCGCTGATCTCCTCTCGCAGAAGGTCGGAGGGGAATTCGATCAGTACCGGCGCCGGCCGGCCATTTTTGACCTGGGTGAAAGCGCGGCGCAGCGCTTCCTCGGTGGCGCTCGGCACCGTCACCTGCTCGATCCATTTGGTGACGTGCCGGAAGTTCAGCGCGGCATTGAAGTTCGGGCGCACCTGGTTGACGTTCCGGGCGTAGCCGGCCGGCAACACGACGACCGGGCATGAATCGCCGTAAGACTGCGCGACGCCGCCAAAGGCGTTCTCGGTGCCGGGGCCGTGTTGCATCGCAAAGACGCCAATCCGGTCACCCGAAGTCACCTTCGCGATCGCGTCGCACATGTGAAGGCCGATCCGCTCCTGGCGCACCATGATCGTGCGGATATCGGCTTCGGCGGCGGCCTCGATGATCGGATTGACCGGGTAGCCGATGAGAAACTCGATCCCCTCGCGCTTGAGGATTTCGGCGACGGCATTGGCGACCTTCATGGGTATCCTCCTCGGTATTCGGCGATGGTGCGGTCATTGTGACACAACCGAAGCCGCAAGTGCGTCGAAAAGCCAGCGGCCATCGATACGCGGCGAGACGGTGAGCCCGCTCAGCCGCCGCCCGCAATCCTAAATTGTATAGAACAAGGGCCTGGCTGTTTCTGCAGCAGAACTACAGCCAGGTTTCCCGCTAAGGTAGAAGGACAGTTCCCCGCGCGCATGGCAACTCCTATCAGCCGGTCTCCACAAATATGGCATGCGAAAGCGGCAATTTTACGATCGCCGATCTTCCCGATCGCAAAGCCGACTACGGCCCACTGAATGGATTGTCCACTGATCTCGTGAAGCTCAATTCGATCGGCGAGCGGAGAGGGAAAACCCCCGGCAGCACTTGACTATCGGTGAGGCCGGTGACGTGTCTATCGGCGATCTACACCCTCTCCGCGCCGATTCCGGTCGTTCGCAAGGCCGCGATCGAACCGCTGGGTTCGACCCGTAACACACCTTCAGGGTCGCGGGAGCACGGCGGCTCACTTCTGGGGTAAGCCGGCCAGACGCAGGCCGGCGACGTAGAGTTCGAGAACTTCCGGTGCCATAAAGCGAGCGTACGCGCGATAGCCGGCGATGGTCAGCTTGGGGGCGAGCACTCGGCTAA